>OBEQ010842434.1_pt1 | contig 52948 bp, 56 predicted proteins | sample 1670901 | NCBI WGS metagenome assembly OBEQ01 (sample SAMEA104232315, study PRJEB22302) | groundwater metagenome | biome: forest; feature: aquifer; material: groundwater | place: USA | collected 2011-08-07 | depth 5.4 m
AGGGAGTGGTGGGCAATTTCACTCCATAACCGATAACAGCTCCCCTCGCAAACACGCCCCGCACGTCCGGCACGCTGCGTAGCGGAGGCACGAGAAATTTTTTGGGTGACCAGTCGCTCCATCCCGCTCGAAGCGTCAAATTTCACGACCCTTTCCAATCCCGAATCGATCACGATTCTCACCCCCTCAATTGTGAGGCTGGTTTCGGCGATATTGGTCGCTAATATCACTTTTTGCATTGTGGCCGGGGTGATGGCTCTCTCTTGATCGGCTTTGGAAAGATCACCGTAGAGCGGGGCAATAAGCAGATCGGAGGACCTCTCTTTAGCATAATTTTTTAGGAGAAGTTCAAGCGCTTTGATTTCACGAACTCCAGGCAAAAAAATCAAAATATCTCCACTCTCTTTCTCTAAAACCTCACGGGTCAGGGTGAAAAGAGGAGGGACAATATTGTTAGGATCGATCGGTGTTGCATTGGGTTTTAGATGGGTGAGGGCAACGGAATAGCTTTTCCCCTCACTGGTGATGATCGGTGCCGATTCCAATAGTGTACTTAATCCGCGTGTATCGAGGGTTGCCGACATCACCATGATTTTGAGGTCATCGCGCAGACACTCTTGTGTTTGAAGGGCAAAGGCAAGGGATAGGTCACTGTGCAGATGCCGTTCGTGAAACTCATCGAAGATAATAAGGGCGACGTTTTCTAGGGTAGGATCGCTTTGGAGGCGACGGGTGAGAATCCCCTCCGTAACCACCAAAATCTGGGTTTGATCACTCATCTTTTTTTCGGAACGGATTTGATATCCGACCCTCATCCCGACAGACTCTCCGAGCAATTGTGCCATCCGTGAAGCACTTGCACGAGCTGCAAGGCGTCTGGGTTCAAGCATGATGATTTGTTTTCCCTCAAGCCATGGTTCATTTAACAGTGAGAGGGGAACAGCGGTCGTTTTACCTGCTCCGGGGGGAGCTTGGAGTATGAGACGGTTCTGTTTTAGGAGCGTTTGACGTAGGGTTTCAATAACGTCGTGGATAGGGAGCGTATTCATGCGGCAATGATATAAATCAGAGCTTCATCAATCCGGCGGCGGTGTAAACGTTGCGCGGATTCCACAAAATCCATCCGCAGCTTCCGAAATCGTCGCTGGCACGAATTTGATCTCGTATCTCTTTCTCTCCGTAGATGCGGCGGTCAAAGGCGTAATCGCGGAAGGCTTGGAGCCATGGACGGTAACACAGCGGTGAATTGGCCGATTTTTTCAAGGCATTATCAAGTGAGAGTTTAACGATCTCGTAGTTTGCCGCTACCGGATTGCGATACCCCGGAATTCCTGCATTAAAGCCGGATGGGTAGAGCATCGGAGAGAGATAGTCGACATACGGGGAAAGGGCATCGACACGTTGACCGATTTCGATATCGGCGTCATGCCAGCTGACGTATCCGAAGATATCGGCAGAGATAAAGACGTTGTACGGGAGGAGGCGCTCGCGAGCTGCTTCCAAAAATCCGGAAATCGCTTTTACCCTCTCGGACTGAGTGTTTTCGACCGAAAATTTCACCCCTTTTCGATCCGGAAATCGGACATAGTCAAATTGAATTTCATCAAATCCCGCCGCTGCAGCTTCTGCCGCGATGCTCAGGATATAGTCGCGCGGTTCTTTGCGTGAGGCATCGATCCAGTAAAGACCCTCTTTGTCTTTGAAAAGCGATCCGTCTGTCGTTCGTACACCCATACTTGGATTGGCGGTGACGTAGGGGGTATCTTTGAAAGAGACGATACGGGCAATAGCGTATATCTTTTCTTTATGCAGATCGGCAACAAAGCTTTTGATATCTTTGAACAAAACAACATCCTGCGCACCGATACGGTTGGCAGTAGGGTTGGCGGTTTTAAACGCGATTTGACCCCGATCCATTTTTACATCGATAACAAAGGCATTTATCTCGGTCGTTTGACGAAGGTGTTTGGCATTTCCCATGATTTTGCTGCTTGTAGCACCAAAACTGGAGAGATAAAGTGCTTTTGGGATAAAGCGGTTCAGGTACATTTTTCCGCCGCTTGTGTAAAACTTGCGATCATACCCGACGGCTCGTACCCCAATCATGCTAGAGGCCGGGATTCTAAACGATCCGTTACAATCGCTGCGATACTCTTTGTTCTGCGAAATAATAATCGCATTTTGGATCGGTTTGGAGGTCGCCTTATCGTAAACGACTCCGCTGATCGACGCTCCCCATGTTAAGGTTGCACACACTGCTAAAACAACTAATGCCTTCAATTTTCGCCCTTGTAATCTAATGGCGACATCGTAGCAAAAAAAAGTCCATATAGAGGAGGGTTGAAGCGATATAATGTTAAAATAAATGAATTAGATACCAAAAAAGGGTAAAACCATGTCATTCACGACTCTGGGGCTCACTCCCCACCTACTAGATACCCTCGCACAAAAAGGGTACACGGAGCCGACACCGATCCAAACCCAAGTGATTCCGCTCGTATTACGAGGACGTGATATTCTCGGCGCGGCACAAACAGGGACAGGAAAAACCGCAGCGTTCGCCTTGCCGATTATCCAAAAACTCATCAAAGATACCGAAGCAGGACGTTCAAGCGCCCGGGCCCTCATTATCGTACCGACACGTGAACTCGCTTCTCAAGTGGCAACGGCGGTAGAGTCGTATGCTGAGGGGCTGGATATCACCTGCATCGCTCTGTACGGCGGAGCCAATATGGCTCGTCAGGCCAAGGAACTGGGCGAAGGCGTTGATATTATCGTCGCAACCCCCGGTCGTCTTATCGAACTTAACAAACAAGGGCACGTACCGTTATCAAAAATCGAATATTTGGTATTCGACGAAGCCGATACGATTTTCGATATGGGATTTATTCGCGAAGTGGAGCAGATCATTGATTTGCTTCCTCTCTCCCGTCAAAACATGCTCTTTTCGGCAACACTAACTCCGGCTGTAAAACAGTTGAGCGAAAAAATCCTCAAAAAGCCGCTTCTTGTTGAGATTGATAACCTTAAAGCGGCCGATATGACGCTGCGTCAAGTGGTTCATCCGGTCGAAAAAAGTCGAAAAAAAGAGCTGTTGTCCTTTATCATCGGTTCAAACAATTATCCCCAAGTCCTCATCTTCACCCGCACTAAGATTGAAGCCGATGAGGTGAGTAATGATTTGACCCTCAGCGGGCTTAAAAACGTCGTTATCCACGGCGACAAAAAACACGGGGCAAGGGATCGCGCACTGAGTGAGTTTCGAGAGGGAACCGCCCGTATTCTTGTTGCAACCGATATCGCCGCACGCGGTTTGGACATTGAGGGGCTTCCGGTTGTTATCAACTACGATATCCCCCACGTCAGTACCGACTACCTCCACCGTATCGGACGAACCGGACGTGCCGGCAACGAGGGATTGGCGATCACGCTTCTCTCCTCCGCAGAGCACCATTCATGGGAAAAAATCATAGCGATGCTGGGTAAAAATGTCGAGACCGTTTTGGTCGAGGGATTTGAACCTCCGGCAAGCGAAGGGCTCCTCAAAACGCGCGGTAAAAGCATGAGCAAAGATGTCGAGAAAAAAGGTAAAACGGCCGGAGCGTTCGGTAACAAGCGTAAAAAAGAGCCGGTCCAGTCGAAATTTGCCTCCAAACGTGGACCGCGTTTAGCACGCGATGAACCCGCCGGTAAGAGCAATTCAGGCAGAGACAGTGCCTTCGGCAATAGCAAAAAACCTTCACCGAAAAAATCGGGCGGACGGGGGAGATAATCCCTCTCCTTTTAAATGCTGCACATTTCCCACACCGTCAGTATCCCCGATTCCGAGATCGAGATAACCGCTATCCGTTCCCAAGGAGCAGGCGGACAAAATGTCAATAAAGTCTCCACCGCGATCCATCTACGCTTCGATATTAACGCTTCATCCCTTAGCGATTTCTACAAAGAACGGCTTCTAGAGATTACCGACCACCGTATTACCAAAGACGGTATCATCAACATCAAATCCCAAGAATCGAGAAGTCAGGAAGAGAACAAAGAAGCGGCGTTGGAGAGGCTAACAGAGCTTATCAAAAGCGTTACCGTCGTTCAAAAAAAGCGCCGCTCGACCAAACCGACGAAGAACTCACAAAAACGACGGATGGATAGTAAGACGAAGCATGGGAATATTAAGAAGATGCGGGGAAAAGTTGATAAAGGGGAGGGGTAACTCCCTCGTGTCAGATTTTTCGGGTCAATGAAAATTACATGTTAAGATGGTATTTATTGGGCGATATTTTTTTCTTCAATATCGTAACTTACTCCATCAAAAATTACTCGGTATAGCGAACCATAGAATGCAATAAAAAACATTGGTACTGTCCATATCATCCCAATTCCAATAGGAATGACACTAATTAGCATTATTATTGCAAGAGATAAGTATAGGAAAATTATTTTAAGAAAATGAGAAAAGACGGCTTTACGTGATAGCTCCATAGCATCCCATATTTTTAATCCTTTGTCAGCGATAAGTGGTAAAGTAAAGATATAAATTATGCCGATACACGCAGATACAATATAGCCCAAGATTACGAACCATTCTATATGAAGATAATCGCCAATTGTATTTATACTAAAAAAGATACTTTTATTTATGGTGTGTACGAATAGACTTGCTAATGATAACGTCCACATAATAGAATAATATTTGAAAATAGATTTATACGATACATTTTCACCTCTCAAATAGGTAATAATTGTCATATAAAAACCAGTCATCAATGGTGCTGAAATTGGTATACTAATAAATCCAAATATCAGCATATTCTGTTTAAATTGTTCTGAATTTACTTCTGCATTAGGTAAAAATAATATTGTGGCTTGATACATAACATAGGTAATTATTGCCAAAATTATTACTAATTTCCAAGCAATTGCTTTAAACCCTTTTGTATAGTTGTAACTTGTTTTTATTATGTCGAATATGTTGAAGTTATGATTGTGTAAATTATTTGAAGTTTCTTGTTGATTGATCATTTATAGCCTTTTTATTATAAATTAAAATGTATTTTTTGTATTTACAGTAAGAAATTTAACCATTAAAATAATTAAAATTTGGTTATTTTAAATAAAAAACAGTTACAATTTATCATTAGTCATAATAAAAGGATGCGAATGAAAGCAATCGGCGGAATTGTAGTAGCGATCATTATCGGAGCGATCGTGATGATTTTTGTGGGACATATGAACAAAGTACCAACATTGGATGAATCGGTCAAAGCTTCATGGGGACAAGTTCAAAATCAGTATCAACGTCGTGCCGATTTGATCCCGAATCTCGTCGCGACTGTCAAAGGGTACGCGTCACATGAAAAAGAGGTATTGACCCAAGTGACCGAAGCGCGTGCCAAAGTAGGACAAATGAACATCACTCCGGCGGTTTTGAATGACCCAAAAGCATTTGCCGCTTTTGAAAAAGCACAAGGAGCACTTAGTAGCGCATTATCACGTCTGATGATGGTGAGTGAACGCTATCCCGATCTCAAAGCCGATAAAAACTTTATGGCGTTGCAATCGCAGTTAGAAGGGACTGAAAACCGTATCAGTGTTGCACGCCGCGATTACATCGATACCGTCAAACAATACAATCTCGAACTGCGTACTGTTCCGGGTCGCTGGGTAGCGGCTATCCTCTATCCCGATGCGACGGTCAAAGAGACGTTTAGTGCAGAACCACAGAGCCAAAAAGCGCCAACCGTATCGTTCTAATCGATGATACGCTTTTTAGTATCTTTCCTCTTTTTTATCGGAGTTGCCGCTTGGGCGGCTCCAACTTTTCCTGAGCTAAGCGGTCGTGTCGTTGATCAGGCAGGATTACTCACACCCGTGCAAGAACAATCCCTATCAGCACTATCAAAAGCAATCGAGGATAACACTACGGCTCAGGTTGTCGTCGTGACCCTCAAATCACTGGATGGATACGATATCGCCGATTATGGCTATCAACTTGGACGCTATTGGAAAATAGGGCAAAAAGATAAAAATAACGGTCTTCTCATCATTATCGCACCTCATGATCACAAAGTTCGAATCGAGGTTGGATATGGTTTGGAAGGGGATATTACGGATGCTTTGAGTAATGATTTAATTCAATCTAAAATGATTCCACGTTTTAAACAAAAAGATGTTTACGGCGGAATTAAAAACACAATGGAGGCAATCAAGACAATTCTTTCCAAAGAGTATCAAACAGAGTCTGTTAAGGAAAAACCGCATATTTTTTATATTATTTCAATTGCTTTGATACCATTTTTAATTTTAATATTTTGGGCAGGGACGTATTATTTTTCAAAACAAGTACTATTTATTCTTAAATTAACGGTTTCCCTTTTTATTGGAGGATTGGTTGGTATGTTGGTCTGGATTGCTAGCCATCTGGTAATTATTAGTGCAATAGTAGGTTTAATTGTTTTTATCATTACCTATTTCTCTAGGAAAAATTCTGATTTCGGTTCATCTCTTGATAATATGGGTAATTTGTCTGGGGCGATGAGCAGTGATTCGTTTGATATTTTTAGTGGAGCAGGAGGCAGTTTTGGCGGTGGTGGTTCCAGTATAGATATTGGTGATTTATTAGATGGATTGGGGAGTTAATGAAACAGTTAAATGAGACACTAAAAGGGAAGATCAAAGAGGCTATAGAGAGTGCCGAACGTCAAAGTTCGTGCGAATTTGTAGCTGTTATCACCCAAAAAAGTGGGAATTATAGAATATATGCTTTTTTCTTTGCAGCATTAAGTGCACTGTTGATTCCCCATTTGATTTTTTGGCTGAGTGATTGGTTGAGTATCGATAAAATATTTCAGTTGCAGATTACTTCCTTTATTTTATTGATGATCCTTACTCAATTATCAGTAGTCACAAATGGTTTGGTTCCATCAGTAGTAAAACAACGTCAGGCGGCATTAGTTGCACAGCAGAGTTTTCGCAAATTTGGATTGTATCGGACATCGAAACGGCGAGCTATTTTATTTTTTGTCTCCATCGATGAGAAATATGCCGAGATTATCACCGATATTGGAATTGATGCGAAAATATCTACTGAAACATGGCAAGCGGTTATCGATGCGTTTCGCCAGACTTTAGAGACAAAAAATGTAGCACAGGGCTATCTCGAAGCGATTGAAGCTTGTGGAAAAATTTTGAAGCGCGAGTTTCCTGCCGAAGATGGTGATGTGGATGAACTGCCAAATGAATTAATTATTGATGTAGCAAATTAAAAGATAAGAGGACACCTATGGGTGCTAAGGGTTTTGTATTTTTTTTACTTTTATATCCAGTAATATACGTGATATTGTTGGTGTCTAATCTTTTGTCTATTGTCTATAACCCTTTTTTACGAATTGGTGTGATTACTCTAATCAGTATTTTGTATCTCTTATACAGCTTTCGTAAAAAATATACCAAACGCCAAAATGACTATCTTGAAAATCTCTCTCTTCAAAGTGGAAATATAGAAGGTACTGAATATTTTTACACGACGGAACATAATCAAAAAGCTAAAATTACGACGATCAATACTTATATAGAAGGCATATACGGTTATGACTTTTCTCTTAAATTTGAAGGAAAAATTGACCGATTTTTTAAATCGATAGGGCTAAGTACCGAGTGCCAAAGTGGTGATACCCGATTTGATGAAACTATTTACATTGTTTCGGATAATCTGTGGTTATGTAATCAGCTACAAACCAATCCTATCCTTCGAGATCTTTTTTATGATCTTTTTTGGTTCTATCATGAGCAAAATGTAAAGGTCAATAATGTTCGTTGTTTTGATGGGCGTATCATGATTGTATCCCAATATTCATCACAAGAACACAATGAGAAACTTATACGGGAGTATGCCCGTTCAGTAGCTTTATTGCTTCAACATATGCTTCTTCATCTCCCTTCTAAAGGTTCGATAGATAATTCAATGTATCGCGAACCGACGGGATATACTGCGCATATTTTTTTCGTAATAATTCTTGCTATGCTGGCAAATGGTGCGATTGTTTTATTGACCGATATGACAACGGTACAGATTATGCCACATTTACTCCACTCATTTTCGGTGGTTCCGCTTTCTATTAAAGTTACTTTTGTCTTTTTAGCAGTGTTAATGGGTGCAGCTTTTTTCTTATTACATCGAAGCTCGCGACTTTCACCAGTTGTCACACAAATCATGACGCTTGGAGTATTGGGGATATTGTTGACATCAGTTGTAGAGATCAAAGAATTGAATACTCGATTGGATGCTTCACCAGCAATGATTTTTGAAAGCCAAATTATTGGAAAAGAAGCCATTCACCATCGCAAACGGGGAACGACTTACCATTTATATTTTCGATCGTGGGATATGGAGAATGATAGATATGATTTAGTTGTCCCTTATTCACTGTATGCAAAATCCAATGAAGGTGACTCAGCTCGTATTTATGAGCATAAAGGATATCTCGGTTATCCGTGGATAGAAAATATCGATATTTCTCCTCAACCAAGACATGCTAAACAAGAAGATCAAAAATCAGAACTTCAAAATATTTTGAGTAGTTCAGAAAATAATATTAACCCTGATCGAACTTTCACGCAGGTCAAGAGTTTATACGGTGATAAGTTGAATGGACTTGATGACGGTGAGAAAGAATATATTATTTCTAATTTTAAACTTATGCGTCGTATAACACAGGAGATATTAAATCGCTATGGAAGTTCACAAATACCGTCTGATCTTCATGTAAATGATAGTAATTTGATTGAATTTTACCTTCATCCTGATGGAAGCATATCGGATATAAACTTCATCAAGAAAAGTAAAGAGGAACTTTTGAATGAGATTACACAGAAAACGATTCAATTAGCGAGTAAAAAATATACCCATCCAAAACAAAAAACTCTTATTCGTTATCATGTTAGCTATAAGTTAGGGTTACAATCTTAAATATGGCTTTGATGTGACTCAAAGAACCCGCAAAAACGGCAGATGGATAGTAAAATGAAGCACGGAAATATTAAGAAGATACGGGGAAAAGTTGATAAAGGGGAAGGGTATAAAAATAAATAAGGCACTGACTAATTAGGCATATTAATTACAGCGTAATGAAATAGTCAAACTTACTCTTTTACAGCGTAGCTATATTTAGGCCGAAACTTTCGGCACCAACACTTCCAACGGAATATGAAGCTGTGCCGAGAGATTAGAAATCATACTGAGTGAGAGTCCGATTTTACGGTTGAGCACTTCGGAAACCTTGCTTTTGCTCCCGATGATAGGCACCAAATCTTTTTGTTTGAGTCCCATCTCTTCCATACGGTATTTGATTGCTTCGATAGGATCAGGTGCGGCGATTTGCCAATGTTGCTCTTCGTATTTTTCGACCAACAGCGCTAGGATTTCAAGCTCGTCTCCCTCGGCACTTCCGATCTCAGGCTCCTGTTCCATCAACACATCGATGCGCTCCAGTGCTTTTTCATATTCAGCTTCGGTTCGGATAGGGGATAGGTGCATGTTAAATCTCCTCTGCATTGATTTTGTCGTATTCGCTATGGGTTCCGATGAATTTTACTCGGACGATTTTCCGTTTGTAATCGATATGGACGATCAAACGGTAATCATTCCCCTTGATATTGAAAACGACACGGTTATCACGTAAAAACGAGGCACTGGAATACTCACGTTTTATCTGATCAGGGCTTTCCCACTGTGCTTTGCGCACGTCGGAATGCCATACTTCCAAGGGGGTTTTAGCCTGAGGATGGTTTTCATAAAACAGTACCAATGTTTTTTTACTGATAACATTCATGCAAGAAGTATATTCATTGTTCCTTTAAAGGGAACTTAGACTTTACCACGCAAAAATATTGCGCTGATAGAATATTCTCTCGATAACAACGGCAAAAAATAGCAAGGTGAGTCGTGAGTCAATCTGAGAGACAGAAGAAACGATGTTTAAAATTCATGTCGTCTCATTTTTGTCGGTTTCATAATGATTATTATACAATGGCTAATAGAAAAATAGATGCAAAGAGGGGAATATGAAATATATTGGATATCTTTTAATAGCGATAATGATTTCATCCGTGGCGGAAGCCGGAGTGATCCGTGATTGGATCACTAACCGCTCTCACAGTGAAGCGTCTTCTCAAATTAAAAAACTCTCTGATATCTCTTACGGAGAGGACAAAAAACAGTCCCTCGATCTCTATCTCCCTGCAAATCCTAAAAACGCTCCTATCATCGTAATGGTTCACGGCGGCGCATGGAAAATGGGAGATAAAAGATCGGATAACGTTGTTCAAAATAAAATGAATCGATGGGTTTCCAAAGGGACGATATTTGTATCGCTCAACTACCGGCTAGTCCCGAAGGTGGATCCTCAGCAACAAGCTGAAGATGTCGCAACGGCTCTTGCGTATGTTGAGTCGCACGCAGTTTCGTGGGGCGGAGATGCTTCAAAAGTGATTTTGATGGGGCATTCAGCGGGGGCACATTTGGTCTCGTTGATCTCGGCTAATCCTGAAAAATACGTTTCGCTCGGTCTCAAACCGTGGCTTGGGACGGTGTCGCTCGATACGGCGACAATGGATTTGGTACAGACGATGGAGCGGAAACATTACGATTTTTACGATGATGTGTTTGGAAGCGATAAAAACGTTTGGATGCAAGATTCTCCCCTCTATCAGCTTGATCGCTCCGCTCCCCCTATGCTGCTTGTCTGTTCAAGCGTACGAGAAGATAAACCGTGTGAGGGGTCGAAGCCGTTTATGGCCAAAGGGACGAATATGGGGCTACGAATCGAAATGAGCGAACAACCACTTAGCCATGGCGAGATCAATGATGAACTCGGCAAGCCAAACGGTTATACCGAGAGGGTAGAGCAGTTTATCCGCTCCCTTGGAGTTGCTCTTATAGATTTACCATGCAAACACATTGCGGGGGTAAAACATTCTCAGGGCAATGAGCAGGGCAAAGATTATCCACAGATGAATCCAGTTGAATGAGATCCCCATTACCATCGTTAGTGCGCTATAAACGGCGGCAGTAGCTAAAAACCACCCTCCCATCAGCAATATCATGAGCCAAAACACCCGAATGATAGTTCCGAAGGTATTGATCATTTGCTCTCCTTGAGCGCTTTAATAATAGCTTGGATTTGTCGTCGGTGGATAAAGGTGTGCATGTACATAAAAGCGTTCCAGTCGAAATTATTAAACGATCGAAACCACGGGTGCGGTTTGGTCATACGGGAATGCTTTTTGTCCAGTGAAGCGAAAAAGTGGGTGTACTCATCCACAAAAGCTTTGAAATCACTCAAGGTATCCGCTTTGTTTTCAAACGGTTTTACCCCTTCGATGGTGAGCGGTTCATCAAAGGTTTTTTCTGCAGAGAGTGCAGTGATCACACCCATTACTTTTCGTCCGGTGATGCCGAGATGTTCAATGACCATATTGAGTGAGAATTGACGTGAGTGATCTTCGATGGCAAAGGTTTTGTCGATAACGACCTGACGCAGACGCTCATCTTCCGATAGACTATCCAGCAGAGAAATAATTATTTTCGATTCTCGTTTGAAGAGCCAAAAAGCTATTCGCCATGTAAAAAATATCCGTACCAACGGGATCAAAAAGAGCCGTATTACCATAAACTCACCTTTTGGCAATCCTTCTCCCGGTTTTCCTGTTACCATGCACACTCCTTGGGTTGATTGGGAAATAGTAGTATTAAAACTCTAAAAATAACCTTATAATTAGAGCTATAACTCTAATATATTATCATTTATAGATATAAAACTCTAATTGTGGTAAACTTTTCGGATGAATACAGCCAAAAAACTTAGCACTAAAGAACGGATCAAAGTGGCGGCGATTGCCCTATTTAATGATAATGACACCCTTTCGGTCAATACCAATCATATAGCTAAAGCGGCAGGTATTTCGCCGGGAAACCTCTATTATCACTATAACAACAAAGAAGAGATAATCCGCGAAATTTACGGGGAAATATCGCAAACATTTGAATCGTATAACAGCTTTGAGATGATACTGACCAGCCAAAACCCTCTGCAAGTACTTGATCTCTTATTTGATCGTTACGGTGAACTGTTTTGGGAATACCGTTTCTTGATGCGGGATGCTCCGGTGCTGATGGCACTCGATCGTGAACTCAAATCTCTCTTTATCGCCAACCAGGAGAAGAGGATAGACCAAATTACGGCAGTTATTAAATATCTTATCAGTGAAGAGATTTTAGAGAATATCCCTAAAGAGGAGATCGCTGTACGAGCGCGACTGCATTGGTTTGTTTCCGCCTATTGGCAGATATTTGCTTCAATGAACGGGGAAGTGACTAAAGAGTCGATTCAAGAGGCAAAATCGGTGGTGTTTAAAATCCAGCTGTTCCCTTTTCTCTCGGAAAAAGGGAAAGCTATGTTTGAAGCGTTATGAAGCGCTCCACAGGGGTATAAATTGTTTCGCCGCAATCTCTTTTTTACTGGCGGCTCTTAATCCCTGTACCGTTCCCTCAAAAACCAGATTCATTCCCGCTAAAGGATGATTGGCATCGAGTACGGCGCGATCGGATTGAATCTCCGTAACGGTATAGATCACGCTATCATCCGGTGCGCTTTCCAGATAGCCATCAATCTGCATACCGATCTCTATATCATCAGGGAGATCCGATAGCGCTTCGACAACCAACAGCTCACTGTTGTATTCGCCGAATGATTCTTTCGGTGTTAGGGCGACTTTGAACGAATCGCCGATATTTTTACCCTCTAACGCTTCTTCTATGGGTTTGAAAATATTGTCGTATCCGCCATGCAGATAAACAATGGGTTCTTTCCCCTCGTCGACGAGATTTCCCTCTTCATCGGTAACGTGGTAATTAAGGGTAACCACGGTGTTTTTAGTTATGGGCATGAAACTCCAATACCTCTTTAATCTCCTCTTGGGTTGCCTCGTGAATGTCCAAGACGGTCCCCTCGAAAATAAGATCCATCCCCGCGAGCGGATGATTCCCATCGAGTGTAGCTTGATTGCCCGTTATTTCGGTAACGGTATAGATGACAACATCTTCGGAATCTTCATCGAAATATCCGTCGAGTTCCATTCCGACACTCACCTCTACCGGCAACTCGCTGAGCGCTTCGGTGACAACGAGGGTTGGATCATATTCCCCGAATGCTTTATCGGCTGAAAGGGTGATTTTGAATGACTCTCCGATACGTTTACCCTCTAGCGCTTTTTCAACCGTGGGGAAAATATGACCGTAATTACCGTGGAGATAAACAAGGGACTCTTCCTCTTCATGGAGAAGATTCCCCTCCGTGTCGTTAATATGGTAATCGAGGGTGACGATACAGTTTTTTGTGATGGTCATTATTTTTTTCCTTTAGGTTGGGTGTATTTTTTTGTTTGAAAGTATAGCTTAGATAGACTGGATAAAAATTCTACAGTTTTTGTGAGAAAATAGGGCTAAAAAGCAATAAAATAGGAAAAAAAATTGTTTATAGAGGATTTTGTAGAGATGAGTAATCAAATTAAAGTTGATCCGCAAGCTCTTATTGTGAGTCGAACCAACAAACAAGGCATTATTGAATATGCCAACCGAGATTTTTGCAATATTTCGGGCTATCAACCGGAGGAATTGATCAATCGTTCTCATAATATCATTCGGCATCCCGAAATGCCCGGAGTGATTTTTAAAATGATGTGGGAGCGGTTGAAAAATAATAAAGATATCTTTGCCGTTGTCAAAAATGTAACGAAAAACGGTGACCACTACTGGGTTACGACCCATTTTGAGATTCGAAAACATCCGTATGAAAATCGTGTCGTCGGGTATGTTGCCCATCGCAGAGCAGCAGACTCCCATTTGGTGAGTAAAATTTCTAAATTATATGCAGAGCTTTTAGCGGTTGAAAAAGCAGAAGGGTTGGAGGCTTCGGAAAAGTATCTGAATGAGCTTCTCAATGCTAAAAAGATGACGTACGATGCATATATCGAAAAAATTGCCCTCAAAGACGGGTTTTTAAAATCACTAATAAAAAAAATGGTTAAGGGTGATGACTCTTAACCTTTTTTTTAATTCATCGGCATTACGATAGGGTTAAATGCTTTTGATGAAATGATCGCTTTTTCTCCTACGCGAAGTTCTGACGCTTCTTCTCTGCTAATAACGGTACGCACTACTGATGAACCTACCAGCAGTGTGATAACCATGGCCGGAAAATCCTCTTCTATTTTTAACACTTCCCCTATGAGTTGAAGTTTACCGCTCAGTGTTTGGGGGGTGAAAAACTCCATCGGATCAGCAATACGGACTATTTTACCCAGCTCAACGGAAGCAAGGCGGTCGGAGAGCTTGACCGTTTCGGCAATGTCGTGGCTTACCAGCAATGTGGTGACATCTAGACGCTCATGGATCAGGGCAAGCTCATCTTGGAGTTTTTGGCGCATCGATGGGTCAAGTGCCGATAGCGGCTCGTCCAATAAAAGTATTTTAGGATGGCGTACCAATGCACGTGCAAGGGCTACCCGCTGTTTTTGACCGCCTGAGAGGGTGGCGGGTAGACGGTTTGAGAGTTGCGTTAATTCGACAAGTTCAATTAATTCATCGACGTTACGACGTTGTTCTGCGCTCTCGGCGGCAAAGAGGAGATTGTTTCGCACGCTCATGGTCGGGAAGAGGGCATAGTCTTGGAAGACAAATCCGATACTCCGTTTTTGAGGAGGGAGGTTAATCTTCTTTGCGCGGTCAAACCATACTTCACCATCCACTTCGATAATACCGCTATCCGGTGTTTCCAAGCCTGCTATCAGACGCAGCAGCGTCGTTTTTCCTGCACCGGAGGGGCCGAAGAGAGTCAGAAATTCCCCATCATGGATACTCAGCTCGAAATGGGCGTTGAGTGCCCCTTCAGCGGTGTCAAGATACTTGGTAATATTAACAAATATCATCGTATCCCCCCTAAAGATTTTTTATTGAGGGTATAAACGAGGAGCAAGATCGCAAAGGTGACGGCAAAAAGGGTGAGGGCGTATTGGTGCGCCATCGCGTAGTTAAGCGATTCAACCTCGTCATAGATCGCGATGGAGGCGACACGGGTCTCTCCGGGGATGTTTCCCCCGATCATCAAAATGACCCCGAACTCTCCGACTGTATGGGCAAACGCGAGGACGATTCCCGAAATCAGCCCGTGACGGATAGAGGGGAGGACTACTTTGAGCATTGTCTCACTTTTGGATTTGCCGAGCGTATAGGCGGCTTCGATAATCGAGCGTGGGACTTGGGAGAGCGCTGATTGGATCGGATGAACCATAAAGGGGAGACTGAAGAGGACGGAGCCTACGACCAGCCCCTCGAAACTAAAGGCCAACCGGATACCGTGCTCGGTAAGAAAACTGCCGATTGCCGATGCGGGGCTAAAGGCAAGGAGGAGATAAAACCCCAGTACTGAAGGGGGGAGGACGAGGGGCATGGATACGACGGTTTCGATGACGCTTTTAAATCGCATTGTACTGAAAACCAAAAAAGAGGCGAGGGGAATCGCGATGATCAGCAGTATCAGTGTCGTAACGGCGGCGAGCTTAAAGGTCAACGCCATTGTAGTTATAAATTCAGATTCCATTCGAGCCTCGCAGCAGTGAAATTTCAGAGGGTTGCACCATCCAGTATACATCGTCCCCTTCACGTATGTCGAGGGTATCGAAGGTCAGGCTCGGAACCAGTGCCGTGATCGGCGTATCGCCATAAGCGAGGGTGACTTGGGAGAGGACGATTCCCCGCTCTATCCGAAGGACTACAGCACGGCGGATATTGGCAGTAGTGGCGGTAAAGAGCTTGGATAGAATCACTTCGGTCTCTTTGAATGCCAAGGTAACGTTTGTCCCCAGCAGTGATTCTTCATCGGAGGGTTCCGCAAGGAGGAGGTGAAATGGATCGGTTCCGACCGCTACGGTGAGGATACTGAGGTGCTCGGAGGTCGTGAGCGCGGTGATGGTGGCGGGTAAAATATTCATAACGGCTCAATTCTTACTTTGATATCAGCAGGCTGTGCACTATACGGCGATGAGGTGACGATCATATCGACTCCAGTACTTGCGTATTCGGCGATATTTTTGGCACTGATCCCCCCCGTAGCGATCAGGGTAATATGGGGATAATCGGTGCGGAGGATGCGGACGGCATCGGCTAACTTAGTGAGGGAGAGTTTTTCCATCTGGAGAATGTCGGCTCCCATTGCGGCAAATTTCAAGGCCTCAGCAATATCAGCCGCTTCAATGACGATTTTTTTCTCGGGATTGGCTTTTTTAGTGTTACGGAGCGCTTCTGCAAACGCTTCATCATTCGCAAAAAAAATACGGTGATAATCAAATACGAGGATCGATTCGGAGAGCCCCAGACGGTGGGCGACTCCGCCGCCCGATTCGACCGCTTTGATGGCGATTTTTTTCGTAAACGGGGTCGTTTTTCGGGTAGTGGCGACGACAATGTCGGGATTGATAGATCGGGCTAACAGTACCGCTTCACGGGTGTAGGTGGCGATGCCCCCTGCGTAGTCGAGGAGGTTTTGGATGCTTTTCCATACACGGTGGATATTTCCCGCTTCGCCATGCGCTTCCAAAAAGACACTTTTGGGTGGGATAAGGGTGCCGGATTTGACAAATCCGTCGATCTCTAAGCCATAGAGTCCGCACAGTCGTACCGCCTCTTCAGTACATGCGGCGACCAGAGGACGATCACGAGTCGAGAAAGTGATGCGGGCACGTTGATCGGTGATCCCAAGGGATGCCGTGGTCAGATCGCCGTAGGGGACATCTTCGGCAAGTAGGGATTCGAGCTCAACATCATTGAGGGTAATCATTTCGATGTCTCCCATCCGATAAATGCCCAGTTAACCGCGCGAGGAGGTCTGCATTGTCCGACGATTACGTCGCGGTAGTATTGGCGTGCTTTGGTTTTTTGTTCTTCGCTCAATTCATGTACGCTCCAAATTAACGATTCGACGAACTCCTCTTCGGTTCCGCTTCGAACACTTCCTCGACCTGTTTCGATGTAATCAACGCGGGGGAGGTAGCCTTGAGAATAGAGCAGAATCGGAATGTAGCAGTAGTCGGGTTTGGTTTTAACCTTTTTACCGATGGTATCGAGGATATTCATATCGACAAAACTCCCCCCCACTTTGTAGGTGAGGTAGCACGCTTTGGCAGCATGCGCGGACATTTTTGTGAGTGCCTCATCGATATCGGAGACTTCCATTGAGCGTGAGGCTACGACGATATCGGCTTGCGGCAATGTACTCCAGTCATCGTCCCAACTAAGATGATATGTCTTAATATTAGTTACCCCTTCACGCGTAGCGTAGGCTTTGAGCTCTTCGAGCATCTGAGCAGAGAAGTCGATGGCGATCACCTCTTTGACTTTTTTTGCCAAAGGGATGCTCAATGCTCCGGGTCCGCATCCGATGTCGAGAACCACTTCGTCTCCGGTGATATTCATACGGGAGATAAAATCATTGACGTAGGGGCTGTTGATCGTCGATTGAGCCATATCGGCTGATTTTTCATCCCAATCGGCACTGGTTTTACCTTTAAAATCGGTGGTTGCCTTATGTTCACGGTACATTGCAGCAAAATCGATCGGTTCTAAAAACATGATTACTCCTAGATTGTTCTAATTATACAGAGTTAAAAATAGTAATTTGCTTCCAAACGCATTTCGCGGTTAGAGGTATCTTTTGCATACAAAGCTGTTTTCTCATTGTTTTGATCCATCAGCCGCACTTTAAGCTCTGTTCCCTTCCAACTTCCGGAAAGTTTATATAGAACGTCGAGGTTTAATTGGCGTGTATCGCCGTTTTGGAATAAACGGTCGGTCATGCTTTGATACGATTTTTTACTCGGATCACGGTCATAGTATGAATAACTCAAACTTGTACTTACTCCGGATACTAACGCATTAAAATCGTAATCCAGCTGCGCTTTGTAGGCGCGTGTATTAGCGTTCCAGTCGGTTTGGGTCATGCTTCGAGTATACCCCTCCGTCGGAAATCCGCGCCATGGAGCGATAAGATCGCCACCGCTTGCCGTATGCGATGTTGCAAGGGTCAATTTAGCGGCACGGTAGTTAACGACACTGCGTAATGCGAACAAAGAGGTATCGACGCTGTTGTCGGTATCATAATTATTGGTTTGCGGCAAAATAATATTACCTGCCCCTTTGTCTTTTTGGGTGATGTAACGTCCGCCGAAGCTGATGATGGCATCTCCCGCTTCCAGCGCATAATTGGCTTCCAATATCGCTTGATCTACGATGTCATTCCAATGCATTCCCCATGCCTGAAGTTCGAGATTATCAATTGATTTGTTTTTAACCCCAACCATTAAAACACCGGGTGCATCACCGTGTGTTCCTTGAACCGTGCCGTAGTGGGTAGCATAGTATGCCGCGATTTTATCAGGGGTGTCTCCGGTATCGGCCATCGAACCGAAATAGGTCATACCCCGTTCTTTGATTTTATCGGCAAAATCGGCTTGAATGGTTGTATTGGCAATGTCGTTAGAGACGGCTTCATACCCCTCTACCGCGATCGGAATCATCTTGGTGTCATTCGGGCTGATCCATGGAGTGCTCATCAGCATCCGGCCCGCTTTTACTTTTGTTTTTGCAATATCGTATTGGAGATACGCTTGAGCTAAAACCGCGTAGCCATTCCCGTATGTAGCAGATACTGGTGCACCGCTTGGGCGTGTGATATCACGTAAGAACAAATCTTTACTGGTAGTTGCGGTAGTCCCATCGTGTGCTTCCGTCCATCCATCCGGATTTTTAGTGGTGTAGAGTCCGGTGCCGAAACTAAAACTGTACAGAGGAGCTGTTTTGTAAATTAAACTTCCCCCTATCGCAAGCCCTTTTGCATCACTACCCCCTTTGCCCGTTGCAACACTGTTATCATCCCAATCGGTATTAAAATACTGAGTGCGGAGTCGCCCGTCGAGTTTCCCCTCTTTAAACGCACTCACTAAATCATCGGCTGCTGATGTGAATACACACGTTCCCAATAACAAGATTGTTGTAATACTTCGTTTTGTCATGGTATCTCCTTATTTTTTAGCGGGCAGACCATACCCGTTTGCTTTTAAGATTGCTTGCGCTTTAGTCGAAGTCATAAAGCGGATAAACTTTTTAGCGGCGATCTGATTTTCTGGTGAGCCGTTTTTGAGTCCCACCATCGCTTGATCGATGGTGTTGTACGCTTTCGGGTCTATTTCAATCCATTTTCCGACGTTTTTCATCTCAGGTGACAGGACAATTGATTTTGCCATAAAACCGACATCGACCGCTTGTGTGGTGACGTAGGCGCCCACTTGGGAGATTGATTCAGCGGTAATTATTTTAGGTGTTGCACTATCAGCGACCTTGTAATACTTCATCGCGTTCATCGCTTCGATACCATAGGGTGCTGTTTTAGGATTGGCAACGGCAATCTTTTTTACCGATGGATCAGCGATAACAGCGATCCCTTTAGAGAGATCGATTCCTGTATCGCTCCATAGGACCAATGTCCCATACGCATACACCTGAGCCGGTGTAGTTGTTAATCCGGCTTGAACTAGTTTGGCCGGGAATTCGACATCGGCGGAAAGAAATGCATCGTACGGTGCACCGCTCATGATTTGCTGTGTCAGTTTTCCCGAAGCACCGGTGATGATTTTCACATCGATTCCACTCTCTTTAGTAAAAGCTGCCGTGATGTCATCGAGGGCGTATTTGAGGTTGGCCGCAGCGGCAACGGTGATGGTTTGGGCCGCAAGAGCGGAAGCAAATGCGAGTGAGGCGAGAGTAAGCTTTAACAGCTTCATAAAAACTCCTTTGTATCTGTTTTGATATAACGATAATCACAAACCATACAATGCAAAAATGATTCGTAAAAAAATACGACAATTTCGTTATGTTTTGTAAGATATAACGAATTATAAGAAAAAAGTCTTAAAGTTGGTCAATAGGGATAAAAAAGTGCTATAACCCGATAATAATATGCAACGGTGAGATAAGTGCGTAAGCGGTTATGCCGACTTCCAAATGCTGGAGGAGGTCTTGTCTTTCAAGGGCGATAAGGAGGGTGCCGCCAGTTAGACGCAGTGCGATCTCGATATTGTCTCCTGCTGATTCCAGCGATTCGATGGTACCGGAGAGGAGATTATCCGCAGTATCGGAAGTGGGTGGTGTTGAAACGACGTGAATGTCGCTGGACTTGATGATCGCGTAGGTATCACATCCTATCGTTAATCCCATATTCTCTACCGATTTGGCTGTGATCGTAGAGCGGAGGATATCTGAATCGCTGAGGGTTAAGGTGAGGGTGGAATGCAGTCCGTTTGTTTCGATAGACGAGAGAATTGCAGGTAGTTGATTGCGTGCACTAGTGGTCAGAAAGGTACGGCTTAGGATACGGGCGAGGCGTTCGGGATCGTTGCCCGCTTCGGAAAAACGGTCGATAAATTGGCGGTGAAGTTCGTTAAAACGGTGAAAGGTAGCAATGAGTTCACGGGCATAGGGGGTGAGTTTCGTCCCTCCGCCCCCTTTGCCTCCGGTTGTCCGTTCGATGAGAGGCTGATCGGCCAGGGCATTCATCCCGTTGATCCGCTCCCAGGCCGCTTTGTAGCTCATTTTCATCTCTTTGGCGGCGGCATGGATCGATCCGATCTTATCGATTCGCTCCAGCAGTTCGATTCGTCCTGAACCTAGAAAACTTTGCCCCTCTTTGGTAAGCCAAAAACGCCCGTCGATTTTCATACGTCTTCGTTATTCGGCTATTGCTTCACTGACCGTCGGCGAATCGGTAAAGTTAAGCACTTTCTTCGTCACGTTTACGGGACAGAAAAAGAAGATTTCGAAGATAGGATTCATCACGGTGGTATCTTCATCAAGGATATCGAAGGCTTTGAAGGTAAACCCTTTGCCATCGGATTCGTTATTCATGGCAACGGTGAATGTCAAGGGTCCGAGAGAGCGGAGCATGTTGGTCACATTTTTATAAGATTTGTCCTCTTTGGCAACCATAAGATTTTGGTTCTCTTCACTGCGGGCATTCATTCGGACGCCCAGAAGGGTGAGATTATCGCGGTGGACATTTTTGTTCCATTTGATAAGCCCTTTTGGGAATCGGAGCAATGAGTTTTTCGACATAAGCGGATGGGGAGAGGTATTTTTAATTGTCTCCAAGAGTTTTAAAAACGAGTTCTTTCCCCCGATCAAAGCGGCAAGAGAGAGTAATTGGTCACGGAGGAGAATTTTTTCAGCTTCATTGAGCTGGTGGAAACGGCACATATAGAGCCTTTACAATAAGATACGACATTATAGCGCTTAGTAGTGGAAACTTTCCCGCATGATCGGTTCTATAACCTCTATATCGTATTGACAATGCAAAAATAGGTGATTGGCGAGTACCCCTTGGGCAAGCAGCATATCGGTACCGTCTTTGTAAGGGAGATCGGTGATTTTGATTTCACGTAAAAATGGGGTCTCTTTGCCGTAAATAACATCGATAGCCCCTTTTGCGCGCGCAAGAAGCTCCGTGAGCAGAGGTCGAGGAATAGGAAGCTCCTCATCGGATAATCCCGCCGAAGTGGTGTTAATGATGAGATCATAGTTTCGCACGGTAAAATCATCCCAGGTATAGGCATTAAGCCCCTCAGAGAGAAAATACTCCAGTCGTCCTGCCGAGCGGTTAAGAATCGTAGGGGTAATCTCTCCCTGACGCAATGCGATAGAGAGAGCGCGAGCGGTTCCTCCTGCCCCGAGTATGAGGGCATTTCGGATAGGACCGAACGATTGGATCGCGCTCATAAAACCGTCTGCATCGGTGTTGTATCCGATGAGACGCCCATTTTCGAGGACAAGGGTATTGACGGCTTGGATCGTTTTGGCGATACCGCGTACTTCATCACATTGCGCGTAAGCAGCTTCTTTATGGGGAACGGTGACATTGGCACCGCTGAGCCCTTTGGCAAAAAAAACATTACGGAGTTCGGAGCCCTCTTCGAGCTGCGTACGGGTATAGCAGGCGCGTATCCCTAATGCTTTAAAAACGGTGTTGTGCATAAGAGGAGAACGCGAATGAGAGATGGGATTTCCAAATATGGTAAAAATATTCATCGCGGGTCTACTAAATCATCCAGTGTACTGGTAAGGGCTCCGAGTTTGTTGGTCACTTCGAGGTATTCAAGTTCGTTTTGCGAATCGGCGACGACTCCGGCACCTGCTTGCAAGATCACTTGGTCGGGTTTGATAAGGGCGGTGCGGATCGTGATGGCACTGTCCATATTGCCGTCAAATCCGAAGTAACCGATGGTTCCGCTGTAAAAGCCCCGTTTGACCCCTTCGTATTCGGCAATCAATTCCATGGCACGGATTTTAGGGGCACCGGTCATGGTTCCCGCAGTAAAGGTTGCTGCGAGAAGATCAAACATATCTTTATCCTCCGCAATTTGAGCATGGACATCCGAGACAATATGCATAACATGTGAATATCGCTCAACGTGCATCATCTCTTCAACCCGTACCGTACCGGTTTTTGCGACGCGGCCGACATCATTACGGCCTAAATCGATCAGCATCAGATGCTCTGCCAACTCTTTGGGATCGGAGAGAAGCTCCTCTTCGAGCTCTTCGTCACGTTGTTTCGTATTTCCCCGTTTACGGGTTCCGGCAATCGGTCTCAGGAGAATATCGCCATCGCTCAGACGTACCATAACTTCCGGAGAGCTGCCGACGATACTAAAATCTTCATACTCCATCAAATACATATAGGGAGAAGGATTTTTAAGGCGTAAAATACGGTAAAAACTAAACGGATCAACCTTCGCATGACGGACATAGCGATTGGTCATCAGAATCTGAAACACATCCCCGCTTTTGATCATCTCTTTGGATTTATCAACCATCGAGAAAAATTGCTCTTTCGTATGGATGAACTCCCCACCCTTATCTTCATGTATAGGGGTGAGTGGTGTGTAGTTATAGGGCGATTTGAGGGCTGATTCGATCGATTCAAACTGCTCTTGAAACGCTTGCAAAGAGGACAACATTGTAATGGTTGCATCTTTATGCGATAGAACCAGGGTGAATTTTGGGAGGATTAGATCCATATCGGGGATATCGGTTTGATCCTCTAAGTGTGACATGGATGCATCCAATACAGGTTCAAATACCTTCACCATATCGTAGCCGATATAGCCGATGAATCCGTCCACATATCCTATTTTCAACTCTTGGGCAACGTCACGATACATTTTTGGATCAATCTTGCGGTAATACTCTTTTAAAAAAACAAAAGGGGAGAGGGAAAGGGTGTTTATCGTTCCTGATGCATCGGTATAGGTTGTTGTTTTAGAACGGTAAACAAGACGTTCACGTGCGCCGATAACTAAAATCGTATAGTTTCCGTCACTTTTGCCGGCACTTTCAAATAGAAAACTGACTTCACCGGGGAAAAGGGTTTTAACTTTTTCATAGACGGCGATAGGGGCAAACTGATCGAGAGAAAAGCGACGAGATTCGATCACATTATCCCTTTACTTTGAAAGCGCGGGATTCGATATTTTTACGAACGGTTCCTAATACGTCATTCGCCGCTTTTTCACCTTGGAATGGTCCGATCATTACTTTGGTTACTGCGCCGCTTGGAACATTGGTGTATTTCAATCCGCTTGCATTAAGTTGTTCATAGAGTGCTTTGTTCGGGGTATTCGTAAATGAACCCACTTGGATATACCATGTTCCACCCGCATCGGCTGCTTTTGGAGCCGGAGCTTCTGTTGGTTTTGTTGCCGGTTTTTCTGCTACTTTTTCGACCGGTTTATCGGCGACTTTGTCAGCAGGTTTTACTGCCGGAGCCGGCTGAGCTTTTTTCACTTCGGCAGGTTTTGTTGTTTTGATCGTCGGCGTATTGACAACCGGAGCCGCTTTTTTAATCGGAGCAGGCTGCACGGCTGTCTCTATCGGTTTGGCTTGGATCGGTTTAGAGACAACTTTTGGAGCGATCGGAGCAGGGGCTGCTACGGGAATATTTTGCGGTATAGGTTTATTTTGAACAACCGGAGCACTTTGTTGAGCTACGGGTGCAGATGATGGAACAACCGTGTTTTGTACCGGAGCATTTGAAAAAGATTCTTGCTTGATTTTTTGGGCAATTTGACCTAAGTCCTCTGAGCCTTGGGCAGATTGTGCACTGTTATTTCCCTCTTGGATGACCTCTACCGGCTCAAACAACGGGTCATTGATGATTTCCGTAGGTGCAGAAGGTTCAGGGGGTGTTGCCGCTTGCGGAGCTGATTCCGTGCTTTCACTTTTCAGTGAATTCATAATGACCAATACGATGATCAAAATAAGGGTTAATGTTGCAATCGCAAGGAGCAATTTTTTGCTTCCAGAACTTCCGCCGCTTTTATTGAGGATGATATCGTTGAGTTCGTTTTTTTCTTCCATTTGAGTATCCTTGAGTTTTAATCCGATTTTTCGCTTAAGACGATCTTACATGTGCTTTGACCACGAAGCACCGCGCTCTTTTGCGTAGACCTCGTAGGGAAGATTGAGAATGTTGTATTCCGGCGGTAAATCAAGAGAAGGGAACATTCTCCACTGTTTTGGTTGTTTCGCGGCTAATTTCATGGAGATCATTTTACCCAGTTGATCGGCTTCTTGTAAAGTTGTATGCCCTTTATGGATATAAACATGCAAATGCCCCGGTGTTTTGGTCTCAAAAGCGGTGAAATTGATGTATCCCTCTTCTCGAAGTAAGAGTTGCGTTTTATGGTAAAAACGTTGCGGATCGGTACCGTTATAATCAATGACAATATTTTCTACTTTGTTGAATTGATTAATCAATGAATGGGCAACCGTGATTTGCCCTTTAAGGTGCTGATCGATGATCGCTTGGGTCAGGGATTTATCGATTCGCTCATATTTATTAAAAAGGGTGCGCCCTTTGAAATCGATTTTATTGACAACGCTATCGTGCTTGAGCCAGTAATGATCTGAAATCATTTTGATTAGTTTCATATCCATCGAAGTCATACGTGCGACACCTTTTTTTATTAATATGTAGATTGTTTATAAATGACAAATCCGCGTGCTAAGGCTTTCAACTCTTCTTTGATAGCGGCTTGTTTTTCGACGTTTTCAATATCGTCCAGTACATCGGCAATTTTATTGGCGATAAGTTCAAACTCTTTCTCTTTCATACCGCGTGACGTCAAAGCAGGGCTTCCGATACGGACACCCGAGGTAACAAACGGTGAACGTGTTTCACCCGGGACGGTATTTTTATTTACGGTGATCCCTGCACGTCCGAGGGCGGCATCGGCCTCTTTTCCGCTGAACGGTTTATTCAAGAAAGAGACAAGAATAAGGTGATTGTCCGTTCCTCCGCTGACGATATCATAACCGCGTTTCATTAATACATCCGCCAATACGGCTGCGTTCGCTTTCACCTGCTTGGCGTACACTTTCCATTCCGGGGATAGATTGAATTTAAATCCAACCGCTTTGGCCGCAATAACATGAACCAACGGTCCACCTTGAAGCGCAGGAAAAATGGCTGAATTGATTTTTTTAGCAATCTCTTCGTCATTGGTCATAATCATACCGCCGCGAGGTCCTGCGAGGGTTTTGTGGGTTGTTGTGGTAACAACATCCGCATACGGGAATGGGCTTGGGTGCTCACCGGCACATACGAGACCTGCGATATGAGCGATGTCAGCGAACAAAAGTGCCCCCACGGCATCGGCGATTTCACGGAACTTAGCGAAATCGATTTCACGAGCGTAGGCTGATGCACCGCAGACGATGATTTTCGGTTGTACGATTTTAGCGATGTCCATAACGCGCTCATAGTTGATACGACCGTCAAGCTCTACTCCGTAGGAAAAACTGTGGTAGTTTTTACCCGAAAAGCTCACTTTAGAACCATGCGTCAAGTGACCGCCGTGGCTAAGATCCATACCGAGAAGTTTGTCTCCCGCTTGCAATAATGCCGCATAAACGGCACCGTTTGCCGATGAACCCGAATGGGGTTGTACGTTGGCAAAATTACATCCGAACAATTCACAGGCACGATCAATAGCCAATTGCTCTACACCATCAGCGTATTCACATCCGCCGTAGTAACGTTTTGCCGGATAGCCTTCAGCGTATTTGTTGGTGAATACCGAACCCATCGCTTCCATTACGGCAGGGAGGGTAAAGTTTTCCGAAGCGATCATCTCTAGGTGATCCGTTTGGCGTTCGAGCTCTTGCTCACATAGGGCGTAAATTTCGTTATCGAATTCTTTGAGGAAACTCATTCTTCTTCTCCGTTGTTAAGTTGGTTGTTGTGCGGTTTCATAGCCGGGAAGAGCAATACATCCCGGATTGAGTGTTGATTGGTCAGCATCATGACAAGGCGATCGATTCCGATCCCCTGACCCGCTGTCGGTGCCATACCGTAGCTAAGAGCGGTGACGAAATCTTCATCCATTTCATGGGCTTCATCATCACCCGAATCTTTTGCCGCCATTTGTCCTTCAAAACGTTCCAGCTGATCGACAGGATCATTAAGCTCACTAAAGGCATTGGCAATTTCGCGTCCGGCGATGAAAAGTTCGAAGCGGTCGGTCAGTTCAGGGCGTTCGTCATTACGGCGTGCAAGCGGTGAAATTTCAACCGGATAATGGGTAATAAAGGTCGGATTGATCAATTTTGATTCAACAAATTCATCAAAAAGCTCCCCCTGAAGCTGTCCAAGGTTCATGGTCGCTTTGGCTTCGAGCTTGTTTGCTCTAAGATAGCCCAAAATAGCCTCTTTGTCGTTTACGATTTCTTCGGGAACACCACCGATGACGCTCAGACTTTTAATCAGTTCGATTTCGGTGAATTGATCGAAATCGACTTCGAGCTCACCGTACGGGAGACGTTTCGGCAAATCAAGATGATCGAAGAGATAGTCGAAATACTCTTTGGTGATTTCAATTAAGTCTTTATAGGTTTTATACGCCCAGTAAAACTCGATAGAGGTAAACTCAGGGTTATGGGTTGCATCCATCCCCTCGTTACGGAAGTTGCGGTTGATCTCAAATACCGCTTCAAATCCGCCGACGATCAGACGCTTGAGGTAGAGTTCAGGGGCGATACGCAAATAGCGATCGATTCCAAGGGCATTGTGATGAGTGATGAACGGTTTCGCATTCGCTCCGCCGGCGATCGGGTGCATCATCGGCGTTTCAACTTCCAAGAACCCTTTATCTTCGAAAAAGCGACGAGTCAGGCTGATCACTTTTGAACGGATGTGAAACGTTTTACGCACTTCGGAATTCATGATTAAATCAAGGTAACGCTGGCGATAACGCATCTCTTTGTCTTGGATACCGTGAAACTTTTCAGGTAGAGGAGAGATCGCTTTAGTGAGCATTTTAAGGCTGTCGGCATGGAGAGAAAGCTCCCCGTGCTGAGTCACGAACGGATATCCGCTCACTTCAATAATATCTCCGACTTCGAAAAGCTTTTTGAAAACATCGTTGTAAAAGTTCTCAGGAAGGTTGTCACGGGCAACGTAAATTTGGAGCATACCGCTCTCATCTTCGATTTTGATAAAGCTTGCTTTTCCCATCAAACGGTAAAGTTTGATCCGTCCGGCTACCGTATAATGACGGTGATCATCACGTTGTTCTTCTTTTTTAAAGAGATCCGAATTAACGTTGTGAAATTTATCAATGGTCGTATTACGGGCAGAATTATTTGCATACGGATCGATTCCGAGTGCTCTGAGATTTTGTGCTTTCTCAATCCGTTGTTGTACGTATTGGTTGTCGAATGCCAATGGGGTTCCTTTTTTACTTAGTAATTTTTGGTTTATCTTGGCATGTTTTACAAATGCCGTAAATCTGCATAGAGTGTTCCTGCATAACAAATCCGAGCTCTTCACTGATCTTTTTTTGACGTTGTTCAATTGCCTCATCGACAAATTCGGTAATGCTGCCGCATCCGGTGCAAATAATGTGATCATGGTGATCTTTGGCACCGAGTTCATATTTTTTCCCCTGAGCACCAAAAGACAAAGAGGTAACCATCTCTGAATCTTCAAGAAGAGAGAGGGTCCGGTAAACGGTCGCGATCCCGGTATTTAAGTCAGGATGTTTCTCTTGTATGAGATGGTGCAGCCCTTCCGGAGTGAGATGTTCATCCGAATTGTAGAGCATTTCTAATATCACTTCACGCTGTATCGTAAACTTTAGTCCGTTAGCTTTGAGCAATTGTTTAAAATCACTTAAAAGCTTATTGTATTCTATGGTTCGCTCCGTAAAATCGGTATACGCGTTCATGAATTACTTCTCCTTGCCTTTCTTCGAATCAGTCCTGTTTGTTTCATTGTTATCATCCATCAAAGAGGTGACATCATCTGTCTCGATATGGAGGATAAAGTCACCGGTTGCCATCATCGGTTCAAAGAAAATACTGCTTTTCATTTTTTCTCCGAAATTTTCACGAATAGCGGTAACACTAAAGAGCGCGTAAACGATTACGGATACAATAAAGAAAAATTTGCTTGCACCAACAATAAATCCGAGAGCACGGTCCACACTTCCCAAACCGCTAAGAGAGCTAAGCTTTTTAAATCCTGCCCCTAATGCGACCATCAAAAGCCAAAAAATTCCGAGGGCAAAGACAAACCCCACTAAATTAATCGCGGTTGTCGTCTCAAAATGAAACAAATTATCACTTAAAAATTTACCGATGAGTCCGCCGATGTGTGAAGCAACAAAAATACCTCCAACAATACCGACAAGACCGAAAACTTCTTTTGAAAAGCCGTTTAGCAATCCTTTTAATCCCAGCAGCAGTACAATTGACCCAACAGCAACATCAAAATAATTCAAATCCATTAAAACTCCATTTCCATTCTATCTTTACCATTGTTTTTAGCCCGGTACAAAGCAGTATCGGAACGCCCTATGATCGTATCGATAGAGTCGCCATCCGTTATTTTTGTCAATCCTATACTAAGGGTTACCGGTATTTGTTTGTTCTGAAAGAGGGGTTTATTGTTGCGGCACAGACTTAATAAACGTTCTCCAACCAGACGAGCCCCTTCAATGTCAGTACGGTTGAGGAGGATGATAAACTCTTCCCCTCCGAACCGGTAAACCCGATCTCCGTCTCGAAGGGCTTTTTTAAAGAGTTTTGCAATAAAAATGAGCACTTTGTCTCCGGCAATATGTCCAAACTGATCGTTAATCGATTTGAAATTATCAACATCAAGCATCAGGGCAAAAATTTCAAAATCCAAATGTTCTTTGGTTAGGACGGCTTTTAAATGTTCTTGGAGAGCATGGCGATTGAATGTTTTGGTTAAGGGGTCTAATGATGTTTTGATTTCCAGGTTTTTGACTTGATCGACAAGCCCCTTGATCACTTGATTTGCGCGAACGACTTCATCGCTCAAATGGGTTTGTATATCATTGAATTTTTGGGATATTTTTCCGAAATCGATCAGATCAGACGACGATGTTTCTTCAATGAGTTCAGCATGCTTTTCGGTGATTTTTTCAATCGTTTCATTGGTGGCGGAATACGAATCGATACTTTTTTGAGCAAGAATTTTGTATTCGTTGACGGAACACTCTTTGTAAGCTTCAAGATCAAAATCACCGTTGGTATAGGCTTCAAGCAAGTCTTGTACCGCAGTCGTAATTATTTCGGCGAATTCAGCAGGGGTGACATTTGCCTGACGTCCTTTGGCCGCATCTAGATGTGCCGATAGCTGTTGACACAAATGGGCTAAAAAAGGGTTGTTTTCGCTGTATGACATCAGTAGCCTTGAATATCTTAAAATGGTGATATTATACTTTTTAAAACATAAATCTAACTTTTGGAACCTTTAATCAGTCCCTTTTTAGGATAAAACGATAGAATTCGGATACTTTAATAAAAAAGAAATAAACGTTTTTACGAACGGTGCTAATAGGAGACGATGTAATGAGTGCTTGGAGCCGATCGAGCTGGAGAGATAAACCGATAAAACAGCAGCCTACCTATCCGAATCCGATAGAGTTGGAAAAAATTGAAGCGCAACTTCGTAACTATCCGCCGTTAGTATTTGCCGGAGAAGCACGCACCCTTAAGAAAAATTTTGCGGATGTGTGTGAAGGGAAAGCCTTTTTGCTTCAAGGCGGAGATTGTGCTGAAAGTTTTTCAGAATTCCATGCACATAATATACGTGACACGTTTAAAGTAATTATGCAAATGGCAGTTGTCATGACATTTGCCGGCGGGGTTCCTGTTGTGAAAGTAGGACGTCTTGGCGGACAGTTTGCAAAACCGCGTTCATCGGATAATGAAACCCTTGATGGTTTAACATTGCCGAGCTATCGCGGCGATATTATCAACGGTGTCGACTTTAATGAGCAAGCACGTATCCCTGATCCGCATCGAATGGTTCAAGCGTATAACCAATCGGCTGCTACTCTTAATTTATTACGTGCGTTTGCTTCAGGAGGTCTCGCCGATCTGCATCAAGTTCATGCGTGGAATCTTGGTTTTGTCGGGCAAAACGAGATGACTAAAAAATACGATGAGCTATCCCGTCAAATCGATGATTCTCTCCGTTTTATGGCGGCGTGTGGAATCACTTCCGATACCTATCGTACATTGAGAGAGACCGATTTTTACACCTCTCACGAAGCGTTATTGCTCAATTATGAAGAGGCGTTTACCCGTCAAGACTCTTTAACAGGTGAGTGGTACGACGTTTCATCGCATATGCTTTGGATCGGAGATCGTACCCGTCAGCTTGATGGCGCACACGTTGAATTTATGCGCGGAATTCAAAATCCGATCGGCGTTAAAGCCGGCCCTTCTATGGATCCGGAGGATTTAATTCGATTGTGCGATGTCCTTAATCCAAATAATGAAGCGGGACGGCTCAATGTGATCGTTCGAATGGGTGCTGATAAGGTTGCGGATGGAATGCCTGCACTGATTCGTGCGGTTGAGAGAGAGGGTAAAAAAGTACTGTGGAGTTGTGACCCGATGCACGGTAACACGATTACGAGTAACGGATATAAAACCCGTCCGGTTGATTCCGTCCTCAAAGAGATGAAACAATTTTTTCAAGTACATAGAGCCGAGGGGACATATGCCGGAGGGGTGCACTTGGAAATGACAGGGAAAAATGTCACTGAGTGTTTAGGCGGATCGTTTGAGATTACGTCAGAAAACCTAAAAAGCCGTTACCATACCCATTGTGATCCTCGTCTAAATGCGGATCAATCACTCGAACTTGCTTTCTTAATTGCCGATACCCTTAAAGAAGCGCATCGCTAAACGTAAATCTACTTTTGACATTTCGGGCAAATGCCCGAAATAACAATCGATACTTCATCTGCAATATAATTACTTTCTTGAGCCGTATTTTTTAAGAGTTGTGCTGAATCGAATGGAATGTCGATAAGTTCTCCACATTTTTTGCAGAGTGCATGAGCATGCGGTTTTTTTTCAATTTCATATTTTGACTTCATTCCCGGAACTTTTACTTCCCGTATCAAGCTTACCTCTAGCATCGTATGAATGTTTTTATAGAGGGTAGCCAAGGAGATTGAAGCAAATTTTTGACGAATCAGAGAAAAAAGTTCATCAATACTGATATGTCCCGAGTGCTGCATAAATTCGATAATTGCAATACGCTGCGGCGTAGCTTTTAAATTATGGTGCTGAAGTAAGTGTTGATGATTCATAATGGGGAATTATAAGAAGAGTTTGCAAGAAGTTTACTAAAATGAAGCGGACACGGTAAAAAGTTCAATCTATTTTTAGAAGAGTAGGCTTACGTTATCGGACCTACCCAAGAAAAAACTTGGGTGATTTCACAACTATACTACAGTGAACTGATGATTCGAAGCAGTTCGTCGGGCTTGTTTGAATATTGAAGGGCGATCTCTTTACTCACAATTTTTTTCCGTAAAAATTCGACAATCTCTTGGGTTTGGGTTGTCATATTCGTCCCCGTTTGATTCAACTGCATTTGAGAATAGAGTTGATGCACTTTGTCTTCACGGATAAGATTGGCAATCGCAGGGTTGGTAATCATAATTTCTTGGGCAGCAATACGTCCTCCCCCTATTTTAGGTAAAAGCGCTTGAGAGATAACGGCGATCAAAGAGGTTGAAAGTTGCGCACGAACTTGTGGCTGTTCATCTCCGGAAAAAACGTCAATGATACGGTTAATGGTTTGAGGTGCTGAGTTGGTATGAAGGGTTCCAAAAACCAAGTGACCGGTTTCGGCAGCGGTAAGGGCTGCTGAAATGGTCTCACGGTCACGCATCTCCCCAATCAGGATAACGTCGGGGTCTTCACGCAGTGCATATTTAAGTGCCGCCGAGAAGCTTTTGGTATCGGTTCCGACATTACGGTGTGAGAAGAGGGCTTTTTTATTGGTGTGAACGAACTCTACCGGATCCTCAACGGTGATGATATGCCTAGCTTCATTCATATTGATTTCATTAAGCATGGCTGCAAGGGTGGTTGATTTACCGCTACCGGTCGGACCGGTTACGAGGATAAGCCCTTTTTCACGCTTAATAATCTCTTTAAAGACTTTTTTGGCATTAAGATCATCCAAAGATGGGATAATAACCGGAATGATACGAAAAGCACAGGCGATATCGTCCATTGTTTTATAATAGTTGGCACGAAATCGACCCACTTCCGGAATAACGATTGAAAAGTCAAGCTCATTGCTGTCTTCAAACATCTTTTTTTGTTTTTCCGTCAAAAGCGAATAGGCCATCTCTTCGATGTCTTTTCCGTCCATTACCGGAAGGTTAAGGGCTACCAACCGTCCGTCAATGCGGATTTGCGGTTCAGATCGGCTGACAAGATGGAGATCGGATGCTTTGTAAGCGACGACACTTTTTAGGAGTTTATGGATATCTAATGCGTTGTTCATGAGTTAAATATTCCTTCGTATTGGTGTAAATCAAAGCCGACGATTAGGTCGGTATCTGTTTCAATAACAGGCCGTTTGATGAGACGATTTTCTTTGGCCATCCATTCGATTTTACCGTGCTCATCAAGATTGAGAGCTTTGAGTTCTAAGGTACGGTAGGTTGTCCCTTTTGTATTGAACAACCGTAAAATATCACTCCGCTTTACCCAGTCTTGGATAACTTCATGAGAAACGGGAGATGATTTAAAATCATGAAATGTGTAGGGAATATGCTTTGTATCTAGAAACTGTAGTGCTTTTTTGACACTGCCGCAATTTTTAATTCCATAAACATGAACCATGATTTACTCGATAATTTTTGGGACGATGAAAAAATGTTCACTTGCATGGGGCGCATGGGCAAAAATATCATCGTTGATAGCTCTATCAACATGTCCCATATCATCACGAAGGGGCGTTGCAGCATTACTCATAGCAAAAGTAGGATCGATCCCTTCAGTAGAAAGTTCAGAAAGATTATCCACAAATGAGACGATTTCACTCAACTGGGAAATCATCTCCTCACGTTGTTCTTGCGGGATTTGAAGATAGGATAGTTTTTCCAACCGTTGTAATAACGTTTCGTCGATTTGCATGGTTGCCTTTCGTAAGGGAATGTGGAAATTATTGTACCGAAAAAAAAGGAAGATTCACTCGGTTTACAAATATTTAACGAATCATAAGATATGATTGTACAATTTATGATAAAAAATAGGAGCATTTTTGAGTCTGAAAGAAAATATTGAGGCCCTCAAAGAGGAGCTGAATTCCGAAGAAAAATTTTTCGAAAGTGCGGTGAGAACGGAGCGTTTTGTAAAACGATACCAAAAACCTTTGATCGGAAGTGTAGTTGCTTTGCTTCTTGCTTCCGGTGGTGCAATTGCGTATAGTGCTTATACCAATGCAAAAATTGAGAGTTCGAATGCGGCATTTAACACACTTCTTTTCAATCCTAAGGATGCAACTGCATTGGAAACGCTTAAAAATGATAATCCTGAACTGTATGATGTTTGGAGCCTTTCTCAGGGGATCGCACGAAATGATGTGACTCTTTTAGCCTCTTTAAAAAATTCAAAAGCGTTTGGGGTCGCCGATATTGCTGCCTATGAGGCCGCCGCGATTAAAGAGGATAAAGCCGGACTTGAGAGTTATACCAAAACACAAGGGGCTTTGTATAAAGACCTTGCTTTGGTTGAACTTGCCGTAATGGCCATTCATCAAGGGAATATTTCCCAAGCGCATGAACAGATTTCTCTGATTCCTGAAGACTCGGCTATGTATCAAGTGGGACGTTCATTATCTCATTACGGAGTGAAATAATGAGAACTATTTTACAGGGATCGTTGATTTTAACGATGTTTATTTTTAGCGGATGTTCTCACAAAGAGGTCTATAAACCGGAAAATATTAAAGGGACGTGGGAGAATGCCGGACGTTTAAGCGGCTCGATTCAGCAGGTTTCTCAATCAGCGGCGGTATTGGAAAATGGGAACTTACTAACCCATGAGGGTGAAAAAAATCTCAAAATCCCGCATGATTTTAAACTGATTAATCTGAGTGACGGATGGATTATGACCGAAAGTCCGGAGAGTAATTTGGTGTTATTCCCTGAAGACGGTACGGATGCCAAAGTGACTTTTGAACTCAAGAGGGGTGTTGCCGCTGCCAGTATTCAAGGGGATACGGTAGCGATATTGTTTACCAACAATGAAATGGCTTTGTATTCTCTTGAGAGTAAAAAACTTCTCTTTAAAGAGACGTCGAACGCCCCGATCGCGGTTGATGCACGGATCGCTAACCCTTATTTTCTCAAAGAATTAGCACTCTTTTTAACCTTGGATGGGAAAGTTGTAATCGTCAATACGCAAACCAAGCAAGTATTGCGATCAGTGGTTATTAGTTCGGATGAACTTTTCAACAATGTGACCTATTTGAATGTTATTGAAAATAATCTTATAGCTTCGACCGGAAGCGGAATTTTAGCGTTGTCCCAAAAAGAGGCTCGTGAAAAATACGAGCTTCGCAATATCGCATATACGGCGGATGGAATTTGGCTCACAACAAAACAAGGGGAAGTGATTGCCCTTAGTCCGACATTGCAGTTTAAAGCCAAGAAAAAATTCCCTTTTGCCCACTTTGTGGGAATCAGTGTTCAAAAAGATCGCGTGTATGTTTTGGAACAAGAGGGGTATATGATTGCTCTGAGCAAAAATCTTCTTGCGTATGATATTTATAATATTGATATGAAAAGAGACAATAAAATTTTCGTTGGCGACGGACGATTTTATTTCGATAATCGCTATCTTGAAATTAAGTAATGTCTCCAAGCCTTGATGCTTTTATAGAATACATCACGGTTATTAAAGCACTCAGTCCGCGTACTATAGACGCGTATAGCCATGATTTGAGTGAGATCGAAAAGAGTGCACGTAAAGATCTCATATCCTTAGATTCCAAAACTGTTTTTACAGTATTGGGAACTATTTCGAATAAGCGGACCCTTAACCGCAAGCTTTCTGCGATAAACTCTTTTTTAGATTTTTGCCATCGAAATCGTTTTGACTCTGCTTCCTCGAAATTTCCCCTCTCGAAAATACCAAAAAATCTTCCCAAATATCTGACCTACGACACTATTCAAACCGGACTTGAATGGATTGAGCGAAGCAAATGGATCGGATTACGCGATTACGCCATGATCCTTTTTTTATATGCGACCGGAGCACGCATCAGCGAATGTCTCGCGGCGGAAGAGGGGGATATCGAGGGAGAATGGCTACGTATTCGCCACGGGAAAGGGGAAAAAGAGCGTTATGTCCCCATAGCGCAGGAAGCGTTGAGGGCATTAAGAACCTATCAGGACGCCTGTCCGTATAATCGCCGAACGTTGTGGCTCAACTATCGCGGAGAGCCTCTTAGCCGTATTTCTGCCTTTAAAATTACCCAAAAATATTTGGCGGTTTCCCCACATGCCTTGCGTCATTCCTATGCGACGGCACTGATTCTCGGCGGTGCGGATTTGCGTGTTGTTCAGGAGTTGCTCGGTCATGCCTCGCTGTTGACGACGCAGATCTATACCCATGTCCAAAAGCATAACCTTCAAGAAACGGTATTGAAACATCATCCGATGGCACATCTCTCAGCAAAAGGAGATCATCGTGACTCTATGTGATATTGGCAATACTTCGGTTGATTTATTTCGCGATGGAAAACGTATTAAATTAAGCGTAGATGAGTTTGATCCTGTATCTATAGATACTGAGATCTATTATGTCAGTGTCAATGTCTTTTTTAATGAAATTATCCGAAATTATCCGAATTGGCATGATCTTCGTGAGTTAATCGACTGGGGAAAATATTACCCGACGATGGGAATTGACCGAATTATGGTGTGTGAAGCGGTTGAGGATGGGGTGATTGTGGATGCGGGGAGTGCGATTACGGTGGATGTAATGGATGAGGGAATGTATGGGGGAGGATTTATCTCGTTGGGGCTTCGCGCGGCGCAGGAAGCTTATGCGAGACTTTCTCCCGCACTGGATATGTCATTTAACTTTGAGGTTGATTTGACTATAATGGCAAAAAATACTCCCGATGCGCTCACGGTCGGTTTTTTGGCTCCTTTGATCGAAAAGATTGAGAGTCTTGGAAAACCGCTTTATTTGACCGGAGGGGATGCATCGCTATTGTCCCATTTTTTTAGGGGAGCGATAGTAGATGAAGATTTGATCTTCAAAGGGATGAAAAAGTTGATAGAAAAAGGTGTTAAATGCTAAGTGTAGCACTCCCAAAAGGGCGAATTGCCGAAGATACGTTAGAGATTTTCGAAACGATTTTCGGTAGCAGTTTTAAATTTGATGATCGTAAATTGATCCTTCAGACTGAAAATTTTAAATTTTTACTGGTCAGAAATCAGGATGTAGCAACGTATGTTTATCATCAAGCTGCCGATATCGGGGTTGTAGGACTCGATACACTGGAAGAGCAGGGATTGGATGTAATCCGATTACTTGATCTGCAAAAGGGGAAATGCCGTGTCGCTATTGGTATGCGTGCGGGGGAAAAACCTGATTTTACGAAAAGTGAGATCAAAGTTGCGACCAAAATGGTGAATATTACCAAGCGCTATTTTGCCGAACGTGCGGTAGCCGCTGATATTATCAAATTGTACGGTTCGATTGAACTCGCTCCGCTTGTCGGGCTTGCCGATATGATTGTGGATGTGGTTGAAACCGGCAGCACGATGAAGCAAAACGGGTTGGAAGTGGTTGAAACGATTATGGAATCAACGACTCACCTTATCGCTAATAAAAACAGTTTTTTTGAGAAAAAAACTGAAATATTAGATATTTATGAAAAAATAAATACTCTTTTGTATGCTAGCAAGTAGAAAATTCACTATTGGTTAACAATTACCCTTTAGAATCTCAAAAATATACATAAGGATATGACAATGTCAAAAATTATAGTTCCAGCAGCATTATCTTTACTTTTAGGAAGTTCTGCATTGATGGCAGAGAGTTTTACGACGGTTGAATATGTCAAGGTTATACGTTCGGTTCCAAGTTATTCAACGATTCAAGAACAAGTTCCCAATGAAAAATGTTATGATGTTCAGGAACAAGTTAGTTCAGGAAATGGCGGAAATAACGATGTGATCGGTGCCGTTGCCGGAGGTGCTTTGGGTGGAGTATTGGGGCACAATGTTGGAGGCGGAACCGGAAAGACTGCAGCTACGGTCGCTGGAGCCGTTCTGGGGACGTTAGCCGGTCAAAATGTGGGGAGTAAATACAATACCCCTAGCAATCCAACCTATCGAACCGTTCGTCGGTGCGAAGTGGTTAATACCGTTCAAACCCGTCAGATTTTAAATGGTTATAGTAATGTGGCTAAATTTAAAGGTAAAGAGATTGTGGTTGACAGCGATCAAGCGCTTAAACAGATCCCTGTTACCGTCACTTACAGCTACTAAATTTATATGCCCGTTACACGGGCATTTTTCTCACACTCTTAATCCTCTTTTAGCCTTTTTTAGTTAAAATACCTTATATATTTCAGAAGAATTGTAGAGGAGACTTTATGGCACTTAAAGTAGCAATCAACGGTACCGGAAGAATCGGAATTATCGTAGCAAAAATTATTGCTGAGCGTAGCGATATCGAGTTGGTAGCTCTTAATACCACCTCAAAACCGGAAATGTTGGAATATCTTCTTAAATTTGACAGTGTGCATCGCGGTATTGATGCCAAAGTGATTGATGAAAACACTATTGCAATCGGTGGTAAAAATATTCGAATGTTTCGCGACCGGAATATTGACAATGTTGATTTCGGGAGTATGGGTGCAGAAGTTGTTATTGAGTGTACCGGTGTTTTTTTAGATCAAGAAAGTTGTCAAAAACATCTCAAAAATGGTGTTAAGAAAGTCATTATGTCGGCTCCTGCAAAAGATGACTCTCCAACGTATGTATATGGTGTTAATTCTGATGCCTATAAGGGTGAAGCAATTATCTCTAATGCCAGTTGTACAACGAACTGTCTTGGACCAATTTGTAAAGTGCTTGATGATGCATTCGGAATTGAGAATGCCCTTATGACTACTATTCATTCCTATACGAATGATCAAAATATATTAGATGTTAAACATTCAAAAGACCCTCGTCGTGCTCGCGCGGCTGCTTTAAATATGATTCCTACCTCTACTGGAGCGGCTAAAGCTATCGGGAAAGTAATGCCGCATTTACTTGGAAAGCTAAACGGTTATGCAATGCGTGTACCGACACCGGATGTGTCAGTCGTAGACTTGACCGCCAACCTCTCTAAATCAGTTACCAAAGAAGATATTCATGCTGCATTTAATGCTGCAAGTGTAGGTGCCTTCAAAGGATTAATAGAAGTAGATAACGACAAACGTGTATCGTGTGATTTCATAGGCTCAACGTTCAGTGCTACCTATGTGCCTGATATGACCAGCGTAGTCAATGGCACTACGGTAAAAGTGTTGGCTTGGTATGATAACGAGTGGGGATACAGTAGCCGCCTAGTTGATATGACGGTTCTTATCGGCACCCGTTAATGCCTCGATTTATCAACCATTTTAACACCAAAACACTCGACCCTTTTACATTGGAAAAAGGGTTTGAGGCTCTAAAGTATGAAGCACAGAGCGGATCTGTAGGCTATTATGATTTACCTACATCCTCAGTTGCTCTGGTAGAAAAAATCAATCTTTTACATTGTGAAATTGATCATCACTACGATACGATTGCCGTTGTCGGTATTGGTGGTTCTTCCCTTGGCGTCAAAGCGATTGATCGATTATTGCGTCCTAAGACTCCCAACGCAAAAAAAATTGTTTATCTTGAAAACTCAGATCCCGTTAGTGTCCTTAATGAAATTAACCGTATTGATAAATCTCGAACGCTCTTTATTGTTATTTCAAAATCCGGTGGGACGGTAGAGACGCTTTCTATTTTTAAACGGCTGATTGTAACCTTTGAACTAGTGTTAGATCATTCTGAACAAATTCTTATTGTTAGTGATGAGGGGTCCATCTTATCCCAATTCGCCGATGAATATCATTTAAGACGATTTGTCATCCCTGCAAATGTAGGAGGACGTTTTTCGGTTTTGAGTTCAGTAGGTATGGTGCCCCTCACTTTGGCAGGTTTTGATACCCTCTCTGTGCTTCACGGTGCGCAAGATTTTTTAGATCGATTTTGGGCGCGTGAAGAGGAACATTTAATTCAAAAAGCTTCTTATTATGTCACCCATTCATCGCGAATGCCCATGAATGTATTGTTTGCCTATTCCGATACGTTTGAAGAGTTTGGAAAGTGGGTTGTTCAATTATGGGGAGAATCGCTTGGTAAGCGTAACCGTTGCGGAGAGCGTGTAGGATTGACACCTATATCCCTTATCGGTTCGGTTGATCAACACTCCTTTTTACAGCTTATTATTGAAGGGCCGTTGAATAAAACGGTTACGTTTATGCACATAAAATACGCAGAAGAGAAATTGATGATTCCCAATCTTTCTCTGAAATATCTTGAAAAAAGTGATTTTGTTAATGGGGTAAGTTTTAACCATTTGATAAATGCACAATGTCAAGCTACGATGCAAAGTGTATTGCAAAGCGGGGTAAGTGTTGATGAGATCGAATGGGAAAGATTGGATGAAGCTTCGGTTGGAGAAATGATTCTCTATTATGAGCTTTTGACATCACTGAGCGGTGCATTAATGGAGATCAATACGTATGACCAACCGGGTGTTGAATTGGGGAAACAGATTTTGGCAGGGTATTTTCAAAAATAAAAACATCTTGGCATAGAGCCTAAGATGTTTTTAAAAGATACTCTTCTGACTCTTTATTAAGACTATCCATCAACCCGAACAAGGTATAACTTGCATTTTCCATTAATTGGAAGTTGTTAAGAATTTCTTCTTGATGATCGACGGATCGATCTTCATGCTCAATGAATACCATATTGTCATGTACAACATTATGAACGGTAGCGTGAGGTTTTTCAATCTCTTTATAACTTGGTAAATTGAAGAAGCGCTCTTTACCTGGTCCGGATTCATACCATTTTCCTAAGCGGCAACTATGGTGATCAGAGAAGGGCCCCTCTTGTTTTCCATTCGCGATACTCTTGTACGCATTCGATTTAAACATAATATGGTCAATTTTTGCTAACGTAATAAATGTCGTATTTTCGATTGCTGTTGTTTGAAGTGCAGCTTTTTTGGCATCTTCATTGAAGCTATGAAGGGTAATACGAAACAATTCTATTGCATCACTTGATGCATGAGCAATATGATTCATGTCCTCGGAATTAGAGTGAATTTCAGTCGTCTCTTGTTGCAGTGTTTGAACCGCTATCGCAATTTCTCCGGTAGCTTTTTGAGTTCGTTCAGCAAGCTTTCTTACTTCATCTGCAACAACAGCAAATCCTCGTCCATGTTCTCCTGCACGTGCCGCTTCGATAGCTGCATTCAATGCGAGTAAATTAGTTTGATCGGCAATATCTTTAATCAAATTGACAACAGAACTAATTTCATTGGTTTTTTCATTAAGCGATTCAATGGCATCGGCAGAGGTTTGAACCAATCCAATGAGTCGACTGAGGTTGGAAATGATATCTTCCAACTCATTGACAGTATGGGACGCATTCTCCGACGTTGTCTGACTGATATCGGCAATTTTATGCAGTCTAAGAATGGTGTTTTGCAAATCTTGCTGAATTACCTCTAGTCCCCCACCGACACCTGAGCCAATTTTTCCAAGTTCACTATTAAGAAGTGATTTTTGAATATGGAGATACGTACTATGCATTGAATTGATTGCTTTATTAACAAAACTACTCGCTTCTTTAAATTCCCCTTGCAACCCTTTGATAATGATATTGCGGTGAAATTCATCACGGCTCGCTGCTTCAACGCTGGCTCGTATTTCTCGAATAAATACTTCGGTCTGGTCGAGCATATTGTTGGTATTCCAGCATAGATCACTGAGCTCTCCATAATCTCTTATATGGGTGATTCGACGCTCAAGATTTCCTGTTTCGGCACCTTTAATAACGGTAGCGACTTCATTGATTGTTTCTTGTGTTTTACGTATGTTTACAAAAATGAACCAGGCAAGAGCAAAGTTTGCAAAGTTTAAAAGTCGTACCCAGCTCCAGCCGTCAAGAAGTGTTTCGACAATTAATGCAATGACAAAAAGGGCGATTGAAGCAATATTGGCGTATTGAACTTTAGAGAGAGAGGATAAATTCGTCATACGACACTCCTTTGTCTTTTAATAGCTGGTTGAGTACCGCTTCAGCAGCATTGATTCCACCACTCTTTTCTTTTTGAAGTAGAGTATGATAGAGAGGTTTAATGATATCAAGTGCTTTTTGTGTCGGTTTACGTCGAACGGAGTGGTAATTGCTAATTTTTCGATTGGAGTCAAAAGAGGGGGTTACATGGGCAAATACCCAATAATAGTCTCCCTCTTTCGTTTTATTTTTTACATACGCAAAAATCTCGTTGCCATCCTTTATTCGGCTCCAAAGAAGTTTGAAAATAACGGAAGGCATATCAGGGTGCCGAAGAATCTTATGCGGTTGGTCAATAATCTCAAGCTCGCTGTATCCTGACATCTGAATAAAGAGAGAATTCCCGTAGGTTATTTTTCCATTCAAATCAGTTTTAGAAACGATAAATTCTTCTTCCCCAAATGTTAATTCTTGGTTGGCCATAACTCCCCTTATATAACGAAATAAATACCATAAACGGTTTTCGTTAGTTTAACAGCCATTTCCTGAATGTTTTCCCTTTAATCGGGCGATTGACAAATTTTTGGTAGATACTTTCAGCTTTGTTACGAGGAATCGCAACATAACTGAGATGATCGAGTTGATCGATTTTTCCAATCTCTTCTTGCGTTAACCCACATTCATTGATGAGTGCACCGACGATATCACCTGCACGTAATTTTTCTTTTTTACCCGCATCGATACAAATAGTGCGCATTAAGGTCTGAATGGAAAACTTTTCTCGAATATCGGGAAGCTCTATTGGGGTAACGGGTCGTTTTAAATCCATGAACCGTTCATACTGATGGTGGTTGACGAGGGTGATGGCGATACCGTTTTTCCCTGCCCGTCCGGTTCTCCCGATCCGGTGGGTATAGCGTTCGTTTTGAATCGGCACTTCGTAATTGATGATGGCATCAAGCCCTTCGATATCGATTCCCCGCCCCGCCACATCGGTAGCAACGAGAATAGGGGCACTTAGATTACGAAACTGAATGATTGCTTCATTGCGGTCAAACTGTTCCATATCTCCATGCAGTGTTAGAACATGGATACCGATTCGGTTAAGATCGTCACACAATGCGTTTGCATCCACTTTCGTGTTACAAAAAATGATGGTATTGGTAATGCCGTGAAGATGGAGCACTTTTGCGATTGCGGGGAGTTTATCGTTACAAATGTAAGCAATCTCTTCGATTTTTGGTTTACTGATCGTATGTGCAGTTTGAAGCATAACCGGGTCTTTCATAAACTCCGAGGTAATCGTTTGGATCGATTCGGGGAATGTTGCTGAGAAAAGGAGACTTTGGCGTGATGGCGGTGTAAAGCCTAAGATGGAGGTAATATCTTCGATAAATCCCATATCGATCATTTGATCGGCTTCGTCCAGAACTACGGTTTGTATTTGTGCTGTATCAAAGGCGTCCATTTGAAGGAGCTTTAAAACACGCCCCGGTGTACCGACGATGATATGGGCTCCGTGTTTGAGCGAATGGAGCTGTCCACGCATCGGGACACCGCCGCAGAGGGTAAGAATCTTGATATTGCCGATTTCAGAAGCCAAGGATCGAAGCACTTTTGCCACTTGTTCTGCAAGCTCACGGGTAGGGCAGAGGATAAGGGATTGAATGCCAAATGATTTCGGATTTATCGGGTTCAACACTCCTAAACCGAACGCCAAGGTTTTTCCACTTCCGGTTGCTGCTTGGGCAATACAATCTTTTTTGTCTAAAATGACAGGAAGAGAGGTCGATTGGATGGGGGTCATTGTGGTGAATTCAAGGCGTTTTAATGCCTCTTTTAAAGGTGCGCGTAACGCTAAGGTGTCGAATGAGGACATTGGGTCGCTTTGTATATAGATAAGGGATTATAGCATAGTTGAGGGATTCCCCACGGGAGGGGAGTTTAAGAGGGGATACTTATACGGCTTTAATGGTAACGCCGTATTTCTCTTCAGCCACGTTACGCGCTTGGAGAGAGTACGAAGTAATCTCGTTAAAGTTGAGATATTTATACACTTGATCTGCTTTTCCTGCCAATTTTTCAGGAACGATACTCATGTATTCCGCTACGGTCGGGATACGTCCGAGTTTTGCACATACAGAGGCTAACTCAGCACTTCCGAGGTAAACCTGAGTCCCTTTTCCGAGACGATTATCGAAGTTACGGGTAGAGGTTGAGAATACGGTTGAACCCTCACGTGAGCTTGCTTGGTTACCCATACAGAGTGAACATCCCGGTACTTCTGTTGTTGCTGCTATAGTGTTATACACATCATAGTAGCCCTCATTAATGAGTTGTTGCTCATCCATGCGAGTCGGTGGAACGATCCAGAATTTCTCAACGGCAATTTTACCTTCGCTGCGCATTACTTCACCCGCTGCACGATAATGTCCGATGTTGGTCATACAGCTTCCGAGAAATACTTCATTGATTTCAGTTCCCGCAACGTCACTGAGCAATTTAACATTGTCAGGATCGTTTGGACAAGCAAGAATCGGCTCTTTAACGTCGTTAAGGTCGATTTCGATGATCGCTGCGTATTCGGCATCCGCATCCGGTTCCATCAACGTAGGAGTGGCTAACCACTCTTTCATTTTATCGGCACGACGTTGGAGGGTACGTGCATCTTCGTAACCGTCCGCAACCATCGCTTCGATCAACGTAACATTCGATTTTAGGTATTCGATAACCGGCTCTTTGTTCAAACGGACAGTACAAGCCGCCGCTGAACGCTCAGCTGACGCATCGGAAAGTTCAAACGCTTGTTCTACTTTCATGTTCGGAAGACCTTCGATTTCCAATACACGCCCGTTGAAGATGTTTTTCTTACCTTTTTTCTCAACGGTCAAGAGACCCGCTTTGATTGCGTAATAGGGGATAGCATTAACAAGGTCACGAAGCGTGATACCAGGTTGCATTTCACCTTTAAAGCGAACAAGGACAGATTCTGGCATTTCAAGAGGCATAGAACCCGTAACACCTGCGAACGCTACCAAGCCTGAACCCGCAGGGAAACTGACACCGATTGGGAAACGAGTATGGCTATCACCGCCCGTTCCGACCGTGTCAGGGAGAACCATACGGTTCAGCCATGAGTGGATAACGCCATCCGCCGGACGAAGAGCCACACCGCTGCGTGAGCTGATGAATGCTGGAAGCGTTGCGTGCAATTTCACGTCGGACGGTTTCGGGTATGCCGCTGTATGACAGAACGACTGAAGAACGAAATCCGCTGAGAAACCAAGAGCCGAAAGTTCTTTGATCTCATCACGTGTCATCGGTCCAGTGGTGTCTTGGCTTCCTACCGTGCTTGTGATCGGCTCACAATACATACCTGGGCGTACACCCTCCATACCACATGCCTTACCTACCATTTTTTGAGCAAGGGTATATCCTTTACCTGTATCAGCCGGTTGGATAGGAGTTGCGAACATATCTGCCGGAGCCATACCAAGTGCGGTACGTGCTTTAGCCGTCAAACCGCGACCGATAATGAGAGGGATACGTCCACCTGCACGTACTTCGTCTTCGATAGTGTTTGGACGAAGGTTGAAGTTAGCGATTACAGAACCGTTTTTCGTAATGGTTCCCGCTTTGGTGTCAATGTCAAGAATATCGCCCGTTTCCATAGCAGATACATCCGCTTCGATAGGGAGTGCGCCGGAATCTTCACACGTTGCAAAAAAGATCGGAGCAATGATACTACCGATTACAACACCGCCGGTACGTTTGTTCGGGATACCCGGAATATCATCACCCATGTGCCATTGGACGGAGTTCGCCGCTGATTTACGGCTTGATCCCGTACCGACTACGTCACCGACATAAGCGATTTGCATCCCTTTTTCTTTCAACTCAGCGATTTTAGCGATACCTTCAGGCATTTTTGCGCTAAGCATTGTTGTTGCGTGAAGTGGGATATCGGAGCGGGTAAATGCTGCGCTCGCAGGAGAGAGGTCATCGGTGTTCGTTTCACCCGGGAATTTGAAAACAACGACGCTGAATTTTTCAGCTAGTGTTTTTTTATTGGTAAACCACTCCGCATCAGCCCATGATTGAAGTACTTCTTTTGCATAGCTGTTGGTTTGTGAAAGATCGACGATATCATTGAACGCATCGTATACCAAAAGGGTGTGTTTAAGCTCATGTGCCGCTTCATTGGCAATCGCATTGTTGCTGAGTGCATCAATCAGAGGCTTAACATTGTACCCGCCGACCATTTTACCGAGGATTTTAATTGCCGCTTTTTTGTGATCGTCACTGTTGATATCGCTGTTATCGCTCAAGAAAGCGCTCACTTGACCTTGGACGACTTGGTGTAAAAATGCCGCTTTAACGTATGCGCCATCGTCAACACCCGGATTGACGCGCTCTGCCAACATTTCAATCAATTCACCGTCTTTAGAACTTGTCGCGCTAATAAGTGCTACCAACTCGGTAACTTGCTCTTTGGTAAGTGGGAATGGTGGGATTCCCTGTGTTGCGCGTTCCGCTACGTGTGCTTTGTATTCGTCCATAAAAGCCATAGTGACTCCTGTGCATGTTAATTTTGAATGATTATATCAGAAGTAAAAAACAGTTTTGAATATATGTTACAAATATACTCACTAATATTGTCAATAGTGGACTTATATGTGTAATAAAGTTACATACATAACTTCATGAAAAAAATAAAGAGATGTCAAAAGGAAAAAAGTAATGTAAAGTGAGAAAATAATTAACACTATTCCCCATAATAGGAGAATGTTCAAATATTAAAAGGGATCGTTGACAATAATATCGCGATTACCTTTGGCATTAGGGGCAGACAAGATACCGTTATTCTCAAGTTGCTCGATGAGTGTGGCAGAACGGTTATAACCGATTTGAAGTCGACGTTGGAGATAGCTGATAGATGTTTTTTGCTCACTCAGTATAATATTTTTAGCCTCTTCATACAGTTCATCAAGAGGTTTGTTGTCGATAGTTTCGCTACTCCCTTTTAGGGTACTGCCATTATCCGCTAAAAAACGGCGATCATAATCAGGTTCACGTTGTGCTTTGAGAAAATCGACTACTTTTTCAATTTCATTTTCTGTACTCCACGGTGCATGCAACCGGACAAGGCCGCTCATACCCGGAGGAGTGAAAAGCATGTCTCCACGTCCGAGAAGAGATTCGGCTCCCATTCCGTCAAGGATGATTTTACTGTCGATTTTTTGTCCCACTTTGTAACTGATTCGTGAAGGGAGGTTGGCTTTAATGAGACCTGTTACGACATCGACACTCGGACGCTGTGTTGCCACGATCAGATGGATACCGCTGGCTCGCGCCATTTGAGCTAGACGAGCAATAGAATATTCCACATCTTTTCCACTGGTCATCATCAAATCCGCCAACTCATCAATAATAACAACGATGTAGGGAAGCGGATCACGTTTTTCAGACTTTGCTTTTTCATTAAAATTTTCGATATTTTTGGTACGTGTTTCAGACATCAGTTGATATCGTCGTTCCATTTCACTGACCATATTATTGAGGGCTGAGATAGCCTCTTTAGGCTTGGTGATTACGGGAGTAAGAAGATGGGGTATATCGTTATAAACTGAGAATTCAAGCATCTTGGGATCGATCATTAAAAGACGGAGTTGATCGGGTGAGTTTTTGTACAGCAAACTTAAAATCATTGAATTAATACCGACACTTTTACCGCTTCCGGTAGTTCCTGCTATGAGGAGGTGGGGAAGTTTTTTTAAATCAGTGATAAAGGGGTTCCCGACAATATCTTTACCGAGTATAAGGGTGAGAGGAGAGGCCGCTTCCTGAAAAAGTTTACTTTCCAGCATTTCACGCAAATAAATTGTCTCTACCGTTTTATTGGGGATCTCTATCCCTACGACATCTTTACCGGGAATAGGGGCTTGAATACGGATGGTCTGGGCACGTAATGCCATCGCCAAATCATCTTGTAGTCCCAAAATCTTAGAGACTTTGATATTGGCTGCCGGTTTGAATTCAAAGGTAGAAACGACAGGTCCTGCATAGGTGCGGACGACATCACCGTCAATATTGAAATGGGCTAATTTCTCGATTAAGTCGCGGATTTTGTCATCCAGTTCGGCTTCATCGACGGTATTTTGCTTTTTAGGTGCATTTTGAAAAAACTCTACAGGGGGGAGTTTGAAATTTTTTGGTTTTTCACTGACACCGCGATCGATTTGATCTAAAAGAATTTTATTCTCTTCGAGTTCCTCAACGACGAGTGCGTGTTGTTTTGACTCTTTTACCTTTTTAGCCATAGAAAGTATGGTTGATTCTTTTGGTTCTGCATGCAGCGGAATATCATTAATCGGTATTGATAGATTCTCTTCCTCTTTTTCGATATTTTTTGGAGTTTCAACGATAGGTAATACATTGGGGGTATGAACTGGATAGGTTATTGAAGGTGGCGGTTCAAAAGCCGATGTGTCATATTGAACATCGTTTGATTCAAATGTATTTTTAGTATCGGTATCATAACTATCTGCATTTTTGGTAGAGGTCTTTTTATAACTATTTTTCGTCGTCAGTGGTTTTTCCATATATTCTTTAAATGGGCGCGCTAATTCAGATAGGGTTTGTTCAAGTACTAAGACTACCGATACACTCACCAGCATAAGCCAAAATGTCCATAATCCAAACGCTCCAATATATACCCCTAGAAAATCGGCAATACTGCCGACCAATGCCCCTCGATAGGCTCCTTCGACTACTATAGCTTGGAAAAAAAGAAGGGCAAAAAATAATAGGGCAAATATCCCGCCCATTTCAAGGCGTCTATGCAAGTTACTCTCATGTTTGTAAACATAAAACAAGGGGACCATTAATAACAAAAGATAGGTATAGGCAACATACCCGAATATATAAATATTACCGGCAGCAAATGAGGCACCATAGGCACCTATGATAGAAGGATCGGCAATAATCGTTGCAATTCCAAGATAAAATAAAACGCCGAAACTGACGATAAACAGAGTGTCACGTAAAATGGGAGATCCTTGAAAATAAGGTTGAAAAGTAGTCTGATTATAGCAAAAAAGGGGAGAGAAAACCCTTTTATTGCATTTTGCTATAAATAATTCACCAAAGAAAGTTTAGCAACTTTTGAAACATTGGATAAGAGGGCTTGATAATTAAGGGAAAGTTGCTGCATGCGGATTTGCGCTTCAGCAACGTCGGTATCCATAACATCTGATTGGAGTTTTTTGGTCGTTATAATCAGAGTACTCGTACGATCTGATGAGGCTTGTAAGAGTTGTGAATAGGATCCCGATTCGGTTTGGAGTCTCATTACATGATTGTTTAAATCATCTATCTTTTGAATAGAGTTTTGTATCCCAATATTTCTAGGGTCGGATGTACTAGTGCCATCTGCTCTGGTTTTTCTCTCTTCAACTGATTTTATCGTTTCTTCAATGGTAGCAAAAAAATTAGTTTTTGGATCACTAATTGAAAGTGCATTATTGGCATTAAAGTTGAGTATAGAACCCGCTATTCCAGTAGCAGCACTAGCTCCGGTAAAGTTTGAAGAGGAACTGTCATAAATAGATATCTGCGCTTTGGTTACAGGTGCAGTTTTATCCTTGAATACGATTTTTCCGGAAGTATCTAGGGTTACTGAACCCAAGGTATTGGCAGTTGTAATTGCTGCATCGTAGTTAGCTGCAGTTCCTGGCGCTGCTGCTGGAAGTGAATTGGTGGTAGCCATGTTAACAACATCCATAAGCTGTTGATAGGTCATTGTGTCTGCATTAACAGCTGTGCGAGGGGTGTTGGTGTCAAATATAGTGTAGTTCGTTACTCCGCCATTAAGAGAAAAGCTTGAGCCTGCTGTTTTTAAATCGATTTGCATCGTATATGCGGCTCCGCTTATCGTTTTTCCGGATACGGTTAATTGTTGTGTATTTAGCGTTGCCGGACTGGCAACATCAAGCAATTTTGTTGACGGGATAGCAAATGAATTATCTAATTTTACAATTTGGGATATATTGGATGAAAGTTGGGCTCCGGATTGGGTAAAGTTAGTGCGGTCATAGTTAATGCCTTCAATAGTATTTGGAACACCGGCAGGAGTAGTAAATCCACTTTTTGTGAATTCTTTGACATAGAGTAAATTGGGTGTTGCAGTTGGGCCAACAACATTCTGAAAGTCTGTGGTTCCTGCATGCAGGGCATCAATATTGTTTACAGTAGCTGCTGCCCCCCCTGTAAAATCCACAGCTCCTACCATCTGAAAATCAAGTTTGCTAGAGCCACTATGTTTATCTTGTATCTCAATTTGACCATTAGCATTCATCGAAACGTTGACTTGATTAGTACCATAGGCAGTAGAAATTTTTTGAAGTAAATTATCGACGGTGTCTGTAGTATTGAGATCAATTCGCTGTTTAAAGGACGTACCGTCTGTCTTCGTGCCCTGAATGTAAAAATGAGCTTGCCATGCATTATTGGTGGTAATATTATCTGTATCACCCATTAAATCACGTATTGTACTTGATGGACTAATATATGCAGGTGCTCCGGAATTACGTGCCATACTAGGGTCTTGCATAATGTCAGGGTACTGTTGCGTTAAACTAAGTTGAGAAACGTTGGTTGTAATATTGCGGTTAATTTGTGTCTCTTGACCTAAAAAAAGTTGAGCACCAGATATATTGTATTTTTGTTTGACTCCTGAACCTAAAAATGCTTCTAGATTTTGGTCATTTCCTTGATAGACTCCATTCGCATCGATTGGCTTTTTTGCAGTGGCAGTTCCTGAAAATAGAAATTCTCCACCGATTGATGTGTTGGCTAGGGATAATAAATGACTTTGTAAACCACGTAACTCTTTTGCAGTTGCTTGCATGCTTGCATCGGAGTTTGAGGCATTGGCAGCATTGATCAATTTTACTTTCATGGAATCAAGCGTTTTTGTGATTTCACCAATAGTAGTATCGGTTTGTGCACTGGTTTTATAGGCACTTTGTGCGCTGGTTTTTACTTGTGTAAGAGTAGTTATTTCATCAGTAAGCCGTAATGAATCGATAGAAGCACCGGGATTTTCATAGGCATATTGAATTTTTTGTCCGGATGAAATTTGTTGGTTAACGTCAAAAAGTTGCTGATTGATTTTATTGTTTTCACCATAAATATTATTGTAAAACGATGATGATGTTATCCTCACGTCAAATCCTTTTGTGTAAGTTACGTTTGTAATTAAAGCAAATTAAGTTCCACTCTCAATATCGGCAAAAGTCATTAATTTATTAGTCAATGCAGTTTTACATAGATTTAAGCAAAGGCAACCTATAATTCCACCTCTTCACAAGCATGCCAGTGTGGTGAAATGGTAGACACGCCGGATTCAAAATCCGGTGCAGCGATGCGTGGCGGTTCGAGTCCGCCCACTGGTACCACTTTTTTATTCAAAAAATCCCCTAAAATACGAACTTACAAGCCTTTTTAATAGAAGCAATGAGCTTTTTGTTACACCTATGTTACACCATTGCTTGTCATAATTTTTGATGTTATACCAACTTGTATCATTACTACACACAACTCATCGTTCACATCTTTCAAATAAACTGACTAATTTTAAAAAATGAAATCTCAAAAATCAAGGTAGTACAAAGTCTCCACCTTGATTTTTTTATTGTCATTTTTTCTCAAACCGTCACTTTATTTTTTAATATATTGTGATTATGAATACAAATATATTGTGTGACATTTCAAGAAACCTATTAGGTGCTTGATACCTTGACCTTAAATTCTTGGTTAATTTACTCGGAGAATACAAAATCGACTTTGATGAAATTATGGAGTCTATAGAATGCAACTATGGAAAAGACTATGTTGTAGAATTCAATACAATCATCTATGAAGTTTTCTACAAAATAGCTACTGATTTCATCGCTGAAAACCAAGATTTATTCGAAGACAATAGCGACGAATTCGAGATATTTACAAACTACATGGATAGCCATCTTCGGTTTCAATCGGATGTTGTTCAACAACAATTTGAGAGCCTGAAATAGGTTCTCTTTTTTTTCATAAAGCTTAGCAAAAATATTTACAGTGTATAATTGTTCACATTCATGTTATAAAGGAGATCAAAAATGGCAAAGATTTTTGCTGATCTAGTTAAAGAAATGCAATCAAATAATAAAACATGTGTAGGTGTTAATACTATTAAAAAAATTAACGATCAATATAATTATACAGATGAACATCCATATGGAAAAGGAGATTCTCCTGAAGTATCATGTGGTCAGACTAATGAATATAATGAATTGCAATATATTTTTGATGAAAAATTACATTTACCTATTATTTTAGGAGCTATATCTGAGGATGAAGCAATAAAAGCATTATGTGAAGCTTGTAAAAATTTACCAAATCCAAGAAAACGCGAAGATTTTTATGACTTTCTTTCTGATAAACTTGGTATTGATATTGAATAGTAACTGCTAATTTGTAATAACGAGTCAAAACCATCAAAATGGATGGTTTTCCTCATTCAAATAATTCGATTCTTCACCATCCATTTAATCGCTTATTCTTCATATAATTTTTCATCAATATTAAATCCATATTACAGGAATGGCTTACGGAAGCCTATGTCGTCACTAAATGTCAAGACAAATTTTTGACTTTTTTCAAGTACATATGATTAAATAGAAAACTAGTTGCGCAACTACCTATTATTTTTTTTATTTAAAACTATTATGAAAATGAACTTATTTGAAACTGTACTTGAAATTAAAACTGGTAAAAAAGATTTACCGATGAAAGCCATTTATATCTCTAATAAAGATGCAGGGAGATACTATATTTACTACTATGACGTGAACAAACACGCTTTTTATATCAATGATTTAGAATGAGCAAAAAGCAGTAAAGCTATTTTAGAAGAAATCATCAACAAAGCATACAAGCAAGAGATGAGTGGCTTTATTGATATTCTCGGCGTAATGAAAAAAACGAGAGGCTGAAACCCTTTAGAAACTTCGCTACCATGCGGGTTTGAAAAGGATTATCTAAAATGAGTTTTAAAAAAGCGGTAAAAAATGTCCAGAGTGTAAAAGTTTAGACGTAAAAAAGAACG
>OBEQ010152303.1_pt1 | contig 52875 bp, 39 predicted proteins | sample 1670901 | NCBI WGS metagenome assembly OBEQ01 (sample SAMEA104232315, study PRJEB22302) | groundwater metagenome | biome: forest; feature: aquifer; material: groundwater | place: USA | collected 2011-08-07 | depth 5.4 m
TAGGTATATTTTTTCTCACCAGGGAAATTTTTAAAAACCTCAAAATAGCCTTCATCGCAAGTTTTCTTTATATTATATTTCCCTTTGCGCTGGTATATGACAGGATAGCTCTTTATGATTCACTTGTCGCCATGTTTATGATCTGGTCACTTTACTTCGAAATTCTTTTAGCAAAACATATTAGACTGGACCTGGCTCTTATTCTTGGCATGATTGTAGGGGGAGGAATGCTCACCAAAACAAACGCAAATTTTGCGCTTATTTTATTGCCATTCTCTTTATTATTATTTGATTTTAAGTCAAAAAGCCGCAAGCCAAAATTTGTTCACTGGATAATATACGCGGTAGCCGCGACAGTTTTGGCTAACCTAATTTATGCCATTCTAAGACTTTCCCCATTTTATTACATTATTAATCAGAAAAATTATTTATTTATTTACTCTCCTCAAGAATGGTTTATGCATCCGTTCACTTATCTTTTAAACAACTTAGGCGCATTCTTAAATTGGTTGATTGGTTACTCGACCATACCATTTTTAATTCTCGTAGTTTCTTCTTTTGTCATTGCGAGGAGTGAGGAACGAACGACGAAGCAATCTCTATCAACAACGGGATTGCCGCGCTCCTTATCAGTCGCTCGCAATGACAAAATAAGAGAAAAAACGCTTCTATTCCTCTGGTTTTTAGTCCCATTAATAAGCACTGCTCTTTTTGGCAAACTCCTGTATCCGCGCTTTCTGTTGTTTATGACCATACCACTCATCCCTTTGGCAGCATACTCTTTGTATTTTCTCATAGAAAAATCAAAGTACATTTGGTTAAAGATCTTAATCATCATCGTTTTTATTCTCACTTTTTTGATAAAAGATTATTACATCCTCAACGATTTCAAAAACGCGTCTATACCTCAAGCCGATAAAGGGCAATTTATAACGGGTTGGCCCTCGGGTGTTGGCGTCGCGGAAACCGTAGAATTTCTGCAGCAAAAAGCTAAGAATCAAAAAATATTTGTCGGCACACAAGGCACTTTTGGTCTTATGCCTTATGCTCTGGAAATTTATCTTAATAAAAATCGCAATATCAAAATAGTTGGATACTGGCCGACCGCTGAGAAGCCGTCAAAAGAAGTAATTAGAAAAGCGCAAAAAATGCCTACCTTTTTTGTTTTCTACCAAGCATGCAATTCCTGTAAAGCAATTGGGGTAGCGCCCGATTCCTGGCCTGTTAAAAAAATATTTCAAATTGAAAAAGAGGAGAAGGGGCAATTTTACACGTTGTACCAAATAAAACCTCAATGAAAAAAGAATTTATCTCCATTATTCTCGTTTTTATATTTATTACTGCTATCTTCTTTTACCCTATATTCAAAGGCAACATACCATTCCCCGGCGATTTATTGGTAGGCAACACCAATCCTTATAATTCTTTGAGTTTTGACGGTTACGCTCCAGGCGGCGTGCCGAACAAAGCTCAAGGACCTGACGTAATCAAAGAATTATATCCATGGAAACATTTTGTAATCGAGATGCTCAAAAAGGGCCAAATTGCTTTCTGGAATCCCTACAACTTCTCTGGCAATCCATTAATGGCAAATTTTCAGTCTGGAAACTTTTATCCGTTAAACCTGATTTTTCTGGCTTTGTCCTTCAATGGCGCGTGGACTCTTTTTATCTTTTTAACGCCATTTTTATCAGCTCTATTTACATATCTGTATTTACGCGAAATTAAAATTAGCAAACTGGCTGCTACTTTCAGCGCGGTTTCATTCGCCTTTTCGTCCTACATGGTTGTATGGATGGAGTATGGGAATATTGGCCATACGTTCCTCTGGTTGCCTTTGGCGTTGTATCTTACGGAAAAGGCAATAAATAATTTTAAAGCAAAATATGTTTTATCTTTGATTGTCGTATTATCTCTCGCGTTTTTAGCAGGATACATTCAAGGATATTTTTATATAGCCCTTGCCTGCTTATATTATTATTTTTTCAAAAGTTTTACAACCAAACAAATTCTCAGCAAAAAATCGCTTTATTTTTCTTTAGCAATCTTTTTCCCGATTTTTCTATGCGCGTTTCAATTACTCCCAACGCTCGAGCTTTTTCAATTTTCTTCAAGAGGAAATTATACACTGTACGCAATTGAAAAGCTGCTAAATCCCTGGTGGTATGCAATTACTTCTATCGCGCCCGATTTTTTTGGCAATCCGGCAAACCGCAATCAATGGTTTAACGGAACATACATAGAGCGGGTTTCGTATTTTGGCGTTATGCCATTTGTTCTTGCGCTTATAGCCCTTTTTCGTTTTAAGAAACGACAAGAAATAGCAATTTTTGGTCTAATGTTTATTGCGAGTTTTATCTTCGCGCATAATATTTTATTTATAAAATTTTTCTATCTTCTTCCTATTCCGATAATATCAACGACAGTTCCGACAAGAGTCCTAAGCCTCTTTGTTTTTTCAGGCTCTATTCTGGCAGGTATTGGATTAGAAATATTATTAAAAGATAGTAAAAAAAAGTACATCTATTCTGTTTTTGGATTGATAGTAATATTACTAAGTATTGGATGGAGCTTTGCGATTTTATCCAAGCAAACTATAGCGGAGAGAAATTTAATTTTCCCATCAATCATTATTTTACTTTTTCTCGTTATTGTGTTGTTTTATTTTATCAATAAACGCTTCAAAGCATTATTTATCGTAATCCTTTTAGCAGTAACATTTTTTGACCTGTTCCGTTTTTTTCATAAAATTACTCCTTTTGCGCCCCAAAAATATGTTTATCCGGCAACTCCAGTCATTTCCTATTTACAAAAAACATCAGGCATTTACCGGTATTGGGGTTACGGCAGTGGCCACATCGAGGCAAACATACAGCTTTATGATCATACATTTCTGCCTGACGGACATGATGCTCTGCATGTCAAAACTTATGGGCAGTTTTTATCAACGACCAAAGACGGGGGAACCCCATCTGAGTTATCAAGATCCGATTCGGAAATTACCCCGGGTTATGGCTATGAGGATCTTAAAAATAATTATTACCGCCAAAAAATGCTAAATCTTTTAGGAGTTAAATATATATTACTCAAAGGCGAAGATATAGTTGACAGTAAAATATATAAACCTATCTGGCAGGATAAGTCATGGAAAATCTATGAAAATCTTAAAGCAGTTCCCAGGGCATTCTTAACAACCGATTACAAAGTTGTTACCATTAATAAAGAGATTATATCTGTGTTTTATAATAAAAGTTTTAACGAGAAAAAAACTATCATTTTAGAGGAAGATCCAGGTATAAAGAAACAAACGCTAAAAACAACAAAAGTAAAGCTTATAACATATGAACCTAACCATCTTGCATTTGAAACAATATCTAATGCCAATGCGTTATTATTTCTGTCAGATACTTACTATCCAGGTTGGAAAGCAAGTATTGACGGGAAAGATGCTAAAATCTATATTGCTGATTACTCTTTTAGGACGGTGAAAGTGCCGAAAGGAAAACATGAGGTAGAATTTTATTATGAACCACAATCCTTTAAGTACGGGCTGATAATATCAGGAATAGCGTTAGTAAGCTTTATAGGGTTCTATTTTTTGATTTCACGAGACAGGAAAATATGAGAAAAATTTATTTTTTACTATTAATTATTATATTTCTTATCGCGATTTTTTTGCGGTTTTTCAATCTTGAGAAAGTCCCCGCAGGTTTTCATGTAGATGAAGCTTCGTTAGGTTATAATGCATATTCATTATTGTTAACTGGTAAAGATGAAAATAATCATCCGCTCCCTTTGTATATTGATATGTTTGGTGATAATAGACCATCAGGATATCATTACTTGACAATATTGCCGGTAAAATTTTTTGGTTTGAACGTATTTGCTACCCGCTTCATGGCAGCTTTTTTTGGCAGTATTAGTGTATTTGCCATTTTTTTCCTTTCATATACTCTGTTTAATAATAAAATAATTGCGCTTTTTGCATCACTGCTTTTAGCTATTGCTCCGTGGCATGTTGTTCTTTCCCGCGCTAGCGCGGAGGCAATTGTGGCTCTGTTTTTCATATTTGTTGGATTCGCGGTGGTTTTTCAGGGCTTCCGAAAAAAAAAGGCATTGTACATTTCAATTGGAGGGCTGATACTCTCATTGAGCTTTTTCTTTTATCATACACCGCGCGTTTTTGTGCCATTATTGTTCTTTATATATTTTCTTTATTATTTATGGGAATTTCGATCTCACATATCACTCAGGCATCTAATTATAATGTTTCTTACATTTGTAATTCTTTCGTTTATCGCGCTCAGTTTAGTTTTTGTCGCGAAGGGGGGGACGGGGCGCTTTACGCAAGTAAATATCTTTGGTTTTCCCGAAACAAAACTCGTTATGCAGGAGCAGATCCGGGAAGATGGAACGGCCGGCATATCTATTTTTAATACCCGGTTTTATCACAACAAGTTATTAAATTTTTCGCTGACTTTTGTTTCAAATTACTTTTCCTACTTCGATGGAAATTTTTTGTTCATTAAAGGGGGATTGCCCATATGGTATAAGGTACCGAATATGGGGCTAATTTATCTTATTGAATTACCGTTTTTCCTATATGGTATTTTTCAACTATTGGTAAGCAAGAGCTCGTTTAGTAAACTGCCGATTATCTGGCTGTCTTTAGCGCCGATTGTTGCCGCGTTTACTGTTGATGACGTTCCCAATATAAATCGAGCAATTGTCCTTTTTCCTATAATTGAGATCGTGACTGCTTATGGCATTATCAGTTTTATCACTAAATTTACTGGCTGGAAAACCATTATTTTTTCTGTATGTATTGCCTCATTGCTTTTTGTTAATTTTTTATATTTTCAGCATCAATACATTGTCCATGCTTCAACTCATCAAACATGGTACCGCAATAATGGATTTGATAAACTTATTTCACGGTTAAAAATATCATATAACGACGTTGATGAGATTGTTATTACAAAGTCTACGGGAGGCATTTATCCCTTAATACTTTTTTATATGCATTATGATCCAAGAGCCTATCAATTAGCAGGGTCGCCAAAGGATAAAGAATATACGCAATTTGGCAAGTTCTTTTTCGCACCTCAAGATTGCCCGTCGATAAATAAGGACCAACGGTTCCCAAAGAACAAAAATATTATATTTGTCGATAGAGGAGATTGTCCGGAGAATAAAGGTTTAGGCGTAAAAAAACGAGAAACAATCTTACGAGAAGATGGAACGAAAGCTTTTCGGATTGTCTATGAGTGACAGAATAAAAAAAAACTTCCTATATATAGTATTAATTATACTGATTTCTATCCCTGCCATTATTCCTTTATTTAACAAAGGATTCTTTGTAACCGACGACGCTGAGTGGATGATCATCCGCTTTTCGGCTTTCCACCAGGCCCTTCGGGACGGACAATTTCCTGTAAGATTTTTAGGAAGACTTAATCAGGAGTATGGCTATCCTGTCGCGAACTTTCTCTACCCGGGGTTTATGTATTTTACCGAGTCAATTCACGTTATCGGATATGGTTTTATTGACAGTATTAAAATTCTGCTCGTTTTATCAATGATTCTTTCTGGGGTTTTTACTTATCTGTGGCTCAAAAAATTTTTTGACAAAGTTGCCTCGCTAGTTGGAGCATTATTCTATATCTACACACCATATCATCTATACGATCTATACAAAAGGGGCTCTGTTGGAGAAATACTTGCCCTTGCGATTGTACCCTTTATTTTCTGGCAGCTTGAGCGAAAAAACATTCTTTGGTCTGCAATAGGGATTGGAGCTTTAATCATATCTCACAATACTCTGGCAGTTTTATTTTTAGGTCTAATTATTTGCTATTTGGCTCTGGATTTCGTTATAGCAAAAAATAACGAGCAAAAAAAACTTTTAGTTAATTATTTAGCAATTTTACTATTGGGCATCGGAACTTCAGCTTTCTTTTGGCTTCCGGCAATCTACGAGCTCCAATATACTGTTTTCGCCAAAACAACGGTCTCAAACTGGAGAGAATATTTCGCTCCAATTTCCTTAATCGGACATTCAACATTTATTGTTTTGATTCTAATCATATTTAATTTTCTTACAAAAAGAATAATTTTAAAAAAACATCGCCTGACTGTTCTGTTATTCCTAATTTGCATAGCATCTATATTCTTCTCGACGTCCGCAAGCTATCAATTGTGGAACATATTACCAATTAATTTCATTCAATTTCCATTTCGCATACTTTCGCTAGTCATACTTTGCACCGCGTTCTTATCAGCAGTTAGCATTAGTGTGCTAAAAGGTAAATTTAAATTTATCACAGCGGTTGCGTTAATAATAATTCTAATTTTTTCAGCATCACCTTTTTTAAATCCAACAATACACTTTGATAAAGAGGATGGATATTATTCAACAAACATGGCAACGACAACTGTGCAGGACGAATACATGCCGCTTTGGGTAAAGCAAAAGCCATTGCAACGGCCAGAGAAAAAAGTTGAAACAATAAATGGAGAGGGGAGTATTGAAAATGTTAATTATAACAGTAAACAAATATCTTTTGCTGTAAATTTAAAGAAAGACACCATCATCCAGGTTAATACAATTTACTGGCCGGGATGGAGTGCTTTTGTCGATGGAAAGAAAGTGGATATAAGATATAATAATCCAGGAGGAGTAATGCAACTTAGCATCCCACCTAGAAATCATAATGTAATTTTAATGTTTGAAGAAACCCCAATGAGGTTATTTGCCGACACTATTTCATTGTTGAGTTTACTAATACTCATTTTTATAACTTATGTTACCCATTTTGTCATTCCTGGCCGCAAACCAGGAATCTATCTTGCTTCTGATTAAAAGCCGGAGTAGGTTATAAACTTGCTCCTGTGTGAAAGAGAAGTTAGGTATATTTTCTATAACTATAACCTCGCCGGTCTTCGATATGGGTGATTTGATACAAATAGTCCATTGGAGTTCGTGATTCAAACTTAATTGCAATGGGACTATCTTTCAGTTGCTTTTCTAATGCCCTAAGGGCTTCAATTTCTTTTTTCCACCAAGAATCTGGTCTTTCTGATAAATTGTCGCGCTTACTATAAGTTTCTATTACATACCTATCTGCTTTATCTATAATTTGTTTATAAAATTGGGAAAATGAGGCGACTGTAACTAAATTTGCTCCTAAATCTACGCTTTTTGGTTTTGGAACCGTTAAATCAATTCTATTTGGAAAGTCTCCCATGTAGAGACTATAACGATAGGAGCCTAAATCATAAAGCAGGGTTAAACCTCCACTTGTCAAGTCTTGAGTTTTTTCGAAGAATGCTTCATCACGGCTTCTTTCGTAGCGAAATGCCTCTCTTACAAACCCGGCAATAGCACTCTGTGACCCTGTCCAACTTATGGCAACTGTAGATGGATTCTGTACCTCATTAGGGTTAGTTGATCTTCTTTCTAGTGACATATTAGTAGTTATTATATCTTTTCCTTCCTTTGCGTGCAACTCCATTGTATAATTAGTTGAATATGTCAATTCTTAAGAAGCGCTTGGGCATTTTTATAGTTCTTGCATTATCATTTATTATCGTTTCTAGAATATTTCACCATGGCTTCTTTGCGGCCCATGACGATACGCAGCCAACCAGAATATTCGAAATGACTAAATCATTAAAAGACGGATTATTTCCTGTCCGGTGGGTATCTGACTTGGGATTTGGATATGGATATCCGATTTTCAACTTTTATGCTCCCTTTCCATACTATGTCGGTTCATTATTCAATATAATTGGATTTGACGCCATAACCTCGGCCAAAATAATGTACGGCTTGGCAGTAATAGCTGCTGGAGTCGGGATGTATTTGTTTATCAGATCTTTTCTTGGGGAATTACCCGCGGTTGCGGCGGCAGTCATATACCTGTATTTCCCATATTTTGCCGTAAATATCTTTGTCCGCGGCGCAGTCGGGGAGTATTACGCTTACGCGATTTTACCATTTATATTTTTGGGGCTGTTTAAAATATATTACCAGCATAAAGTTGTCATTCCGAGCGAAGGGATGCACCAGGCGGTGCGTCCCGAAGTCGAGGAATCTCAAACCACAAACTTGCAAAATCAGCATGGTGGTATGAGATCCCTCCGCGCGCTATCGCTTGGTCGGGATGACAAAATTAAGTGGATCATATTTACTCCTATCGCATTAGCCGCCCTCATTATTTCACATAATCTCAGCGCGTATATGTTAGGAATTATCTTATTTTTCTTTTTTCTCGGAGCTATTTACTTCGGAAAGAATAAAAAAAGTTTAATAGCCAAATATTCTATAACACTTATCCTTGCCTTTTTACTCTCCGCTTTTTACACAATTCCTGCTGTTTTTGAAATAAATTACACTGATGTCAATTCGCAAGTTAGCGGAAATTTCGTGTATTCAAACCACTTTGTTTGCCCAATGCAATGGTGGGATAGCGCCTGGGGATTCGGCGGTTCTATCAAAGGCTGCGTGGACGGAATAAGTTTTCGTCTCGGGAAAACCAATATCATTTTCGCGGCCATAGGTATTATATTAGGAATTTTTGTCAGGTATACTGGACAGAAAAGAAGATACACTTTTTTATTCCTCTTTTCAGTTTTCTTTTTATTCTTTTCTTTATTCATGATGTCAGAATATTCCCAAGTCATTTGGACTATTTTACCCAAAATCGAATTCCTTCAATTTCCATGGCGCTTCTTAAATTTTGCCGGTCTAGCACTCTCTATACTCATCGGATTCCTTGTATATTTTCTAAATGTCATTTCGACTCAGAATAGTAAAATCCCCCCAACTATCGCCGGAGCAGGTTTGCAACCTGGTCCGGAACATTCCATAGCAAGTTATAAACTTGCTCCGGCCGGGATTGCTGTAGCATTATCTACTTTTATTATTATAATAAGTACTCTTTACGTGAACTTAAAACTTTTTACCCCGCAGAATTATAATAATAGAGCTTCAGTATACTACACAGATAAAAATCAAATTACTTTCGCGATTTCCAAAATAACCAATGAATACATGCCCGAAGGATTTGTAAGACCCACAAACAGTAATCAGGTACCTAAATACCCTCTCAAAATTATCAAAGGGACCGGTCGGATAAAAATAGCGCGAAATAAAACTGGAACTTTACATGCATTCATACAAATAAATACAGACGGAGAAATTCACATTAACAAAGCGTATTTTCCCGCCTGGAATTTAATTATAGACGCGAAAGAACATACTCTTAAGAAAGTTTCTCAAGGAATGATACTTACTCTGCCTTCTGGAAATCACGCAATTTTACTGCAGTTAACACAAACCCCCATCGAAAATTTCGCCAACGCTTTAACCTTAATTAGCAGTTTGGCACTATTTATTGGTATAATCACTTATGTTTATGCAAAAAAAACTACCTGAATTATCAATCTTTTTCCCATTTTGGAATGAAGAAAAAAACATTGAAACTGTCGTAAAGAAAGCGATACCCGTTGCCTTGGAAGTAGCGAAGTTGTGGGAAATCATAATGGTTGATGACGGTTCGAATGACGATACGTTAAAAATTGCCCAAAAATTAGCACAAAATAACAAAAATCTCAAGCTAATTTCTCATTTCCCCAACCGTGGATATGGCGCTGCAATAAAAGCAGGCATTGAAGGCTCAAAGTATAAGTATATCATTTTTAATGATGGAGACGGCCAGTTTGATTTTTCTCAAGTAAGTGAGTTTGTTAAGCTTATTACAAGATCCGATATAGTTATTGGTTTTAGAAAGAAAAGAAATGACTCCAGTATTTTCAAAAGACTTCTCCTGATGAATCTGCTCAAGACTTGGAACTTTATTCTTTTCCGTTTCTATTTCCGCGATATTGATTGCGGATTCAAAATGATAACTCGCGAGGCTCTGGATAAAATAGGGCCGCTTCGCTCTGAAGGAGCAATGATCACCACAGAAATAATCGCCAAAGCCAAAAAGAAAAATTTAAAGATCAAAGAAGTAGGCGTCAACCACTATCCAAGGATTCATGGCGCGCAATCGGGCGCCAATTTCCCCGTCATTCTCCGGGCTGTTTTAGAAAGTCTGCAATTATGGTACGATTTACATTATGGAAGAACTTGATATTGTGGCCTTGAGCCGTAAGTCTATGCAAGGCGTTATTGCCCTCATATCCAGACAGTTTGTTCTTCAAGTTATCTCGACCGTTGCTTTTCTTCTGATTTCAAGTGTGTTGTTGCCGGTAGATATCGGAATTTATACCGCCGTTATTGCGATGCAGCGCATTATTAGTTTTTTCACTGATTTTGGACTCGGTGCGGCTCTAATTCAAAAAAACGAGGCGCTCACTCAGGCAGATTTAGAAACCAGCTTTACGCTGCAAGCGGTTATCACGCTTCTTATCTTTATTTTGATTTTCTTCCTTCGGGACGTAATTACCTCTTACTTCAAACTAAATCCTTCAGGAGAAAGACTTCTTATTGCGCTTGTATTTACAATTTTTATCTCATCTTTCAAAACAATTCCTTCAATACTTCTCGAGCGTAAAATTCAATTCCAAAGATTAGTTATCCCTCAAATCGTGGAGTCTTTAGTTTTTAATCTTGTGCTCATAGTCTTTATACTAAGAGGATATCGGATTGACAGCTATACATATGCGTTTATCGCGTCTTCAATAGTTGGCCTGCCTGTTTATTACTATATTTCACCTTGGAGAATTGGTTTTGGAATAGATAAAGAATCGCTTGGACATCTTAAATTCGGTTTGCAGTTTCAGGCCAAGAATATATTGGCGACTATAAAAGATGATTTCCTGACAGTAATTCTTACAAAGTTTTTGTCTTTTACTCAAATTGGATATATAGGTTTTGCTCAAAGGCTATCCTTTATAACCTATCGTTATATTGTTGACAGCGTAACAAAAGTAACATTTTCCTCTTATGCCAGACTTCAAAACGATAAACATATATTGCGAAAAGCGATTGAAAAATCTCTGTTTTATATAAGCAGCGTTATGTTTCCTCTCGTTGCCGGGACGATAATTATCGCGCCTTACGTTATTCATTATTTTCCAAAATGGCACAATAAATGGGAACCCGCCCTTCTTAGTATTACATTTTTCTCTCTCAACGCTGGCATATCCTCTCTCTCAGGTATCATTGTGAACTCGCTTGACGCCACTGGAAGAGTGAAGATAACATTAAATCTTATGGTTTTATGGACAATTCTAACCTGGATTTTAACTCCTATATTAATTCGCTTACTCGGCTTTGACGGAGTTGCCATAGCGTCATTTCTTGTGACAACTACAATAGTCTATACTGTTTACCTTGTAAAACAAGTTGTAGACTTCAATTTCTTCAGCAGTATATATAAACCCTTTTTGGCAACTCTTTTTATGAGCGGGGTAATATTTGCTATCACAAAAATAATTGCAATTAACATTTTTATCATAGCAGTTATTATAATAGCAGGCGGTTTATTATATTTAGGCAGTTTTTATATTCTGGCAAAAAACGAATTATTTGAAATGAGAAATATATTGCTAAAAAATTACGAAAAAATATGACAAAAAAAAATACTATTTCAGTTGTTATTTCGGCATTTAATGAAGAAAAGAAAATCCGAAATTGCCTGGATTCGGTTAAGTGGGCTGATGAAATAATTTTTGTTGACAACTGCTCAACTGATAATACAAAAGAAATTGCCAGAGAGTATACCAAAAAAATATTTGTACAAAAGAACGATCCTTACAATATTGACCTGCAAAAAAATCTCGGTATAGAAAAAGCAACAGGCAATTGGATTTTAGTCTTGGACGCGGATGAAGTAGTTACCCCGGAATTAGAAAAAGAAATAAAAAATACTTTAGAGAATCAATCATCAATTGATGGCTTTATGATTCCCCGCAAGAATATCATTTTCGGAAAATGGATTCAGCACAGCGGCTGGTATCCTGACTACCAACCACGTTTATTCCGAAATGGAAAAGGTAGATATGAGAAGAGCCATGTCCATGAACCGCTGATTATTCAAGGCGAAATAAAGAAGTTATACGAGCCGTTAATACACTATAATTATGAAACCGTTTCTCAATTTTTGTATAAACATCTTGAGCTTTACGCTCCAAATGAAGCCGAAGAACTCCTTCGCAAAGGCTATATTTTTGACTGGAAAGGCATAATTAGAATGCCAATGAGCGAGTTTTTAAGCCGTTACTTTGCGCGCGAAGGTTATAGAGACGGATTTCATGGCTTAGTGCTTTCGCTTTTAATGGCAGTATATCATCTGGCAATTTTTGTCTACATTTGGGAGAAAAAAAAGTTTGTAGAAATGGAAGAAGAAAATATAATTTACGGTTTGGAGGCAGAAATAAAAAAATCAAAGAAAGAAATATCTTATTGGTTTAATACTAGAAGTATAGAACAAGAGAAAAATCTATTTAAAAAAGCGACGATTAAGATTAAAAAAAAATTAAATCTATAGAAATAAACATGAAAATAATAATTTGCGGCTCCATTAGTGCAGGAGACGAAATCGTTAAAGTAAGAAAGGAACTTCTAGCAAAAGGGAATGAAGTAGAAATTCCAGAGGGAGTAAAACGCCCAGAGATAAGAGCTAAGGTTAATGCTTCTCAAGAAGAAAAAGCTGATATTAAAGTAAAGTACAACCTTATCAAAGGCTATTACAACAAAATGAAAAAGTTTGATATTGTTCTAATTGTGAACCCTCAATTAAAGGGCGTAAAAGGATATATTGGAAGAAATACTTTTCTGGAAATGGGTTTTGCGCATGTTTTAGGAAAGAAACTATACTGTCTGTACCCACTTCCGCAGATGCCTTACTTGTCAGAACTTTTGGCTATGAAGCCAGTGATTTTGAGTAGGAAATTGGAAAGAATAAGAATATGAAAAAAGTTGCCGTTGTCACCGTAAACTACAACACAGATAAAGACACAAATAATCTTCTGAACTCCCTTAAAAAAATCAACAGAAATGACTTTCAGTTGCAGATTATCGTTGTAGATAATGGCTCAAGAACTGAATTTAAACTTAACCAAAAGAGTGAGTCCTCCTGGAAGGTGGCAGCCCTGAGCTTGCCGAAGGGCATGACTCCTTCAAGGTGGACGCCGGATAAAATTAAAATTCTTAGATCTGAGAAAAATCTGGGTTTTGCCGGTGGTTATAACCTTGGCATCAAAGAAGTGCTAAATAAAAACGCCGATTATATTTTGATTGTAAATAATGACACTATCGTTCATCCTGAAATGCTGAAAAATCTTTTGCGAACAATTGAAAGTGATCCCGGAGTTGGGGTTACGGTACCCAAGATATATTTCGCAAAGGGACATGAATTTTATAAAGATAAGTATAAACCGGACGAATTGGGTAAAGTAATTTGGTATGCAGGAGGATATATAGATTGGAGTAATATAAAAAGTATTCATAGAGGAGTTGATGAAGTAGATCAGGGACAATACGACAAGATTGAGTCAATAGAATTTGCGAGCGGTTGTTGCATTCTCTTCAAAAAAGAAGTACTAGAAAAGGTAGGATTATTTGACGAGCGATATTTTTTGTATTACGAAGACGCGGATCTCTCGGAGCGCATAAAAAAAGCTGGCTACAAAATCTATTATGTGCCAAAAGCTCTACTTATTCATATTAACGCTTCCTCCTCCGGTGGTCCGGGAAATAAGCTGCATGATTATTTTCTAACTCGCAATCAAATGCTGTTTGGATTTACCTATGCGCCGCTAAGATCCAAAATTGCACTGTTAAAACAGAGTATTCGTCTACTTATTACAGGGAGACCTTATCAAAAACAGGCAGTTATTGACTTTTATCTAAGAAAATTTGGTGAAGGGACATTTTTTACCCAACCCTAGTCTATGTCCAAAATTTCAGCTATTATTCTAACCAAAAATTCCGAAAACTTAATCGCGGACTGTATTGACTCGGTTTCATTTTGCGATGAAATCATTGTTGTCGATGATAATTCAACCGACCGGACAGCAGAGGTTGCACGGCATTTAGGCGCGCGTGTAGAGACAAGTACAAGCAATCTTAATTTTTCAGAGAAACGCAACTTAGGTTTAAAGAAAGCAAGAAGCACATTGGTTTTTTATATTGACGCGGACGAGAGAGTCTCATTGGCATTAAAAGATTCTATTCTTCAAACCATAAACGCTCGCAAATCAGAATATCAGGCATACGAAATCCACCGCAAAAACTATTATTTTGGCAATCATGAATGGCCGTATATTGAGAAATTCATCCGGGTTTTCAAAAAAACATCGTTAAAAGGTTGGCTTGGAGAACTTCACGAGGCTCCTCTGGTAGAAGGGAGCATTGGTGAATTGAACGGATTTCTTTTGCACTACACTCACACGGATCTTACCTCAATGGTCAACAAAACCATATCCTGGTCAGAAATCGAAGCGAAGAATCGCTACAAATCCAATCATCCCGCAATGACTTGGTGGCGTTTCCCGCGGGTTATGTTTACCGCCTTTTATAATTCCTACATACAGCAAAAAGGCTACAAAGCCCGCACAGCCGGCCTTATTGAAAGCATCTATCAAGCTTTCAGCATATTCATCACCTACGCCCGCCTTTGGGAAATGCAGCAAGATAAAAATAAGGGAAAGTAAGACTCCTCAATTTTTATGAATTCCGGACTTTGTTGATCAGATAGAATACAATACCAAATATGAAGATGATCGCAATTATAATAATTACAGTGATTATCACAGTTGAAAAATTGACTCCTTTTTGTAGCTGCGGCGTTGGTGTTACTATTTGAGTTATTTTAGCTGTCGGTTCAATTGCCATCGGCGGCCTAATTGTAGGTGAAGGTATTAATGTGGGAGTCGGTTCCGTATCCAGAAATAGTATAGATTCAATCGCGCCTTCCATTACCTTGTTGTTTGACGGCTCGTTTGGAGATTGTGTTTTCTCTTTTGTAATAAATAGGCTTGAAAAGGGATCCCCAACATTAAAACTACCTTTACCAAACTCGAGGTCCCCAATACGTATAGGTTTTGGGTCTTTGACAATAGGATTGTCCCATAAAATATAAAACATACCTTCCGGCTCTACCGGGTATATAAGATTTCGGCATTGTATTATAAGTTGATAACTAGAAGATCTGTTAAGCAATGTAGACATCGCAAAGCAGCGCATATTTGATCCATTTATATTTTTAAGCTGCACAATCCCCTCTGAAGCTTCCGCTCTTGGGGCTTGTAAAAGCATGACAAATAACAAAATTATTACCGAAACAATAAAATTCTTTAACATAATCAATATTATAGGGTATTTTACGTTAAAAATCAAGTATTAACAGGACTACATGTTTAATTTGGTAATTTATTTCTTTTTATAGTAAAATTATGCGAAGCCTTTAAAATAATGAATATAATTTTCAAATACTGGTCTGTTTTTATAATAGTTATTACTTGGTTTATTTTCGCCAGCCCCTATTTTCTTCAAAACAAAGTACCATATCCTGCGACTTTTCAGAATAGTTTTTTTTCTCCTTGGAGTTCTTATGAACAATACGCGGTTCCGGTTAAGAACAATGCTCTTTCAGATGTGGTTACACAAGCTTATCCCTGGAAACATTTTACGATTGAAGAGTTGAAAAAGGGACAAATACCCTGGTGGAATCCATATAGCTTTACTGGCAGTCCACATGTCGCGGATTTTCAGACAGCGATTTTTTCACCATTCAATCTCTTATTTTTCATCCTACCGTTTATAGACGCGTGGAGTTTGCTAATTCTCCTTCAGTCATTACTTGCGGGAATCTTTACATTTATTTTTTTAAGACAGTTAAAAATATCAAACGAGGGTAGTTTAATAGGAAGCATTGCATTCATGTTTTGCGGCTTCATGGTCGTTTGGATGCCTTATGGAACCCTTTCGATGGCAATTGCTTTTCTTCCGCTTGCGCTTTTTGCTGTTGAACGCTGTTTTGGGAAGGAGAGTTTATCACGATTTTTGCTAATATCCCTCTGTCTCGCGCTCTCAATCTTCTCCGGGCATATACAAACGAGTTTTTATTTCATTTTATTCACGCTTGCTTATATATTTTTTAAATATTATATTACCAAAAATGAGAAAACCACGCTCAAAGTTTTGGCATTCTTTTGTCTAGGCATAATTATTTCGCTTATTCAGATTATTCCATCATGGCAAGTTTATAGCCAGTCGGTGAGGAGCGGTTTATTCTCTACAGAAGGAGCAATACCTTTTAGTTACTTAATAACTATTATGGCCCCTGATTTTTTTGGTAATCCGGTTACTCGCAATGATTGGGTTGGAAATTATGCCGAGTGGGCAGGTTTTATTGGTATAATTCCATTTTTACTTTCAGGTATTGCAATTGTCCAGCGTAAGGGCAATAAACTTTTTTTCCTACTGACAGGGATCATCGCTTTGTTTTTTGCAATCAGTTCGCCGCTCCAGGGATTATTAATAAATTTAAAACTACCGATTTTTTCAACCAGCATCCCATCCAGAATTATAGTACTCTTTAGTTTTTCTTTTTCTGTGCTCGCCGCATACGACTTAGATACGCTAAGAGAATTTATTGAAAAAAAGAAAATGAAAAAAATAATGCTCGTTTGCGCGGCATTAGCTTGCTTTGTTTTATGTATTTGGTTATTTTTATTTATTTTTAAACCTTTACCTCAAGACAAAACCGTAATCGCTGTCAGAAATTTATTGCTTCCTACGCTCTTTCTTTTCCTTGCATCAGCGCTCATTTTCTTAATACCAAAAATAAAAAATGGCAAATATGGCCGTTTGGTTTTATATATCCTTATCATAATAACAATTACAGACTCTCTGCTTTTTGCGCAAAAATGGATGCCATTCGATGCTAAAGAACTTGTCTTCCCCAATGTCCAGGTTATAAAAGTCATGCAACAGAAAGTTGGACAAGGCAGAGTGTATGGCAAATTCGGATCATACATTGATACATATTACCGTTTGCCATCTATAGAAGGGTATGACCCTCTCTATATCCGAAGATACGGAGAATTTCTTGAGAGCGCCAAAACGGGCACATATGCGCCGGCTGTTAAATCTCTGGTCGTTTTGGATAAACGGGCAAAACATGCACAGAGAGTTCTGGATGTATTGGGAGTTACGGTTCTTTTCCATGTTATCGGGGATACCGGCAAAGACTGGGCATACCCGGTGTGGAAGAAAGATGCAAATGGTAAATATGCGTATTCAGTTATTTATCAAGACGATAAATTCCAGTTATACAATAATCCAACAGCATTGCCCCGCGCTAAACTTTTTTACGATTATGAAATAATAAAGAATGATAAAGAAATAATCAAAAGATTTTATAGTAAGGACTTTGATTATAGAAACAAATTAATCCTTGAAGAAGACCCAGAATTAAAAATAAATAATACTAACTTATTTTACACATTGTCATTCCCGCGAACGCGGGAATCCAGAAGTAAAATAGATTCCTGGTTTGCGGCCAGGAATGACGAATTACTTAATTCGACTAAAAATAACATAAAAGAAGGAAAAGCAACAATAATTTCTTACTCTCCAAATAAAGTTATTATTGATGCAGATTCACCACAGCCAGGACTTTTATTTTTATCCGATAATTATTACCCGAACTGGAAAGCAAAAGTCAATGCAAAAGATACGACAATTTTCAGAGCCGATTATACTCTGCGGGCGGTAGTAGTACCGCAAGGCAAGTCTAAAGTAGAATTCTATTATAATCCTTGGAGCCCTATTTAACTTTCGTAAAGAACATATTTTTAAACCACGACTTTGCCTCCATAATTGTTAATTTCTTCTTGGAGAAATAAAACAAATAAATAAGCTCAAGAATTCCGCCTGTATGGACGACTAAGAAAACTATAAACCAATTTCTTTGATTAAGACGCGCGCTTCGCCACAGTACAATGCCTGTCCATAGAAGAGACCAAAATAAGATAATAGAAGTCAGCCAATTAAATCCTCCATTAGACGTCAGCATATCTACCTAAGAGTAACATGGAGAAAATAGATATGCAAGAGTTAATAAAATTGGCATACCTCTTCGCATTCAATGCTACGAATGTATATACAATTTTTGCAAAATCATTGCGAAGTGGTATACAATGGCTATATGAAAATAGGAATATATAATCCATATTTGGATACAATGAGCGGAGGAGAAAAATACATGTTGACAGCCGCATCTTATCTTTCTGCTAAAAATGACGTAACTCTTTTTTGGGATGACCCTAAAATTCTTGATAAGGCACAAAAAAAACTCAATATTGACCTTAAAAAAGTTAGCGTAAAACCGAATATTTTCTATTTAAAAACATCTGTTCTTAGTAAATTATTACAAACCGTAAATTATGATCGGCTCATCATTTTAAGCGACGGGAGCATTCCATTGACCCTTGCAAAAAAAACATTTCTCCATTTTCAATATCCGGTTGAATGGGTGGGGTTAGACTTAAAAACAAAATTAAAATTAATGAAAATTGACCGTATTATTTGCAATTCTTTTTTTACCAAAAAGTTTATCGACAAAAAGTTCGGTCTTGAAAGCATTGTTTTATACCCCCCCTGTATTAGAGAAAGTGAAGTTGATGAAATTTTAAAAAGCAAGATAGAGAAGGAGAAAAAAAATATACTACTAACTGTAGGTAGATATGCTGCGGCTAATGGAAGTAGTATAAAGAAACAGGAAATAATGATTAAGGTATTTAAGCAAATGGTTGATAAGGGTTTAAGAAATTCGGAATTTATTATAGCAACAAGCTTTTTACAAGAAAACGAGCGGTCTATACAAGAAATTGAAGCATCAGTAAGAAAATATCCAATAAAAATAGTCAAAAATGCCAGTTATGAAGAACTAAAAAAACTTTATAGTGATGCAAAAATATATTGGCACGCAACGGGTTTCGGAGAAGATATAGAAAAATATCCTGAAAGAGCTGAGCATTTTGGCATTACGACTGTTGAGGCGATGGCACATAAAACGGTCCCTATTGTCTATGCGGCAGGTGGTCAGGCTGAGATAGTTGACGATGGGGTAAATGGTTTTCTTTGGCAGACTGAAGAAGAGCTAGCGCAAAAAACCAAAAAACTAATGCTTGATGAAAAGCTAAGAATTGAGATTGGGAATTTAGGATTTAAAAAAGCACAATTATTTACAACAGAAAAATTTTGTGAACAATTAGAGGAGATAATAAGATAACAGATTATGAAGTCATCTAAACATTTACCAATTCTCTTATTAATTATCACTATTCTGGCATTTTTTTATCCTTTTTGGCTGCGTGGTAAATTGCCAATTCCCGCTGATACAATAGTAGGCTTATATCATCCATACAGAGATTTATATGCCAAAGACTACCCAAGAGGCATTCCTTTCAAAAATAGTTTGATCACGGATCCCGTCCGCCAGCAATATCCCTGGAGATATTTGACTACATTGCTTGAAAAGAACTTTAGTCTGCCTCTTTGGAATCCTTACAGCTTTACGGGAACGCCACTACTTGCTAATATGCAATCTGCAGCTTTTTATCCTTTGAATATATTGTTTTTACTCACTGATTTTAATAATGCATGGGGCTTACTTATCCTCCTCCAACCATTATTATCGGGATTATTTATGTACTTATATTTGAGAAATTTAAAACTAAATGATTACTCTTGCTTTCTTGGAGGACTTACATTTGCTTTTTGCGGATTTTCAATAGCCTGGTTGGAATGGGGAACAATAGGGCACACAGCATTATGGCTTCCTTTAATACTACTAAGTTTAGACAAGTTTTTTATCACATATAGTACAGTCGATAAATCAAATATCAAAAATCAAATATCAAAAATACAATTAAAAGTTAAAAATCTAGCCGGAGCAAGTTTGCAACTTGCTCCGAAACATTCCGAAGTAGGTTTCATTGATGCTCCGGCAAAGTTTTTAGGATGGGGGTTAATTTTTGTATTTTCCTTAACCTCCTCGTTTTTCGCTGGTCATTTGCAGACATTCTTCTATCTTTATATAATTTCTTTAGTTTATTTTATTGCGCGGTGGCTTCAATATGGAAGAAAAAAAAGAATCCTATTCTCATACTTAATACTTAATACATTATTCGTTATATTTACTGCAGTTCAGTGGTTACCGACTCTTCGGCTTATTCTCCTCAGTGCTCGGGATATAGACCAATCTTTCCAAAAAGAGGGGTGGTTTTTGCCTGTTCAACATTTAATCCAATTTGTAGCCCCGGATTTCTTCGGTAATCCTGCGACTCTCAATTATTGGGGAGTATGGAATTACGGAGAATTTATTGGTTATGTAAGTATTCTTCCCTTAGTTATGTCTCTTTTTGCGTTATTTTATAGATACGATAAAAAAACTATTTTCTTTGGATCTATTTTTTTCCTCTCCTTAATTTTTGCGCTGCCAACCTGGTTTGCCAAGATACCCTTTACACTTCAAATCCCCTTTATAAACACAGCCCAGCCGACAAGACTATTATTTTTGACTGATTTTTCACTCTCCGTGCTGGCAGCGCTCGGCTTTGACTTATTTATTAGTTCGAAGCGCAAAGTTAAAATACTCTATCCGCTGGCCTTTATTTTTTTAATCTACGTTTCCCTTTGGGTATTCGTATTCACAGCGCCTCAAATTTCAAAATTGACAGCTGAAAATATCTCCGTAGCCAAAAACAATCTCTATCTTCCAACTTTGATTTTTGGTGTAACACTCACAATTTTAATCTTCTCCGTTTTTATCAAAACAAAAAAATTACAAATCGCACTAATTTGTGCTTTAATAGCGATAACAATTATTGATTTATTCCGGTTCTCATATAAATTTACTCCATTTACCGATAAAAAATATCTTTATCCTGCAACTCCCACTACATATTTGGTATTAAAATATTCGGGTTTATACCGTATGATGACAACTGACGCGAGAATTATGCCGCCAAATTTCTCGATAATGCATGATATACAAAGTATAGATGGATACGATCCGTTATATATAAGAAGATATGGCGAGCTGATAGCCGCAATGGAAAGAAACGTACCCAATATAAAACCACCGTTCGGATTCGATCGGATTATAAATCCTCACAACTATAACTCAAAAATCGCAGATTTACTGGGAGTGAAATACATTCTCAGCTTGAATGACCTAACTTCTGCGAAATTAAAAAAAATATTCATGGAAGGCGAGACAAGAATTTATGAAAATAATGATGCGTTTGATAGAACTTTTTTCGTCAACCAAGTTTATGCGGCATCAAATAAAGATAGTTCGATTAAAGCGTTGTTTGATGAGAATATTGATTTAAAAAATACTGCAGTAGTTGAAAACTGGGATCATAAAGAAAACGTATTTGAAAACAAAAACAGTAAAGCAGAGATCATAAATTATGAAAGCAGCCAAATAATAATAAGAACTGAGACTTATGAAGAAGGATTTATTGTGCTGACCGATACGTTCTACCCAACCTGGAAAGCCAGAATTTGTTCGCTAAATAAGACGGACTGCAAGGAAACAAAAATTTACCTAACGGATTATAATTTTAGAGGAATTTTAGTACCAGGCGGTGAACATACAGTAATTTTCTATATAACCCTGCTATAATAAATTTGTCATTGCGAGACCATGAAATGGCGAAGCAATCTCTCTATCAATAACTGGATTGCCGCGCTCCTTTCAGTCGCTCGCAATGACAAGCTTGTATGAACCTAAGTATTATCATTCCGAACTACAATGGGCAAGATTTATTAAAAAAAAACTTGCCGCGAGTGATGGAATCAGTCAAAAATTACAAAAAAGGAAAGGTTGAGATAATTATCCCTGACGATCCTTCAACAGATAATTCCGCAAAGGTAATAAAAGATTTTATCAACTCTATAAAAGAAAAGAATATAATAGGAAAAACAATTTCAAATATTGACCCAGATAAATCCGGATTCTCTAAAAATGTAACTCGAGCAGTCAAAATTGCATCAGGAGATATTTTAATTCTTCTTAATTCGGATGTCACTCCTCATAAAGATTTTCTTACATCGTTGCTCCCTCATTTTAAGGATAAACACGTCTTCGCTGTTGGCTGTATGGATGAAAGCATTGAGAGAGATCAGAAAGTTTTGCGCGGAAGAGGAATAGGCTGCTGGAAAAGGGGTTTCTTAGTCCATTCTATAGGTAACTTGGACAAAAATAATACCCTTTGGGCAAGCGGGGGCAGTAGTGCATTCAATAAAAAAATATGGGATCAAATAGGAGGCTTGGAAGAATTATACAACCCCTTTTATTGGGAAGATATTGACTTATCTTACCGCGCTCTAAAATCCGGGTTTACAATTATGTTCGAAAAAAGTAGCGTAGTAGTTCATGAACACGCCAAAGGCTCAATACAAACTATGTTTGACTCTGAAAAAATAAAAAAAATAGCATACCGCAATCAATTTATTTTCGTCTGGCTAAATATCACCGACCCAAAGCTCTTACTCTCGCATATAGCATGGCTTCCATACCATTTATTAACAGCTTTATTGAGAATGGATTGGCCTTTTTACTACGGCTTTTTTACGGCAGTGCAAAAACTCAACGAAGTATTAAAAAAGAGAAAGAAATACGGCAAAAAATTTATTAAAACCGACAAAGAAATTTTACAAAATTTTCAAACATGAAATTAAAACCAACAATCATTGACATTTGCGCGTTTTTGCTTTGCGCCATTTTTATCACTGCTGGTATCATTGTCTCTCTGCATAGATTCTGGCAATACGAGGCATCATATATTGATTTTGGACAATACGATCAAGCCATCTGGAAAGTATCACGTTTTCAAGAGCCGATAGTAGACCATTTTATTCATGGGAAAATCAATGTGCTTGGCGACCACGTTACGCCAAGTATTTTTCTTATTTCACCGCTCTACTGGTTTACAGACAAAAGCGAAATGATTCTAATTGTCCAGGCTATCGCAGCAGGTCTCAGCGGATTAGTCTTGTATGATATAGCCAAAACTGTTTTAAAAAGGGGCTTGTTATCTCTGAGCGTACTTATTAGCTATTTCCTTTTCGTCGGACTTCAAAACGCTGTTATCACAGAGTTTCATGAGTTAACTGTTATGACGCTTCCTTTGATGCTGACTATCTGGGCGATCACAAAAAACAAAACTGTTCTATATTTTATTTTCCTTGTAATAACTCTTGGGTTTAAGGAGGTAATCTTTTCTTTGGGAGTGGGAATTGGAGTAGCGATATTTTTATTAAATAAAAGGTGGCGGAAAATAGGCATTGCGACGATATTAATTTCATCGCTTTGGGGGTTTATTGCTTTCAAAATAATTATTCCTCATTTTTCAAAAGACGGCTATCTATACGCTTCGTCATTTCCAGATAGTTTTACTGGCATATTATTTTCTTTTGTGGATCATCCCGAAAAAAGAAGAACGCTCTCCTTCAGCTTTTTGAGCTTTTTATACTTACCAATTTTTGCTCCGGAGTTTTGGCTCATGATAATTCAAGATTATGCGTCCCGTTTTATTCCGCAAAATTTTGTTACCCGCTGGAACTTAGGAATGCATTACAATGCAGAGTCAGCGGTAATTTTGGCAACATCTTCCGTGTATGGACTTAAATATCTATTAAAATACTCCTTATTCAAAAAATACACTACCCTAATTGCTATTATTTTAATAGTAAACTCTTTATTTTTATTCCGGTTTGTGCTGCACGGGCCGTTCATGCTCGCGTTAAACCCCTCATTTTACAAGCACACCGCAGAACTTAATTTTTTAAACGACCTTGTAAAAAAAATACCCAAAAACGCCTCGGTTATGTCCCAAAATAACTTAGCATCTCACCTCACCCATCAGGACGTGAAGCTCGTGAGTGCGGATTATAAAATCATAAAACCCGAATATATCTTAATAGATATAAGAGAAGGACAGAATCCAAACGATTATTATGGCACAACAGATATAAAAGACGTGAACAATGAAATACTGATCGACCCCAACTATAAAGTAATTTACAAAACCAAAGAACAATTTATTTTTAGACGAATAAAATAAAAGTATGAAATTATCAATTATCATACCCGTTTTTAATGAAGAAAAAACTATAGCAGAAATATTAGACAGAGTAAATAAGGTAAGTATAAGAGACGTCCAAAAAGAACTAATCATCGTCAATGATGGATCTACGGATGCGACTGCATCCGAAATCAAAAATCAAAAATCAAAAATCAAAAATTTTCGGATAATCACTCATTCAAAAAATTTAGGTAAGGGCGCAGCAATTCGTAGCGGTATTAAGCAAGCAAGCGGGGATTACATACTGATTCAGGATGCGGATTTGGAGTATGACCCTAAAAGTTATAATAAACTTATTTCTCCAATACTTCAAAAGAAATCAAAAGTTGTATATGGCACCCGGTTAAAACGCCTACCAAATTTATCCAAAGATGAAAGAACTTTGCGTTTTCTTCTCCACTATATAGGAAACAAGGCGCTAAGTCTTTTAACAAGTATATTATATGGACAATGGATCACTGATATGGAAACTGGTTACAAAATATTTCCCAAAAAGGCAATTATGAATATGCGAATAAATGCCAAAGGTTTTGAATTCGAACCGGAGATTACCGCAAAATTACTAAAGAGCGGATTTCGTATTGATGAAATACCAATAACCACCAACCCGCGCGGATATAAAGAGGGCAAAAAATTGCAAACAGTGAAAGATGGGTTAAAAGCGTTGTCAACGCTTATAAAATATAGATTTGGTGATTAGCTGAAATGAAAAAGACCCGACGAGACAGCCATATTTAAACATAACGATATCAAACATATGAAAATAAAACTATTATTAACATACTTTTTTATCGTTAGCCTATTTCTCCGTTCATACTTAATGCCGCAAAATCTTTTTTTCGGTCCGGAGCAGGGAATTGATTTCATGGTAATCCGCCAAATAGCAGTTGACCATAAACCAACGTTAATCGGCGCCAAAACAGACGTTAGTGGAATATTTCATGGCCCGATTTATTATTATCTCGCCACAATTCCTTTTGTCCTAAGCCAGGGCGACCCGGTTCAAATCTCCTTATTTTTTATCGTTCTAAATTCATTAACCGTATTTTTACTATATTATCTTGGGAAAATAATCGGAGGTAAACGCGTGGGCATAATTGCAGCAATTATCTTTACTGTTTCTTTTCAAACTATTGTATACCCGCGTTGGCTTTCATCACATCCGCTTACTATTCCGCTAACTACGTTATTCTTTATCTTCTTTTACCGTTTTATTAAAGGCAGTAAAATAGCTTTACTTTTTGCTGCCATAACATTAGGCTTACTCAATCAAGCCGAGTTTCTGCATATAATATTTTTTGCTGCTATATCTTTGGGATTATTTATAATCTATTTCAAAAATTTCAAAAAAGAAAATTTCTTTTACCTACTCTTTTGTGCTATTACTGCAATAATACTGACGGCCGGGACATATATCCTATTCGACCTCAAGCATCAGTTTCTTATTTCAAAGAATTTATTTTCTCTTGCCGGAGGAGGTAGCGGATATCACATAAGTTTTGCTCAAACAATAACCGATACATGGAGCTCCATAGTAAGAGTTTTTATGAGAACTATTTTTCCTCTAAACTTTATCGTATCCCTTGTGTTATTTATCACCGGAATAGGATTACTTTTTAAAAAAATAGTAAAAAACGGAAGTTTGTTCACGCCTTTATTTATTTGGTTGATAATTCCAGTAGCTTTGCTAATTGTTTTTCGACATAACATACTTGATCAATTTTTTGTGTCTTTAATTCCACTCTTCATTATCCTAACTGCGCTGCTTATCGATTCTCTCTGGCAAAAAAAGAGGGTCCTCGGAATATCCGTCCTGGGGGTAATAGTTTTGACAAATCTTTTTGTCTTTGTGAGAGATCTCCCGACCAATCAAAATGTTTTCTTTGAGGCGACTCAACCGGATCTTCGATATTCAGATCAACTGGCTACAATGGATAGTATATATAAAGATGCCGATAAAACCCCTTTTTCATTTCAAGCATATACAATTCCTTACTGGACACAGCAAGGTTGGCGATATTTGTTCTGGTCCTACGGCAAAAGAAAATATGGCTATGAACCTATTGCTCAAAATGCAAAAGTACTTTTTGTTATAATTCAAGATGACCCGAGTAATAAAGCATTTCAAAATAATTGGTTGAAAAATACCGTAAGCAAATGGGGGAAACCGGTAAAAACTTTTAAACATGGAGTTTTGACAACTATAAAGCTAGTAGTCTAAATGCCTGAATAATGAAAACAAAACTAATCCTACTTATAATTATTGTTACCGCGCTATTTCTTCGCTTTTTCAGGCTTGACATCAACCCGCCGTCTTTAACTTGGGATGAGGTCGCCTGGGGATATAACGCGTATTCGCTGAATAGTGACGGCAAAGATGAATTCGGCAGGTTTTTACCTTTTAACTACTTAGAATCATTCGGTGACTTTAAACCGCCTGTATATGCCTATCTCGATGTGCTCCCAATTAAAATTTTCGGCCTTACAGAGCTCGCCGTACGCCTCCCATCCGCACTATTTGGAACACTCACGGTTTTGTTAACTTATTTTTTGACTAAAAGAATTTTTAAAAATACAAACAATAAAAATTCATTGGAAATTGGAAATTGGAAATTGGAAATTCCAGTAATCGCCGCGGCATTACTGGCCATTTCTCCCTGGCATATTTTGTTATCCCGCGCCGCTTTTGAAGCAAATGTTGCGTCATTTTTTATTATCTTTGGAGTCCATGCATTTTTGAAAGGTGTGCAGGATAAATCCATATACCTCACTCTTTCCGCAGTCTCTTTTGTCCTCTCGATGTATACATTTAACTCGTCAAGAGTTGTTGCTCCAATGCTCGTATTAGCACTTACAATACTTTTCTTTAAGGAAATATGGAAAATGAAAAAAATAGGCGTCATTTCCGTAATTTTTGGAATCGTATTGCTCCTTCCGGCTATGCCTTTTTTGTTGTCTCCGCAAGCAAGGCTCCGCTATCAGGAAGTAAATATTTTTTCTAATATTGATCTAATAAAAACCTCCAATCAACAAATCGAAAATGATCACAATGTCTGGTGGTCAAAAATTATCCACAACAGAAGAATTATCTATACAAGAGAATACATGAAACATTATTTTGACAATCTCTCATTTAACTTTTTGTTTATCAAGGGCGACGGCAACTCTAAATTCTCTACACAAGACGTTGGGCAAATGTTTCTCTGGGAACTGCCCTTTTTACTAATTGGGACTCTACTTTTATTCCGTTTTAGAGAAGGAAACTGGCTTATCATTCCTATTTGGTTACTCCTTGGAATTATTCCTGCTGCCGCGGCGCGTGAAACACCGCATGCGCTGCGTATCGAAACAACACTTCCGACATTTCAAATTTTAGTAAGTTACGGTATTGTCAATGCCTTCCTTTTTCTAAAAAAATACCAAAGGGTTTACATAAGTGCACTATCATTTTTTGGCTTATTATTTTTTGTCTATTTTATGCATGTATACTTTGTACAATATCCCTGGGAATTTTCGGGTGATTGGCAATATGGGTATAAAGAGTCAATCGTGTATGTTCACTCTGTTCAAAATAATTATGATCGTGTAGTGGTAACCAATACGCTTGGCAGACCTTATATATACTATTTATTTTATTTGAAAGAGTCTCCGGAAGAATTCCGAAAAACCGCCAAAGTCAAACGCGATACTTTCGGATTTGTTACTGTCGAAGGCTTTTCAAAGTACGAGTTTCCTAAAAAATTAGAAATTACACCGGACACAGGAAAAACACTTTATATTACATCTGCCGAAGAAAAGCTGCCCTTAGGCGTAAAACCGTTGAAAATATTCTATAAATTAGACGGATCACCTGTCTTGCAAGCATTTACGATATGATGAAAAAAGCTATTTTAATTTTTATTCTTTTACTGGCATCAACTTTGCGATTATGGCAAATTGGTCAAACCCCAATCTCTTTAGATTGGGATGAAGTTGCCCTTGGCTATAACGCATATTCGCTTATGCTTACGGGAAAAGATGAATATGGCAAAGTTTTTCCTGTAGTTTTGGAATCATTCGGAGACTTCAAGCCGGCGCTCTATACGTATTTGATTATTCCGTTCCTCCCTATTTTTGGCTTGACAGACATAGCTGTTCGGCTTCCCGCGGCAATAATTGGAGTTGTTGCCGTGCTCTTAACATATTTTCTCGCAAAGGAATTAATAAAAAGAACAGACGTGGCATTTATTGCGTCATTTTTACTTGCAATTTCTCCATGGCATGTCCAATTTTCCCGAGTCGCGTTTGAATCAGGTGTGGGAATGGCCTTTAATCTCGCTGGTATATTATTTTTTCTCAAAGGCCTTAAAAAACCCGTTCTTCTAAATTTTGCTGCAATCTTTTTCGCGCTAAGTATTTATACGTATCAAAGCGAAAAATTATTTGTCCCTCTGCTTCTTTTGATTTTAATCAGTGTATATTGGCAACAGTTAAAAGTTTTTCACAAAAAATATTCTCTTGCAGCCGTTTTTTTACTCATTATTATTACTTTGCCAATCGCACATTTTACATTGACAAATCAAAATGGACTTGCACGCGCCAAAGGAGTAAGTATTTTCTCCGACACCAATAGTCTCCTGCAAAGAAATGTAAAAATTCTGCAAAAGGATAAAAGTGAGCATGATTATATAGGTCAAATTTTTGATAACCGCAGGGTCGTCTATATAAAAACAATTATTCAGGGATATCTCTCGCATTTTGATTTGAACTGGTGGTTTATAACTGGAGATTCGGTAAATAGACACCATGTGCCGCAAATGAGCCTAATGTATATTACAGAGTTACCTTTTTTACTTTTGGGCTTTTATGTGCTCTTTTTCAGTCCTTTCCCGATAAATAAAAAGACAAAATTATTTCTTCTGCTGTGGATTCTTGCGACTCCTATATCAGCATCATTTACAACCGGAGTTCCCCATGCGGTACGCACCTTAAATTTCCTTCCATCTCTCCAAATTATTACCTCTCTTGGTATTTTGGCAGCGTATTTATTAGTGACCAAGACAGTTAAAAATCCTTTTTTAAAACTCGCTTTTCCTACAGTAGTAGTTTTATTATTTATTTTTAATTTTATTTTTTATATAAACCAATATTTTGTTCAACAAAATTATTTTTATGCCAAAGATTGGATCTATGGTTACCGTCAGCTCGTTGATTACCTTACTCCAATGCAATCTAAGTATAAAAAGATCATTGTATCGAATAAGGGATACATGGATAACTCACATATGTTTTTCCTGTATTACCAAAAATATGACCCCAAAAAATACTTGAGAGAAGGGGGAACCAAAATTTCTGGAATTGAAAGAATCGGTAATAAATATCAAAATTTTGAGTTCCGGCCATTTAATTACTATAACGAGAACGACCTTCCCGTTCTTCTTGTGGGTACCGAACGGGACTTTCCCAAAAAATTCAAAGTTATAAAACGTATATATTTCCCTGATGGAACGGAGGCAATGCGCGTCGTTGAGAAAATATGAAAAACAAAATAATATTTATCTCCTTAGTAATCATATTGCTTATATCATCATATCTCAGGCTTATAGGCACTTTTACAAACTCCTTTGCTTTTACTTACGACGTTGGTCGTGATATGTTGAAAGTGTCGGAAATAGTCAATCAGCATAAAATACCTCTTATCGGTTTTACAACCGGCGTAGAGGGAATTTTTTACGGCCCTTGGTGGTATTATATTTTAACTATTCCTTTTTCTCTCTCCAAAGGCGATCCGCAATTTGTTGCGGGATTTATTGCTTTTACAGGAATTATAACTATAGCCCTCCTTTACTTATGGGGCAAAAAACTTGAAAATGAACAATTCGGACTATTGCTCGCGTTTCTTTCCGGATTTTCTCCTGCGCTTATCGGTATTTCAACACAAATCTGGAATCCGAACATCGCACCTGTTTTAATTGCTACTAGTTTATTATTGGTTCATAAAATTTTAAAAAAACCGACCATCTGGACATATTTCTTTTTTGGAATTATTTTGAGTTTGCTAATTGATACTGAAATTGTTTTTGGTCTACTTTTATTTATTGGTTACTGTCTTGGTCTTCTCCTAATTTCCGCAAATACAATTCTAACAAAAAAGACATTATTCTTCATTCCGGGCGTACTGTTAATCCTTACGCCAAGAATCATTTTTGAATTTAGACATAATTTTTTAATGACGCAAAACTTTATCCGCCTTCTAACTTCGCAAAAAGAAGTGGGCAGCAGCATAACTTTCTATGCAATTACTAATAAATTAGATATATTTTTTGGACTCTACGCTGACACAATAACCGGCGGATCAAAAATATTTGCCGGATTATTATTAGCAATCCTTATGGCTTGCTTGATTTTATCCTTCAAGAGAATAAAAACCATTCCTAAAAAATTTTTATTATTAACTGCGATAATCATCGTAACATTTATTATTGGAATTATTTTATTTAGTCATGATATTTGGTCGCACTACTTGGTTGGGCTGCCTGTTTATTTCTGCATTTTGACCGCAATCCCTTTATATTATTTTGCCAAGAATATAAAACTTGGCAAATTTAGCTTACTGTTTATCCTGGCGCTGCTATTCTGGATTAATACCAAGCCGCTACAAGTAGTGGCGGATCTGCAAAAACCAATATGGGAAGGTAATGCGGCAGTCTATCGCAATCAAGTGGCAGTAGTCGAGTATGTTTATAAAGAAGCTTCAGGAAAAAAATTCAACTATATTGCCTATAGCCCGGCGGTCTTTGCCTATCCCTACGACTATCTTTTTGGCTGGTATGGCAAAAAGAAATTTAACTACGTTTCTGCCAAAGAGCATGAAAAACTTTTCTTTGTCATAATAGAACCGGATTTTGACCGCCCGAGTTTACTTAAAGATTGGCTCAAGATTAGAGAAAAAGATGGCAAAATTGTAAGAGAGCAGAAAGTAAAAGGCGGAGTCGTAGTCCAAACAAGAGAGCACTAATCCATGTTTTCGCAATGAATAAATATCTTACAAAAAAAATTTTCTTTCTGCTCCTGCTTATTGGGATAAGCCTTATTCCTCTTTCTGACCTCCTTAACGCTGGACTGCCACTAACTCATGATGGACAAGACCACGTAGCTCGTATTGCCAATTTTTATGAAAATTTAAAAGAAGGAAATCTTGTGCCGCGCTGGGCGCCAAATCTTAATTGGGGCTACGGACATCCGATACTCATGTTTCTGTATCCGCTTCCATCATATATGGCGTCCTTGTTCCACGTATTTGGCTTCTCTTTCGTTGATAGCGTCAAATTGGTCTTTGCGTTTAGTTTTATCCTCAGTGGTTTGGCAATGTATATATGGCTCAAAGAGTTTCTTACCAAACACGCGGCCTTTATTGGCAGCTTATTGTATATATTCGCGCCATACCGCTTCGTCGATTTATACGTACGAGGCGCTTTGGGCGAGTGCGTGGCATTTATCTTTCCCCCGCTGGTTTTTTATTTTCTTTTAAAATTATCCAAAAAGAACGAGTCCTCCTCGAAGGTGGCAGCCCTGAGCTCGCCGAAGGGCATGACTCCTTCGAGGAGGACGGTATATGGCTCATTATCTTTAGCTGGTTTAATTCTCTCTCACAACGCCATCAGCCTCATGTTTTTACCAATAATTTTTCTTTACACACTCTTACTCCTTTGGCAAACAAAAAAAAGAAAATTTTTCATTTTTCATTTTTCATTTTTCATTTTTTGGGGCTTCGCTCTCTCGGCCTTCTTTTGGCTGCCTGCGCTTATTGAAGGCAAATATACGTTGAGAGATATAGTGATACAAGGGGGATACACGAATAATTTTACAGATTTTCCAAGACTTATTTATGGGCAATGGAGTTACGGCAGCTCCGGACAATTTAGTGTGCAAGTTGGCATTCTACATTGGTTAAGCGTTTTATCCGCGATTCCAGTATGCTTTTATCTCTATAAGAAGAAAAATAAATTATGGATCATGACGCTTGGCCTTTTAATTATATTTTTACTCTCCCTGTTTCTTATCGACAAAAGCTCGCTCTTAATTTGGCAGAGTATTACAATCATCCAAAAGTTCCAGTTCCCATGGCGCTTTCTCTCAGTTACAGTATTTGCAACGGCCGTATTGGGTGGAGTAGTTGTTAGTCTTTCACCCAAGAAATATGCGTATGTTATTACAATTCTATTAACAATAGCAGTGCTGTTTATAAACAAAGACTTCTGGCACGCCAAAGATTACCTGGTCAAGCCTGAAAGTTTTTACACCTCAACCTACATAGGCACTACTGATACAGGCGAGAGCGCGCCTATTTGGTCTGTTCGATTTATGGCGCAAAAGCCCAAAAGTCATATTGAAGTTATTGGCGGCCGCGCGAGAGTTAAAGAATTGGGAAGAAAAAGTACACAGCATTCATACAAAATAATTGCGCAAAACAAAACCCAACTGCGTGAGAATACGTTGTATTTTCCGGGATGGACTGCTATTGTTGATAAAAAGCAGGTCCCGCTCCAATATCAGGATACCCATAATCGTGGCGTCATCACTTTTTCCGTTGAAAAAGGGACACATGATATAGAGATCAAATTTGAAGAAACCAAATTAAGACTTATTGCTGATATAATAAGCTTAGGAAGTTTCTTTGCATTAGTTTTCTTAGGTATACTTAGCTTGTCATTGCGAGGAGGAACGACGAAGCAATCCCGTACAAGATCGCCACAGCCTGTTTCTCAGGCTTCGCGATGACAATGTCAACTTATGGCATCACTTTCGGTCGCATTAGCGACCTTCAATGAAGAAAATAATCTTTCAGACTGTCTTGAATCAGTAAAAAACTTTGCTGATGAAATTATTATCGTTGACGGATCATCAACAGACAAGACTGTACAAATTGCGAGAGGTTTTAATGCAAAAATTATTGTCACTGACAACCCACCCATTTTCCATATCAACAAGCAAAAAGCTCTTGATCTAGCGGCAAAAGATTGGATTTTGCAGTTGGACGCGGACGAGCGGATTTCTCCTAAGTTACAAGAGGAAATAAGAAAGATAATTTCAATTTCCGATAAAGAGTTAGAGGAGTATGAAAGCAATCTTTCTGAGAGGAAGTTATTTCTTAGACACCAAAAACTTTTAGTAGAAAGAGATGGCGTAATTGGCAAAAAAAATGGCGAATTCGTTGCTTTCTTTATCCCGCGTCTAAACTATTTTTTAGGCAAATACTTGCGGCACGGAGGCGTCTATCCGGATGGGGTAATACGTTTGGTGAAAAAAGGCAAAGCGCATTTCCCTTGCATTGACGTACACGAGCAAATGGTGGTCAATGGAAAAGTTGGATGGTTACAAAATCCCTTATATCACAAAGATTCTCCAACATTTAAGAGATACCTGCAGAGAAACAATCGCTACACAGACCTTCTCGCGTCAGAGTTAAAGGAAAAAAGTATCGGCACTAACCCTTTAACGTTTATTAATTTTATGTTCCTAAAACCCCTTCACTGGTTTCTTTTAACTCAAATCCGACACAAAGGCATACTCGACGGCTACCAGGGCATTATTTTCTCCATCATCTCCAGCCTCCGCTTCCCAATTGCATACCTAAAATATCTCAAAATACGGAAAAATAAAATTACTTAACTGAAGTTTTATTTAAAGATTATCGCTTGGAAGATTTTTTGGGGAAGTCTTTTTTGAAAATTAAAATCCAAATGCTTACAGCAATACCAAGTAAAATAAAGAAAGTTATAGATGAATTAAAAACATCAAGCCAATTAATATTGTTCATAAGTATCCTCCAATTTTGCTAATTGCTAGGCAAGCACTTGAAATAAGATAGCATCCACTAGACCTCTTGTCAATAATGTAACAATTAACTGCTAACTGTATGTCATTGCGAGCGACTGAAAGGAGCGCGGCAATCCCGTTGTTTATAGAGATTGCTTCGTCATTCTTCCTCGCAATGACAATTTTTGGATACCAAGCAACCAGTTCCCAAAGTTTATATAGCACATGCAGAGATTTTTCTGGTAAAATAGAGGAGTAAATAATATATGAAAATACTGGTTACTGGCGGAGCAGCTTATATCGGCAGCTTCATGGTCAAGAGGCTCCTTGAAGACAAGCATGAAGTTGTTATTCTTGATAGCTTGGAGCGCGGACACAAAGAAGCAATAGATCCAAGAGCTATTCTAAAAGTGGGCAATTTGCTGGACGAAAAATTTTTAGGAGAAACATTAAGCTCTAATAAGTTTGATGCTATTATCCATTTCGCAGGTTATATATCCATGGCGGAGTCAATGGAAAAACCGGAAATGTACTTTAGAAACAACACGTTCGCCACTTTAAAGTTACTTGAAAAAGCAAAGTCTCACTCTATAGATAAATTTATATTCTCTTCAACAGCAGGTATTTATGGAAATCCGGTGCAAGTACCAATTCTCGAAAATTCAGCCAAAACCCCCGAGAATCCTTATGGCGAAAGCAAATTAATGGTAGAAAATATTTTGAAATGGTTTCAAAGAATTCATGGTGTTAATTTTGTTTCACTTCGCTACTTCAATGCTTGCGGTGCGTCTCTGGATGGAGCAATGGGCGAAGATCACGACCCGGAAACACATATCATACCCAACGCTATCAAAGCAGCACTCGCATACAAACCCTTTACATTGTACGGCAATGATTATAATACCAAAGACGGAACATGTGTAAGAGATTATATTCATGTATTGGATCTCATTGAAGCACATATGCTTGCTCTGCAAAAGTTAATTAAAGAGCAAGGAGGGTTCTATTACAATGTAGGTACAGGAAACGGTTTTTCAAACAAAGAAGTTCTAGATTTGGTAAAACAAATTTCCGGGATTGATTTTCAAGTAGAAATTGGACAAAGGAGACCGGGAGATGCTGATTCGCTTATTGCTGATGCGACAAATATAACAAAAGAATTAAATTTCATGCCCAAATACTCTGATCGAGAGACGATTATTTCCACCGCCTGGCAATGGCACGAAAAAAAATCAAAAATCAAAAATCAAAAATCAAAATGAAGGTAGCAATAGATATTTCGCCTTTAGAAAGTGGCCATAAAGTTCGGGGAATAGGATTCTATATAGAATATTTAAAAAGAGCATTAACAAAGTATTTCCCCGAAAATGACTACTTTTTTTTTACAAAAGAAAAGACTTTCCCAACGGACATAGACTTATTTCACTATCCCTATTTTGAACCATTTTTTTTAACGCTGCCAATCATTAAAAAATATAAAAGAGTCGTAACAGTGCATGATTTGACTCCTCTACTATACCCCCAGCATTTCCCAGCCGGGATAAAAGGAAAAATTCGATGGAAGATACAAAAACAGAGTTTACGAAAAAGTGACGGGCTAATAACAGACTCATGCACTTCACAAAGAGATATAGCTCGTATTCTTAAGATAAAAAAGAAGCAAATTAGTGTCGCTTATTTAGCTGCGGTAGAAGAGTTTCGACAACTTGAAAACGGCAAATGGAGACAGCAAATTATTGACAAATTTCAAATACCTGAAAAATTCGTTTTGTATGTCGGAGATGTAACCTGGAACAAAAACTTGCCAATGCTTATAGAAGCAATAAAAGAAGTTAACCTCACGCTTGTCATGGTAGGAAAAGCATTAACTGAGCGTAATTTTGATAAAACAAATCCTTGGAACAATGATCTTATAAAAGCTCAAAAAATGATAGAAGGCGACAAGAGATTTATTAGACTAGGATTTATATCAACGCAGGATTTATTAGAGCTTTATAATGCTGCGACTGTTTTTGTTTTTCCTTCTATTTATGAAGGATTCGGTTTACCTATTTTGGAAGCAATGCAATCGGGTTGCCCGGTGGTTATGGCCAAAGTAGGAGCTTTAAAAGAGATTGGCGGCGATGCAGCTTATTATGTCAATCCATTTAATATAAATAGTATAGCTCAGGGTATAGAAAAGGTATTCTTTACAAAAAAACTGCAAGAAAAGTTATCTAAAAAAGGAATAGAACAAGCCAAAAAATTTAGCTGGCAAAAAACAGCAGAACAGACTATTGAAGCGTATAAAAAGGTCCTATTTTATTAATTGTTTATATATCAATTCGTATTGTTTGGCGATGGATTCGTAAGAATAATTCTTCAAAACAAATTTACGCGCGCTCAAGGCGATCTTTTCATAAAGCTTCTTGTGCGTAAGTATTTTAACACTTAAATCCGCTAAATCTTTTGGCGTATCTCCTATCAAAACATTATCTCCGTGAGTAGCCTTTATACCCGAAATTCCTATATTGGTTGTAATCACAGGCAATTTTGCGGCCATTGCTCCAAGAATTTTTAATCTACTACCTCCGGGACCGTGCAGTGGAGCTATTAAAAGACCACTCTTTTTATAATAGTTTTTTACACTTTCAATATTGTCGCTTTGGATATCAACGATAGAAATATTTGTATCTTTCAAATTTTTTATCTTGTCTGTAAATTGCCCCGCAATAAAAAGCTTTGCATTAGGAAGGGTCTTTAAGATATAAGGAAATACTTGGTTTGCCAAAATATTGGCCGCTTCCACATTCTGGAGCCAGGAATAATTTCCCATAAAGAGAATATTTTGATTAAATCGTAGAGGCACATCCTGAGTTAAATCTTCTCCTACACCGTTAGGCACTATCTTGACATCCAGATTCGGTACTGCTTGCCTCATAATATCCGCATCGTGTTCGGAGACAGCAACAGTCACAGAAGACTTTTTCCAGTAATGCATCTCCCAATGTTTGAGTTTCAAAACGTCAAGTGAAAGTAGCGGCCGCAAAAGAGAAAACTTATAATTTTGTACGTAGTGCTTATATACTTCAAACTCTATCGTTTGATCGACCAATACCAAGGGCACACTTGTTGCAGGCAAATTTGGTATAACATAGAATGTTTCCGCGTGAATGATATCAAATTTTCCATTCATTATTATCTCAGGCAAAGCGCTACTCGCTGAAGTAGAAAAATTACGCACCACTAAAAACGGATGAGTGCTAAATCCTGCCCTTATAATATTAGAGAAAGTAAAAGGCTTCTGTGACCGCTTAAAAATATATATTTTCTCGCAATAAGGAGCTAAATATTTTATATACTTTTTTTCCTCATCGGTCTTAATAAGGGAAACCAATGTTATTTTGTGAAATTTTGACAAATGCTTTATCAAATTATTAGAACGAATTTGCCCACCCGAACTCGTGGGATACGGGAAATAAGGCATGATCATAAGTATTCTCATAATATTTTTCTATTTAGTTTGTTATATTTGCTTTGACTCCAGGCGGTGCCCGCCAGTAACCAAAAAAGACTAGCCGCTTTCGACGCTTCTAAAACATCTATAAACAAAGCGGTAATAGCGACGTCAAAAACAATAGCGATACTTATTACAAAAAGTAACTTTGTTAAAAAATCATTAGCAGACAAGCGATGGACAAAATCGCGCAATAACACGAAAAAAATAAACATGAGTGCGACAAATCCCACAATTCCTGTTTCGCCCAAAGATCGAAGATAATCATTATCTGTTGCCAATGATATTGAAGAATAACCGGTTCCCAATAACGGATTTTTATACCATGCGTGTATCGCGCGTGGCCACTCATCTGTTAGTCTTATTGAGATCGAGCGGCCAACCTCAAGTTCCGTATAGTCTGTAGATTCGCCGGCGGAAATATCTCTGGGCAAACCCTGTTTAGCTTTTTGTTTTGCTATTTCTTCATCCGGCGCCCCCCCAATAATTTTTTCGTTTTGTGGCACATAACTTTTTTCAACTTTTTTTAAAATGCTCACATTAATTGTCGCCAGTATCCGTTCGCGAAGTTGCGGGACTATCATAGACACTATAATGCTAAAAATAATTAAACCAACTATCATGGCCCTCTTTTTCAGCAAAAATAATACCAATAGCATCCCTACTATTGTAGCTAGAAACGAAATTCTGGAAGCTGCATAACCGAGCAAAATAATGCAAAGAACACCAATTAAAATAATTCCCGTCTTCCTCCATATTTTATTTACATTGAAAAACAAACCCGACATGACAATAAGGAAATAAGAGAGGTAAATAGATAAATCATAGTGCCCGGCAAAAGTAGAATTTACTCTGCCTTCGGATGACAGCGTTGAAAGTATGCCTGTTGAAAAATCTTTATCGACAGTAGAAATAACTTTAAAACCAAGAAATAGCTGGCCAAATCCGTAAAAAACAACTATTGATGTCACTAAAATAAATACCCATAATAAAAATTTAATTTGCTGTTTCGAAGTAATGCAAGTGGCGGCAATCCAGAAAATAACCATTAATTCCACTCTCCTGGCCCAGTGAAGAAATCCTAAATGGGCAACTATGGAATCGGTTATGAACATTGCGCTTAGAAGTGAAACAATTCCGGTAAACCAAAACAATAAGAAAACCTGAAAATAAAAATTTTTAAAAAGTTCCCTTTCATAGACTAAAATGTATAAAAACCAGAGATTTATAACGACAGCGATAAAAAAATCCTCCAACCGTATCGCGACATACGTCCCCGTAACATTTAGAAAAGGGAACTTGGGGTACAAAGGAATAAAAATTAATAATCCCGCTAGCAGGTAAAACAAAAAATTCTGAAATAATTTTCTTTTATTCATAGAAGATATTAAATCTCTTTAAATATCTTTACATATATTTTTGCATAACTAAATTTACCAATTACTGAAAACGCCAAAATTCTGAAAAAAATAGCAATATAGATAAGACCTTTTAATATAACAATTGCAAACTTCCCATAATATTTTTTATATAAATAAATAAGCCCTCTAAATTCTCCTATCCATTGACGAAACTGCGGGTTATTTGAACTTCCGCCGCCGATATGCATTATGTTTGTTCTATTTGTCCAACCGACTGTAAACCCGGCTTTATAAGCCCGCACACAATAATCCACATCCTCACAATACATGAATATTTTTGCGTCTAGCAACCCGACGCTTTTTAGAGTTTTACTTGTAATCAAAAATACTGACCCGCTTATCCAGCCAACCTTTCTTTCGTTTTTATAATACTCGGGATCTTTTCTATGAAATGAGCCAAAAGATTTATTGAAAAAAGGAAAATCATCAACTCCAAATAGCCAGTTAAAAATTGCCATCCCAAAGGGCAAATCTCCAGCATTTGGCTGGAAACTTCCGTCGCTGTTCTCCAGTCTACAAGATATGATATCAAATTCATTTTCTTTCATGCGGTCAAGAATGATGTCCAGACTTCCTTCAGTCACCTCTGTGTCCGAATTAAGAAGCAAATAGTTGAAAGCCTCAGCTTTACTCAGAGCCAAATTATTTCCTCCGGCAAAGCCTCTATTTGTTTTACTCTTAATAAGCTTTACGCTTGGAAACTCTTTTTTTATCATTTCGGCAGATCCATCCTTTGAAGCATTATCCACGACCCATACTTCAAGAGTATGATTCCATTTTTTTGCCAGAACACTCTTTAGACATTTACGTAGTAAATCTTTTGTATTATAGCTAATAATAATCACCGCAAGATCATTCATGCTGTTTTATTGTCGTCCTAAATAGCTTTACTTCCATTAAAATACAAAAGCATATCAAAATATAAATAAAAATCCGGTTCAAAACAGATGAAGAAACATAACGAACAATTACCTCTGAATTATATTGTTTGCCGGCCGGCATTAAAGGGACTGAATTTTTATTAAAAGGAATACCTTTTTCATTATATGGTTCATATCCGTTCACTATCAATGCATCCGTCAATGGATAAAAATATTCTTCTAAATAGGTGCTTTTCTGCTTTGGAGCTATATATGAAGAAGCAAGATTTGGAGAATGATTTATTTTTAGCGGTTTAAAATAACAATATGGATTAAAAGGTTTTAATAAGCCGCAGTGCAGCCGCTGATATTCATTTTGATAATATTCGGTGACAAATTCCCGTCTCTTATCCGTAAAATATATTCTCATATTTGTGGTCTTATTGACCGATAACGAATTGGGCGGCGATGCGAATTCCTCCTGCTTTGGAATTGGCATAACTATATACCAAAAACCCAGCAAAAACGTAATTACTGTTAAATACTTCATTATTTGATATAATTATACCTCATCTAATCACCATTCACTAATGATTAGACACAACTCATATATTGAGTAACGCGCAAAAAAGCAATACAATATAAACTATAGAAGAGAATGAAGGAAATTTTTAAATACAAAAAATATAAAGATTTATTTAAGCAACTGACTCTCCGTGAAATAAAAGGAAAATACAAGCAATCTGTTCTTGGCTATGCCTGGGTGTTGCTAGTCCCGCTGTTAAATTTACTCGTTTTAAACATTGTATTTCAATATTTTTTCCGTGTCCCAACAGGAGGAATTCCCTACTCAATATACCTATTCGTTGCCCTAGTGCCATGGACGTTTACGGTCAACGCTATTTCCTCGTCGACAAGTAGTATTGTGGCAAATAGCTCGCTTATTACAAAAGTCTATTTCCCGAGAGAAATTATCCCGCTTACAGCTATTGCATCAAAGCTTGTAGATTTATTCCTTATGTGTATTGTTCTTGTTCTTTTTTTATTGTTTTACAAAATTCCCATTCAAATAACTATTCTCTATATTCCCTTGATTTTTCTAGTGCAGCTTTTGCTTATTACAGGCGTGTCATTAATTCTATCATCAACAAATGTCTTCTTTCGCGATGTAGAAAATATGCTTGGAGTGATCCTAACTATTTGGATGTATCTGACCCCTATTATTTATCCACCCGAACTGATTCCCGCAAACGTGAGATTTTTATTTGGCTTAAATCCTATGGTGGGAATAATCAATTCCTATAGAAATACAATTTTATATGGAGTCCCTCCGCCTTTACAGTCTTTTGTTTTCTCGATAGTCATCTCGATTATTTTAATGATTATAGGAATAATACTGTTTAAGCGAATGGAACGATCTTTTGCAGATGTAATATAGAGTATATGAGCAATCACCAATCACCAATCATCACTTTTAAAAATGTTAGTAAAAAATTCAAGCGGGGACAAAAACTTCTTTTAAAAGAAGCATTAATCGACTTATTTCTACCCAGCAAACAAGAAGATTTCTGGGCGCTTCGTGATATGAGTTTCGCGATAAATAAAGGAGAAACAATCGGGGTGATTGGCAGTAATGGCTCTGGAAAGAGTACAATTCTCAAACTTATCGCGGGAGTAATGTCCCCGACATATGGAAAAATACAAGTATCAGGACGCATTAGTCCCCTTATTGAACTCGGTGCAGGATTTCATCCGGAATTAACAGGGAGAGAAAATATTTATCTTAACGGAGCTATCTTAGGACTCACAAAAAGACAAATTGAAGAATGCTTTTCTGATATCGTAGCATTTTCAGAACTTTCAGACTTTATTGACACACCGGTCAAGCACTACTCTTCCGGAATGTACATACGACTTGGTTTTTCTGTTGCAGTACATACGGATCCGGAAATTATGCTAATTGATGAGATTTTTGCTGTCGGCGATACGAGTTTTCAGAAAAAATGCTTCAGGAAAATGGAGGAATTTAAGAAAAACAAAGTAACTATAGTATTTGTTACCCATGACATGGAAGTTGTCAAAAGTTTTTGCGAAAAAGCTATGTTTTTGAACAAAGGACGCTTAGAGAATATTGGTAACCCCAAAGAAATAGTGAACGAATACTTAAAATAAATCTCTATATTTTTTTCGAAAAATTCGGTATAATAAATTTAAACTTTGTTATGGCAAATAGAAAAACCTCCTTCTTTAAGAACAAGAAAATTTTATTAACAGGAGCGTCAGGTTTTGTAGGAACTCATTTAACAAAGGAGTTACTTAGCAGGGGTGCAAGCAAAGAGCATCTTTTGACTCCCGGAAGCACGGATTACGACCTAAGAATTTCAAAAAATTGCGAGAAACTCACCAAGGATATTGACATAGTAATCCATCTGGCTGGCAATGTTGGAGGGATTGGCTACAACAGAGAATATCCCGGTACACTTTTTTACGACAATATTACCATGGGAGTAAATCTTATAGAGACGGCTAGGATCAATAAAGTCAAAAAATTTGTCTGCATGGGAACCATCTGCGCGTATCCCAAATTTACTCCAGTTCCATTTAAAGAAGAAGATCTTTGGAACGGCTACCCGGAAGAAACAAACGCGCCTTATGGCATAGCGAAAAAAGTATTGCTAGTAATGCTGCAAGCTTACAGACAACAATACGGATTTAACGGGATTTATCTTTTGCCTGTCAACATGTATGGTCCCGGTGATAACTTTAACCCGAAAAGCTCACATGTCATCGCGGCTTTAATCAAAAAAATATATGACGCCAAAAAAAATAAGAAACAAGAAATTGTTGTATGGGGGGACGGAAGCGCTACCAGAGAATTTCTTTACGTCGAAGATGCTGTAGAAGCAATAGCTCTAGCAACGGAAAAATATGAAAAAGCGGGCCCCGTAAATATTGGTTCAGGTTTTGAAATAAGCATCAAAGACTTAGTCCATAAAATTGCAAAAATAATGGACTTTAATGGAAAAATAGTTTGGGATACTAAAAAGCCCAATGGTCAACCAAGACGTAGTTTAGACATATCAATGGCAAAAAAAGAATTTGGATTTACCGCCAAGCATAATCTTGATGTCGGTTTAAAAGAAACAATTGAATGGTATTATAAACATCCTTTCCAAGTATGAAATATGACCTCTCTCTCATCATTCCCGCTTACAACGAAGAAAAAAAGATCGAAAAAGACATTCGAGAGGCATATAGATTTTTTAAAAAGGAAAAGATAGCTGCTGAAGTTATTGTATCAACTGACGGGATACGAGATAATACAAACGATATTGTAAAAAAATTGCAAAAAGAATATAAGGGGTTGTTATTAATCGCCGAAAAAGAAAAGATAGGAAAAGGAGCTGCGATCAAAAAAGGAGTAAAAGTCGCGACGGGTAAATATATAATGTTTGCCGACGCGGGTCTGTGCGTGCCTTATAAATTTATCAAGGATGGAATTGCGAAAATTGAAGAAGGATATGATTGCGCGCTTGCTTCACGCGCTTCCAAAAAAAGCAGCATTACAAAAGAGCAACCGTTATACCGGAAAATCGGATCTTGGTTATTTGGTCTAATTGTGAGAAATGTCATGGGCGTACCCGTTAATATTAAAGATACTCAGTGTGGTTTTAAAATATACAAAAATCAGGTTGCTCAAAAAATATTTAATAATCTAAAAACGAAAAGCTTCATGTTTGACATAGAACTTATTCTAAGAGCTAAAAAATCTAACTATAAAATGGTACAATTTCCTGTGCAATGGAGTAATGATGCCGATACAAAATTCAACCCAATAAGCGGTTCCATTAAAAATTTTAAGGAACTCTATAAGTTAAAAGTTGTCTACAAATTATAAATTGTGAAACTAAAAAATATATTTAACACTCAGTTATATAAAATTAAAATTAGTGAACTCAGGAATCAGAAACGAGCGAAAAGCCGGGACAAAGCGCTAAACAAACTTCCCCTAATTAACTATTTCATTTTTGAAAACGAATTTAGGGGTCCTGAGGATGTTATATCTGAACGACAAAAAAAATATGTTAAATATTTTAAAGCTTGTAAAAACGTTCTTGATATAGGGTGTGGGAGAGGGGAATTTATAGAATTGCTAAAACGAAAAAAAATTAGAGCAACTGGAATAGACTCAGATACTAATATGGTAAAAGTGTGTCAAAAAAGAAAACTAAATGTTTATTCAACTGATCTGTTTGACTATTTATTAAGCTGTATGGACAATTATCACGATGGCATTATTGCTCTTCAAGTCGTTGAGCATCTTAATTCACGCAGAGTTCAAAATTTTGTCAAACTCTGCTTCGATAAAGTAGAAAAAAATAGATATGTTATTTTTGAAACTGTAAATCCTCTCTGCCCCCAAGCCTTAGGCTATTTCTGGGCTGATTTAACACACGAAAAACCACTTGTACCTCAAGTACTTAGGTATATATGTTCATATTATGGTTTTTCTAAAGTAGACATAGTTGGACGAACCCCTGTTTTGCCCAACATTCATGATTTTGTAATAAACCCTAAAGACCTGGCGCTCTATGGTGACTATGCTATCATCGCTTATAAATAACAAATGAGAATAGGCATTAACCTAACCGATTTGATACCAGGGAGAATAGGAGGCATGGAAAACTATATGCGTTCTTTAGTGCATTATTTTCCGAAAATTGAAAACGATGCGTATTACGCCATTGGTTATAAAGACATCTTAAATAAGATAGATTTAAACGGCTGCATTGCAGTTCCAATTAAACCCTCAGCGTCAAGACAATCTCAGTCAAAATTATTGCGCGAGCTAATTGTTGAAAGCAAACTTGATATTTGGTTGTCCCCCTTATTGGTCTTAGATCCTTTGGATTGCCCTATACCCTCAGCTGTAACTATCCCCGACATGCAGCATAAATACTTCCCCGAATTTTTTGATAAAAATACTCTTGATTGGCGAGAAGAATATTACCAAAAATCAGTGGATAATGCTGACGTTGTATTTACCCTTTCCAATAGTTCACGCCAGGATATTATTCGATTTTTAGATGTTAATCCGGCAAAGGTAAAAGCTATTTATCTTGACAGCCCGGAATGGTTCAATAGAAATATCCCTCCGCGCAGAATAAAACAAGTTAAGGACTTGTACAAGCTCCCTAAAAATTTTCTTTATTATCCGGCCAATACCTGGCCACATAAAAATCATTTAAGACTCATGGAGGCCTACCTCAGAATAAAAGACAAAATTCCACTTACGCATTTATTGTTTTCTGGCTATCAACATCATGCCTCATCAGAAATAACAAAATTTATAAAAAAAAATAACTTAAGAAATCGGGTACATTTTATAGGATACGTAAAAACAGATGACATACAATCTATTTACAAAAATGCTTTAGGATTAATTTTCCCCTCTCTTTTTGAAGGCTTTGGCATACCTATCATTGAGGCATTTAGGTCAGGATGCCCTGTTTTATGCGCCAATAACACAAGTATTCCCGAAGTGGCGGGTAACGCGGCTCTATATTTTGATGCTTTATCAATATCATCAATAGCTGATGCGATCGCAACATTTACAAAGGATCAAGATTTAAGGCTCAAACTTATTACTGCGGGAGAAATCCAGGCAAAAAAATTTTCATATGAAAAGACAGCGCACAAAACTCTAAATTATTTAAAGGAAATTGCAATAAAAAAGACAGGGATGAGGAATAAGAAAACTACATGGCCTAAAATATCTATTATTACTCCTTCTTTTAATCAAGGTAAATATATTGAAAGAACAATAAAAAGTGTTCTAAAACAGAATTATCCCAACCTTGAATATATAGTTATGGATGGCGGATCTATAGACAATACCCTAAGAATACTAAAAAAATATTCAAAAAAATTAAAATATATTTCAGAGAACGACAAAGGACAAACCGACGCGATTAATAAAGGATTAAAAATGTCTACGGGAGAAATCATCGCGTATCTTAACAGTGATGATACCTATGAACCGGATGCCTTAAAAAAGATAGCAATTTTTTTCATTAATAATCCAAAGGCTAAATTTGTTTACGGCAAAGGAAGACATATTGGGGAAAATGATGAATTTATTGAAGATTACCCAAGTGAGCCGACTGATTATTTAAGACTGCACCCCACATGCGCAATATGTCAGCCTACGGCCTTTTGGAGGAGAGATTTAATTGATGAGTTAGGATATTTTGATGCCGAGTTAAAATATGCTATGGACTATGATTACTGGATAAGAATATCGGAAAAATATCCATTGAATTTTCTGTATGAATATCTTGGCAACACAAGATTCTATAAAGATACAAAAACTTCAGGACAAAGACCAAAAGTACATCGGGAAATTATAGATGTGCAAAAAAAACACTATTCCAAAGTTCATGCAAATTGGATTCTGGCATATGTACACGCTAAATTGGAAAAAAATGATAGGTCAACCATATATAAAAATACTACTTTTTTAATAACCTTAATTTTAGGGTCGCTTTATGGATTCATTAAATTCAATCATGAGCTGCCGCCTCTTATAGTATGGAAATACTATTTAATCTGGACAAAAGAGATATTTGCGTTTATGAAAAGAAAAGCATATCAGACAGCATAGTAATATGGGAGAATTTAAAAAAAACATCGGAATAGATGCTTCCTTTGCGTTAGGAGAAAGAAACGGGACTAGTGAATACACTAATAACATTATTAAAGATTTATCCAAAATCGATAAACAAAACGTATATACACTTTTTCCTTTCTTTACCTATATTTACAACCCGAAATTTAAAGATTACAAGCCTAACCTTCCTGAAAATTTTCAAATTTTCTGGAAGAATGTACCAAAAAAAGTTATTGATCTATTATGGAAAGAGCTTAAAGCAATAAGAACTATGTATTTACCAAGATTCGATGTTTTTCACTCTACAACATTCACCATCCCACCAGAATTTATGTATAAGAAATTAGTAGTAACGATATACGATGTATCATTTTATACTCACCCTCAATATCATCTAAAAAAGAATATTGAGCACTGCTTAATAAGCACAAAAGAAGCAGTTAAAAAAGCCGACGCTGTTATCGCTATCTCTAATCACACAAAACAAGATTTAATAAAATATTTTGATTTCCCTGAAAATAAGATCAATGTAACCTATTTAGCTTGTGATGAAATCTTTTTTAATAAAATAAGTGAAATAAAAAAAAATAAAATAACCGCTAAGTACTGGATAAACAAACCATATATATTACACCTTGGCAGCCTTGAGCCTCGAAAAAACACTTTAGGGTTAATAAAAGCTTACCATTTGCTCCCAAAAAAAGTTAAGGATGAGTTTGATCTAATTATCGCGGGTTCGAAAGGCTGGTTAAACTCTGAAGTATATAAATATTTGGGATCACATGATTTGGGCGACACGGTAAAACTTATTGGTTATGCTAAAACAGAAGATTTGCCGGCTCTATACCAAAGTGCCAAATGTTTTGTGTATCCTAGCTTCTACGAAGGATTCGGAATTCCGCCTCTTGAGGCAATGGCGTCCGGCTGTCCTATATTAGTTTCAAACACATCAAGCCTCCCGGAAGTTTGCGGAGATGCCGCTGTCTATTGTAACCCAAAAGATATTGAGGAAATTAGTAAAAAAATAGCTCTACTTGTTTCCCGTAGCAATAATGATTTAATTAAAAAAGGTAAAAAAATTGCACAAAAATTTTCCTGGCTCAAATGTGCTAAAGAAACATTGGCTATTTATAACAACTTATTGGCCTGATAAAACTTAAAAGATATTTTTGATAAATATTATGCTTAATGACCCATTTCAGACAGATAGAAATGCCGCTAGATTATTACTCGACTTCTCCGTAGGATTATCTTTCATAGACTTTTCTATACAAAATAAAAAAACTTTAGATATTGCCTGCGGCACTGGCTGGACATCGGAATTTCTCAATAAACTAGGGCTAGACGTGTATGGATTCGATATCGATAATGAAGTCATTAAGCTAGCAAAGACTCGACACTTAAATGATAAAAGAATTCGCAAGGATCATCTTCATTTCAGTATTAGTGATGGTCATAAGATTAAACATCCTAATAATTATTTTGGTCATATCTTTTGTTTTGATAGCTTCCATCACATGGAAAATTACAAAACGGCACTGAAAGAAGTTTATAGAGTCCTCCAACCAGGAGGCAAAGCAATTTTTGTAGAACCAGGATCAAAACATGCCGACTCAATAGAAACAAAAAAATTTATGAGCAAAAATAGGCATGGGGACTATTGGATCGAAAAAAACGTGGATCTTTTAGAAATGTATAATCTTTCCAACACAATCGGATTCACAAATATGATTATAAAACCATACAATGATCCTTCTATAGTTTCATACTCATTTATTGATTGGTACAATATACTAAATAATCCAGAAGGAATAAAAAATCAAATTACAGAATTACGCAGATTTAACGACGAGGATAGAATAATCTTCGCTCTGCAAAAACCGCTAAAAAAAAAGCCTAGTATGAATTTATTAATTTCTACGATAGTTAAGCGAATAAAAAGATAATTTTCTAGGCTTTAAAAATGGCATCACTAAAAAAATTTGGTATTGATTTACAAAAGATTAGAGACCTCAACTTACGCAAAACAATCCTTTTATTGTTTAACCGGATCGACGAACTCTCATCAGAAAATACCAAACTACACAAAGAAAACCAGAATCTTCGCGATGAAATATCTAAAAATTTAATATTAATAAGAATGGCGAATACACTTAGGCTATATGTCTTTAATATAAAAACATTCAAAATACTTATCACAATTATATATCTATTTATAATTTCCATTATTATTCCCTTTACCTACCACAATAAATACGGATATACAATAATAGACAAGGAAGGATTTTATTTACATAAAACAAGTCTTGCAAATGATAACAATACACAGATAAAACTGATCAAATATATGTATGAAAATATAAAGAATTTAAAAACCGTAAAACTTTACGTAAACAACCCCGACCCAAAATTAAACTTTCCTATATATCAATATTACAATTTTGGTCCTTACTTAATAACTTCGTTATTATTATTCATTTTCAATAACTACAATATTGTTTATATTTATTCTTATATTATTCCGCTTTTCCTGGCAAGTTTAGGATGTTATCTAATTTCTATAAAATATAATCCGAAAACAAAGTATATCAGTCCACTACTGTTCGTCCTATCTCCTTATATGATAGTTGATATTCTTGAGAGAAATGCGTTCTCTGAGGTATGGGCGTTCTCCTTACTGCCACTATTATTTTGGCTCTTAGAGAGCCTTTTCGACAATTTTAGATTATCTTATTTTATGCTTTGGGTTCTGCTTTCTTCTATCTTCCTAACCTCACATAATATAACAATATTATATTCTTTGGTACTTTATTCAGTATATTTTATATATAAATATATAAAATATTATAAATTTAAAAAACAGATTATAAAAATTGCAATTTTGACTACCTTAACTCCTTTTATGTTAACCTCTTTCTATCTAATTCCAATATTTCAGAATAACAAAGATTTGATAATAGCATTATTTTTTGGAAATCCGAATTCTTATGCTTATGTATCCAGTTTAGCAACTATCTTCTCACTCTCTCCTAAGCTCGGAGTAAATTTAATTTCCAATTTACCAATACAAATTGGTTTGCCTCTGATATTAACAATCTGTTTAATTATAAAAAAGAAAAAAATTTATCAATTATTTGTTGTTTTATTATTAATTATTTTTATATCCTTTCCAGTATGGGATATTATGCCAGGTATATTTAAAGCAATACAATTTCCCTATCGGTTAATGGCAATACTGGTCTTCTTATTAATGATATTTTTTTCTAAATTATATAACAATAAAGTCATATATTTAGTAATTTTTATTTTAACAATTATTACAGGTTATTTATATTTAAATTTTAAATATGATTATACTGACGGCCGCTTCTCTTATAACACTAACTACAGAAATGCGTGGTATTATTACAAGTCCCTAAGCAAATACCCCAAAAATAATGTTTCCTTAAAAGATTTCATCTCTAAATCTACCTCTTTAAAATTATTAAAAAATGTCCATGGTGAATTAAATCCACCAAAAGATATATATACAATTGATTGTGAAAAAGAAGACTGTTACGGAAGTATATTTATCAATCTGATTCCCAAAAAAGGTACAAGAGCGAAGGATGAATTGTTTGTTTATGCACTCTTAAATTATTCCGACTCCTCCATGAACGATACAGAAATGTTCCGTATTAAAGAAAAGACAAATGTATATTCCTTCTGTCCATCATCCAAAGTAAAAAGTATAAATATTATTATAGTTAATAACGGCAAAAAACCTTATAATTTAAACGAAATAAGTATTTATAAAGCTGCCTTGCAAAATAGACCAGTACAAATAAATGAATCAATTTACCCGAGTACATGTGATTTCAATAAAGGAAATAATTTTTTTTCGTCGACATTCCCAAAAAATACGTTAGGAAAATTCGTATTAATTCCATATTATTACTCAAACGAAAATATACTAACCCAGGACAACCATCTTGTTAAAGAAAGTGAACCGGCGCGCGATATTGATAATAGGCCTTATATAATGGCAAGGAATAAATCATTGCAACCGTTTATTGTTACTGACAGTTTTTTTCCAATAAGCATAATTAAAAGAATAAAGTACAATTTTACTAAATAGTTAAATTTTTAAACATAAATATAAAATTTCTATCATTTTCTGGAATCTACTCAACCTTTCAGGCTCCATCTACAAAAAAAATCTAAATTTCCACTAGAATCTGCTATAATTTACTGGGAAAAAAGATAAATCCCTTTGATCCTTTCCTAGCTTTTCATAAAATTCTGGAATAATTTCTACAGACAAGTAGTTATCTTTTATAAATTGTAATATTCCATGAATTATGACAGAATTTCCTTTCCTTATCCCTATAATTGGCATACTATTTACTTGAAAATTATAAGTGTCATCTAGCTTAACAATTTTATCAAAATGAATTCTAAGTTCATCAGCCCCCTTAGGCATACATCCGATTATCTGCATACCTTTATCGGTTACCCACCCATCACTCTCGTGAATGAGATAGTAAAGATTTTTAAAGCTGCCGTCACAAAGAAATAATTTCATATTCGAAGCCAGAATATTAAATTCTCGAGGATCGGTTGAATTTGAATGTATGGGATGTGACATATTAGTGATAATATCGAAATTGTTTTCGCCTTTATTTAAAGTAACTGGATAGTAAAACATTTTACTCTGATCATTAAAATTACCTTCTCCTAATAAATTCTTTCCTGAATAAATTTGAAATTTTCTTATAAGCAGATCGTTAAAAGGACCCTTTCCCATCTCAATAGATAAGTTCCCGTTTAATGATTGGTTCTTGTTTAAGTAAAATCCAAATTCTGCCTTTTTACCAATCCATGAAAATTGGTCAGGATAATTACCTTCTAAACCCTGACTATTAGAAAAATATGAAAATACAGATAAATCTTTGCCTTCAATTACTTCGGGGTATTTCTGAGTTGATATAATTTGATAATCTCCTAATTTATCCTTACTATTAAATATTAAACTTGGATATGATGCAGAAATATCTCTCATAGCATAATCGCTGCCAATGACTTTTACTGTATTCCGACGGGCATGATATGCTAACCATGCAGTCTCCATAGAGTTTCTTCCATTGATCAATATTTTTTTTTCGGACAACTTCTCCAAACTATCATTTAGTGTCGCATCTTCAGCATAATATAACCCTCCAATTTGAGATCTCCCTCCAGGTAAATAGGTAAAACGAATAATATTCCTCGTCCCTTTTACAGAGAAAAATAAACAAAATAAAAGAATGAATATAAATATCATATTGAATATTTTACCTTTCCCGGTAAAGCGGTTTAAAAAAACATAAAAAGACAAAATAATAAGTGGCGAAATAGTTAAAAAAAGTTTAAAGTAATGATACTTATAGCTGTATACTAAGGGGAAAAATATAACTAATAACAATATCGCCACAGACATGCCATATTTATTCTTTTCTTTATTTTTGAAAATAAAAAATAAATTTAACATTGACAACGAAACAACCAAAATCGAAACGACAGTTAAAATTTCCCAAGTATCAATATGGCCAAACATAATTCTATTAAGCATGAAAATACTTCCGGAAAACGAGTAAATAGGATCTAAGACAGAAAGCTTTACGCCAACGCGGTTAAAAATTATATTTAATACAACAGATTTATTTACTAAAAAGAAAAATAATATCATTAGCATAAAAACTGAGGCAGAAAATAAATGTCGTTTATTAAAAAATATGAATATATATGGGATAGAAATTATTATGAGTACAGGCACCAATTCAGGATACAAAAAGAATAAGGTGGAAAAGATAATTGCCAAGCAAAACAAGTTATACTTCGATATATTACTCTTAAATAATTCGATTAAGTAAAGATATACAATTAAAAATGGTACTGCAAGTGCATGAGACAAAAATGTTTCGATATGTAACATAGCGAAAGAAGATGATATACCGATATTTACAGCTACAAAAATGCTTTTTATCCAAGATTTTATAAAAAGTTGAGTTAATAAAAAACTTGCAAGAAAAAACAAAAATACTGAAGATAATATTACTGGCCCAAACACAAATTTAGTATTTTCTCTAAATAATATGCTAAAAAAAACAAGGTTAAGACATTCCGCGATCCTATCGTTTTTTGCGTCAAACCCCGGTATCAAATAAGGTTTATCCATAATACTACTTCGTGGTATATTTAAAGGGTAATGTTTTAATATCTCTGCTGCTGATATATAGTTTAAGGAATCAACCCAGCCATATCCTAAATAATTTTTTCCAATATTGAACAACCCTATTGAGCTAAACAGCAAGACTGCCATAGCAACTATTAAGATTACTACTGAACGAAAATTTATAAATTTAAAATGGTCATAAAGCATCAATATCAGTGATATTAATAATTCAAGCAGTACAAATATATATAAGTATTTCATTTGCGCACCAAAGATTACGGATGTATTTAAAAATAGTGCTAAAAAACTAAAACCAA
>OBEQ010707499.1_pt1 | contig 52869 bp, 43 predicted proteins | sample 1670901 | NCBI WGS metagenome assembly OBEQ01 (sample SAMEA104232315, study PRJEB22302) | groundwater metagenome | biome: forest; feature: aquifer; material: groundwater | place: USA | collected 2011-08-07 | depth 5.4 m
AACGCACTCCGTCCTCGCCCCGCAGGCGCCCGATGGGGCCGACAACCAGATGATGCTCGGACACGCCGAGCCGCCGGCGCAGCGCTGCACGGCTTTCGCCGTGGTGCACCAGAGCTCCCGACACCCCGCCCTGCCATACCAGCACCTGATCCGACGGCAGGCTACGCTGCGACACGCAGAACTCCTTGGCCGATTCTGAGCTGGCAATCGCATGCGAGGTGGTCCGGCTCAGGACGCGGTCGCTGAACCGAACGTACCAGGGCACCCGGACGGGGCTGTCGTACTGGTGCAGAATCGCGGGGGTCCCAGTCAGCCAGCCAGCCAGGCGGCCGAAGGCGGCGGCGCCGTAGCCATGCAGATGGAGGACATCCACCTGCTCCGTTCGGATGCACCGCAGCAGCGTCCAAAGGGTGCGCGGGTCGAACTTGCCGTGGTGCAACTCCCGCAGCGGAATCTGCCGCGCCTGTAGCTGACGGGCCAGGTCTGGGCTGGAGCGCAGGACGGCTGGAATCACCTCAACACCCTTCAGCACGGGAAACACGTCCAAGTAGCTGTGGCCGACGTCGTGCAGGCCATCCTCGTAGCCGAGTTTGTCCGTCACCCACAGCACTCGCAGCGGCCGGGGATTGCCGGACGCCGTGGTCCCGTCGGCACGACCCTTCATTGCTTTGTCTCCGTGCAGATACGCATCGGTTTCCCTAGCTCGAGCCCCCCGGATGCAACCGGGGAGTCTTAAGCGAAAGCGGGTCAACTTTGTAGACATAGTACTGACCGTTGTCGAACACCAGGGTGAGCTCCAACCCCGGGTCGGTCCAGATCCAGGAGTAGTCCGTATTGTCTCGCCCGCGCACCTTTGTGGTGACGTACCACCACGGAGCGGGCCCTAACGCCTGCAAGGCTTTCAAATCGGGGATGTAGCGTGTTCCATACCATTGCCGCGGGTCCACCTCAACGCGTCTAACCATCGTGTCACCAAAGCGTTGAGCCCGCCCCTGTGCAATGTCGTCCCGTGTTGCCGAAGCGACAAACAACGATTCCGTATCGACGAGATACACCGGGGCATCAGGATAGGCCACACGTAAATAGTGGTAGTCACCGATCACCCAAGGAATCAAGATCGGCCGGTTTCCCGGCTGATGCCCCAACCAATCCATGACCTCTTCATACGCGACCTCATCCACGGAGTAGAACGTTCTGGGTTGGATGATGGCGTTGGCGCGCATCGCCACCATGGCCAGCAATCCAATGCCCAAGATCTGGGCGGCGGATCGCCCCATCCACTGCCAGAGCACTTCCCCGCCTAAGACAGCTAAGCCCGCCAACGCCGGAACGCCGGTCACCAAGAATCGCTCTTCCAGGTAGCGCAAGCTCAACAGTAACGGCAACACGCTGCCAGCCAGCCAGAGCCCATAGAACCACGCCTCTCGTCGCCTCGTGCTGAACGCGGCGAACGGAGCTACAGCTAACAGCGGTCCGAACGCGAACACGATGCGCTTGAGCCACTGACGCAAGGGGGTATCCATGACCGCGAGCGCATGGGCCGACCGCAGAGCGTGGAGGAAGTCCAGGTGGAGCACCCATTGGGCGACGCCTAAGAGCACTACGGCACACCCCGCAATGAGGCTGCACTCAAGCAGGATGCGCCGACGCGCGACGCCTCGTGGAGCGGCAATGAACAGAGCGCCCCAACCCGTTGCAACCAGCAGTGGCGCGGTCTCCCGGCATAACACCGCCCCCGCCAAAGCAGCGCCCCCGATCAGCGTCCACAACGCCGAAGGGATGCGCCGGGTGGATCGCAATGCGAGCCCGAGGGCAACGAGGCTGCCCATCCCGCAGAACATCGCGGGAACTTCGGAGAGCAGCTTGGGCCCCAGGTAAATGCTGACGGGGGTGACGAGCGCCACCAGCCCCACGGCAATCGCGTGATGGAGATTCCGCCACGTCAACCACGACCACCATCCCACCAAGCCGCAGGTCAGAAGCACCAGCATGGTGTAAATGCACTGGATGACAACCACGGCGTGGAGCCCCTGTCCGAACAGACGGATCATCCAATGCAGAATCGTCACGTGCCCGATCTTGACGCTGAAGAAGCCCGGGATGTTTCCGGGCTCGAAGCTCCCGCCCGCAAGCGCTTTCGGCGTGTAATGCGCCGCTGCGTAGAGATACACGGGTTCGTCCCAATGGTGGGACTGCCGCCGACCGGCCTGCAGGAACAGGATCACGGCGGCTCCGATGATTAGCCCAATCGCGGCGGCGCGACGCATGGGGTCAGGCGCGGCCGCGCCTCGCGGCTTGGTCGTCATCAGCTCTTCCGCTCCGAAAGGAGTGGCAGGCCCAGCACCTTCGCGGCGTTGTCGTGGTAGATCTTTTGCAGCACCTCATCCGGCAGGTCGAGGCCGTAGATTTTCCACCGGCCGGGTTTGTACTTCGGCCAGCCAGGGTAGTCGAAATACTCGTCCGCAGTCTGCAGAAAGCGGAAGTATTGTCGGTAGGTACCCTCATCCGGGTTGCCATCGGTGCCGAAGAGGATCCGGTCCGCGTACTTCACGAAGAACTTCCTGGCTGTCACCGGCTGACGCCCCAGCTCGTGGCCCATCGCAGAAATGTCCACCGACAGGTTCGGGTGGCGGTCGAGAACCGCACCAAGAGTGTCCAGGTCATGGCCGAGCATCAGCATATGCGCCCCAATGAACGTCACGCCCGGAAAGCGCTCCACCACCCGTTCGAACCGCGCCAACAGTTGCGCGGGCCTCGGGTAGCTGGGATCAGCCAACGACGCCACGATACCAAGGCCACCGAACGTGACCAGCTCTTCGTAGCGCTCATTCGTGGCGTCCACCGGATGAAAGAACGGCTCCGGATCCCCGAGGTGAATCAGGATCGGCAGCTTGAGCGCGTCGGCCTTCTGCCATAGCAGCTCCACGCGTGGATCGTCCAGTGGGATGATATGTCCTTCCTTGTCCTGCGAGTGCAACCCGAGATTTTTCCAAATTTTGATACCCGCCGCACCTGTCCGCTTTGCTGCATCCAGGCCCTCGACCATCTTCTGAAGTTGGCCGGGGGCGGGGAACTTCTCGTCGAACCACACTTCTGCAAACGTGATCAGCCGTTCAGGCGCCTTGCCTGCGTACCGGTCCAGCTCCCCCTGAGACGGTCCATCCAAGTTAACCGCCTGCGCCACGTTACAGGCATCCATGATGGCGACGATCTCTTCCGGGCTCTTCACCGTATCTAAGCCCGGGTAGCTGAAGTGCGCATGGATGTTGATGGTCGGGTAGCGCGACTGCAGCACCTCGTGGGTTGGCACCCGTAACGTCGGCTCCGGTGCAAAATTCCGAAGCAGCATTTCGGTGCCCAGGACGGCTCCGACAAGCCTCCTGGGATTGAAGAGCAAATTGCGAGGATAAAAGGCGTGCACGAACGCCAGGGCCGCGCAGAGGCTGAGGCCCACCGCAGCCGCCACCACCCACGCCCGCCGAACCAGGAGGCCAGCCGCAACCACGCAGACGGCACCCACCAGGAGCATTGCAGCCTGCATCAAGGCGATCCGGTTGGCCGTCACGCTGGACACCCAGCCGTCCGGGCTAAGGGTATGCTCGACCCACCCCACGGTAAACCCGAACGCAGCCAGCAGGCTCAGGCCGCCAGCCGCCGCGAGCCCGAGCGCCAGCAGGCCCCTGGATCGCGCGAGCCATGCCGACCGCTGTGTCGCGCGACGAGTCATAAAGAAACCCTCCGAAGATTCGGCTGCAAGGCGTTCTTCACAAACCGCACGTCGTCGGTCCGGATCCCCCCAATAGCCAACAGGGCCGCCAGGCCGCTTCCCACCGCGGCCGGCAGCACGATGAGGAGCGACGCGTGCCGGACGAACAAGAGCACGATCCCCATGAGGGCGGCTGCCAGGACCGGCTTTGCCAGAAGTCGGCCCCAAGCCAGCGGTTCCACCATCCGGGAGGCCATCCGGGCCGCGCAGGCCACTACGACCAGCTCGGCCAGGCCGAGCGCGGCCGCCGCCCCGACAGGGCCCCAGCGGGGGATGAGCGCGAGGCTGACCAGGAGACCGGTCAACACCCCAAGCCCCTGAAACTGAACGAGCCGTCCCTGCGCGTTTACCGACCCGAGTGTGGCTACCAGTAGATGGCGCATGGCGACCAGGAACACGACTGGGCTGAGGGCCTGCATGACCGGGACCGAAGCCTCGAACTGGCTGCCGAAGATGGTTTGGATGATGGATCGGGCCCCCAGTCCGGCAAACACTGCCGCCGGGACGAACACCAGGGAAACGTATTTGAACGAATTGCGATACAGAACGCGGTGCCCCTCGCGAGACTCATGATGCAGCCGCGACAGGGCGGGAAAGAGCGCCACCCGGTAGAAGAGGACGGCCACGCTGAGCGCGCTGACGAGCTTGCACGGAACAGAGAACACCCCGCAGGCCGCCTCGCCCTGCAGGAGCTTGACGAGAATGATGGCGATGCTGAAGTGCAGATCCATGAGGATGGAGGAGAGAAAGAACGGAAACGGGGCGGTAAGCGCTTCGCGCATGATCGCCGGATCAAACTGGCAGCGCGGCGCACCCAGGCGTTGCCATGTTATGAGCAGGAGTGTTGCGAGGTACACGCCGGCACTCAGGAGGAATGCGACCAGGACCCTCTCGAGCGGCCAGTGCCAGGCGAGAAAGCAGCTCCCTAAGACAAATACCCCGCCCTTGTAGAGAAGTTCCAGAAATGCGACTTCACTCAGTCGCTCATGGACCGCGAAGGCGGCTTTGAAGAGCTCCCCAAACCAATAGATCGCTTGCGCGCACGCGATGATCACCAAGACCCACAGGCTTCTTGGATCCAGGCGCAAAAATGGCGTGAGTAGCGCCAACACAACGACCCCGAAAACCGTGAAAGCCAGCTTCAGCACGAGGAACGACCCGAGGTACTTGGGGAGCTGCTCACGCTTGCGGCTCAGCTCCCGCACGAGATAGACGCTCAGGCCGTAGTCGGCCATGATGAACAGCGTGCCGGTCAACTCCAAGGCGAACGAGTAGAGCCCGATCCCTTCCCGGCCGAAGGCGCGTGACAACAACACGTAGAAGAGGAAGTAGATGACGTCGCCTCCCAGCCGCGCAGCTGTGAGGTAGCCGGTACTTTTGACCAAGCGCTGCGCCACCGTCATGACCGACCCCGCAGCCATCTTGTCCCATTGGCGCGCCATTTCGCCGCCAGGATTGACCCGAGGGCTCGGCGCCCGCGCCCCGGCAACCGGAACACGTAGTCGTCCAAGAGGCGCGCGACGCGGAACGGGTCGCCGCCTAGCCGGTTCACCCCGCGGCCCTCCACCAGCCCCCAAAAGTTGCTGACATAGCCGGCCTGCCGCGAAACGGCGACGCTCTCGGCGGTTCCGTCATAATCTGGGTAACAGAGGTGGCGGACGGGTTTCTGCAGCTCCTCCTCGAGCCGCTCCCGCGCCGTCCGGTAGTCATCCTCCATGGAGGGAACGCGCCGTGCCTGATCCCGACAGCGCTCGGCGGCATCCAAACACGGGACGATCCGCGACCAGCGCGGCGCATACCGATGGAAGAAACTGTGAGATTGCACGTCGATCACGCCGGCGGCATGCATCTCTCGGAGCTGATCCCACGTGCAAAATCCAGGCAGTCCGATGAACCCCGGGACGATAAACGCGACCGCGGCCATACCGTGCTTCCGCAAGAGGGGGAACGCAACGGTGTACAGGCTTTCAAGCCCATCGTCGAAGGTCAACAGGACCGTACGGGCGGTGCGGGGTTGCACTCCACGCAGGCACGCGAGCAGCTCATCTGCAGTACCCAGGACCCTGTAGTCGTTTTCCTGAAGGTAGCGCAACTGCTCCGCGAAGCGCACCGGCTCAACCCGGTGGAACACAAAGACAGGGACACTCGCCTCAAGGGACGACGCACGCTCACCCAGGACGAAATCCGGGTAGCGCCGTAAGCCGATTCCCAATAGATCGAACCGCTGCTTCCAGATCCGTTCCTGTAAGGAGACCCTGGTGTCGGCGATCATCGCGGCCCCCCAGCGGCTCGCCGAAAGGCCCGACGGATGAGCAATCGAAACGGGTACGCCAACTGGGCGAGATAGGTCGCGAACACCGCCAGGCCGTCCATGGTCTGTTCCAGCGGCAACCGCTCGTCCTCAACGCCGGTTTCCTCCGGGTACTCGTCATAGTTCGGGTAGAGCGTCCCGAAGGCCCGGTCCCAGAGCGTGAACAGCACACCGAAATTCGAGTTGTAGTGCGCCAGGTTGAGCGAGTGGTGGATGCGATGCGATTGCGGCGTGACCATGACGTATTTGAGCGGGCCGAAATTGGTCCTGAGATTCGCGTGGTAGACCCGGATGTACCAATGCGTGAGGAACGCAATCCAGAACAGCGTCGGCACATCGATCTGGAGCATGAACACCGGGATGAAGATCGCCGTCCGTGAGACCAGGTAGTCCATCACGTGCACGCGGCCCTCGGTGAAGAGGTTCATCTCCCGCTGCGAGTGGTGCACCATGTGGAAGTACCAGAGGACCTCGACGCGGTGGCGGATGACGTGGTCGACGTAGTAGAGGAAATCGTACACGAACAGCGAGAAGACCACCCGGGCGGCAAACGGCCAGGCCGCAACGGCCTGGATGGTGAGGAACCCGAGGTGCCGGTCGTACACCGACTTCAGGAAACCGACGTAGAGCGAGAGACACACTACCTTGAACGTCGCATCCGCGCTGATCCACAGGAAGTCCTGGAGGAGCCCGCGGGAGAGCACCCGTTGCTGGCTGCGCGTCGCCGGCATGACCCGCTCGAGGACGAACACGGCGGCCACAATCAGGTAGGTGAGCGGATTCAGATATACGGAGGCGGTGATCTGTGCGAGGGGAACCCGACTGGCCCATAGGTGCGCGCGCATATCCCAGAGGACGTTGCGCAGGCCGAGCGGCAGCAACGTGTCATAGACGGCGTCCACCGAGGCGAGAAACGGCTGCCTGGAGACCATGACTGCCCACGCGAGCCCGACCGTGCTGCCGAGCCCGATCCCCCAGGCCAACTGGCGCAGAAAGTTTCCCGCCCGCACCCCGGCCGGCGCGTCAGGCGTCATGCCGCTGGCCATTGTCGACTCCCTCCGTTGTCAGTCTGGCCCGCACGATCAATCCGTCGGCCAGCGCCGGCGCCAGGCGCGGAATCACGGCCAGCGCTCCGTCGAGCATCGCCGACGCCCCGCGCCCCTCGACATCCTGGTAATAGGCGATCTCCTGCGGCTCGAGACCAGCCCGTTCGAGCGCCTGGGCGATCGTAAAATACGAAAAGTAGCACTGGTGCTCCGGGTGCACCTTTTCTCCGCCCAGCAGCGCCCGCAGGAACACTTTCGCGGCGGAGGCGTTGGGAGTGGTGAGCACCAACTCCGTCTCCGGACCCATGAGAAGCTTCACCGCCTGCAAGAACGCCCCCGGATTGGCCAGGTGCTCGATCAGCTCGCCGGCGACGATAACGTCGAATCGCCCGGGGAACTGGGTGGGCTCCAGCCGCTCCACATCGGTGACGACCAGGCTCGAAAACCCGCGGGTGATCAGGGCGGCGATGCCCTCGGCCGACTGATCCACCCCCCAGAGGTCCGAGACCACGCGCTCCAGCTGGGCGTGCAGCAGTTGGCCGTCGCGCTGGTCCGTAAACGGGTGGTCCGCGCAGCCCAAGTGCAGCACGCGCTTGCCGGCACAACGCCGCAGCAACTCCACCTGACGGTTGACCACGCGCCGACGGCCGATTCCCCGGACAGGCACCAGGGGCATCGCGGTCATGGGTTAGGCCGCTCCTGAGACACCGGCGTACACCTGTCGCAAGCCGGCCACATGGCGGTCCATCGTGTAGCGCCGGCTGGCCTGCATGGCGGCCTGCGCCAACCGCGCAGCCAGCGTGGGCTCGCGCAGGACCCGCACCACCGCGTCGGCCAGCGCGTCGGCGTTGGCCGGCTCGACCAGCAACGCTTCGTCTTCGCCGACGATCTCAGGGATCCCCCCGACGCGCGTCGCCACCACCGGACGGCCGAGCGCCATCGCCTCCAAGAGCACAAACGGGAACCCCTCGCTCAGCGAGGAGAGGACGGCGCAGTCCACCAGTGCCAGCCGCCTGGAGGCATCGGGCTGGTAGCCGGCGAACCGGATCCGGTCCGCCACGCCGAGTTTGCGCGCCAGCACTTCCAGGGCCTCCCGATCCGGGCCATCGCCCCACAGCACAAAATAGGCCTCCGGCACCGCTTGCCGGACCTTTGGCATCGCCTCAATCAGATACCGGACCCCCTTGATCGGATAGAACCGCGTGACGGACCCGACCAGCTTCGCCTGGGGCGAAAGGTCCAGTTCTGCGCGCCATCGCTCCATCTCGTGCGATGTCGGCGGATCCAGTGGCGGGATGCCATTCGGAAGTACAGTGATCCGCTCTGCAGGCAGAGCGCGCTCCGTCACGCAGAAGCGCTTGACCGGCTCGGACACCGCGATGACGCGGGTCGTCAGCGGGCTCAGCAGGCGGTCGAGCAGCCGGCCGTACCAGGGGGCACGCGCGCTCAGGTCATGCTGGTGCACGATGACCGGGGTGCGCGTCAGCCAACCCGCTAGGCGCCCGAACGTGGAGGCACCGTAGCCGTGGAGGTGGAGCACACCCACGCCCTCCTGCCGGATGCAGCGGATGAGCGACCAGAGCGTGCGCGGGTCCCACTGCCCCCGGCGGAACTGGCGCAGGACAATGCCCTGTGATGTGAACTGGCTCGCTAGCCCGTTCGTCGAGCGCAGCACGGCCGGAATGATCTCCACGGCCGAAGCGCGCAGCGCCGGCACCACCGTCAGGTAGTACCGACCGCCCCCGTGCAGCGTGTCGCCGTACCCCAGCTTGTCCGACACCCACAGGACGGGCCGGCTGTTTCCAACGGGCCGCTGCCGCTCCCGGGAGGGATCGGGCCCGGCCAGTGCCCACCAGATCCCGCCCGGCACATGCGCGAGGACTGACAGGGTATGGGCGACCAGCGACACGCTGAAGGACAGCTCCGGGGCGATGCCGAATTGTCCGAAGAGATGCACGAACGCATTCTCGCGGACGCCGAAGCCCCCGATGGAAATCGGCAGGAGGGAGACCAGCAGGATGAGCGGCACCAGCCCCAGGCACATGGCGATGGTGATCCCGTCACCCAAGGCAAGCCCGACGAGGTAGATCGAGGCGACCCGAAGAGCGTGGATCCCTATGGTCACGACAAACGCTTGGAACAGCGCTCTCCGGTGGTGACGGTAGGCACGCACCGCGTTCTGCCATTCCAGCAGTTTCTTCACCCAGCGGGAACGGTGCTGGCCGATCCGGTGGATGGCCACCACTACCCACCGCTCATTCAGGGCGGCCAGGGCGATGAGCAGACCGCTCAAGGCCGGTAGCAGCGCCATCCAGATGACCTGGCGCTGATCAAGATACGGCCAGGCCCACACGGCGCCGACCGCCCCGAGCGCCAGCAACCCGATGACTCCGATGGCCCGCTCCATGAAGACGGCGGCGGCGGACTCTGAGGTGTTCCCGGTGTAGCGGGACAGCTGGTAGATCCGGACGACATCCCCGCCCATACTGGTGGGCAGAAACACCCCGTAGAACTCGCTGACGAGCACGATTTGCGCCACCCGAGGCGCCTCATGGGGGAGCGCCTTGGCCCGGACCAACAGCAGCAGCCGGAGACAGGAGAGGACCCGGCTGATCAGCATGACCCCCAGGGCGGCCGCCAGCCACTCCCAGCGCACATGCGCGAGCACGGCACCGACGCTCGACAAATCCATCCGGCGGAGGATCAGCCACAATAATCCGGCGCTGGCTGCGGTTTTCCGCCCTGTCTTCCACGTCATCCCGAATCTCCTGCCGCTGCCCTTCACCCCACCAATCCTCGGCTTGCCAGCTCGCGCGTCGCGGCGGTGACGCGGTCCGACGCCTTCCCTTCTTCGCGCACCCAGCCGACGAGATCGGCCAAGCCTTGCTCAAACCACACGGACGGCTCAAAGCCCATGAGTCGCTTGATCTTCGTCGCGTCGGCGATGCAGTGCCGGATGTCGCCCGCGCGGAACTTCCCGGTCACCTCCGGCTGGACGTGCACACCCAGCTCCTGCGCGAGCAGCTCGGCGAGCTGGCGCACGCTGGTGGGCATCCCGGTGCCCACGTTGAAGACCTCGTAGTCGGCCGCAGGCTGCTCCATGGCGAGGAGGTTTGCCCGGACGATGTCGCGCACATGGATGAAATCGCGGCTCTGCCCGCCGTCCTCGAACACCACCGGCGCCTTGCGGTTGAGCAGCCGGGAGCTGAAGATGGCGGCCACGCCCGTGTACGGGTTGGACAGCGACTGCCGCGGCCCATAGATGTTGAAGTAGCGCAGCGCCACCGTCGGAATCTTGTAGGCCCGCCCCAGCGAGAGGGAGAGCTCCTCCTGGTCGCGCTTGCTGATGGCGTACACCGAGGTCGGCATGAGGGGCTTCTCTTCTGGTGTCAGCTCACAGAGCACGGCCGCCTGGCACTGGGGGCAGCGCACCTCCCAGTCCTGTTTCGCGAGCCGTGCATCGGTGCGCAGCGCGGGGTAGACGACCCCGTGCGCCTCGCATCGGTACGCCCCCTCGCCGTAGATGGACATGGAGGAAGCCACCAGCACCTTCCGGACCTGGTACCGGCCGGTAATGAGCTCCTGCCACATCACCGCCGTGCCCATCGTGTTAGCCTCCAGGTAGCGCACAATCTCGTACATGGACTGGCCGACTCCCACTTCAGCCGCCTGATGGAACACCACCTCGATGCCCTGCAGCGCCTGCTGCCAGGTCTTCGGGGCGCGGACGTCAGCCTTGATGAATTCCACGTCTGCCGGGAGGTAGTGGGGTTTCCGGATGCGGCCGTGCACCTGCGGGATCAGGGCGTCCACCACCCGCACCGTATGCCCTGCATCGAGCAGAGCCTCCACCAGGTGGGACCCTACGAACCCCGCGCCTCCGGTCACCAAGACCCGCCGTGTCATCTCACAACACCTCGATTATTCGTTGTTGCGGTTCACGAGGAAGAGCTGCCCGGTTTCACCCACCCGCCCGAATTCGATGAGCTTGATCGCGGGATTGCGGGCGAGCCATTCGGCGCACGCCCCCGGTTCCCCCTGCGTGAAATCGCGTCCAGCGTAGTACCAGTCGTCAAAATAGAGTACGCTGCCGGTGTGGAGTAGGGGTGTCACAAAGCGGAGGGCGTCCACCGTCGATGGGTAGATGTCGCAGTCGATGACCACGAATGCTGCCCGGGTCATCTGGTGGTGCACCCGTAGCTCATCGGTCAGGCTGTCGGCAAAAAATCCCGGCACCACAACAACCGGCCACCTCCGGGCAGCCTTGGCGATATTCCGTCGGAAGCGGTGCTCCTCGGCCGCGAAATCGCCCTGTTGGAAAATTCCACTATCCTTGTTTGGATCGACATCGGGCAGCCCGCCGAAGGAGTCAAACGCAAAGAAGCGCCGGGTGCCCTGCTCGTCCTTCAGCACTTTGGTGGCCGCCTCCAAGGCGAGGATAAAACCTTGACCACGGAACACTCCGAACTCGTAATAATCGCCCGGCACCTGGGCTCGACGGAGATAATGCCAAACTTGGAGGACAGCCATCGATTTGCTCAGAGCCGTCAACACCTTTGGCAGCTCGGGGATGGCGAAGAGCGTTTTCACTAGGGCCCTGTGGGCGACCCACCATAACTTCTCTTGGAGCGGCTTTGCGACATAGCGGGGCCCAATCCGTTTTGCTGGGTCCTGACGGTCACCGGTTACCAGGCTCATAACAATAACCCTCCCTCTCGGTACCACACCGCCGTTCGCTCGATGCCGGTGCGCGCATCCACCTGCGGCTCATAGCCGAGCATGCGGCGCGCCTTGGAGATGTCGAAGGCGCGGTCGGCTCGGAAGACCTCCACGCGCCGGCGGTGCAGCGGGGGCGCGATCTTCAGCGGCTTGCACAGCTGCTCACATAGGAAGCCGGCGGCGTACACCGGTCCGACCGGCATGTGCCAGCGCGGCCGGGGAACCCCCACTGCGCCGGCGATCCACGCCACGACCTCGTTGAGCGTCGGGCACTCGGGACCCGCCACGAGAAACGCCTCGCCCACCGCACGCGGGTGGGCCGCGCAGGCCAGCAGACCCTCCACGACGTCCTCGACGTAGACCAGGTGGTAGCGCACCCGCCCGCTGCCCAGCATGACGAACCGGCGCTTCGCGATGGCGCGGAACAACTTCAGCAATCGTAGGTCGCCCGGGCCGTAGATGACCGCCGGCCGGACCACCGCCGCCGACAAGCCGCACTCAGCGGCGGCGCGCAGCACGAGCTGCTCGCCCTCAGCCTTGGTCGCTTCATACAGGTTCCACGGCGCATACCGCAGCGGGCTGTCCTCGGTGATCGGCTCGTTCACGGTCGGCCCGTGCACCCCGCAGGTGCTGCAGTGGACCAGGCGCTGCACCCGGTGATGGAGCGCCGCCTCAACCACGTGCCGGGTGCCCTCTACATTGACCTGCCGGTATTCGGCGTCGGACTTGACCCCTTGAAAGGCTCCCGCCAAGTGATACACGACCTCAATCCCCGCTACCGCCCGGTTGACTGCAGCCGAATCGGTGACGTCCCCAAGAACCACGTCCACGCCGAGGCCGCCGAAGAGCTCCGCGCGGGCGGACGACCGAGCCAGGATCCTGACCGCGTGGCCGTCCGCCGCCAGCCGCCGGACTAGGTGGCTCCCGACAAAGCCCGTCGCTCCGGTCACCAGTACCGTCATGTCAGCGCCTCCTTCGCGGGCCTGGGGTCAGCTCCTCGCAGATGTTGGCCGTTGTCGCGAACCGCGAGGATTTCCTGGAACAGCGCTTCGTAGCGGGCGGCACAGCGGTCAATGAACCAGTCGGGCGCCGCGCGCCGGTTGTCGGCTCCCATCCGGCGGCGCAGCGCCGGTTGCGCGATCAGCTGCCGGCAGCGCGCGGCAAATGCGGCCTGGTCGTTGAGGGGGACCAGGAAGCCCGTGCGCCCATCCTCCAGGAAATCGGTCTGGCCGCCGTGGCCGTAGCACACGACGGGCAATCCTGAGGCCATCGCTTCGAGGAAAACAAGCCCGAAGCCTTCGTGCTGACTGGCGGACACGTACACGTCGCACATCTGCAGCACTCGGAATTTCTCCGGCTCCGCCACGTGTCCTAGCCACCGCACCTGATCCGTCACCCCCGCCTCCTGCGCCGTGCGGCTCAGGGCCGCCTCCTGCGGGCCGTCGCCGATCACCACCAACCTGACTGGCTCGCCCCGGAACGCGCGCATCATCGCCACCAGCTGGTGGACGGCTTTGCGCGCGATCAAGCGCCCCACAGTCACCAACAGTACTTCGTCATCCCGGAACCCGTACGTCTGCCGGGAGGCCGCCTCGACCGCGGGCGGCCGGATCCCGAGCGGGATCCGGATGACGTCCGCCTCTGGCGTGTAGAACCGACGCAGATTGAGGGCGGTGTTTCGCGACTGGCCCACCACCCGGTCCGCTCGGCGGACCAACCACCTGATCCAGAAGCGCAGGAGCGGGTGGCGATGCGGTGAGGTGGACTTGCTGGGATCAAACAAGTCCCCGCCGTGGACCGTCAGGACGTTGGGAATCCCGCCAGCCCCAGCCAATGCGTCCCCCACCGGGCCGCTGGGCAGGGCGAAATGAGTGTTGATGATGTCAAACCGCTCGGTGCGAAGCAGCCGCTTCCCCCCCGCGATCCCCGCCGGAATGAAGGCGAGGAGCGAGGGCAGATTAGCGACCGCTTGCCGCCGGCGCAGGAACACCGGTACGCGAATGACCCGCACCCCGCCCTCCACCAACTCCGCCGGCAGGCCGAGGCCCTGTGATGTGAGCACGGTGACTTCGTGGCGTTTGGCCAGCTCCTGAGCCAGCAGCGCATTGACGACGCCGCCACCTCCGCCGAGCGGGGGATATTCATAGTTGCAGAACAGGATGCGCATGGTTCACCCCCCCGCCGCCTGGAGGCGGCGCAGGGTCTCCTGGGCGCGCTGGTAGGCTTCCGGCACGCCGATGTCGGTGAAGGGCCCGTCGAACGGCAGCCCGTAGAACCCCTGGCCGATCAGTTGGGGGAACACCTCGTACTCCAGCGAGACCGGGCGATCCGGAGCGATCCGCGCCAGGACATCGGAGCGGAAGACGTAGAGGCCGCCATTGATCAGACCGGCTCCTGCGCGTCCTTTCTCAAGGAACTGCACGATCGCATCCTGGGCGTCTACCTGCACGGAGCCGTAGCGTTGCGTATCCTCCACCCGGGCCAGGGCGATGGTCGCCCGCGCCTTCCGGCGCAGGTGCTCCACCGTCAGAGCTTGCAGGTCGATGTCGAAGAGCACGTCGCCATTCAACACCAGGAAATTCACCGTCGTGATCAAGGACGCCGCCTGGTGCAGCGCCCCCGCCGTCCCCAGCGGCTCGGGCTCGTAGGAGCACCGAATCCGGAGCCCGAAGCGGCCGCCCCGCCCCACGTGCTCCTCAATCTGTTCGCCCCCGTACCCCAGGCACAGCACGACGTGATACACGCCATGCCGCTTGAGCTGCCGCAGTTGGTACTCGATGAACGGCACGCCGCCGATGGGCGCCAGGGCTTTCGGGCGGTCGCCCACCACCGGGCGCAGCCGCGTCCCAAGCCCTCCCGCCAGGATGACCGCATCCATCGCGTGATTCCCCTCCGCTCAGGCCGCCCGGCCGTTGGTCGCGAACGCCGCGATTTTCTTCGTCAGCGCCTGCTGCGGCTTGGCATACAGCAGATAGCCGCAGCGCACGGCCAGCTGGAAGGCCCCCGCCAGCGCCCACGCCACATAATTCAGCGGGTTCAGATAGAACACATAGCTGTTCAGCGGGACGATCCGGATGCCGTCGAAGCCAGCCAACCGTAGCAGCTGGGTCAGGCTGTAGTCGGTCAGCACGTTGTAGTGGTCCACGTTCTGGGCATAGGACATCATGCCCGTCAGCGGGTTGGCGCCGTTGAGCGAGTGCACCGCCATCATCCCACCCTGGGCCAGGCGCCCCCGGCAGAGGCGAAGAAATTCGACGATCTCGGGTTTGGTCAGGTGATTGATCTCCGACTCCAGAACAACCAGATCGAACTGCTCCCGCGTCTGCTGCAAGAACGGGAACGCCTCCTGCACTCGGCAGTTCAGCCCCCGAGCCTGCGCATGCCGGACCTTATTCGGATCGGAATCGAGGCCCAGGACGTTCGCGTACCCCTGCTGATTCAGCACCTGGACCAAATAGCCGGGGCCGCAGCCGATGACCAGGACGCGGGCGGCGCGATCCTGGGGAAACCGTTTCAGATAGTTAGCCCGGTAGAACTGCGCGAATTTTCTATACCCCCCCTCCACGTCGCGCTCCGGCATATCCCAAAACGAGTCGAACGGTTCCGCCAGGGCGGTCAGCGTTCTCGTGGTCGTCATGCGCTGAGGCCCTCCGTGCTCGTCCGGACAGGATAGCCTGCTTCCACGTCCTCAATTTCGCGCTGGACGCGCGCTGCATCCCAACCCAGTTCCGCGGCCATCAGCTCAGCGCACCCCCGCAGGGCCGCTTCACCGGGGTATTCGCCGGTGCCCAGGTCCGTGCGGCGGAAGACCACGTCGCGCAGCGTCTGCGCCATCTCCTCCCGCACCGCATGCAGCACTTCCGCCCGAATGACGAGGGAGCCGTCCACGGGCTGCGCCAGCGCGGGCGTCTCTTGGGCCAGGCGGAGCACGGCCCCGTGGTCGGTCCCGTGGTTGCGCACAAGGGCTTCCGCAGCTTTGGCACTGAGCCCGGCCGGCCGCTCGGCGACGGCCTGCGCGACATATCGTTCGACATCGGCGATCCCGCCGCCGGCGACCGGGGTCGCTTCCGTGCGGCACCCGCGCACAAGCCCAAGCTTCCCCACCACGAGATCCACCGCCTGCTGCGCCATCCCGCGGGCGGTCGTGTACCGCACCCCGACCAGGCTGATGAGCCCTCCCACGCCGTGCGTCTGGCTGTGATCCACGAGGACGGAGCGCTTGCCGTAGCTCAGATGGACGGTGCCGGCGGCGTTGTCGCCGAACAGCGTCAGACCAGCGCCCCAGCGCAGGACGTCGGACGGGCGCAGTCCCAGCGGATAGCCGGTGTTGATCTCCTCCACGAAGGCAGCGAGCTCCGGTGTGGTCAGCGTCATTGCATCGGGGTACTCGCGGTGGACTTTGTGCCAGACCCCCACGAGGGTGTAGTCGCGCCAGGGGGCCAAAAACAGGTGCCGGCGGCCTCGGCTCATGAGCGCATCCGGATCCTTCGTCTGCGCCTGCACGGCGAGGGCGTGGTCGGTGGACAGCCGCTTTCGAATGATGAAATAGGCATCCCGTGAGAAGGTGAGCGGCCTGGGTAGCGCCAACCCCGCGTCGTGCCCGAGCAGCCGCTCGACCCAAGCCCCGGTCGCGTTCAGGACGATGCGGCCCCGGATGTCCAGTGGGCGGCCGCTGAGCCGGTCCAGGGCACGGACCCCCGTCACGCGATGGCCGTCGCGCAGGAACCCCGTGGCCTCAACGTAGTTGGCGACATCGGCCCCTTCATTGGCGGCGCTCTGGAGGAATGCCAGCACCAGGCGGGCCGGGCTGGACATCTGCGCATCGTGGAAGACCGCAGCCCCCGTCAACCCGTTGGCCGGGACACCCGGGAAGAGTTGGAGGCACTCCGCACGGGAGAGGCAATACCCGCGAGAGATCCGGCGCTGCGGGTCGGCCAGCCCGCGGTTGCGGTCCGCGGTCAGCAGGTCGTAGACGCCCAGGGCGGCGCGCATCAGGGGTTTGCCCTGAAGCCCCCGGCCGTACGTCGGCACGACGACCGAGATCGGCTGCACCAAATGCGGCGCGATCCGCAGCAAGGCGCGCCGTTCCCGGCTGGATTCCCGGACCCGCGCCACGTCGCCGTGCTGCAGGTAGCGGATGCCGCCATGGACGAACTTGTAGCAGTTGCCGGAGGCGGCCTCCGAGAAATCCCCGCGCTCAACGAGCGCCACCGAGAGGCCGCGGAGTGCTGCGTCCCACGCCGCGGCGGCCCCGTAAATGCCGCCCCCGATGATGAGGAGGTCATACGTCCCACTCGAGAGCTGGTCGAGGCGCCGCTTCATCGATGTCCATGGAGCTCCGCGGGGATCCCCGCGGAGCGAAATCCCGAGCGAGTCCCGCCATCGGCGGGGCGAGTCGAGGGATGGTGTCGGCCGACCGCGTAGCAGTCCTGGAACGCGTCCACCAGCGCCAGCGGACGGGAGAAATGGTCTTCGATCCGCTTCCGGGCCGCCCGGCCCATCACCTCCAGTGTTCGCGGATCGGCAGCCAATAGCTCATCGAGCGCGTGCGTGAGGACCGCCGGGTCGCCGGGCGCAATCAGCCGCCCAGTTTCTCCATCCACCATAACGTCCGTCACCGCACCCACCCGGGTCGCGAGCACCGGCTTCCCCAGGGCCATGGCCTCCAGCACCACCCAGGGAATACCCTCGCTCAGCGATGGCAGGAGCAGGAAGGCCGACTGCTTGATGAGCTGATGCACGTCGCGCCGGAACCCGAGGAATTGGATCCATCGGTCGAGCCCCCGCGCGGCCACGTCCCGCTCCAGGTCCTGCCGGATCGGCCCATCCCCGATGCAGAGGTACCGGACCTGCGGATACCGGTCCTTGAGCGCGTCGACCGCCTCGATGAGAAACCGATGCCCCTTTTCCGGAGACAGGCGGGCCACGACGGCCACCGTCCGCTCCCCATCTCCGTTGACGGCGGATGCGGGAGCACCGTGGAACGGGAAGGCGTCCAGGTTCAACCCGGTCATGATGACGCGGATGCGGGAGCGCGGCATGCCGCAGGAAGCCCGGATGGGGTCCACGATTTGCGAGCTCATCGCGCGCACGAGGGTGGCGCACTGCGACGCGAACCGCGCAATGGCCCGCCGCACGCGGCCGTGCGGTGGGAGCATCATCGGCTCGGTCTGCACATCCGAGAGGCGCACCGGGATCCCGGCCAGCCTGGCCGCCAGGAGCGGGATCTCCAGCGAGGGGTAGTACGTGTGCAGGAAGTGGATGGCGTCGAGCCGGTCCCGGCGGAACACGGTGGCCACCGCGACGGTTTTGCGCAGGTGGTACCAGACGGGGAACGCGCCCTGGGGGATCAGCGGCCGCACGAGCTGCCTGACCACGCTTCGATGGCCGGCAGGAGATACGGCGTAGCCCGTCGGCGGAGGGTCGCTGGCTGGGCGCTCCTGGGGAAGCAGCGGCAAGCCGTCCACGTCCAGCTCCCGGACCGGGATCTGCAGCGCGCGGAAGGCCTTGCGCATCGCTTCGTTGCCGGCGGCATGGCTGCTCTGGAAATAGACCACCGGCTCAAAGCGGGAACGGTCCAGGTGGCGCAGCAGCGTCAGTGCGGACAGCTCCACGCCCGCGTGATCTCTCGTTTCCAGGTAGAACGCGACGCGCGTGCGCGGACCCAACGCATAGCCGCCCTCAAACGCCTCGACCATCCGCCGCTGCGAAAACCGCTCTTCGGCCCGCTGACGCGCAGCGCGGCCCATCGCGTCCAGCGTGCGCGGATCGCAGCCGAGCATCGCGTCGAGCGCCTGGGCCAGCGCCTTCGGGTCGCCAGGCTCCACCAGCCGGCCCGTCACACCGTCCTCGACCACCTCCCCGACGGCCCCAACACGGGTCGCGACGATCGGCTTGCCCGAAGCCATCGACTCCAGCACCGCCCACGGCAAGCCCTCGGTCAATGACGGCAGCACCACGAGGTCCGCTCCTTCAAGCAGCTCCGGCACGTCGCGGCGGAAGCCGAGGAACTGGATGCACCGGGTGAGTCCCCGCACCGCGACTTCGCGCTCCAGCTCATCCCGGAGCGGGCCGTCGCCCGCGAAGAGGTAGCGTGCCTGCGGATGCCGGTCCTTCAGCATCTCGACCGCCTCGATGAGGACGCGGTGGCCCTTTTCCGGGGACAACCGGGCCACCACCACGACCGTCTTGCCGGACGGCGCCTGGCCGGTGGACGCTCGAGGGCGCACCGTGAACCCCGTATCACGACCTAACGGCCGTGGCCTCTGGAACAACCCTTCGGGACGACCACTCCATTCCTCCCCGCCCTGACGGACGGGGCGTCCACCGTGGTACGGGGTGAACCGTGCGAGGTCCACGCCGCCCACAATGACGCGGATGCTGCGGAGCTGGATGCGACACCGCTCGCGAACGGAACGGGCGATGTCCTCGCTCATCGCGCGCACGTGAGTGGCGCACCCTGTCGCGGTACCGGCGATGAGCCGGCGGATCCACCCTTTGGGTGCCGGCACCATCGGCTCGGTCTGCACATCCGACAGGCGCACCGGGATGCCGGCCAGCCGGGAGGCCAGGAGCGGGATCTCCAGCGAGGGGTAGTAGGCGTGCAGGAAGTGGATGGCATCGAGCCGGTCCCGGCGGAACACGGCGGCTACGACGACGGTTTTGCGCAGGTGGTACCAGACAATCAGCGTCCCCTTCGGGACCCACGCGCGCACCAGATGTCTCAGCGGTTTGCGCCGTTCCGGAACTGGCGGCATCCCCGGTACCTGGACCCGACCGTTGGTCGGCAGCCCACACTCAGCCGACGGCAGGCCGTCCCCGTCCAGCTCCCGGACCGGAATCGCCAGTTCACGGAATACGCGGCGCATCTCGTCGTCGCCGACCGGATCCGCACATCGGAAATAGACGACGGGCTCGAAGCGCGAGCGGTCGAGATGGCGCAGGAGCGTCAGTGCAGAGAGCTCTACGCCGCCGTAGTGCTGGGCGTCGAGATAGTACGCCACGCGTGTCATGGCATCAGCCTCACGCCGCGTCCGCCATCGTCCGAATCAGCTCGCGCAGCGACTCCTGGTTGGCATCGAGCCGCCGCAGGCTCCAGCGGTCGTCGACGGGCCGGTTATAGCCCTCGATGGTCGTGTAGGCGCTCCGGAACCCGGCCCACTTCACGAGCCGTCGGACAGCGGGCGAGACGTCGTCCGGACGTCCGTTGGGGTAGGCGAAGTGGCGCACCGGGACGTCGAGAGCCGTTTCCAGCCGTTGGCGGGACTCGACGATCTCCCGTGCCGCTTCCTGTTCGCTCATGCGCGTGAGGATGGGGTGGGTCACGGTGTGCGCGCCAACGGCCATCCCGTCCCGCGCAATCCGCCGCAACTCGTCCCACGTCAACATCAGGCCGGGAATCGAGACGTCGCGCACGGCCATGCCCAGCAGCTTCCAGACCAGCTCCTCCAGGACCGTCCACTTCGCGCGGTCCTCCAGCCGCTTCAGCCGGGCGTCGAGGCTGGCGACCGCCGAGAGCCGCTCGGAGAGGGTGTCCAGCGTGAACACCCGCGGACCGCCGTCCGTCAGCGTCTCCAGTTCCACGTCTCCCGCGGCGGTGGTCCGCAACACGTGCCGCACCAGGTCCGGCCAGAGCCACCCGCGCTCGAGTGCCGCGACCGCCGCAAAGACCGTCGCGGGCAGGCCGTGCCGCTTCAAGAGCGGGCCGGCGAGTGTCACGAAATCCCGGTAGCCATCGTCGAACGTCAGCGTGACACAGCGGCGCGGCAGGCTTCTCCCTTGCTCCAGCCGGTCGAGAATCTCATCAAGCGAGAGCACGGCGCAGAAGCGGCGCAGCAGCCGGACCTGCCGCTCGAAGTCGGCCAGCGGTGTGGCGTAGCCGTAGAACGGATCCGGCCGGTCGAGGATGCCGTGGTAGGTGAGCACCGTAAATCCCTCATCGCGGCCGGTAGTGGCAGCGGCGTACGTGATCCCGCAAGCGGTGGGACTGTTCTGCAGACACTGCTTGAGCCGGCGGCCACCGGGGAGGGCCGCGGTCAACCTCGCCACACCCGCCACGACGGCCCGGGGTGCTGGAACGACGGTGTGCGTGGACGCGGGGATACTCATCGGGCCGCCCGGGGTCAGCCCGCGAGGAGGTGTGGGCCGAGCGTCAGGACGCCGATCACCACCGCGATGACGGCGGCGATGAGGACGAAGCCGGCGGCGATGTCCTTCACTTGTCTGGCGAGCGGGTCTGGACGGGGCCCGACGACGAGGTCTACCGTCTGCTCGATGGCGGTATTCATCAGCTCCGCGAAGATGACGAGGCCCACCGCAAAGCTGATCCACAACCACTCGATGGGCGCCAAGCGCAGCCAAGCGCTGAACGCGATGACCGCGAGGCCGATAACGACGTGGATACGCAGGTTAGGCTGCGTTGTCCAAGCATCCCGCCATCCCTGGAGGGCGCAGCGCACCGCGTGCCACCGTGAGCGGGCACGAAGCGGCCGGATGGCCATCAGCGTGGCCCACTCCGGTGGCAGCAGCTGCTCATGGAGCCCCACGGGCAAACCTGTGGCACCTCCGCCGACGCCCGTCCCTCGCTGTGGCTCGGGATCGCTCGGCCAGGCTCCCGAGGAGCAGGATCCCGAGGCCGACGGCCGAGGGATGGGGCGGAATCCCGAGCGACCCCGCGCGCTCTGCTTCGCAGAGCGAAGCAGCGGGGGAGTCGAGGGGTCGGGCGGGAACACCCGGTTGACGGCGCCGCGTCCCGTCATCAGTTCGCCTCCGGGTTGGCGCTGCCGTTCTCCTTCGCCGAGCGGTAGTCGTGGTAGTACCGGGCGTAGCCGGGCAGGTAGTACTCCACGTGGGTCAGGACGCAGCCGATCAGGTTCGCTTTGGCTTTCTTGAGCATCTCCTGGGCTTCGGTGACCGTCTTGCGCTGCGTCTTCCCCGCCCGGACCACGAGCAGGACGCCATCAACCTGCGAGGCGAGAATGCCCGGGTCGGTGACCGGCAGGACGGGGGGCGCATCGATGATGATGAGGTCGAACCGGGTCTTCAGCGTGGCCAGGAGCCGCTTCATCGCGACCGACTCGAGCAGCTCGGCCGGATGGTCAGCCACCGGCCCGGCCGGCAGGATCGTCAGCTTCGGCGACTGCAGGCTGACCAGCGAGCCGTTGAGCTCACCGCCGTTCCGGAGCACGGTCGACAGACCGGTCTTGCGGTCCTTCAGGCCCAGCCAGCGCGGCACGGAGCTCTTGCGCATGTCGGCGTCCACCAGGACGACCCGCAGGTGCTCCTGCCGCGCGAAAGTGAGGGCGAGGTTGATGGACGTCACCGACTTGCCCTCGCCATTGACGGCACTCGTCAGCAGGATGACCTTCGGACCGGGCCGGCCGCTGTTCAGCGACTTCAGATTGGTGCGAAGAATGCGGTATTGCTCGGCGATGGGCGAGGTCGAGTCGTTCGCGCTGACGATGTGGGGATCGATCTGCACCTCGCCCGCGGACGCGATGGCGCCGATGCGCGGCTCGACGAACGGAGCCGCGGGGACAATCGGCACGGTGACCGGAACGGCCGAGACCGTCACGACCGGCGTGTGGGAGCCCTGGAGCCGCTCGCGGGCCGCCTTCTCCAGCGCCTGTGTGATCTTACTCATCGCGGCCGCCTCCATTCATCGCTGGACTGGCAGGATGTTGTGTGCGCGCCAGCGTGTCGGCGAGCCGCCGACGCAGCTCGGCGGCGGCCGCGCGCAGCTCTTGCGCTTCCTGCTGGTGCTGAGACAGCTTTTCCGTCACGCGCTGCTGCACGCGGGCGATGCGAGCGATCGTCTCGGTATTGGTCTGGATCTGTCCCTCTGCCTCAACGGCCGCCTGCGCGAGCGTCTGGCACTGTCGCAAGGCTGAGAGCCGTTCCCCGTGCGCCGCGCGGTCGGCTTCGATGTTCCGGACGGCCGCGGCCGCATCCTGGACGCGCTGCTGCAGTGCGACGAGGTGCGCGGTCGCCTGCGCGACGACGCGTTCCTGCTCGGCCACCTGCCCCTGGCAGGCGGCCCGCTGCTGGTGCGCCTGCGTGAGCCGTTGCTCGCACAAGGCAAGCGTATCCTGGCAGCGGCAGATCTCCGTCTCCCAGGAATCGGACGCTGTCCCGGTGCGGTGAGCGGGTGGTGGCGCGCGCTTCGAAACGGCGGCTGTCTGCGCCAGCGGCGGGGTGGAGGCTGGCTCTGCAGGCCGCGCGCGCCAGGCGGAAAGCGAAAGTTCCAGCCGGCGCACTTCGTCGTCCAGCGCTTCAGGCGTCACGGCGCCGTCCTTCGGCGCTGCGGCGGATGGTGTCCGGCCGGCCCGCTGCTCCTCCGCTCGCTTCAACGCTTCCTGTATCCTGCTCATCACAGCAACCTCCTCGATTTCACGTACCATGGATTGCTCCTGTATCGCTGATGCGCGCTGATCGATACGACAACATCATACGGAATCCTGTTGGGTGTTGACATGGGCCCTAGTCTTGTCCTCCTCGGCATCAGACGGCGACCGGGTCCTGGGTCAAGGAGGGCAGCTCCCGCGCCACCTCATTGATGATGTCGGCGCCGATCGTTCGTGTCTCGTTCACGTAGCCGGTCAGGAGCGCTCGATCGCACAGACCATTGACGAGCCGCGGCACCCCGTTCGTGTGGCGGTAGACCTGGGCAAGTGCCGCGGGCTGGAAGATAGCCGTGCCGTTGGCGCCGGAGACCTGGAGCCGGTGCGTGACGTAGCCGGTGGTCTCCTCCGCATCGAGCGCGCCAAGGTGGTAGTGGAGCGTCACCCGCTGGCGCAACTGCGTGAGCTCCTTGAGCCACAGCTTGGCCTTCAGCTCCGGCTGGCCCATGAGGATGATCTGGATGAGCTTCTCGGTTTCGGTCTCGAGGTTGGAGAGCATCCGGACCTCCTCGAGCACCGTGGGCTTGAGGTTCTGCGCCTCATCGATGAGCAGGACGACGTTGTTGTCGTCCCGGAGCTGGTCGACGAGAAACTCGTTGAGCAGGCCGATCATGCGGGTCTTCGTGGCGCCGGGCGGGGCGGGGATTTCCAGCTCGTCGAGCGTCGCGGCGATGAGGTCCTTCGCGCTGAGGTGCGTGTTACGCACGATGGCCGTCCGCGTCCGTGGGTCAAGCTTCTGGAACAGGACCCGCGAGAGCGTGGTCTTGCCCGCGCCGATCTCCCCCGTAATCACCACAAAACCCCGACGCTCCTCGATGGCGTACACCATGTGGTTGAGCGCGTCGACGTGCTTCGGAGACGGGTAGAAGTACCGCGTGTCCGGCGTCATTCTGAACGGCTTTTCCTTGAGACCAAAGAATGACTCGTACATTAGCAGCGCCCTGCTCCATCGGTTAATGCGGATTGCGGAATGCGGAATGCGGAATGTTGTGTTGATGGCATCGACCGTCTGGCGCTCTTGATCGACGCCACGGTCATCGCAGTAATCTCACCCGCTTCTTTTGACAAGACGGCTGTTCCTGAAGATAGGACGAACCCCGAATCGGTGATGAGCTCCAACCAGTAGCAACTTTCATCGGCTTCCTCTTCCACAATCGACATTTTGGAAATGAAGTCGGCTCTTGACCTGGCACGACAGGCAGCGCGGTAATTTGCTCCAACGGAGGTTGCTGAACGCAGAAGTTGCCGTCCCAACACATCGGCAGTTTTACCCGAAGGAAGCTGTTCAATGAAGCGAATGGCCTCCAACGCAAACGCCTTCGTCCTATGTTGTCGCTCCTGACTCTTCATCTCGGATTCCGCGTTCCGCATTCCGAATTCCGCATTGGTCACAGCCTCCAACGTAAGAGCACTTTGTCCGCCCGGGTCAGGACGGGATCGAGGACGCGCGCCCGCAGCCGGGCCGCATGGGACGTCAACGCGATCCACCGCTTCATGCGCTCCTGGCGGGCCTGGACGTCGCTCACCGTCACGATGGTGGAGATGGTGCCGACCACCGGCAGGGCGAGGGCCGTCTGCAGGTCTTCGGCGGACTGGAACGATTGATCGAGGTATTCCGCGACGAACGCCACCCCGATGCCCGCACTCATGCCCACGACGATCGAGCCGAAGAAGAACAGCCACAGGTTCGGGAAGAGCGGCGTCTGCGGCAGCCGCGCCGGCTCGATGACCTTGAACCGCGTGCCGTTGTCGGACTTGCCGAGCCGCTGGGTGATCCGCGCCTGCTCGAGCCGTTCCTTCAACTGCTGGTAGGTCGTCTTGTGGATCTCGTAGTCGCGGTCGAGGCGTGAGAGCTCCTGCTCCTGCCGAGGCCCCAGCGTGAACGACGTCGGCCCGCTATCGCGGACGACACGCACCGCTCCGGCCCCGGGTTCGGCTGGGACTGCCGGCTGGCCGGCCGGGGAGGCGCCCGCGGTGGAGACGATCTGCACCGTCGAACCGCCCTGGCTCTGGCGGGTGACCGGGCTGTCCAGCCGCTCCACCCAAGCCTTGTACACCTGACGGGCCTCCGTGACCTTGGGGTCCTGGGCGGCCGAAGCCGTGTCCGCCGCCTCAAGCTGTTCCATCAGGCCCTGGTAGATCTCGGGGTTCTGGCTCTTCAAAATGGCCTGGGCGACCACACGCCGGAGCTCCGCGTTGCGCTGCTGCTTGAACTCCTTGAGCTGCCGGCGGACCTGAATCACGGAGGGGTGCTCCTCCGTATTCTCGACGAGGAGCTGGGCGAGGAGCACCTCAAGCTCGATGATCTGGTCGTTGAGGTGCATCGCCACCGGCATCTCCATCGCGTAGAGCTCCTTGAACTCCCGCAGGGCGCGCTCCGATTCCTCCAGCTTCTTCCGATAGACGTCCATCTCGCTCTCGATGACGCGGATGGCGGTCTCCGCCTCGCTGGTCTGATTCTCCACGCTGCGCTGGATGTAGTTTTCCGTCACCTTGTTCAGAAGCCGCTCGGCGAGGCGGGGGTCCGGACTGGTGTAGCTCAAGCTGAGGAGGCTGCCGGGCTTCTCCAACACGACGATGCCCTTCTTGAGCCCACTGATGAGGTCCTCCTGCTCGCGGTCGCTCTTGACCCCCGTGTCGAGGCCAAGCTCATGAGCCAGCTGGCTGAGGCTGGCCCAACCCAGAAGCTCCTCCTGCACCACGCGCATCCGGACTTCCACTGGGCTGTTGACCGCCATCCCCTCGATGAGCGGATTGCTGGTCTTTGGATCCTCGACGAGCAGGATCGTCTCGGCCCGGTAGATCTTGGGCAAGCAGAACCCGACCGCCATGGTGACGATGATGATCGCCACCGCGGGGACGATGAAGAACCACCGGCGGCGGATGATGACCGTCACGTAGTCCTGCCAGTTGACCTGCGGTTCGCTTGCTGTCGTTCCGGCTGAAGGAAGCATGGCTGGGCTGGGCCTCTGTTGGGCGCGCGCCTTAGAGCGCCGCGAGTGCTGCGACACTGCCGGCGTGAGTTGTTGGACTCAGGATGCTGGTGAGGAAGTCATTGATCCCGCCCCAGATGGTCGTCGGGACGACCACGATGTCGCCCTGGACGAGGTCTACGTTCTGCTCCATCTTGCCCTTGTAGAGCACGTTCTGGAGATCCACGATCCGATAGGTCGGCTTCGCCGCATCGGACTTGATGATGTGGACCTTCCGGAGCTTCGCGTGCTGGACCAGCAGGCCCGCGGCGATCACGGCGTCACGGAGCTTGATGGTGTCGCCGCGCATCGCGTACTTGCCGGGGCGCGCGACGCGGCCGAGGATGTAGATCGCCTTCGAGTTGAACCCGATGATCGTCACGTTCACCTGAGGGATGCGGATGTAGCGCTTGAGTGCCGCCTCGACCTGCTTGGCGAGCTGTTCCTTCGTGAGGCCGTTCACGTTGAGGTCGCCGATGAAGCCGAGCTGAATCTTCCCGTCGCGGCCGATGGCGTAGACCCCGGTCAGCTCGCGCTGGTTGCGGACCGCGATGTGCACGACGTCGTCCGGCCCCAGCGTGTAGGGCCCCCAGTTGACGGGGGGTATCGCGCCGAGGGCCGACTGCCTCGGCAGGGTGGAGTCGTAGTCGGCATTCTCCGCTGGGTGCGCGGTCTTGGCACTCGTCGCGAGCATGCTCTCATTAATCGGCTTGTAGGCGACGAACCCCTGCGCCTGGACCATGCCGGGTGCCGCTTCCGGCCCACGCGGCATGATGTTGCCCGACACCGCCAGGGTCCCCTGCTCACCTTCCAGCGAGTAGGATCCGATGAGCTTGGAATGAGCATTCGGGTCCGGAGCGGTGACGAGCGCAGCCGGGTTGAGCTGTGGGCCCTGCTCCTGGTAGCCGCCGTACGTCTGGGGAGGTGGTGCCGCTGCACGGCCCGTCACCGGTTCCGGACCACCGGCGTTCGGGTCATACGGGTAGCCCTCCAGCGTTTCTGCCGGAATGTCGCCCGCCGGCTGCTGGTCCCGTGTGGGTGGATTGACAGCGTTAGACTGGTCGGTGCTGTCTTCGGCCACGGCCGCCAGGCTCACTCCAAGCGTCAACGCGGCCACACCTCCCCACCATCCAACTCTCCAGTACAAGTTCGTTCCCATCACGATTCCTCCCATTGGTTGCTGTGTGAAACGTGCTCGGCTGAGCGGTATGCGGTTCAATACACGGTCTGGACGAAGCTCTTCATTTCCTCGAGCTCCTCTGCCGTGTACGCCCGCCACCCACGCCAATCCCGCTTGGCCTGTTTGATCTTGCCAGCCTTCTCCCAGCGGGTAATGGTCTTGGTGGACACCCCAAGCTTCTTGGCGACTTCGGTAATGCTCAACCGACCATCGAGAATCATGTGAACACCTCCAACTGTGCGTGTTTGCCTTGATGTCTATAGTGGACTGTCTATGACAGTCATAGAAGCAGTGAGTATGCCAGATAGGCCTGTTTTGGCTAAATATTTTATATAACTCATTTAATTAAAGGTAGTTATGACTAAAAATATGATTTACGTGTATTTTTGAAATATTAAATGCAAACAAAACATGTCGAAGACATGTCGTATATTTTATACAAATTGTGTAGCACTATCAGACAGTTTGTTGACTGTTGTGTATTTTTGGTTTTGAGTTTGTGGAGACGTAGTGTGGTCTTGACGTTGGCATTCCGTGTGCTTTTTCAATTGGGAGAACACAGGAAGGCTTTGCAAATATGGTGCCGAGGCTTTATGCTACTGGCCACCCATCACCCTGCGGACAAACGAGATGCTCTTCAATACGGTTGAGTTCTTCGTCTTTTTCGTGATCGTCTACAGCCTCTACCGCGTCCTACCACACCGATGGCAGAACTGGCTGCTCCTGGCGGCCAGCTACTTCTTCTACGGCTTCTGGGACTGGCGCTTCCTCAGCCTGATCTGGTTCACGACGACCGTGGACTACTGCTGCGCCCGGCGGATCGCCGTAGTGGACGGGAGGCGGGCCAAGCGCCGCTGGGTGCTCATCAGCATCGGAACCCATCTCAGCCTGCTCGTGTTCTTCAAGTACTTCAATTTCTTCGCTGGCAGCTTCCAGCGCCTGGCCGGCTCCTTCGGCTGGCACGTGGACCCTGTGACGCTCCACGTCGTGCTCCCAGTCGGCATCTCGTTCTATACGTTCCAGGCCATGAGCTACGTGGTGGACGTGTCCCGCGGTGCCTGTCCGGCGATCCGACGGCCGGACGACTACGCGCTCTACGTCGCCTTCTTCCCGCAGCTGCTGGCCGGCCCCATCGAGCGAGCGGTCCACTTCGCCCCACAGATCCTCCACCCCCGCCCGCGGCGCCTCAGCGCCGGGCAGTACCGCGAGGCGGCGTGGCTCATCGTCTGGGGGCTCTTCAAGAAAGCCTTCGTCGCGGACAACCTCGCGCGGTGGGTGGACACGGTGTTCGCGAAGAGCGGGGTCTTCTCCGGCGCCGAGTCACTCCTCGGCGTGTACGCCTTCGCCTTCCAGATCTACGGCGACTTCGCGGGCTACTCCGACATGGCGCGCGGGCTGGCGAAGCTGCTGGGGGTGGACCTCGTGGTCAACTTCCGCTCGCCGTACTTCGTGACGAACCCCGCTGACTTCTGGCGGCACTGGCACATCAGCCTCTCGACGTGGCTGCGCGACTACCTCTATATCCCATTGGGCGGCAACCGGCACGGTGAGCTGATGACGTACCGCAACCTCGCGCTGACAATGCTCCTGGGTGGGCTATGGCACGGAGCGGCCTGGACGTTCGTGGTGTGGGGTGCCTACCAGGGCGCGCTCCTTATCGCGCACCGGCTCCTCCAGCCGCTCTTCGCCCGGCACGCCCTGCCGGTGGCGCACCCGCTGCGGCCGCTGTGGACCGGGGTCAAGGTAGCGGTCATGTTCCATCTCACCTGCCTGGGTTGGCTGATCTTCCGGGCCGACTCGCTCGGCCAGGTCGGTGCCATGCTGGGCAACCTCTTCCACGATTTCGAATGGACACCGGAGGCGGCTCAGCTCCTGACGACGCTCGGTTTCTACCTCGGGTGGTTCGCCGCGGTGTGGGCCGGGGCGCGGCTCCTGCGCGCCCTCCCGCCCGGGGTGTGGATGCGCCCACCGGTTGCCGGGGCGCTGGCGGGATGCCTGGCCTACCTGCTCATCTTCCACCGAGTCGCCACCCGGGCGTTCATCTACTTCCAATTCTGATGGACACCACAGAGAACACAGATAGACACGCCACAGAGGCACAGAGAGGAACGGGGAGAGCTTTCCTTCTCTGTGTTATCTGTGGTGTCGAACGACACCTGAAGCTATAAGATGCGGTGTCTCCTGCGCGGATTGTTGGCCGTTGCGGCGTTCTGTGTTGCTGCGGAGACCGCGGCACGGATCGACGACTGGTACAAGTACGGGGCCGACCCGCTGGCACCCTACAGCCGGGAGGGGCTGGAGGACGCCGATGAGTACGGGGTGCGAGGCAGGCCCTACGCGCGGTTCGAGAAGTGGCGGCTGAACAACCTTGGATTTCGCGGGCCCGACGTCGGCCCTAAGCAGGCGGGACGGCCGCGCATTGTCGTAATGGGCTCTTCCGAGACCTTCGGTCTCTACGAGCAGGAAGGCAAAGACTGGGCGTCCCAGTTACGCGGGTTGCTGGAGGCGAACAGCCGGGAGGTGGAGCTCATCAACGCGGCGTTCTACGGGTTCGGGCTCCAGCTCAACCTCACCCAGCTCGAGCACCGCGTCCTCCCGCTGGCACCGGACGTCATCATCCTCTACCTCGACCCCTACTCCGGCCATTACCTGAAGGGAACCGAGGTCGTGCGGTCCAGACCGCAGCCGCGTCCGGCATTTGAGTGGCGCCTCGGCCGGAAGGCGTGGTCAGCGCTCCAGGGCATGATACCCCGCCCGCTGTATCGGCAGTACCTCCGCGCTCTCGTCGAACGGGAGCGGCGGGTCCACCAGCTCCAGACGTACGACCGGGTGCCCCCGGAGACGTACACCCGCATCCGCGCCGACCTTCAGGGGTTCGCAGACCTCTGCCGTCAGCACGGGGTCCGGCTGATTCTGGCGTCCCACGTGTGCCGAACCGACGAGCTGGCTCTGCTCATGCGCCAACGGGACCGCGTCGCCCTCACGTTTGAGGCGATCGTCGAGGCCCACGAGCGGCTCAACGCGCTGCTCGCCGAGACCGCGGCCACCAACGGCATGCCCTTTGTGGACCTGGCCGCCGCCATCCCGGCCACGCCGGAGCTGGTCGTGGACGCCTCGCACTTCTCCGATGCCGGCGCCAGGCTCGTGGCCGAGCAGCTCCTCCCGGCCGTGAGCCGTACACTGCGCACCATCCGCTCTTCCTACACCGAACCCTGAACAGTAATTACGGCAGCGGTTTGATCGTCACCTTGTCGACGTACAGGTTGCGGTCCTGGCCGCTCTGGTAGTAGTCGTTCGTGAAGGCGATCGCCGCGGCATGCGAACCAGCGGTGACGGTGAGGTCCACGGTGAACATCTTCCAGGCATTCGAGTTCACGGTGAAGCTCTTCACCGTCCGTCCGTCGATCCGCAGCTCCATGGTCGGCCACTGGAAGCCGGCGTAGCTGCCGCGGGCGACGATCTGGAACCGGTACAGCGTCTTCGTCGGGAACCGCACCGAGTCCTGGATATAGCCATTGGACCAGATGTTCCACCCGTCGGTCACCGATCCTCCGGTCGTCTTGACGGGCATGTTCTCCGCCTCGATCGTGATCGCCGTCTGAGGCGGCGGAGGCGTCAGCAGTGCCCCAATCTGCACCTTGTCCACGTAGAGATTGCGGTCCTCCGGCGGCACGTACGCGTCGTTGGTAAACGCAACCGTGATCCGCCGGCTCCCGGCTGTCATGGAGCTGTGGACGGTGTAGGCCGCCCAATCGCTTGCGGTGACCGTGAAGGTGGCGACGGTCACCCCGTCAACTCGCAACTCCATGATCGGCCACGAGCCGGCCGCCGGGGTCCCCCTCGCCATGACCCGGAGGTCGTACTCCCCGTTGGCCGGGAACGTCACCGTCCCCTCGATGTAACCGTTCGACCAGATGTTCCACCCGCCGGGCTCCGGCCCGCCGGTCGTCTTCATCGGCATCGTCTCCGCCTCCAGGACCGCGGAGAATGTCGAGCCAGCCGGGTTGGCCAGCACGGTCACATCGTCGCTGACCGAGACGACCCCGTCGTTGGCGGTGATCCGCAGGACATAGGTCCCCGCGACCGAGCAGGCGGCGGTCGTGTCCACCGCCGTCGCATTGCCGAAGGCCACCGTCCCCGGTCCGCTGACTTTGGTCCACTGGACCGCTAGCGCACTGGTGGGGATGTCCGCGTCGGTCACCGTCGCGTCGAGATTGGCCGCAGCCGGCAGCGTCACGACCTGGTCGGTCCCGGCGTTGACCACCGGCGGGCGGTTCGTATCCGTCACGGTGATGGTAACGATCTCCGAGTCGGTCAGCGTACTGTCTGATACGGTGAGCGTCATCGGCACCACCCCCGCCTGGGCGTAGTCCGGGACCCAGGAGAAGACATTGCCGGTCAGCGTGGCGCCTGACGGGAGGACATCGGCTGAGAAGGTCAGCGGGTCGTTCTCCGGGTCGCTGGCGCTCAGCGTAAAGGTCAGCAGGACATGCTCTGCGACCGTCTTGTCCCCAATCGGCGCCAGGACTGGAGCGCTGTTCGCCGGCGGGGGCGGAGGCGGCAGGAGTGCCGTCTGGAAGGTCTGGGCCGGCGAGACTGCCATATTGCTGGCCGCATCCGCCGACTTCACCCGGTAGTAGCACGTCGTGCCCTCATTCAGGCCGCTCAAGTGCAGGCTGTGGGACGCGAGCAGCGCTTCATCCACCGGAGTCTGGTTGCCGTAGGACGAGGTCGGGCCGTACTCCACCTGCGACGTCGCTGGCTCGTTGGTGCTCCAGTTGAGGATAGCCCCACCCGCCGTGATGTCGGCCGCCTGGACGCCGGTGATGACCGGCGGCGTGGTATCGGCGGACGTCCCGCTGGACTCCACGGCCCCGATGTCCGGCCCGGCTCCGCGTCCCGCGCGGGCCTGCTTGAGAATGTCCTCCGCCGCGGCCTTTGAGGCGTCCGCAGCATCCACCACTGGGCTTCCGCTCCCCGGCACGCCGTAGAGCGTGATGAGCCGCTGGAACTCACCCGCGATGGTCGTCTGCCCGCTCAAGAAGGCGTTGGCCGCCGTGTCGTAGCGCGGCAGAATGACCTGGCCGATCGCCGGCAGTTTGGGATCCTGCACAATCCGCTGGGCGTCGTCGGCCGCCTCGAGCCCGCCGTCGGCGCTGCCGGGCAGGCTGTTGCCGTTGTTCCAGAGGAGGTTGCGCGCGAACGTCACCTGGGAGATACCGGCGTCCGCCCCGACCGAGAAGACGCTCATCGTCCCCGTCGGGTCGGCCCAGATGTTGTTCGCGATGGTGACCCCATCCGTCTGGTAGCCGCTGGCGCGCAGCGACACGACGTAGCCGCGGGCCGGCAGGTCACCCACCACGGTGTTGTTACGGATGGTGACGTTCTTGGAGGCCTCGACGCCGATGGGTGCTTCGATCTTGTTGGTCGAGTTGCCGATCATGAGGTTGTTCTCAATCAGCACGTCCTGCGCCTCGTAGGCCGGCGTGCCATCCTCGCCGAGACGAATGAAGTTAGCCGACGGCGCCCCCTGCCAGTTGAGCAGAATGTTGCGGCGGATGGTGACGTGCTTCGACCAGTTGTTGCAAAAGCTTGAATCCCACTGACACGGGCTGTTCTTCACCACGATGTTGCTCCGGGCGAGCCCCGAGACGGCCCGGCCGCTGCCCGCGTAGTCGCTGAAGAAGATGTTGTCCTCCACGGTGGCGTTGAGGATGGCGTTGAGGTCGATGTCCTCATCGCTATCGCCATGGTTGTAGAAGACGTTGCCCACGATGGTGATGTCCATCGCGCGGTCGTTGATCTTCAGGATGTCGTTGTCGTAGCTGTCGTGCAGGATGTTGTTGCGGAACGTGAAGTGATGCGAGGCCTCGCCGATCTGAATCATCGTGACGCTCCGGCTCGGGCCCAGCACGAACCCCTCAATCGTGTAGTGGGCCCCGCCGAACGAGCGGAAGAGCGAGTTGCCGCCCGCGTTGGTCAGGATCGCCCGGTAGGGATTCTGGGCCTTGATCGCGAGGGAGGTCGTGAACACCCGGCTCAGGTTCACCGAGGGATTGGTGTACGTGCCATCCAGCACCAGGAGCGTGGTATCGTTGTCCGGGACGTTCAAGACCCCGAAGCCGATGGTCCGCCACGGATTGCCCGGTGTCGTGCCGCGGCCCGGCGAGAGGTCATCGACGCCGATCGGGCCGATATAGAAGACAGCGCCCGGGGTCGGTGCGGGAACCGGAGCGGCGTTCGACACCTGGATCGTCACCGGGGCCGAGGTGGTCTGGTTCCCCGCCGCGTCGCGGGCCACCGCGGTCAGCGTGTAGGCGCCGTTGGGAATCGTCGTCGTGTTGAGGGGCACGGAGAAGGTGTTCGTGGTGTCCTCCGGGCCGAGATTCTGCGCGTTCAGCTTGAACTGAACCCCGATGACCCCGATGTTGTCCGAGGCGGTGGCGACCACGGTCGTCGAACCGGACACTGTGCTGCCCTGCGCCGGCTGGGCCAGACTCACCGATGGCGGGACCGTGTCAGCGGCCGGTGGCGCGGCAGCACCCGCTTCCCGCAAGGTCAGCGTGTGCGTGCCGGAGCCGGAGATGGTCAAACGGCCGACCCCCTGGGCGCTGACGGTCAGCGTCGTTTCCGTGCCGTTGTCCACCTTGATCCGCCACGCCCTGGCCGGGTCGAGGTCAATCAGGTAGCAGTCCGTGGTCGACGTCCCAGCGTTGAAGGTGAGGGAGTAGCCCGCGCGCAGCAGCCGTGTGGCCTTCAGCTGGTCGAAGAGCGGCGGGTCGTCATACTTCAGCTTCCAGTTGCTGTCCATGCTCGGGAAGGAGAGGTTCGGTCCCTGCACCGCTCCGAACATCGCGACCACGTCGTTGTGGCCGCCCCGCTGGACGAGCACCCCTTCTGCCTCGCCGCCAGCACTTCGCAAGAGGCTGCTCGAGAGAGTGGGGGACCCGCTGGAAACCTGTACGACGTTCAGAAAGGTGTCCCACTGGCGCGTCGTGGAGGGCTGGATGCGCACCTGGTAGCGCTTCTCAGAATCGTTGATGAAGCCCGGCATGTAGACGCTGTGCTCGTCATACACGCTCCGCTGCTGGCTGGCCGGCAGCAGCGTCGACACGCGAACCTGCTGGCCGCCCGGCGTGTTCCAGCTGATGTTGCCCGAGGTCAGATTCGGAGAGACCGGGGCGTGGAGGATCCACTCTTTGAGCTGGGAGGCACCCTCGATCCGGCTGCGGTCCGTTGAGTTGTAGCCATCGTACGCCTGTAGGTCCTGCGGCCGCTGGGCGTTGGTGCGGTCGAAGACGATGATGGTGTCGGAGCGCTTATCGGTGCTGGGCAGGTAGAACAGGCTGCGGGTCCATTCGTGCAGGAACCGCGCCGGCGGGTTCCACCAGCCGGGTGAGTACCAGCTGCCGCCGGTCGTCCCCGCAACGTAGGCGTAGGAGCCGTTCGGGCCGAACTCTTGGGCCACGGGCCCGCGCGCTTCACGCATGGAGGAAAAGCCGGCGAAGGTCATTCCGTTGACCTCGAACCCCTCGTTTGAGTCATAGCCGATGGGGTGCGTGATGGCCCACTCGCCGTTGCGTCGGAGCTGGAAGTTGCCCATAAACCATACTTCGTGGTCGACGTTGACGCGCCCGGGCATGTGGGCGCCGAAGAAACTGTCGTCAGGATTCCAGCCGTTGTGGACGAACATGATCCCCTGCCCCGGCGCATAGTGGAGGCCCGAGGCCACCGCCCCATGCCAGTCGGCGCTGGCCGCGTAGGGGTTGAAGAGCACGAAGGAACGCGGATCGGCCTCATCACCATGCGCGTACGGGTCGATGGCATTGGCGATGGCGGCGAGTGCGTCGCGGAAGTGGTGGAGGGACGTCCCGACGGCGGCGTTGTTCTGGAGCAGGCCGGAGAGCATGTTCAACATCGGCATCCGGCGGAAGAGCCGCATGCTACGCGGGTCCTGATTGTCACCCCACTGGTACGACTGCGTGAGGTCTGGGGCGAGTTCCTGGATCTGCGCCAGGGCAATCTGCGGCAGGAGAGCGGTCACCTCCGGGAAATGGTCCGCGCCCGTCGCGGTCCTGACCCCTTCGGCTCCCATGAGCAGCAGCTGCAGGGTACCTGGGTTGTAGTGGGAGCTCTCGATCCAGATGCCGCCCTGCGACTTCTGGACGTAGTCCCTGATGGTGTTGCGGAACGTATCGTGGTTGTCGCCGGTGGCATCCAAGCCGCCCACCACGGCGAGGAATTCATTGGCCCGGGAGTTTTCCCCCTGGGTGGCGAGGCCGAGGAACACCATGCCGAAGTAGTCGCCGGTGCACTGATCCGAGTCGTCCGTTCGCATGCCCCAGTCAGAGTTGAGGACGAGGTCGGCCCAGCCGTTGAGGGCGTTGCGGAAGGTCTGCCGCTGAGCCGAGCTCAGCGCCGGATACAACCAGTCGTACATCCAGACGAACTCGGCGAAGTGCTCGCGGAGCCAATCCGCTCCGGGGTTCCCCAACTGGCCTGAAAGGATGTTCCACGCCGTCTGGGCGTAGGCCGCATCACCCGTGACCTGATAGGCCATCGTCGGCCATTCACCCAGGTCGATGTACCGGGCGCCGGACGTGCCCGACCGGTCGGCGTAGTACTTGAGCGACCGCCACCAGGAATGGTTCTCGGCCCGGAGCCGGTTCCACACCGCCTGCCGCTCCGGCGTCCACAGGAGCTTGGGGCTCCGGCCCGTCGGGGAGGGGTCGGCGAAGGCCGGCGTGACGAGCCCGACCACCGCGGCCAGCGCTAGGATTATGGTCGTAATGCGATAGCGCGTCATCATCGTTAAGACCCTCCTACTCACCTTTTCCCTGAAGAGACGCGGGAGCGCAGGCTAGCTTGTTCTCGCTCATCCACCGCACATAGCCGAGTGTGTGAAATCCTGATTCTGGAAGCCACAGTTTGAGTGGGTCGTCAACCCTCTTTTGAGAGAGACGCTGCGAGAATCGTCCTCCATCAGTAGCTGGAAGCACGCAGAAACCTCCTCCGAAACGACGCAAGTCCCGCACTTGCACATCTTCGGAGAACTCGCCGTCGTCGATGACGCCGCGGGTGTGCGCCTTAGCGAACTTGACGCTCGTCTTGATCCTTCGTTCGAGTTCGAAACTCATACCTCAAATCCCCCCTTAATGCTGAAACCGTCCCTTGACTGTCGTCTCTCCTCAATCCGCTCCCCGAGCGTGTCGAACGCGTGGCTCACCTCGCAGTCGAGGCATCGCCCCCGCCGCACGTCGGAGAGTTCGGCGCCGCAATCGCGGCACGCCGGCTTCGTCTCCGCCTCGCGCGGCCTGCCTGCCCCCGCACGCTTTGCTTCGCAAAGCGAAGCAGCGGGGGCGCAGGCGGGCCAGCACCACTCGCACAGATTGGCGTACGCGTAGATGACCGCCGTCTGGCGTCCGCACTCTTCGCAGATTCCGTGTTCGCGTTTCATCGTCCGACGACCCCTCAGGCCGAGAAAAAAAGAAAGACGCCGAGCAATCCCGTCCCTTCGGGATTACCCGGCGTCTTGTCGAAGTCTGCTAATCGCCCGGTCGTGCTGGGCGATCCAGCCTCACAATCGCCGTTGTCGACTTACCGGCACCGCGCGTTTCCACCGCGGCTCCTGACGCCCCGCGTCAGGTCATGCACGTACAATCGTAAGTCTGCCCAATGACTCGCAACGCTGTCAAGAGTCCGGAAAACTTTTTCGCAATCCTCGTCGCTCAGCGCAGCTCCGGCGGCAGGATGCGGCTCAGCTCCGCGAGGCTCGTCTCGCCGGTCGCGACTTTCCGCCAGAACGCGTGCGCGAGGCTCACCATGCCGCGGGACATCGCGGACTGGCGGATCTGGGCGCCGGAGGTGCGCCTGATCATGAGCGAGCGGATGTGGTGGTCGACGGCGAGCAGCTCGAAGACGCCGGTGCGGCCGTGGTAGCCGGTCTGCCGGCACCGCTTGCAGCCCCGGGGGCGCCACAGGCGCACCGCACCCGCTTTCCTGGGCACCGCGATGCCGAGCGGCACGAGGCTCGAGGCCTCCACGTCTGAGGGCTCCCGGCAGGCGACGCACAGCTTGCGGACGAGCCGCTGGGCGAGGACGCCGGAGAGCGTCTGGCAGAGGAAGAACGGCTCGATCCCGAGGTCGAGCAGGCGCGTGACGGCGCTGGAGGCGTCGTTCGTGTAGAGCGTCGAGAGGACGAGGTGGCCGGTGAGTGCGGTGCGGACAGTGAGGCTGGCCGTCTCCTGGTTGCTCATTTCGCCGACCATGACGACGTCGGGATCGTGGTCGGCGATGGAGCGCAGGCCGTCGGCGAACGTGAGGCCGGTGCGCGTTTGGACCGGGATCTGCGTGAGGCCCGGCAGGACCTGCTCGACCTGGTCCTCGACCGTGATGATGTTGACGCGGCCGGTGTTGAGCTTGGCGAGGCAGGTGTAGAGCGTGGTGGACTTGCCGGAGCCGGATGGGCCGGTGACGAGGAGGAGGCCGGCGGTCTTGGAGAGCAGTGCCGCCAGTTGCTGCTGCTGCTCCTCGAGCAGGCCGAGCTGGTCGAGCGGCAGGATGCGCGAGGCTTCCTTCAGCCGGACGGCGAGGCTCTCGCCCTCCGCGGTGGGCAGGACTGAGACACGCACGTCCAGGCGGATGCCGTCGAGGTCGAAGCCGAAGCGGCCCTGCTGGGGCAGTCCCTGCTCGGCCGGCTCCAGCTTGGCCAGACCTTTGATGGCGGAGAACACCTGGCGGTGCCCACGGACGAACTTCGAGGAGACCGGCACGTCCGAAAGCGCGCCGTCAATCCGCTCCCGCACCCACGGGCCGGCGAAGCTGGTCCCGAGGTGCAGGTCGGTCGCGCGGGTCGTGTACGCGTGGACGATGAGCTCGTGGATGAGGCCGGTCACCTCGTTGGGCGCTTTTACCGCCGCCGGCGGTCCGGCGGGCATCACCACGGCCGCCGGCTTGGTCGAGGCCGCAGTCGTCCCGTGGCCGTTCGCGTAACAGCGGCGGATCGCCTGATCGAGGTCGCCGGCGGTCACCGCGACGGGGATGACCGGGCAGCCCAGCTGTGCGCGGAGGGTCTCGAGCGTCTCGGCGTCCAGCGGGCCGTCCACCGCCGCATGCAGGCTCGTGCCGTCCCACCGCAGGGGCAGGACGCGCTGCTGCTTGGCAAGGCCGGCGTCGACCCGCGCGAGCGCCTCCGGCTCCGGCTTGGCCGAGGACAGATCCACCGTCTCCAGCCCCATCGCAACGTAGAAGCAGTGGTCGAAATCGAAGGGCTTGGCCAGGTAGTCGCTGGCGCCGCGCTGCATCGCCTCCTGGATCATCGGCTCATCGGCGATGCCGCTGATGACGACGACGCGCAGGTTGGGGAACCGTGCTTTCAGCGTGGAGAGGACGTCGAGGCCAGAGCCGTCTGGGAGCTTGAGGTCGAGCAGGACGACGTCGACCTTCATCGTCCCGACGCGGTCGAGCGCCTCGCGGGCGGTGCCGGCCGTCGTCACCCGGAAGCCTTTTTCGGTAAAGAGCGCACCGAGCGCCTTGCACAGCATCGGCTCATCGTCGATGACGAGCAGCTCGCGTGGTGTCATCGCCCCCTGTTCGATTTTATGTTCCATTGGTATTTCCTAAAGCTTTTTAAATTATACCTGTTCCCTTGTGAGCGCGACAAGACGGGGAAGAAAAAATCCCGGCGGCATGTAGAGATCCGGGGTTGGGGACTTTGGGCTGGGGACGTGACGAGTTGCGCGAAGGAAGGAGGCTTACGACTTGGCGGCGAGCTCGCTTTCGTCGAGCATCTGGAGCTCGTCCCGCCACTCGTTCTCGTTCGAGGTCGCGTCGCCGGCCGCGGGCTCGTCCGGCAGTTCCTCATCCAACTGGTCGAGTAGTTGGAGCGTCTCGGCGACCCAGGAGTCGTCGCTCTGGGGGGCTTCGGCGAGCACGATGGCGTCCGCCTGCTCCAACGTCTCCGCGAGATGCTCCACGTCGTCGGGGACGGCCAATCCGTTCATCGGCTCGTCCAGCTCTGCCAGCAGCTCCGATTCCTGCGCGAGCCGGTCGGCGAGCCGCTGGCCGGACTCTGCGTGGTGGAGGAGGGCGAGCCCGACCAGCACCACCGCGGCGGCGGCCAGCGACACGGCCATCCGTGGCCACAGGTCCAGGAGCCGCTCGGTCCAGGCCGCCGGCGAGCGGACGGGGCGCAAGGCGCGCACCCGGGCCATGACCTGGGCGGTGAAACGCGCGCGGTCGTCGTCTGAGGGCGCCTTGAGCGGATGACGGGCGAGCCAGGTCTTGAGCCAGTCGGTGAGGTCCATCAGATCAACTCCTGTGTGAGCCACGGCGTCAGCCGAGCGCGCAGCGACGACGTAGCACGGAAGAGGTGGGATTTCACCGTGCCGACGCGGCAGCCCATGATCCCCGCCGCTTCTTCAACCGACAAGCCGTGGACGTGATGGAGGAGGAAGGCCGTACGCTGCTTCATCGACAGCTCCCCGATCGCCTCGGTGAGCCGGCCGGAGAGCTCCCGGTTGACCGCGTGCTCGCCGGGACCGGGACGGGGATCGGGCGCATCCACAAAGATCCCATCGCCGTCCACAGGATCGTCGCCAGCTCCTCCCAGAAGAGCCGGCACCACCGGATGCCGGGCGCGGGCGCGGTGGACGTCCTTGCAGCGGTTGATGATGATGCGATAGAGCCACGTCGAAAAACGCGCCGCACCCCGAAAGCGACCCAGCGACCGGTAGGCGCTGAGGAAGGCTTCTTGGGCAACGTCCCGGGCATCCTCGAAGTTGCCCACGAAGCTGAAGGCGAGCCGGATGGCGCGGTCTTGGTAGCGGTCCACGAGCTCGGCGTACCGGTCAACGTCCCCAGCCCGCACCGCCCGAATGGTGTCCGCATCACTGTCCGCCATGGGAGAAGGTAGCGATAGTATAACATTCCACACCTTGAAGTTCTTGGCGAGACCGCCCCACCAACTTCTGCCCACGATGGTGGGCAGAAGTTGGTGCCGATGCCCGAGCCGGGCACCACACGATAGCGGGGTCGGCGACGGGCATACCGAGCACGAAGTGCGAGGCACCACGCCGGGATCAGATAGGCGTAGCGAGGCACCAACCGCCTGCGCATCAGGCCTGTTCATGCCGGCGACACTCAGCGACGACGACCGCCACCGGAACCGCTGCCCCCGCCGCCGTGCGACGGGCCGTTACCGGTACTACTACCCGGGCCGCCCCGCGGCCTGATACCCTCAGTATGCTCATTGCGCCGCTCGCCGCCCATCCCCTGGCCGCGGCCGATCCCCTGTCCGTGATCGCGCACACCCTGGTCGCCGTGCGGACCTGGACCGCCCGGACCTCGACCGCCAGGACCTCCCGGTCCTCCAGGAGGACCGTTGCGGCGATCGTGGACATCCTCTCGATGGGCCTGTCGATCCTCCCGCCGGTCGTGCCGGTCCTCGCGGTGGTCGCGCACATCTTCCCGGCGGTCGCGGATGTCCTCCCCGGCCCGCCTCCCATCGGGGCCGGGGCGGGCCACCCGGTCGTGATGCTTCTCCGCCCACTGCGGGTGTTCAGCCTTGAAGTGCTCGTACGCTTCCGGATGGTTCTGCTTGAACTGCTCGAGCTTCTGCTCGCGCCACTCCTGGCGCCGATCCATGAGCTGTTCGTAGCGCTCCGGGTTGTTCGTTTTGAGGTGCTCGAGCCGCTCCTGCAGATTCGCCTGGCGCTGCTCTATCAGCTGGTGAAATTTCTCCGGATTGGTCTCCCGCAGATGCTCCAGGCGCTCCTGCCGGCGTTCCTTCAACTGATCCGTGAGCCGCTCGTAGGCCTGCGGGTCGTTTTCCTTCAGGTGAGCCAGCCGATCCTTGAGCTGTTCGCGGCGCTGCTGGACCGCCTGCTTGAACGCCTCAGGGTTTTGTTCCTTTAATGCGCGCAGCCGCTGCGCTTCTTCGCGCCACTGCTCGCCGGCAGGCTCTGTCCGATCGTGGACGTCTTCACGATGGTCCCGCACATCTTCCCGGTGGTCGCGCACAGCCTCAACCCGGTCACGGCGACCCCCTTCCTGCGTCGGCCCGCCTCCCGGAGGCAGCTCGGCACCGGCCAGCGGTGCAAGTCCGACGACCCCAAGAATGACCCATCCGACCAGCGCATGTCTCATGGCTTTGTCCTCCTGTGTCATACCTGTTAGACGCCGGAGGCGCAGAAAGGTTTACAGGGCACTCGTGTTAGGCGCGCGCCGAGCGGCGCCTGAGCGAGGCCAGCCCGACCGCCAGCACGAAGAGCGCTTCCGCGATCAGGTAGCCGATGAGGAGCGTCGGGAGCGGCTTGGCGCTGCCGCCCGCGTAGCTGTGGAGGCCGACGAGATAGAAGCTGACCCCGTAGTAGGTCATGAGCAGGAGGAGGAATCCACCGATGGTGCTCAGTGCCACGCCCACCCCGTAGAGCCAGCCGGCGAACCGGCCATGCAGAACCGCGAGGAACCACAACAGGGTGATGAGCGCCCACGTTTCCTTGGGATCCCAGCCCCAGTAGCGGCCCCAGGAGGCGTTGGCCCACACGGCACCCAGCATGATGCCGCCGGCGAGCAGGACGACTCCGACCTGGAGGGTCCGATAGAGGAAGAGATCCAGTGAAGCCAACGCCTGGCGGCGTCCGCGGCGGCGGGTCAGGAAGAACGCGCCGTACAGGTGCGCGAGCACCGTCGCCAGCGCGAGCGCGCCGTAACTGGCCACGATCGTCAGCACGTGGATGGTGAGCCACAGGTTGCTGCGCAGGACGGCGACGACGGGCGAGATGCTCGAATCGAGCGGGAGGTGCTCGGCTAGGGTCAGCATGATGGCGGCCAGGATCGCTGCGGCCAGGCCGAACAAGGTGGCCCGGTAGATGCGCCCGAACACCAGCGCCAGGGTGACGGCCACGAACGGCAGCCAGAGCGTCGTCTCATAGAAGTTCGAGACCGGGGGCCGGCCGCCAAGAATGACCCGCAGGAGAATACCGGCCGCATGCACGGCGGCTGCCGCCCAGAGCGCCGTCAGGCCGATCTGCCCGACCCGGCTCTTCGGGCGCAGGAGGTGGATCAGCAGTGCGAGTGCGGCGAACAGGTAGACAAACCGGGCCGCCCAGAATAGGTTGGCGTGGTTGTACCACACCTCCAGGTCTATTCGCCAGGAGGCCGGATACGCCGCCGGGTTGGCGGCGCGCAGCCGCTCCGCCAACCCGCGGGCGGACCCGCTCATGGCGTCGGCGCGCCCGGCCCGCACATCGGCCATCAGCGCCGTCCATGCCTCGCGGATCGCCGCTTGGCGGTCGTCCGGATACCCGGCGGGTTCCAGCACCGGCAGCCAGACCTGCTCGATGGCAGACGGGGGCGGCACCACGTTGACCTTCTGCTCTGTCAGGCCGCTGAACGACACGAACCGGTCAAACGCGTCCATCGTCTCCTGCTCCAGCATGGTGAGCTTCTCCTCGCGCTGCTGCTTCTCGACGATCGCGGGCAGCATCCGCATGAGCTTGCGCGAGGCGACGAGATCACTGTAGGAGATGCGCGGGCTGTGGAGGTCCATCCCGAGCGCTTCCCGCAGCGGTCGGAACGGTATGTCGATCATCGGCCGCGCCTGCCAGGACGACGGCTCGGCCATGATGGCCAGCACGGTCTCGACCGGGTCCTGCGCGCCGTCGCGCGGCGAGCCGGTGATGTGGTGGAGCGTTTCCCGGGCGAAGCTGTCGAAGGGTTTGACCCGGCCGTGGTCCTGCACCGCGATCCGGCGGATGGTCCGCAACGCGTCGGGCGGGAGTGCCGCCGAGGCCGGGCGGGCGGCCGAGGCCAACCCCAGGCAGAGCGCCGCACAGGTCCAGCCAATGGCACGAGAGGTCATGCGCGTGTCCTTTTCCGTTTCGGAGGCTCGGGAGACCGTAGGGTAAACATGGCCACCACACCGCCGATGACGATGAGAAACCCGGCGTAGACGAGGGGGGTGCCGGGATCGTTGCGCACTGACAGGATCGTGGTCTCGGTCGGCCCAGGGACGTAACTGGATTGGAAACAGCTGTAGCCGCGGTAGCGCAGCGGGTGATTCATGCGGATGTTCCGCATGAGGATGATGCCGCGCTGCGCATCCGTGAGCTGGACGTCGCTCTCGAACGCGGCGGCCATCTGGGTGCCGGGGTAGTCGGTCTTGCGGAAGTCGAGGAGCTTGATCGTGAACGGCAGTTCACGCTGGTCGGGCCGGTACTCGATACGAATGGGTTCTGTGCCCAGGGCGAGCTCCGCCGAGCCGCGCAGGCCCACCCACGCCTCGGCCGTCTGGACGCCCTCCTGTGCGATGAGATGAAGCGCTTCCGCCTTGACTTCGTCGCCCCGGTTGGTGATGTGCTGGACGAGGCTCGCGCGGGGATAGAATGCGGCGATCCGAAACTGATCGTCGAGCGATGGATGCGTGTAGTCCGTCCCGGTCTCGATGGGATCCAGGACCTGCCGCTCCCCGGCCGCACCCGTCAGCACCGCCGCGAGCCGGCCCTCCGGCGCGCGCAGCAGCACGATGGCATTGGGCGGCAACACCTCAGCGGCGGGATGGGTGTAGCTCACCTCCACCTTGATCTGGTGGGCCCAGCCGTGCATTGCCGGAATCTCCGGATGCAGCGCGAAGAGGAGATGCGCATCCGTGCCTTCGGGGCCGGTGAGGGTGAACGAGACGGCGGGATTGTTGGGCGCGTCGGAGCGGCTGGTGAGCCCCTGCTCCGTCATGGCGAAGTCGGGGAAATAGTCTTTAAAGGTGGCGCGGTAGGGCGTGCCGGGAATGTCGACGGTGCGGTCGCGCTCATCGGGAACCGACAACTCTACGGTGCGCCCGGTGTCTGCGAATCGGAGTGTTACCACCCCGCGCGGGTGTGCCGCCTCCGGACTCGGGTGCAGCAGCCGGTCCAGCTGCTCCTTGGTCTTTGGCTCAAGGAAGAGGATGTGCCCTTCCTCCCAGCCGGCGCCGAACCGCTCCGGATTCCGCGCGAAGAGCCAGAGCGCCTCCTGTTGGTCTCCGTGGCGCACCAGTAGGTGCACCGCCGGATTCTCGTCGGTGCCGTCACCGGAGACGGTCTCGGTGGTCACCGCGTCCGGGTAGTAGCGGTCCACCGTCAGACGGATGGCGCGCCCGCCGATGGTGACGGGGAAAGCGGTGTTGGGCTCGCGCAGCCACGCCTGCGTCTCAAACCGCGTCCGAAACACCTGCTGCAGGCCGGGGTTGGGCTGAGAGACGATGAGGACGTTCCCCGGCAGCTGCAGGACCCGCTCCGCCTGGCCCTCGGGGATGATGAGCTGGCCCTCGACGCCGAGCCGCCCGCCGAGGATGCCGCCGACGAGGATGAGGATAATGCCCAGGTGCGCGAGGACGAAGGGGAGGTGGCGACGCTGCCAGGGGTAGCGCTCGAATGCCGCGACGGCGAGGTTGACGGCGAGGAACGCCAGCAGACTCTGAAACCACCATGCACGGTAGACGAACCGCTGGACCGCCGCCGTGCCGAAGCGCGCTTCGTAGAGCGTCCCCCACGCCAGGACCGCCGCAATTGACACCAAGAGGGGAACGGCGAGCGTCACGGATCCAAGCAACCGGAGGAGCGTCTGGTGGGTCACGAATGGTGTTCGAGGCTCGCGAGGTATCGTGCAAGATCCTCCACTTGCGTATCGGTCAGTTCGCCTTGAAAGCCGGGCATGGCGGAGTCGGGATTGACCGCGGACGGATTCCCGATGTACGTCTTGAAGTACGACTTCGTGCGTGCCACGCCGCGCACCGGCAGCTCGGGGCCGACGTCCCCGCCGGCTGCCCCGCCTCTCATTGTATGACAGGCGGCGCAGTGCGTGGCAAACAGTTTCGGCGCCTCCTCAGTGAACGGCTCAGGGTGGCCGCGCCCATCTCGTCCCCGCCGCGGAGCAGCTTGACCAGTGCCGGGCCGATCCCCGGGGTCTGGCCCGCGATATTGGTGCCCACCGCCGTAGCCCAGTACGCCTTCTGATCCCAGGGCAGGAGGTAGCCGGTGAACCCAAACCCCACGACGAGCAGCAACAACAGCACTCCCACGAGCCACGTCGCCTCACGGGGATACTTGTAGGCGCCCATCACATAGACGCGCAGCATGTGCAGGACGACCAGCACCACCATGAGACTCGCCCCCCAATGGTGGCAGCCGCGGATCAGCCGGCCAAACGGAACCTCCGCCTCAATGAATCGGACGGAGTCATAGGCATGGTCCGGCGAGGGGACGTAGTTCATCGCGAGCAGGACGCCGGTCACCACCTGCATGATAAAGAGGAAGAGGGCCGCGCTGCCGAGGGTGTAGAGCCACGCGGCCGGCCCCTTGAGTTCAGGGACGTGGCGCGCGAACAGCGCCTGCCAGACCCGGTCCGCGCCGGTGCGCTCGACGAACCACGCGGAGAGCCTCATGCCGAGGCCCGCCGAACGTCCGGTAGGATGAGAAGCCGGCCGGCCTGCACCTTCCAGGGGTAGCGATCCAGCGGACGGGGAGGCGGGCCGGCCACCACATTGCCCTGGCTGTCGAAGACGGCGGCGTGGCACGGGCAGAGAAACTGTTTTTGCGCCTCGTCCCACCGATAGGGACAGCCCAGATGGGTGCACCGCGGATCAAAGACGATGAACTCCTTCCCGTTCGGGGTCAGCACCCAGGCAGAGGAGCGGCGCTCGGTCGTCAGCCACGCGTCGCGCCGGCGCCGCACGAACTCCACTTTCACCGGGCTGCCGGGACGAAGATCCGCGACGGCGTCCAGATCCACCCAGTCTTCCTGGCGTTTTTGAAAGAGCGGGCCGAGCACGTAGCCGCCCCCCCCCGCCCCACCGATCGCCACCGCCATCAGCGACCCGAGGAACACGATGCAGCGGCCGAGAAACACCCGGCGGTCCAGCAGCGGATCGGTCGCCATTAGAATTTCAGGGACAGATCGAACCAGATGACATGGGCGGTGTAATCGCCGGACTCCACATTCTCATTCGGGTTGTACGTGAAGAGCGCGTATTTGGCTCCGACGGATGTGTTGTTTGTCAGGGCCCACGTGACACCGGTCGTGACATCCGCCCGCTGGAACGCGGCGCCGTAGGGCATGCCGGTGTTGGCGTAATCATTGAAGTTGTCCGCCCCTGAGAGCTGGAGCGTGCTCGTCCAGGTCACGTTCGGCTTGGGGCTGTAGTCCGCGCTCAAGAGCCACGTGTCCACGTCGGCGTGAACCCCGTACCACGGCCTAACGGCCGTGGCCTCTGGAACAACCCTTCGGGACGACCACGCCATTCCTCCCCGCCCTGACGGGCGGGGCGTCCGCCGTGGTACGGGGTGAAACGCCGGGATGTCGGCCGTCGAGGCCAAGCGGGCCGGTGTTGAGGTCACGGCGGTCTGCCGGGAAAACGACGTGGTCGTGGTCAGCGTGCGGAGGGGCTGCAGGACGACGTCATAGGTGTAGAGGTGGGAGCGCACCCCGGTTTTGACGGTGTCCTGAGCCTCGGCCCGTGTGGCGTACTTATCCGTCCTGAACTGATAGATGTACAAGCCGGGCAAGGCGGATGCGGCGCGCATCGAGCTGCGCTCGCCGGACCCGGCGTGCAATCCCTACCTCGCCTTCAGCGTGATCCTGGCGGCGGGCCTCGACGGCATGGAGCAGCAGTACGAGCCGCCGGCGCCGACGGAAGAGAACGTCCTGGCGCTGAGCCAGGCCGAGCGCACGCGGCGGGGGATTGCGACGCTGCCGGGGAGTTTGGGGGAGGCCATCGCGCTGGCCGAAGGGAGCAAACTCCTGCGCCGGGCGCTGGGCGAGCACGTGTTCGCGTCCTTTCTGCAGAATAAGAAAATCGAATACACCCGATTCTGCGGCACCCTCACCGACTACGAGTTGCGGACCTACCTGCCGCTCCTGTGAGGCTGCCGCAGGATTGCGTAACGTCGCTCAACGTCACGTAAGCTTCTAGCTCTTGACGCGCCGGGGTCTCGTCAGGTAGATTTTGGGTAACCAGACCGCGCACGCTTCGAAAAGGGCAAACCTGCAGGAACGCAGGGACGCCCGCCTGCCGAGCAAGGCACGAGACGCTTGGGCAAGCGGGCCTGTTCGCGAACAGCATCCCCGGAGGGCATGCTGAGAACGGCGGGCAGGCAAAACCACGGGTCCAGACCGGACAGCCGGGTTGCCGAAAGGCGACCCGGATGTTTTGTTGAGGCGGGAGCCGCCGACCCGGGCAGGCGGGGAGGGGACGCGGGACACGGAGAGACAACCCCGGGGGGACGGCCATGCGTCACGACAGCTTCCAGCGGGTGGGGCTCGGCGGGCTCGCGTTGGTCCTGCTGATGGTGGGCAGCCAGCCATCGGCGATGGCCCTCGTCCGCGACCAACGACCGCCTGCGCCTGCCCAAGCCCATGGAGCGGCGCGCCCTGACATGCCCGATCCGCGACAGCCCGTCGGGTCCCAGCGCCCGCGGGCCCACACACCCGCCTACGCCAAGGGCCAGTTCCTGGTGAAGTTCACGCCCAGCCTCACGCAGTGCGCCCACTGTCTCTTTCAGAAGAAACAACGCTTCGCCACCGCGCTGACCGACGCCTCCGATTCCCTGGATCGGCTCACCCAGCAGACCGGGGTCACGGCCATCGACCCGCTCTATCCGCAGTGGCACCGGGAGCGGACGTCGGACGCCACCCGGGCCTACCAGCAGGGCCTCGACACCGTCAAGCGAAAGATTTGAAAACATGCCACTTCACCAGTTTCGGTGACATGCCGTGGGAGTACGGCGTGAAGCGCTGTGGCTCACGTGTTGAGCATATCGAGCAGGACCTGTGCCGCTCGTTCGACCGCGCCAGGGGGACCAAGCTGTTGCGTGAGCCATCGCAGCTGTCCTCGCATCGCCTCGCACCGTTCGTCACTACGCAGCAGGTCCACGATGGCCGAGGAGACACGGTTGGCTGTCGCGTGGTGCTGCAGGAATTCCGGGACCAGTTCGCGGCCGGCCAGGACATTGACCATCGCGATATGCGGGACCCGGACCACCAATCGCGCGGCGGCGTATGTCGGCCACGAAGCGCGGTAGACGACGACCATGGGCACTCCGCACAGCGCCGCCTCCAGCGTCGCGGTGCCTGAGACGACGATCGCCGCCTCCATCAGCTGCAACGCATCATACAGCGACCCTTCGACGATTCTCACCTCAACGCCGGCGCGCGACAGTTTCGGCACCAAGCGATCACTTGGCACCGCTGGAGCTTTTGGAAGCAGAAACTGCACGCCGGGCATGCGCCACGCGATGTGGCGTGCTGCCGCAAGCATCAGCGGCAGATGTCGGCGAATTTCTTGATCCCGCGATCCTGGGAGAAGACCCACCGTTCTGCGCCAAGGGTTCAGCTCGAACCGTTTCAGCGCTTCCGCCTTCGTCAAGGAAGGTTTGGCCAGCTCAACGAGCGGGTGGCCAACCCAGACGACCGGCACGTCAGCCGCACGGTAGAATGCTTCTTCAAACGGGAAGAAGACCGCCATTCGGTCCACGTAGCGTCGGATAAACCGCAACCGCCAGCGACCCCATGCCCAGAGTTGCGGGCTGATGTAGTAGAGCACGGCAATGCGATATTGCTTGGCCAGGGGTGCCACCACCGGCAGGTTGAAGTCGCCGAAGTCGACCAGCACGACCAGATCCGGCCGCTGCGTCTTGAAGTGGTGTTCCAAGAGTTGCTTGGCTCGGAGGAACCGTCGCAGGTGGCGCGCGGCGTCGAAGGGACCGATCGCGGAGGCTTTGGTGAGGTCGTCGAGCAGCGCCACACCGGCGCGCTGCATCGCGGGGCCCCCGAGGCCGGAGCAGTGCAGATTCGGCAGCCGGCGCTTCAGCGCGTCGATCAGGTGGGCGGCGTGGACGTCTCCGGACGGGTCGCCGGCGGAGAAGCAGATCGAAGGCATCAGGTCAATGCGGAATGCGGAATGCGGAATGGGGAATGGCGCGGATATGAGCAGGGGAAACGACGCACGTGTTCATTGGTTCACCGCTTCTTATTCCGCATTCCGAATTCCACATTCCGCATTCGGGCACGGCGCATGGCTTGCTCGATGCGCAACGCCAGCGCCAGGGCGGCCCGGCCGTCTTCTCCTGACACCACCGGAGGGCGCTTGGTTCGGACCGACCGGACGAACGCGGCCAGCTCATCCTGCAGCGGCGCTCGCCGGCTCACCGGCAGGTTGACGCGCTGGATCGTTCGGCCACGCTTCCTGGCGAGCTCGACCGTCTGCGCCTTGTAGTCGATGGAGAGGTAGCTGTCCTCCTGGAAGACGCGGATGCGCCGGACGGGCTCGTGACTGATGCGGCTGGCGGTCAGGTTGGCAATGCAGCCGCCGGCAAAGGCCACCCGGGCGTTGACGATGTCCTCGCTCGGCGAGAGCACCGGCACGCCGACCGCCTCGATGCGGGTGGCGGGTGAGCGCACCAGGAGGAGCAGGAGGTCGAGGTCGTGGATCATCACGTCCAGCACGACGCTGACGTCGGTCCCGCGCGCCTCGACTACGCTTGGCACGCCCTTGCGCCCTGAGCGATCCCGCCCGCCCCGGCCTCCGTCTCTGTGGTCGGCGAGCCGGGGAGCGAGCGACATGAGTCGAGGGATCGAAGGGCGGAACGGGTAGGGCGAGAGCCGGTGGACCTCGATGAAGCGGGGATGGGTCAGGTAACGGCTGGCGGCGTGGATGGCGGCGTTGAACCGCTCGACGTGGCCGATCTGCAGGATGCAGCCGGCGCGCATCGCCGAGCGCAGGAGCGCATCCGCTTCGGCGAGGCTGGTCGCGATGGGCTTCTCGATCAGGAGGTGGATGCCGCGCCGGAGAAGGGGCAGCCCCAGCCGCGCGTGGAGGCTCGTGGGCACGGCGAGGCTGGCAGCGTCCACGAGGTCGGGAAGCGTGCGTGGGTCGGTCAGTGCGCGGCAACCGAGCTTCTTCGCCGCCGCCTGTGCGCGGGCGGCGTCGAGGTCGCAGATTGCCTCCAGACGCACCCCTGGCATGGCGGCGTAGATCTCGGCGTGTCGTGAGCCGAGATGGCCGACCCCGACAACTCCAACGCGCAGAACAGGTTGTATGATGGCAAGGGCCTGTTGGTGGATGTGGCGGTACACGAGAAACAGTCCAGTCTAGCAGAAACGTTTGCCCACCGTCAACCGACGTGGTACAATACCACGCTTATGTCCACATATCTGAGGCTGTTACGGTATCTGAAGGCCCACCTGGGTGTTTTCGGGCTGGCCATCGCCTGCATGGCGGTTTCCAGCCTCCTCAACTGCGTCCAGCTGGGGGCGATCTACCCGCTGGCGGACCGCATCATGACGAACAAGGCGATTCCGTTCGCCGCGTGGATGCCCGGCTGGCTCACCGGCCTGGTCGGCTGGCTCAACGGTATTCCGCCGATGTCCATGGCGACGACCATCGCGTTCGCCATCCCCGTCCTCTTCTTCCTGAAGGGGCTGTTCGAGTTCTGGCAGTCGTACTACATGAACGACACCGCCCAACGAGTGATCCGCGACTTGCGCCAGGCGCTCTTCGACCGCTTCATCGGCCTTGGCCTCGACTACCACAAGAAGTCGCCCACCGGTCAGACGATGTCCCGGATCCTCTACGATACCAGCATCGTGCAGAACTCCATCACCGAGGGGCTCACCGACCTCTTTTTCCAAAGCTTCCAGGTGCTCGGCTTCCTCGTCATCGTGCTGGCCATCAACTGGAAGCTGTCGCTCATCATCTGCGTCGTCTTCCCGCTCATTGCCTTCCCTATCCGCAGCGTTGGCCGGGTGCTCAAGAAACTCTCCCAGCAGAGCCAAGCGGTTATGGGCCAGCTCAACTCGACGATTCTCGAATCCATCGAGGGCATCCAGGTCGTCCAGGCGTTCCTCGTTGAGGACGCGGCGCGGGCGAAGTTCGCCGCAGCCAACCAGCGCTCCTACCGGCTCACCCGGAAGCTCCAGAAGCGTATGAACGCGCTCGCACCCCTCACCGAGGTGATCGGCGCCGCGTCGCTCGCCGTCGTCTTCTGGTTTGGCATCCGGAACGTGCTCCTGGGTCAGACGACCCTCGGGACGTTCCTGATGTTCCTGGCGGCTATGGCGTCGCTCGTCCGCCCGTTCAAGCGGCTGGCCCGGTTGCACGGCATCAACCAGCAAGCACTCGCCTCGGCCGAGCGGATCTTCGACGTCCTCGACACGCCCTCCAGCGTCCTCGAGCACGCCAAAGCGCGCACGCTGCCGGCGTTCCACCGTGAGATCGTCTACGAGCACGTCTCCTTCCATTACGACAACCAGCCCGCCCTGCGCAACGTCTCCCTGACGATTCCCTTCGGGGAGACGGTAGCACTCATCGGTCCCAGCGGCGGCGGCAAGACGACGCTCGTCAACCTGCTGCCCCGCTTCTTCGACCCCAAGGCGGGGCGGGTGAAGATCGACGGCCTGGACCTCACGCATGTGACGCTCGCCTCCTTGCGGGAGCAGATCGGCCTCGTCACGCAATCCCCCTTCCTGTTCAACGACACCGTCCGGGCCAACATCGCCCTCGGCAAGTCCGGAGCTTCGCTGGCCGACATCGTCGAGGCGGCCAAGACGGCTGGGGCCCCCGCGTTCGTCAGCCGCCTGCCCAAGGGCTACGATACCATGATCGGGGAGCGCGGCGAGCTGCTCTCCGGCGGGGAGCGTCAGCGCCTGACGATCGCGCGCGCGCTCCTGAAGAACCCGCCCATCCTCATTTTCGACGAGGCGACGAGCCAGCTCGACGCCCAGTCGGAGCACCTCATCACCGAGGCGATCGAGCGGCTCATGCACCACCGCACCCTCCTCGTCATCGCGCATCGGCTGTCCACGGTCCGGCTCGCCCACCGGATTGTGCTGATCCAGGAAGGGCGCATTGTGGAACAAGGCAGTCACGACGAGCTCCTGCAAAAGAGCCCCCTCTACCGGAGGTTCTGTGAGCTGCAGCTCATGGACGCAGGGCCCAAGAGCGGCGAGAACCCACCCTCGGCTTTGGGCTGAGGGCTGCGGGCTCAGGGTGATGGCCCCCAGCCCAGAGCCCTGCCCGCCCCGGCCAACGAAGTTGTAGAGGGCGGGCCGGGGAGCCTTCGGCGAAGAGACGCGTGGAGCGCTGTGCTGTCGTCGGGGTTGTGCAGGGAAAGGAGTGAACGGACGGGAATGACCACCTCACTGGTTCGGCAGCTGCTGGAGGCCGGGGTGCATTTCGGCCACCAGACGAAGCGGTGGAACCCGAAGATGAAACGGTTCATCTTCGGCAGCCGCTCAGGGATCTACATCATCGACCTCGAGAAGACTGAGGAGCATCTCAAGGCGGCCTGCGACTTTCTCGAGGACCTGACGGCCAAGGGCCGCCAGGTGATCTTCATCGGGACGAAGAAACAGGCCAGGCCCATCTTGGCGGCCGAGGCCAAGCGCGCCGGCATGCCCTACGTGGTGACCCGGTGGCTCGGCGGGACCCTGACGAACTTCCAGACG
>OBEQ010524900.1_pt1 | contig 52812 bp, 50 predicted proteins | sample 1670901 | NCBI WGS metagenome assembly OBEQ01 (sample SAMEA104232315, study PRJEB22302) | groundwater metagenome | biome: forest; feature: aquifer; material: groundwater | place: USA | collected 2011-08-07 | depth 5.4 m
CCGACGCACGCGGCCCATGACATGCTTTACCAACGATGCGAGCTGTGATCGCATCATCTATGCCGTCATGCACCATCTCAATACTCAGTGGGAGGGGCGTCCTCTCTCAAATGAAAGTACACAAAAGTCTTGACACTACCAACTGGTCCGTGGGATTCGCCAGTGAAAATGTCCGCCCTTAACTCGCCAGTGAAAATGTCCGGCCGCCTCTCCCCCGAATGCCTTGGGCACTATGGGAGAGATCGCCTTGACGACACAAGTACAGCAACGGCTGGTTGTCTTGAACGCGCTCGAGCGCGCTGAGGTCACCATGAGCCAAGCCACCGGGGTCCTCGGGCTGTCCGATCGGCAGGTACGGCGCTTGCGCAGCGCCTACCGCGCCCGCGGCGTGACCGCCCTCGTCCATGGCAACCGCGGGCACCCCTCCCCCCGACGGCTGGTCGACGCCCTGCGTCGACGCATCGTGCGGCTCGCCACGACGCGCTACAAGAACGTGAACTACATGCACCTCCAAGAGCTGCTCTCCGACCGTGAGCGGCTCACGGTCTCCTACACCTCGCTCCGCCGCATCGTGCACGAGGCCGGCGTGCCCAGTCCCCGCACCCGGCGCCCGCCCCACCATCGCCCCCGCCGCGAGCGCATGCCCCAAGCGGGGATGCTGGTCCAGTTCGATGGCAGTCACCACGCCTGGTTGGAAGAGCGCGGCCCCACGCTCGTCTTGCATGCGGCAATCGACGATGCCACGGGCAAAGTCCTCGCGGCCCGCTTCGATGCCCAGGAAACGGCCGCAGCGTACCTGCACCTCTTCCGTCAGATCGCCTTAGGACCCGGCATTCCCCTCGCCGCGTACACCGATCGCCACGGCATCTTCACACGGAGGCCACGGGGGCCGTGGACCCTGGAGGAACAACTGCGGGGGCAGCCAGCCCCCACCCAGGTCGGACGCGTCTTCGGTGAACTTGGGATGCGGTGGATCCCGGCCGGGAGCCCTCAGGCCAAGGGGCGCATTGAGCGCCTCTTTGGCGCACTCCAGGACCGCTTGGTCACCGAACTCCGCCTCGCGCGCATCCGGGATCTGGGGGCCGCGAATGCCTTCTTGCCCGGCTTCCTCGCCCGCTACAACGCGCGCTTTGCGAAACCTCCCCAGCACCCCCGCCCCGCCTATCGCCCGTGGCCGCCCCAGGTCGATCCCCAGACCATCTTCTGCTTCAAATACCTGCGCCGCGTCGCCAATGACCACACCGTCTCCCTTGGTGCCCATTTCCTCCAACTTTCGCCCAATGGCCGCAGCTACGCGAAAGCCGTCGTGGAGGTCCATGAGCGCCTCGATGGCTCCCTCGCCGTCGTCTACCAGGGGCACGTCCTCCCGAGTCGCCTCCTCCGCACTCCCGCCTCCGGGTCGTCGATCCGTGCCCGCAAGTATCAACGTCTCCCGCTCCACGGAACCCCACGCAGGAAACGTGCGCGGCGACAGAAAACCATCAGCGCATTACGCGCAGCAGGGGGAGCATTGACGACGCCCGCTGCGGATCATCCGTGGCGGCAGTATGAGCAAGCAAAACGCCTCAAGGCACTCCGGCAGATGCAGCGGACAAAATCGCTGACCAATTAATGGACAGAATCACTGGTCATCGACACCGGATGCCCTCCTCCACGCGACGAAAACGGATCCGGAATTCGAGCGGGGCCGAGACGATATCTTCATTCGGCTCGCGCGCCCAGATGAGTCCTCTACTTGCATCGTCTTCCAGGCCGAGGGACGTTGTGGCAGGCGCGGTACGTCAGTGACGAGAACTACCTCATGCACTGTGGCAGGTGTGTTCGCCTGGCACGAGAATCCTTCGGCGACGTTGCGTCCGGATTCGACGACAACGACCCAGGCGCAGGGGGAGTCAGCCAACAACGTACGTCGGTGCTCGATCTGTACAGTGCACTCGACCGCATCGGGGAGGAGTCGGAGATGAGCCAACGCGAGCGCGCCTTCTTCATTGGCGGGCTTGTCGTGCTGACCGCCGCCAGGATCGTGGCCGCGGCGGTCCTCCCCCTCGCCGACGACGAAGCCTACTACTGGACGTGGTCGCGCCACCTCGCGTGGGGGTATCCTGATCACCCGCCGATGATCGCCGCCATCATCCGCCTCACCACCTCGCTGGTTGGGCACACCCCGCTAGGAGTCCGGCTGGGATCGATCGTGTTCGCCCTCGGGACGTCGCTTGTGCTCTACGACCTCGGGCGGCAGATGTTTGGACCCTTGCCAGGCCTTGTCGCCGCGCTTACCTTTCAGGTGATTCCGCTCTTCGCACTGGGCGCAGGGTTCGCTTCTCCCGACGGACCGATGGGGTTCTTCTGGATTCTGACGTTGTGGTACCTCTGGCGCGCACTGCATCAGGACCGGATGCGCGACTGGACGGCTACTGGGGTCGCCCTCGGCCTCGGGATTGCGAGCAAGCTGCCCGCTATCATCCTTGGTCTCTCTATTGGTGGATTCTTGCTCGCGTCGCCACAGGGGCGCGCACGCCTGGGACACGCCAAGTTCTACGCGCTCATCGCCGCCTGCGCGCTCACCATCGCCCCAGTAGTGTGGTGGCTCGTGGTGCACAGGGACGTGGTCCTCTTGCGAGCCCATCAATCGCAGCCCTGGGTGAGGTTGCCCCACCCCGTGCTGAGCGCGCTCGCGTTCTTCGGGGCGCAGTTCCTCTACTACGGACCTATGACGTTCCCACTGCTGCTTGCCGCACTGCGCGACAGCCTGCATCGTGCACGGGCGGACGAACGGTTCGCGCTGCTGAGCTGGGGCACCCTGCCCCTCCTAGGGCTCACCTGGGCCGGGAGCCTCTCCGGACTCCCGAAACCGCACTGGGTCGCCCCCAGCTACATCGTTGCACTCATCCCGGCCGCAGCCCTGTGGGTGGCGAAGGATCCATGGGGCACGCGGTGGCGCATCCCCTTGGCGGCGTTCGGGATCAACGCGCTTGTCATCGGGACCGCGTTCCTCGCTCTCTTCTCTGCGACGTCGCCAGCAGCCGTCGCGGTCCGGGGATGGGACGAAGTCGCCACACGACTGACCGACCTGCTCGAGCAGACCCCCGCGACCCCAGGGGTGTTCGTACTCACCACCGAGTACCAAACTGCAAGCCAGCTCGCCTTCCACCTCCAAGAACGATACCTGGTCACCACGATCTATCAGGACACGGCATTCGCGGCCCGCACCGATCCGCGGGAACTCACGGACTGGAACGCCGTGTTTGTCAACAACCTCGCGGGCGGAACCGCGACGGCCATCCAGCCCCTGTTCAAGCGGGTCGAACCACTGCCGCCCATTGAGGTTCGGATCAAGGGGCAGGTCGTTCAGCGATTGCTCGTCTCACGGGGATACGGGTTCCGGGGGTTCACCACGTCCAACGAAGGTCGCGGGGGGTCAACCACGGACCCGGCCATGCGCACGGGATGGCAGATGCTGGGCTTCACTGGACTGGACAGAGCTACGTGGGAAACGACACTGATGGCGATCCGCCCAGGGAACCCTCGCAAGGAGGCTGTTGAGGACGTCTTAGCCCGCAGGTGAGATTGCGGGGCAAGCGGGTACAGGGTATCGGCGGTTCTAGCAACTCCTTCACTACATCATTCAGCTGACATCCTACGAACGCAGCGATGATTCGGCGAGGGCTACTGGGATCTCTCTGTGAACGGCGGGAGGAAGGCACGAATCGGGACCAATCGACTTCCCGGCCTGCTCAGCCGTCGTGGTTTGCCCCCTTGCACTGACCTGAAAAAAGCCTAGCTGAGTTCGATGGCCGAGGAGTCTCCCACGTTGATTCTCCCCGGCCGGCCGCGTACGATTGCGTTCTCTCCGACGATCGAGTGCTCAAGCAGGACTCCCTCAACCGAAGCATTTGCATTCACGATGGAATCCTTGAGCATCGAACCCACCACCCGAGCCCCTTCCGCGATCGAAACGTATGGTCCAAGGACTGAGTCTTCTATAATCGCGGTCGGACTCACGAAGGACGGAGGGATCAGGATGGCGCGCGTTGTCTGTGCCAGCGGGGGTGGTGTAGCTTCAAGCAGGGCCCGGTTCGCTGCGAGCAATGCATCCACGGTGCCGCAATCATACCAATGCTCGATGGGAAACACGCCCATGCTTACTCCAGCGTCGAGCATCAGCTGCAGACCGTCGGTGAGCCAGAACTCTCCCCGAGCGCGCCGATGCCCCTGCACCAGCCGTTCCAGAGCCGTGCGCAGCGCGCGCGACTCGGGGATGAAGTACACGCCGATCAGCGCTAAGTTCGTCGGGGGGTGGCTTGGCTTCTCGAGGAGGCGACGCACCTGACCATCCGGGCCCAGTTCAACGACTCCGAAGCGACGCGGATCCTCGACCTCCTTCACGCCGGCCAGGGCTCGAGGACTCCGGACCAAACCCGCCACATCGCCCTTGATGATCGTATCGCCAAAAAGAATGAGCACCGGAGTCCCGTCAAGGTGCTCGCGCGCCACGAAGACGGCGTGCCCATTGCCCATCGGCTCCGCTTGGGTGACGAAATGCAGTCGCAGGCGCCCATACCGTTCCTTGGCATAGGACTCAATCATCTCTCCCAGGTAGCCGACGACGAGGACGACTTCGTCGACGCCAACTGCCACGAGTTCATCGAGAATATGGGCGAGGATCGGCTTCCCTGCCACGTGCATGAGGGCTTTAGGCTGCGTATGCGTGTGAGGCCGTAGCCGGGTCCCCATCCCGGCCACGGGAATGATCGCTTTCATTGTGACGGCCCCTCCTGACGTCCGAATCGTGCCACCAGTCTATCGGAGCGGAGTGGCCGACTGGTTCAGGATCAACTCGGACGGTCGATACGTGGGAACCAGGTCTTGAAGATTCCGGACGATCCCGCCAAGGTCTTGTGTTCTCGCGCACTCTTCCGCACGGGAGACGCGGGTGAAGAGGAGTTCAGACGGCATCATGGTGTCACGGGCGATGAAAATTCGGTCGTGGCGGGTTGCCACGGTGCCCTCCTCGGCCGTGAGCAGATCCTCAGATTCCTTCTCGCCGGGCTCTGGATCGGCAAAGACGATGGGAACATCCTTGTCCGGTTCCAACCCAGACAGTCGGATCAACTCACGGGCGAGGTCGATAATGCGCACGGGTTCGCCCATATCCAAGACAAAGATCTCCCCTCCTTTGCTCATCATGCCCGCCTGCAGCACCAGCAACACAGCCTCTGAGGTTGCCATGAAATACCGTCGCATCTCGGGGCCTCGAACGGTGATCCCCTCGCCGCGACGGATTTGGTCCTGAAACAACGGGATCACACTTCCCCGACTTCCGAGGACGTTCCCGAACCGCACCGCGAGAAACCGTGTGAGACCCTGGCCGTTCAGCGCCAGACACACCTGTTCCGCTACACGCTTCGTCGCGCCCATCACCGAGGTCGGGTTAACCGCCTTGTCGGAGGAAATCAGAACAAATTTCTCCACCCCGGCATCGATACTTGCCTGCGCAATCGCTCGCGTCCCGGAGATGTTGACTGAGACCGCCTCCGCGGGGTGCCGTTCCATCAGTCCCACGTGCTTGTAGGCGGCGGCATGGAACACGACCCGCGGGCGGAGCTGTCTACACACCTCGCGGACCCTGTGGGTGCTCCGGACGTCGGTGAGCACGGTCGTGACCCGTTGCTCGATCCGCTGCATCTCTTGTTCAAGCCAGAACAAGCCGGTCTCATCCATGTCTAGCAAGACAAGCTCGCTCGGGTGAAAGCGAGCGATTTGGCGACAGAGTTCTGCGCCGATCGAGCCACCCGCGCCCGTCACCAAGACGGGCTGATCGGCAAGCCAAGCGCCTACCGCCCCCGTGTCGATCTCGACGACTTGCCGTCCCAGGAGATCGGTAAATTGCACCTCTTGGAGATCGGTAAAGCTGATCTGTCGATTGATAATGCGGTCGAGAGGTGGGACGATACGAATCTCGCGCACTCCGGCACCGCGGGCCAGAGACACCACGTGCCGGACCACGGGGGACGGAGCTGACGGCATGGCGATGAACACCGCCTCGACCTTGTGTGCACGGACGAGCGCCGGAATGTCACCTCGGGCGCCCCAGACCCGCACCCCGTGAATCATCGCACCACGCTTCGCGGCATCATCGTCGATGTACCCCACTAGCGAATACCCCGCCGTCGGCGTGTGCCACAGGGACCGTGCAAGTTGTTCCCCCGCTGCCCCCGCTCCCACGATTAGCGCCGCGCGCCCGTCGGCTGGGACCCGACGGATCAGATACTGATAGATGCGCTGTCCCATGCGGAACGCCCCGATCGCATGGAGGGTCAGGACGTAATCGAGCACTAGGACCCCCCGGGGGAACCCTTTCAGGAGTTCCGGGCCCCGCAATGCAAACACGATGAGCCACAGGGCAGCTGATCCGATGGAGACTCCACGGAAAACTCTCGCCATGTCTACCAACCCAATATGCGACCAACTCATCGCGTAGAGCCCTTGCCAGGCAAACACAGCGAGCTTGAGGCAGAGCGCGAGACCTGCCACGATCGGCAGTTGTGCGAGGACGGCGGGTGGGATTTGTCCGTCAAACCGCAGCCAAACTGCAGCCAGCAGCGCGCATGTCAAGAGCACCAGGTCGCCAGCGAAGAAAAACACTCTCCGGCCTTGGATCGAGATGACCTCTTGCAAGCGTCCTCTTTGGCGGGGATTGATCACGGCAGGCGCCCCACGGTGTACAGAACCTTGAACTTGGTTGTGGGCACATCTCCCGGCAACTGCTCGAGTGGATGCAGTTCCGCCATCCCGTCATGGAGGGCATTGGGAAGGGGCACGACTGTGCGGTACAGGATTCGTTTCACGAGCTCCTTCCCCCGCATCGTCGTGGGGACCAAGTGCAAGCCCACGACCGCGCGGCGCGCGGGGAGAAGCGCCCGGTCGCGAAAGGTCGTCACCTTCACAGGAAATGCCCCATACACCTCTGGTAGAAAGCCACCCGCCTGCAACAACGCCTGCAGTTGCGGAACTGAGAAATATCGATATGTGTACGGACTCGGATTAAACCCCGGGGCGTCCTTGTTCGCAGTACATAGGAGCACTCTCCCCCCTGGGCGGAGCACGCGGCGAGCTTCGGCGACGAACTTCTCAGGAATCGCGAGGTAATAGAGCGCTTCGAAGAGGATAACGAGATCAAAGGATTGCTTATCAAACGGGAGCGCTTGGGCATCCAGTTGCAACAACCGCACGCCCGCGGTCTGAGGCGTCAGACGAAGGATGTCTCTATCGAAGTCGCCACCGATGACCGACCGGGTGCGCCTAACCAGGTAGCTAAGTCCAACCCCCGGGCCACACGCGACTTCCAACACGTCCTTCCCTGCACCGAAGTCGGCGGCGAGATGGTACCGCGTGTAGAGCATGGAGAGCTGCTCAGGCGTCACCCCGCTGCCCGGCAATTCCGTAACCGTTGCGTAACTGGTGGTCATGAACTCCCGCTTATCTCCAAGATCTGCCCCTAGCTCACTGACACCCTGGCAGCAAAGAAGTCGCGGATCGCCGCGGTCGTGTATTCCACGTGCGCTTCGCTCGTTTCGGAACTCATGGGCAACGAGAGGACTTCCCGACAGATCCGTTCAGTCTCCGGAAGGTGATGGGCGCCAAGCCGCAACCCCTCATGCTTCCAGACCGGCCTTGGCCAATGGATCAAGGTCTCCACGCCACGCTGCTTCAAGTAAGCAGCGAGTTCGTCCCTCAGTCCGGTCCTGATGACGTAGTTTTGGTAGACATCGGCATATCGATCACCGGGGAAGTGCGGCAGCGTGAGCCCACGGACCCCCGACAGCCCTTGACGGTACAGGGCTGCAATCTTTCGGCGCCACGCGATCCATTCGGGAAGGTGCTTCAGTTTCACGTCCAGGACGGCTGCCTGCACGTTGTCCAGCAGGCAGGTGTACCCGTGATAGTGATACTCCCCTGTCGCTCTATCCTCACCATTGTACCTGAGAAGACTCGCGATCCTTGCGACGCGGGCATCGTTCGTCACAATGACGCCTCCGTCCCCGAACCCGCCGAGAATCTTGAACGGGTAGTGGCTGAAACACCCAGCCAGGCCGAAGCCGCCAGCCGGTTGCCCCCCGTACGTCCCGCCGAGCGCTTGAGCGGCATCCTCGATCACCACGAAGTGATGCGTCTCCGCGAGATCCATCAATCGCGCCATGTCACACAAGCGCCCGTTGAGATGCACCGGCACGACCGCTCGCGTCCTCGGCGTAATGGCGCGCTCGACCCCGTCCATCTGCATGTTGTAGTCTGGGCCGACATCAACCAACACAGGAGTCGCCCCCACATGAACAATCGCGGAAATGGTCGCAAGGAAGGTGTGGGCAACCGTGATGACTTCATCGCCAGGACCCAGCCCCGCCGCAATCATTGAGAGGTGCAGCGCATGATAGCCACTATTCACGCCCACCGCGAACTTCGTCCCCACGAACTCGGCAAGATGTTCCTCGTACCGCTTCAACTGCTCCCGCAAGACGAGATCGCCTTTGGCGAGACACTCCACAAACGCTCCGTCGATCTCCTCTTTCAACCTACGATAGTGTTCTCGGGGGTCAACAAACGGGACCTTGTACGCCATGCTGGAACTCCTTCCGTGATTTTCCTCGGTTGGCTTGCGGGCCTTGACCAAGTCGTCGGTCGGGGCGCGGGATCAGCTCTCGCCCCTATGGACCCGCACTGGCGAGGGGCGCGAACGCCCGAGGGCCCCCAGGACGGCCTCGTGCACATGATGCGCGGTGATGTAGTAGGCCTGCTCCATCACGCGGCTGGTGGGGGCAGGAGCATCGGGGAGTGTCACACGAGTGACGGGCCCCTTGAGGCTCTCAAATGCCTGTTCCATGATGCGGGCCGCGATCTCCGCAGCCGCGCCCGCGGTTCGCCATGCCCCATCAACCACGACCGCACGCCCTGTCTTTCGAACGGAGTTAACGATGGTCGCATCATCCAACGGTTTGAGGGAGCGCACATCGATGACCTCGGCCTCAACGCCGTCTCGCCTAAGGGTATCGGCGGCCTTGAGACTTTCGACCACCATATAGGAGATTGCCACGATGGTGACATCGTGTCCTACCCGTCGTACGACAGCCTTGCCGATGGGAACAGAGTAGACTTCTTCTGGAACTTCGCCGACCTCAGCGTACAGCCAGCGATCGTCCATGTAGAGAACGGGGTTATCATCGAGGATACTCGCAATGAGGAGCCCCTTGGCGTCATAGGGCGTGGTAGGCATGACGACCTTGAGCCCGGGCACGTGCATGAACCAGGCATGCAACGCCTGGGAGTGTTGGGCGCCTTGTTCTCCTCCGCGATTGATGATGGGGCGGATCACGATTGGCACAGAGACCTGCCCGCCGAACATGTACGACCAGTTCGCCGCCTGGTTCACTACCTGGTCGACGGCCAGGATCATGAAGTCCACGCGCGGATGGATGACGATAGGCCGCATCCCCGCGAGGGCGGCTCCGACTCCCACCCCAGTCGTCGCGTTCTCAGCCACTGGGGAGTCGATAATTCGCTCACGCCCAAACTCCTTGTCCAGATCCTTCATGCTCGCGCCCACATACCACGGGCTCCACACCCCTTGGCCGATCACAAAGACTCGGGGATCGCGCGCGAGCATCTGTGCGAACCCTTCACGAATCGCCTCTGCATAGTTGAGTTGGCGGGACGTCATTGAGATGCCTCACCGCCCTCATGGAAGACGTGGCGCATTAGCTCGTCGCCGGCCGGGAAGGGCGATTCCCGTGCCCACACCAGCGCGCTCTCGATCTCCTCTTTGAGGGCTTTCGTCGTCCGCTCGAACTCCTCACGGGGGACGCCGGCGACCTGGAGACGCTCCCTGACCCGCGCAATGGGATCCTTCGCGAACCACTCATCCAGCTCGTTCTTGCGCTTGACCCCGACATCCATGTCCCACGATGGCCCCACGTGTCCTCGCCAGCGATACGTCCGGCATTCCAGCAAGGTTGGGCCCACCCCTGCCCGTGCCCGCGCGACCGCACGGGAGGCGGCTCCGTACACCTCCACCACATCGTTACCGTCAAGCCGGACCCCCGCCACGCCATGAGCCGTGGCGGTCTGTGGGATGTTGTCCTCGGCACGCCGCTCGAGCAACCCCAAGTGACTCGCGTAGAAGTTGTTCTCACAGACGAATACTACGGGGAGCCGCCTGTGTGCGGCCAGGATGAGGGATTCATGGGTCGTACCTTCCTCCAGCGTCCCATCGCCCAGGAAGGCAACCGACACTCGATCCAAGCCTTGGAGACGCGAGGCGAGCGCCAGTCCAACCGTGATGGGGACCGTGCCGGAGACGATGGGGACCGTGCCCATCACCCCCACTTCGGGGGCGATGAGGTGCATGGACCCGCCGCGACCCCTGGAACAGCCAGTCTGTTTCCCAAGGAGTTCAGCCATCATTGACCGCATGTCGCCGCCCTTGGCGAGGTAGTGCCCATGGGATCGATGCGTACCCATGATGTAATCATCCCGGCGCAGCGCGGCGCAGACGCCGACGGCAACGGCTTCCTGTCCAATGTACAAGTGGGTGGGAGTATTGATCTCCTTCTCCTCCACCAAATCGGCAACTCGTTCTTCAAAGAGGCGGATGCGTACCATCGCATCGTAGAAGGCGCGAAGGGTACCGGGTGGCACCTCACCACGCATCCCTTCAGATGCGATGGGTGGATGGTCACTCATCCATTCTCCTCGTCACTCGTTGGGCTGGCTTCGACCGAGGTGCAAAGAGTCTGATGAAAGTGGCTGCGATGATCTGGAGATCGACTCGCATGGAGCGTCTGCGCACATATTCGAGCTGCAACCGGATTTTCTCGGGTCGAATGCGCTCGAGGTAGACTCTCTCAGGATCTTCGCTCCCCGCAAGGACCGTCCCCTCGTCCGCGTTCCAGATCGATGCCCAGTCGGTCATGCCCGGTTGCACGGAAAGAATCCGCCTCTCGTCCTCTGTAAGCATCGCCACGTACTCCGGCACTTCTGGTCGCGGCCCAACGAGACTCATCTCCCCCTTGAGCACGTTGATCAATTGCGGCAGTTCGTCGAGTTTGGCCTTCCTGAGGAAGCGACCGACTGGGGTAATCCTCGGGTCGTCCTCAGGCGTCGACGGTCCTCCAAGCCGGTCGGCGTCGACGACCATGGTGCGGAACTTCAGCATGGTGAACGGCTTTCCGAGTCGGCCTACGCGGCGGGCACGGTAGAAGACGGGCCCCGAACTCCCGGCGGCGATCGCGATCGCTATGGCTAGCAGCAGCGGGGACAGCGTAATCAGTCCTGCGGTAGCCACAAGGGCGTCGATCGCGCGCTTGCCGATAGGATAAAGTTCGCCATGCACACCACCGAGGATTCGACGGGCCTCGAAACGAGTCCTCGCCTCCGCATCACAACGCGGCAGAGGCACAACCGTCGGCTTCGGGATCGCTCACGCTGAACACCGCGCGGGATCGCGATTCCGACCATGCGACTGTCCCTCAGACCCCCTTGGGGGAGCCGTCAAGTCTCAGGCAGGGATCAGATGATCGAGCAAAGCGGAGACCAAATGCACCTGCAAAAGTATCGGTCGTCATCAGTCGCCGTCCACCCGCTGTCACCGACTCGGTTTGTGCAACGTGGACATCTGAGACTGCCATGCCGCTCGGGATGTCAGAACTCGGAGCAGGGCGACAAGCGAGCCCACCCCGTAAGGCACATGGCGGGCCGCGAAGGCGACAGGCAACAACCAGAGATTCTTGAAACGATGCGTCCTGACAGCAAGGCGTGCAGAATACCCTACGTTGAGGATGGCGTATGCACCCGCGATGCTCCCAAGAACCCCCCAAAAAGCCGGAGCGAATGCGGTGGCGGCCGCACTTCCGATCAGACTCGCCACAAAAGTCAGCGGAATGAGGTGTCGCCACGAGAAAGTCCTCTTCCCGAATCGAAGCGGATAGATCGCCCAGAACCCGTCGTCAAATGCGTGCATGACAAACTCTGACAGGTTTGGTTTTGGATGGTAGTAGGCAACAATTTCGGGAACCAGGAGGATCGTACCGCCTGCCCGCTTCAGTCTCATGTTGAACTCCAAGTCGGCACTTCTGGGCAGGTCTTCGTCGAACAGACCGATGCGCTGAAAGACCTCCCGTCGGTAGCATCCGCCGAAGACCGTATCAACCTCCTTCGGCTCTCGAGACCCAATCCGGAAGAGGGCGTTTCCCGCACCAAAGGGATGTGACAAGACAAGCGCGATGGCGCGCGCCATGTCCGTATCTTCAAGGGGGGTCGCGACCAACACGCCTCCAAGGTTGTCGACATCGTATGCGCGCGCGAACTTCACGCACTTCGATACGTAATCGCGCTCATAGCTGGTGTGCGCCCCCATGATCAACACGAACTCCCCGTACGAGGCGCGAATGCCCGTGTTCACCCCGGCGGTAAAGCTCCGCTTGGGATTGTCCAAGAGCTTGACGAAAGGAGCGCACGCTGCGTACTGGGCAACGATCGCCCTCGTTCTGTCGTCGCTCCCTCCATCGACAACCAGCACCTCCCACCTCGCCGAGGGGTAGTCGTTGGCCAGAATGGAATCAAGACACCTCGCGATGAACCTCTCTTCATTGCGACAGGGGACGAGAACGGACACAAACGGCTGCGCGGCACCTTCCGAGGGAGGACGAGGCGCTGGACGGGGTTGCTTCACCGCCATCTACTCCATCCTGGGGTGGAGCTGCATGCGGCCGTGGGCACGGAAGAGAGTTTCGCCACCGCGTCTGCCTCTAATTGGATGGGGCGAACCGAGAACTCCCAGCCACGGCCGATGCCACGCAGGACGTTCACGGACGCGACACGTTCGAAACTACAACCTCTTTGACCTTTTCAGTGACCCTCGCAATTTCCCCCTCTGTCAGTTCCGGGTAGAGGGGGATCGCCAGCGTCTCCTGTGAAGCCCGCTCTGCGTGAGGGAAGGACGCCTGCGCCGCTTCCAGATGCGCATAGGGCTTCAGCTGATGAAGCGGCAGTGGATAATAAACTCCTGAGGCGATGCCGCAAGATCGCAAATGCTCCTGCACCGCTTTCCGGTCGGTGAGCCTGATGACATAGAGATGGTAGGCGTGTCTCGCGTAAGACGCCTCGGTGGGCAGTCCGATTCCCGTATCCCTCAGGAGTGCGTGATAGGTTCGGGCGACCGCACGCCGGCGCTCGTTCCATCTATCGAGGTGCCTGAGCTTCACTCTCAGGATCGCTGCCTGCAGTTCATCCAGGCGGCTATTGTACCCCACCATCTCCGGCTCATACTTGGACCGCCCCCCGTGCGTCCGCAGCTTCGCGACCGACTCCGCAAGGGCAGGGTCGTTGGTGACGATCATCCCCCCGTCGCCATATCCGCCAAGGTTCTTGCTTGGGAAGAAGCTGAGACACCCGGCATGCCCCAGCGACCCTGTCTTCTGGCCGCGGTATTCCGCCCCGATCGCTTGCGCGTTATCCTCGACAACGGCCAAGCCTCGGGCCTTCGCCAATTCCAGAACTGGGGCCATATCGGCGGGGTGGCCATACAGGTGCACTGGAATGATGGCCCGGGTTCGCGGCGTGATCGCCGCCGCGACTTCTGCCACGTTCAAACAGTACGTTCTCGGGTCGATATCGACAAATCGCGGTGTTGCCTCGAGCAGAGAGACGACCTCGGCCGTCGCATAGAAAGTGTAAGCCGGCACAATTATCTCATCGCCGCGCCCAACGCCTAGCGCCCGTAGGACAAGGAGCAACGCATCTGTTCCCGACGCGACTCCCACAGCATGTTCAACGCCCAAATAGGCCGCGATCTCGCGCTCGAACGCCTCGACGTTGGGACCAAGGATGAACGCACCTCGCTCCAACACTGTCTGGATAGCTCGGTCAACTTCGTTCTTGATCGAGCGGTATTGCGCGACCAAGTCTACAAGAGGGAGCGTCATGACTCTCCTCCTGTTGGGGGAACCGCCAGTGGACGCACGGCGGCACCAGTGAAATGATAGCGGCTTCCGCACGTACCACAGGCAACATCAGTCGGCGTACCGCTCGCTGGCAGGCCAAGGCGCACTCCACATTGACACATCCACCCGTGAACCCGTGCAGGAGTCCCATACACGAGAGCATGGTCGGGGACATGGTGCGTCACGACCGCGCCAGCAGCCACGAACGCATATTGCCCCACGGTGATATCGCACAGAACCGTGGCATTGGCCCCGATGGTCGCTCCTCGTCGGAGCAGAGTGGGGCGAAAGTCGTGCTTGCGGGACACGTGACTGCGCGGGGTGAGAACATTCGTGAAGACCGCGGAGGGTCCGAGAAAGACATCATCCTCGACAACGACCCCGGTGTAGAGAGAAACATTGTTCTGAATCTTTACGTTGTTGCCGATGACGACGCCTGGAGCGACCATGACGTTCTGCCCCAACACACAGTCACGGCCAATTTTCGCGCCCGCCATGACATGGCAAAAGTGCCAGATCTTTGTCCCGTCTCCGATTTCACAGGGTTGATCTACCCACGACGACTCGTGGGCGACGTACTTAGCCACCGCCGAGCCCTCCTGCAGGAGGAAGCGTGACTGACCGTCCTTGGGCCAAAGATTGTTGGCTCGCCTCTAGGACTTGAAGCACTCGAAGTCCTTCCCAACCATCGGTTCTGGGCGTGATCCGCCTCTCGATGCACTCCAGGAAGTGGCGGCACTCTGCGTCGAGAGGTTCGGTGGAGGGAATCTGGATGTTGGTCGACGCCTCTTGCCGCGGGACTGGCTGACCATTCACCCACGCGATCCCCTTATCGTAGATCCGAAGCTTCGCATCGGTGGCAACATCGTCAAACACCGCCATCTGCTTACTCCCCACGATCACTAATCGCTGCTCTTTGAAAGGGTGCAACCAACTCACGAAAATGTGCGCTTGGACTCCCTGGCCAAAAGTATACGTCGACATCGTCACGTCGGCGATCTCCTGTTGGAGGTAGGTCCCCCCGAACACTGCTACCGATTCGGGAAGTCGCCCGGTCAACAGGAGCATCACCGAGATGTCGTGGGGCGCGAAACTCCACAGGATGTTCTCCTCTTGCCGCACACGGCCTAGATTTAGCCGACTCGAGTACAGATAGTACAGATCCCCCAGGCGCCCTTCGTCAACAATTTGCTTGAGGCTGACAATGGCCGGATGGTATTGCAGGATGTGCCCCACCATCAAGATGGCCTCTCGGGCGCTCGCCTCTTGGACCAGTTGTGTTCCCTCTCCTGAGGACATCGCCAAAGGCTTTTCGACAAACACATCTCTCCCTGCCGCCAGAGCTTCTCTTGCGAGCGTGAAATGGCTGCCTGCCGGCGTTGCTATCACGACTCCGCGAACGCTCTCGTCACAGAGAGCTTCCTCGATACTTGTCGAGTAACCAACATCTGGGTAGTGGACTCTTAGATCCCGCAAACGGTCCGGATTGACGTCGCACATCAGTTGCAACGCACCAAGGTGGTGAAACACTCGCACAAGGTTCTTGCCCCAATATCCGCATCCGATCACTGCGACCCTTGGTGACACGTTTCTGTCTCCGTTGCTCGACATGTTGGCACCACTGTGACGGATTCGAACGAGGACGCAAACGGACCGAATGTGGACCGCATATGATTCATTAACTCTGCAAACTGCGAACTTCAAACTTCCGAGAGTGACCGAGATCTAGGACATCTACATCACTTTGAACTATCAGGCTGCTCGAATCTCAAACCTTGCGATCCACTTTTGAGCGGCTTACGAGCGGTGGTAGCGGTATCTACATGTCCTCCGGTAGATCGCGGTAGACTTGAAGCAGGTTCTCTGCCTCTCGCCCCCAGTTGTATTTCTCTAGAACCGCACGCCGTCCATTCTTGCCCATTTCCCGCCCCAGCTCGGGATTTTCCATAAGGGAAGCGATCGCGTCCGCTTCATCTGCCGGGTCCAGCGGGTCAACTACTTTACCACATTGGTTACGTTCGATGATCTCTATCCAGAGAGGAAAGTTCGACGCGATCACAGGGATCGCAGCCGCCATGTACTCGAATAGCTTGGTGGGTAGGGCCGTGATGTGGTTCGGCTCTGGGTGAAGACATAGCAGACCAATATCTGCGTCCGCAATCTGGCGATAGACTTGTGGCATAGAATGCCAACCAAGGAAACGAACTCGTTCGTATCCCTCGAGTGCTTTCAACTCATCCTCTAGATCGCCTGGCTCGAAGCGCCCGATCAGATCGAGGCGCACCCTCATCCTATGTGGTAGACGTTGGAGTGCACGCACCATTTCGACCGCGCCTCGTGTCCGACTGATGACACCCACATAGACAAGTACACACTCATCATCTGTCGCATGCGCCACGTTTCGAGGATGCATCATCTCCAGAATCGGGTAGTTGTGAATTACAATGGGATGTTTGCCTCGAAAACGTTTCGCTATATCCTCGGTCGCCACGACCACTCGATCATAGGAAAGTACAAAAGCCTTCTCAATGAGGCCAACGACCACGGCAAGAGGTCGTCTTAGGATAGGCGCAATCCATTGTTTACTCAGAATTTGCTTAGGCAAGTTTTCATGCGCATCAAAAATCACTTGACGGCCAGCGACCTTAAGTAGCAGACCAACCCCCAACAGTTCAGGATCATGCAAGTGGTAAACGCGGGCCTTCTGTTGGAGAGCTCTACGGAACAACAACCACACCAAGTGGAAGAGGCGATCCAGCCGATTCAAAGGTCTGGGAAGCGCAACAATTCTTACACCACCCACCCATTCATCCCTATCATGAGGAGCTATCAACGTCACATCATGACCGGCCCTCGCGAGTGTCTTCGCTTCCTTATGGAAAATCCGAACATCAAGCGCAGAGTGGACAGAAGTTAGATGGACGATACGCATACTCACTTGTCGAACGCGATCTTCTCCACCACCCAGGTTCTCGATCTTGCCAGGACACTAGCATAAATACCCATGTCCTCGCGTGTGGGCAGAATGACCTCCAGCCAACCAATGTGCGCCATTCTGAGGAAGGTGAGAAGCGTCATCACAGCGGTGGCGCTATAAGAAACTGTTGAGGCGAGAGCGGCGCCAGCGATACCCATCCGAGGTATGAAAATCAGATAGAGAGGAATGGCAATCGACAACGATAGAGTAGCGATCGCGGTCCCAACAAGAGGCTTCCCTCGTCCAGTAATTTCGTTCCCTAGCACCTTGTCAAAGCAGAGGATCAGGGTTCCTGGGAGCAGGAACCGCAATGGGACTAAGGCGGGGAGGAACCTGCTCCCAAACACCAGGAGTATCAATGGCTTACTCACCACAAACAGCACGCCGCCGGCCAACAGGGTAAGGAAGAACGTGTTGCGACAGATTCTCGGGGTCCGGGCGTTCGCCTCCTCCCAGCTTGATGCTGCTGTCCTCGCGAAGATCAGTGAACCCACAGTTGCAGGAAAGATCCATAGGGATTCAGCCACCGCAACACCAACTGAGTAATACCCAACGGCGGTCATGTTCAGGAATAAGGCAACAAGGAACATGTCTAGGCGGTAATACAGAAATGCAACTATGCTACCCATGTAACCCTGAATGCCGAACTTGGCAGATGCACTGAACAGAGAAGGACTAAAAGACCATCTTAAGGCCGTCACCTTCCGGACGAACCTAACTGCAAGCCACGCCGAAACTACAACTCCGCCAGTCCACGCCAAGATTGCGCCCACAAGACCAGCTCCAGACACAACGAGGAGGGCGAAGACAAAGATGAAGGCCACTCCACTCTGTGCTAGCGTCAAATAGTTGAACTCCGCAATTCGCTTTTGGGCGAGAAGTATATGACTGAAATAGAGCACTAGGAGATTGGAAGGAACGACGAATGCGGCAAGAACCACAACAAGCGGCGCGACATCTTTCAAGAACGAGGGGTGCACGGCGAAATAGTATAGTAGGAAAGCGCTCGCAAGTGGAACACCAATCAGGTACGCCGCTACAAGTGAATTCGAGGCCAACTCTTCGAACGTGTATCTTTTGGTCCCACCGAAATACACATTGGCGATTCCCAGCCCCAAGTTGCTGACGAGCGCTAGTAGTGTCGAAATGAGGACGACAAAGCTATACGCCCCCTGTCCTCCTGGCCCCAAATGCCTAGCAATGACCGAGGCTGCCGCCAACCCTAGCCCGATGGCGATCATGCGCGTTGAGAACGCAGTAACGGTATCTCTGATGAATGGCGACATTCCCCTCCTCTAGACGGGACTATCCGAGTCCATTGTCAGCGAGCACGTGCTATCCCGTACAAGACCCTATGTTCGAAGTCGGGTGAACTCTGGCTAAGAGGCTTGAGTTGAATGCTCTCCACCAGCCGCATGCAGTCTTCGTCAACTGTACTCTTGAGGCGATAGGACCTGTAACCGATTAGCCTCTTGATGTATCCTTTCATCGCGCTCTGAAATCTCGGCGCAAATCCGATATGGCCTAGCATCCTTGATCCTCGAGTTCGAAGTTTCCTCATCAACCTACTTCTCCCTCTTGGAATCGCAAATGCTCCAAACAACTCGAGGGAAAACCGGTTGTCACTCGCTATCAAAAACAACTCGGGAACAGAGTAGTACTTAGTGCTGAAACGGCTAGGGCGAAAATCTGGTACGTCTTTGTTGGGCGTGCAAAAAGCTAGAACCCCACCTCTCTTCAAGACCCGATGACATTCCTTCAAGAACCCACTGAGATTGAGGTAGCACACGGTTGCCAAGGTGACTACTGTGTCGAAACTAGTATCTTTGAAAGGTAGTGAATGAGCATCCCCCTGAAGGATGTGTACATTGTGGTGGCTTCCATAGGTCTCAAATGCCTTTTGCACACTCCTCTCTGTGTAGTCAACGCCTGTGACCATTCTTGCTTTCTGAGCGAGGTAACCTAACCCGAGGCCAGGCCCGCACCCAACTTCGAGTACGTCTTTGCGATCAACAAACCGCGATGCAAGCTTGTACCGAAAACTGATCACTTGAAGCTGCTCCAGACTTACCTCAATTCCTGGGATCTCCGTCACCGTTGAAAAATCAATGACCTGGCCTTCCCTCATGATCGACACCTCTACCACTCTCTCCGCTAGGAAGGTCCACGCTTGAGAAACAGATTTACGATTTTCTCTTCATCGCTACATATCGTCATGAGCTGCGCAACAGAAGTTATCTCGACTAGCTGGTTTGTTGGTTGACGCAGTTCGTCTATCATGACTATGGAGAAACCATGATCATGGATGAGCTTTCGTGCGAATTCCTCCGGAGCATGCCCCATCTCTCTGAGGGCCCCCGGATAGAACTCGACGATCATCTTCAAGTGACGATTCTTCCTGATGAGGTGATCCATTCCGGAGACAACTCCCATTTCAGCGCCTTCAGCATCGATCTTGATGAGGTCTATCGAGGGTTCTTTGTGTTCGAAGAACTCGTCCAACGTTACTGTTTCGACCTCAATGCTCTCGCCCGATTCTCTCGTAGAAAACTGCCCCCTGGCATGCCGTCTCCGCAACGTGTGTGCGCCCGTGTCGCTTCCGGAAGTGTACAATCGCGAAATTCCTGCCGCAGAGGAGACCGCTTTCTGCAGGAGAAACACATTGTCGTACCTGTTTAGCTCAATATTCTTCCGCAAGAAATACCAGTTCGTGGGTTCAGGCTCGAAAGCGTAGACTCTCCCGCTCTTTCCGACGAGCCTCGACGCCAAAAGCGTGAAATACCCGATGTTTGCCCCAATGTCAACTACGACGTTTCCTTCACTTAGAGCACCTTTGAACATCTTGGTGGTAAGAGGCTCCTTGGCTGCGCGCAGGTAGGCTCGAAAAGCCGTCCTCATAGGAGATCTTTCGCGAGGATTCAGGTACATTTTGCTTCCCTCTATCTTTACGATCGTCTCACTCGGCCACAACCAAGCTAGCTCGATAAGAAGCCTATAGATTGCCTTCGCCCCGGGAATCCTCCCAATGCGCGTGCGGGCAAACCAACCACCAATCCTCCCAATGGCAGATACCAAAACCGACCTAGGCCTGGACATTGACGATTCTCCTACCAAACGAACGCTGGCGTCTCGGACGATCAGCAGAGAAGGAGACTCGGGCAACGTTGCGACTGGTTCCGAATTTCACGCGAAAGGGCAACGAAGGATCGCACTTTGTCAGTCTACCAACCTGGTGGAGTGCGCTTTCCCGAAAATCCATCCGCAAATGGCATCCAATTGAAACCACTTTGGCAACCATGGGTTCACTATGGCTGAACCACTCTGTTAGACTTCGCAAATTTCGCGGTGCGGATCTGGTTGCGAATGCAGCCTTGTTGGAGTTCGGTACCACGAAGGGGGATTCGATGTGGACATCCGACTTGTCATCGGACGGTCCTCGTTCCCAGTCTTCCCAGGAGCCTGCTCCCAAAAGCCTGGCTCTCTCCGCTTTCCCCAGTTCACTCTGCACTTCTATATCTATCGACAAGCTCTTGATATAGGTGCTGCATCTTACCCATTTCCTTTCCCATGCTCAACTTCTCCCTCGCGATCTGCAGGTTGATTTGGCCGAACCTTCTTCTCTGAGGCTCGCTTTGGAGAAGGCTCACGATCCTCGCGGCCAAGACTCTCGGATTCCTCAAAGGGACCACAAAACCATTCGTTCCATCCTCCACCCACTTTCGGTTGTCTCCGAAGTCCGTCACTATGACTGGCAGCCCGCACGCCATTGCTTCCGCCGTGCTGGCCGAAAGCCCTGCGTCTGACAAGGAAGTGGAAACATAGACGTCAGCCGATGCTAAGAATGATGGGAGGACCAGCTCTGGAAGAGAACCAACAAACCTCACGGCTCCCCTGAACGAGGAGGCTGCATTCTCCAAGTAGGTTCTCTGCTCCCCCTCACCAGCAATGATGAACTTCGTGTCCGGGATATCCCTCAGAACTATGGGGATTGCTTTGACCAATGACTCCACATCATAGAGCGGTTTCAGAGATCGTAGAGAGATGACGATAGGCGAGTTGGCAAACCCCAGCTTCGCCACAAGATCCCGATCCCTCGGTTTGGGTTTGAAAGTTTCAGTGTCGACTCCAAAATATACGATCCGAATTCTCGTCGCGCTCGCCCCCAATTCCGTGAGACGCTGCACAAGATGATCACCGTCACAGGTAATTAGGTCGGCTCTCCTCAATGCGAATCTAGTTAGTCCGCGGACAACGCGAGATTGCTGCGGTTCGATTAGGATGTCAGAGCCCCAAGCAGTTAACACTAAGGGTCGGAAACCCGAGGCTGCAGCCAAATGGCCATTCATAGTGATGTAGTGTGCGTGGAGAATATCTGGTTTGATCCATTGTAATAACCTTCGCAGCTGGACTGGCCACAAAGCAGCGGACGGATATCTTGAGATCGACCAGATGCCTGGGAAGAGGCGTAGGAGTGAGTGAAATCGAACTCGTTCATCATAACCGCTCGAACTTCGCGATGAAATTAGGTGAACAGCGTGACCATTTCTGGCCAGGTAATTCACCCACCTCCGAGTGTGTACGCTTCCTGTCGTCGCAATGAAGCAAACCTTCATCCTGGATCACTCATCCCGATCGCCTGTTGGGCCCGATTTCCGCGTAGGCGCATGTTATGGCTAGGGCAAGGCTCAAGATTGCTTCCTCCATGGAGGGCGGGCCAAACTGGGGACTTCGAGCTAGCGCCAGTGTTCAACCCTCGCACTCAGGCGGGGTATCTCCCCGGCAGACAACCGTTCTGACGGCTCCTCGTTTGCGAAATTGATAGCAGGCCACGGTGGCTTCACTTCACACCCCAAAGTCCGCGAACTCTGACAGGATCGACCAGATTATCAAGACGCTCAGCGTAACATATGAAGAAGCATTCGGAGTTCCTGTCGCATGAAGAACCAGCACAATCCGTAGTACGCCGTGAAATAGACCATTGCGCGGGCGATCAACCCGACGACACCTTCTCGTGCCATGATCGCCCACCAATTGAGTCCAGGCAGGAGCGCGAGAGCGCCGATGCTGCATACAAGCGCCAAAGCCATCGTCCTCATCAACGAACCAAGTTCAATTCCTCCAAATCGACGAGTCAGCGAGCTACCCATCAAAATCAGCCCAGGCACTATTGCAAGGCTCGCGGACAGCGCAATCCCGATAAGCCCAAGCGCCGGTGTCAAGAAGTAGTTGAGAACAGAGATCACCACCAATTGGAGGAGCGCCGCGCTAAGAGGCACCAAGGTATCGCCAAAAGCATAGCAGGCGCGAGCAAAGATTGTGACCAAGGCGGCCAGAGAAAGTCCAGTAGAATAGTAAAGAAACGCTGCCGAGGTTCTCTCCGCAGCCTCCGCGTCAAAGGCTCCGTGCATGAACACAAGTCTGACAATATCATGTCTAAGATACATAAGCGCAATACTTAGAGGAATGAAAGCAACAGCGTATTGACGAGTAAGCCGTGCGAAAAGGTGCCTTGCTCCCAGCAGGTCATGTTCAGAGACGAGCCTCGATAGGGAAGGGAAGACCGCCTTCGCCACGTTGCTTGCTAGCAGGGAAATTACAATGGCCACCAGTCGCCTAGCAAAGCCGAGCGCCGCAATGTTTCCAGATCCCAACGTTGCCCCAAAGAAGTTCTCCACGAGAACAAGTGCTTGAGAGAGCACCTCGATCATGAGTACGGGCATGGCCAAGATGACAACATGCTGCACGTCGTGGTTCCAAACAGGATAGAGAGGGAGGATGCGCCTCAAAACGAGCGGAACGGCCATTACGAGTGCAACCACCAAACCTCCGCCAATCATACCCACAGCAAGTGACCTGATACCCATGACCGAGGACAGCGCCACCAAGGAAAACAGAACGCACACGTTAGAAATCAAGTCGGTGAACGCAGGGATCTTGAAATGCTCGAGGGCGTTATAGATTGCTCCAAGGATGTAAAAGAGATTCAGCATGAGTACCAAAGGTGCGAGCCATCGTGCCAGCTGTGCGGCCAACGAAAGAGTCGGTGCCGCAAGACTCGGAGCGAGCAGTCGGACAATCTGATGCGAGAACACAATGGTAATGGCCGCGAACAGACTGGACAACGCTACCGTGAACCCGACTGTGCCCCCTACCAACCCGCGTCCATATGCTACTCCACCTTCAACCAGAACCTTTCGATACATCGGAATGAAGACTATTGAGAGTGCAAACCCGATTCCGCCGACTAGTGTGGGAAGCGTAACCGCAACTGTGAATGCGTCGACCTGAGAACTCGCTCCAAAATAGTTTGCCACCAGAACGTCCCGCACGAATCCCAGTGTTTTGCTCAGTAGTGTCGTGAAGATTAGGATAAAGGTTGCGGAAACCCACGTTTGAGCCGAAAACGCCTGACCAGGGGAGTCCGAACCGCGCGGGAGGACGGTCCGCCTGTTATCCGTCATTTCTGCCCTTGAAATCGCCACGGCTGGAGGCAACTTGCATAGCATCGAGGCATCGCGCGGGGCGGTCCAAAACGCTACGCCCCAACTACCAACCTCGGGTCCTTGAGGGGAGAACCCGGCTCATTGTCCAAAGAGTCCCAATAAGGAGCGCAACAGAATGGTCCAAGAGATTGCCGGAGACTTGGGCAAAGACAAGGTGACCAAGGAACCCGATCCCTGCTACCCGAACGTGAAGGGGCGATAGTGGTAGGCTCCACAGAACTCCAATGGCCCAGTAGAAAACGCCAAATCCGACGAGAATAAAGGGGAGCCAACCGAAGTCGAAGCCGATCTCAAGTAGGAGATTGTGGGGATACTTACAAGTCTCGGGACCGCATGAGGTTCGTACTATCGATTGAAACTCACGTGGCCAGTGACCTTCCGGTCGCGTGATCACAACCGCCGCCGAGTCGAACAGAATTCTCCATCGGGCATCGGCACCCCTCGCGGCATCCTGAGTAGGTTCGCCGGGAAGAAGTCTCACCACCCGCGTAGCATAGCGATGAATCAGTTCCTGCACCACATGTTCGCGCTCGACGCCGACACTCGATTTGTACGGGTAGTAGTCGACTCCCAGCACTAGGGGCGCGGCTACGACGATTCCGCTCAAGATTAAGAAGAGAACATCCTGCCCGACCTTCCGCCCCCTAGTTGCCCGATTTGGCGAGCGACTGTCAGTCGCACGGGAAACGAATATGGATGAGCACAGAACAAGAAAGATCAACAGTCCAGTTCGAGACGTGGAGATGAGAACGAGGTACAGACTGCTGATCAAGACGATCAGCGCATACCAACCTCTCAAGGCGACCAGGGCAAGCGCTAGTAAGATAGCTGCATCTGTCCCCGCCTGAATGTAGGATCCTCCGAACGCCATAAGAGCTTCGCCTGGCTCTGGACCCTTCGCGTATGCTGTCAAAGCAATGCCACACACGAGCAAACACACAAACCAATTGAATTGAACCCCGGGAGAAACCCGCTTGCTTCCCTCAACTACCCAGTTGGATGTGCTTCTGAGAAAAGCATTGGATCCGACAAGGGCAAGCCACAACACCGTCATTGCAGCAGAGATCCACGCATACGATGATGCCGGCCTAGCCCCCTGGATGATCGCCGACACAACCAACGTCGCTATAAGGCTCACTGAAACTAGCGCGATGAGAAGTACGCGACCGCCAATACGCCGACTGGCGAGCGCTACATGCGAATTGAGGCAGCTAAGACCGCCGATGGACACCAGGAGGAAAAGACCGAGCAACCCCAACTGTAAAAACCGACGGGGAAGTCCAGTCCACAGGGCGAGCACACTTCCAAGAACGGGGAAGACAGCCAAGCCAACTAGCCCAGCCGCTGTCCACGCTTCGAAATCGATGTTTTTCACGCTACTTGTACACTTGTCGGACGACGGAGATCCCGTGCATATCGAACTTTCAAGCGGCATTCCTGTTTTACTCAGCTTCTGACGACGATTTCATTCAGCGCAACCGCAGTTATGAAGGTGTTGTCGGAAATATTGGTAATGTTGGCCGATTCGGTCACCAGGTAGCGACATTGCTGGTCCCAGCGCATCCTTCCTTCGTTTGGTTCGATGCGTCCATCTTCCGGAGAGGACAGAAATGTCCGAAGAAAAATCAAGCTCACCACTTGTGGGACTGGAGTCGTCATAACTTCATGATTCGCTCACGTCCCTGTGTGATCCCGGCAGTGGCGTTGCGAGTATCCACCACCCGGCGCGCATGGTCGACCAGCCATTGATAGTTGACTGCCGAGTGATCCGTCACGATGACCACCACGTCGTATCTTGCGAGGACATCCGACGAGAGCGGTTGGCTCTCCAGGATGTGATCGTTTACTGTGAAGGTGGGGACATAAGGATCATGGTACCCAACCTCCACTCCTCGTCGGCGAAGGAGGTCGAGGATCTTCGCCGCGGGTGAAGAGCGGGCATCCGGAACGTCGCGCTTGAACGTCACCCCAAGCACGAACACACGGGGAGATCCCCGGCGATCGGGGTCGGTTTCCAATGCCGCGAGGATCTTGTTGACAACAAAGTAGGGCATCTCGTCATTCACCCGAGCCGCGAGCTCAATGAAGTCCATGTGAAAGTCGTATTCGCGGGCTTTCCAGGCGAGATAGTAAGGGTCGATGGGGATACAGTGTCCGCCAACACCGGGGCCCGGAAGGAACTTCATGAACCCGTACGGTTTGGTCGCTGCCGCCTCCACAATTTCCCAGACGTCGAGACCCATCCGGTCGCACAACATCGCAAGTTGGTTCACCAGTGCGATGTTGACGTTGCGGAAAATGTTCTCCAGGAGCTTGGTCATCTCGGCAGCGTCTGCGCTGGATACTCGCACGACCCGCCCTGCCAGCTGAGAAAACAGCGCCTCCGCGAGGTCCGCGCTGAGGCGGTCAGTTCCTCCCACTACGACCGGAATCGAGCTCGGCGGCGGTTCGGTGCGACCAGGATCGATTCGCTCAGGCGCAAAGGCCAGGAACGTATCCTCGCCGACTCTTCGCCCATGGGATTCCAAGATCGGCAGCACAAGCTCTCTCGTCGTCCCGGGATAGCTCGTACTCCGAAGGATTACGAGTTGACCAGGGCGCCCGTGGGCGGCGATGCCGCGAGCCGCCGTGGCGATGTGACTGGTGTCAGGTTCCTTGTGTCGGGTCCAGGGAGTCTGCACGCAAATTTGGATAATGTCGACATTCCCCAGGGCAGCGTAATCCGTGGTCACGATTACTTTTGGCGGAGTGGCACCGTGACGTGCAACCAATACCCTAAGGACGCTATCACGGACTTCGGGAATGTAGCTCCTTCCCTCACTCAGCTGGGCGACTTTGCTAGCATCAACATCAACCCCTACAACTGGGAACCCTTCTTTGGCGCACGCGACCACCATTGGTAGCCCGACGTACCCGAGACCCACGATCCCCACGCGGGCCTTCCGGGTGATGATTAGTTCTTTAAGCGTCGCGTCTGGGGACAAGACATCCACCTCCCCCACCCACTGCCGCCGTGTGTTTCACTGCAGCCAGCGCCGCCGGGTCACAAAAAAGGCACTGCCCTTGGCAATACCTGGCGGTGCACGTGGGCGATAGCGCATCTACGATTCGGACGTCCCTCCCACACTCCTGCAGGGGGCCATGTGTCAAGCAAGAGGCTCGTCCACATCAGCGGCGACCTACTTACCAACCAACGGGCCCAACCTCAGGGAAGGCGCTGAGCTTCTCTTCCAAGATGCGCTTGATTCGACCCAACGCGTCAGGAGTCTTAGCTTCCGCGCGGATGACCAACGCGGGCTGTGTGTTGCTGGCCCGGATGAGCCCCCACCCGTCTGTGAACAGCACGCGGGCGCCATCGACGTCAACAACCGGGTACTCTCGCTTCAAAGCATCGGTAAGTTGCCGGACCACTTTCTCTTTCAAGTCATCGGGACAGTCAGCCCGGATCTCGGGGGTCGCATAATACCGGGGTAGATCGGCAAGCATTTCCGACAAACGCCGCTTGGTATTCGAGAGGATTCGGAGCAATCGGGCCGCCGCGTACACTGCGTCATCATAGCCGTAGTACTCGTCTGCGAAGAACATGTGGCCCGACATCTCCCCAGTGAAAACGGCTCCCAGTTCCTTCATCTTCGCCTTAATGAGGGAGTGCCCCGTTCGGTAAAAGAGGGGTTTCCCGCCCAGTCGAGCGATTTCCTCATAAAGCGCTTGCGAACACTTGACCTCGACAATCCCCACCGTCCCCGGATGTTGCGGGAGAATCTCCCTCCAGAATAGGATCATGAGGAGATCCCCCCAGAGAATGTCACCACGATCATCCACGACCCCAAGCCGATCTCCATCTCCGTCGAAGCCCACCCCCAAGTCGGCCCGGTGCTCTCGGACGGCGGCGATGAGATCTTGAAGATTTGCTGGTTGCACTGGGTCGGGGTGGTGGTGTGGGAACCGAGGGTCGGAGTCACAGTACAGTCGGACAATCTCACATCCTAGGTCTTCAAGGACTTCCGGCGCGATGAGACTCGCTGTGCCGTTCCCGCAATCCACAACGACGCGCAGTCGCCGAGACCCGAGCCGGATCTTCGTGTTGAGCATCTCCCGATACGCTGGGACGATATCCCGCTGCTCAAGCGAACCCTTCCCCTCCGTAAACTCGCCGCGGTCAGCAAAGCGCCGGATCTCCTGGATCTCCTCACCATAGATCGTGGCAAACCCGCGAGTAAGCTTGAACCCGTTGAACTCAGGCGGGTTGTGGCTGGCGGTGATCATCATGCCGCCGTCGATTCCATAGTGGAGGCGCGCGAAGTAAAATGCCGGTGTAATCACGGTCCCGATGTCAAGCACGTGGCACCCACTTGAGACCAGGGCCTTGATCACCGAGGCTCGGATACGAGGCGAACTCTCCCGATTGTCTTGCCCAACGATCACCCGCCGCTCCCCATATCTCGCTAGATGCCAAGCATACCCTCGGGCAATTGCTTCAGTCACCGCAGGCGTGATGTCTTCCCCGACGCGGCCCCGGATGTCGTATTCGCGGAAGATCGTGGGGTTAATTTGCAACGGCACTCGCGGTCACCTCACATCACAAGTACACATCGATCGGGAGGTTGGCGTCAACAATCGCGGGGCAGTCAATCCATCTCCTCACGAATGCCAGCTCGCCTCGAGGGCACGAGGCGCTCGAGGAGACTGTTCCAGGATCGACCTGCTCGCTCATCCAACCAGCGGGAAGGACTGGATTCTCGCCCCGCGAAATTCGACACTGGTAAACGCAAGATGGAAACGTCCTTGATGGCATGTGCGAGGGACATCGCGAACGTCGCTTAAGCAGGATGCCTCTCGGGCGCGATGAGGGTCGTTAAGGCCCTGGACGAATTCGCCACGCGCCGGTCGCAATGTACAGTGTTTGGCGTGTCCGGCCAGAAGGCCGTAGGAGCGGAAGCGACCACACCTTCCAAAATGTCGCCGCCACATTCACACAAGGTCACAATCCTGCCACCCCCACCGCCACATTCGAATTCACGATTTGTCCTGCCCGCGTGGCTTAGCAGCTCCCAGCGCGCGGCGCTGCTCCTGACCGCCTTTCTTGCTTCAGCTGGCTACGCGGTCATTGGACTAATCCTCCTCCTCCTCACCGTCGCCGCAGAAGGCATCCTTGTGCGCAGCCTCCCTTGGCGCAGGTCCCCGGTCGACGGGTTCACTGTTGCCTTCGTCGCGGCCTTCCTGCTCTCCGGGTGGACGTCCCTGTATCGTCCACTCGCCGTCGGGTCCGCAGGGCTCGGAGCGTTGACAATCTATCTCGCCTTCGGGCCACTGTACCAGCAGATGTACCGAGACGGATGGTTCCTGAAAACATATCTGGGCGTCTGGACGGCGGGCGCGACGCTCGCCGCAGCGTGGGCATTCTACCTGCATCTGGCGACCGGCCGCCCTGCGTTCACCCCTGAGCTAACGCAAAACATGCTTGCCACAACAGTGCTGATGGGCCTCATTGTGAGTGTCGGAGTCTTCATTATGAGCAGGAGTCTGTGGCGATACGCGGCCGCAGCGGGCTGTGTGGTATTGGCCCTCGCCTTAGTGGAAACCACGAGCCGTGGCGCGTGGTTGGGCGTTTCGGTCGCGTTGGCCAGTTTCTTGATCTTGATCGGTCGCAGACATCTCTGGCAGACAACGGCGCTTCTTCTTTTCACGGGGCTCGTCGTCCTTGCCGTGACCACTCCTGAACGCAGTCGACTCCTCTTGAGAGCATCCTCGATCCCCGAAGTAGGCACACATGATCGAGTCTTGCTCGCCCGGACTGCCCTAGCCATCTTTGCTGACCATCCTGTGGTCGGAACTGGGTTGAACACATTCTCCCTTGAGCATGCCAAGTACAAGTTGCCCGGGGACATCAATGTGGCGCCACCGTTCGCGCATAATGTGTTCCTCAACATGGCCGCGGAAGGGGGGGCGTTGGGGTTCGCCGCGTTTTCTGCGATCATCCTCTGGACGCTGGTGGCAGGCTGGCGGTGGCGTGCCACCAGCAGTGGGCAAGCTGACCGGATTGCGAGCGTAACGGTCCTCTCCGCATTCTTGGGACTCCTGGTGCATCAGATGTTCGATGGAACTGTGCTCAGCGTGCACCTGGGGGCAGGACTGTGGTTTCTCATCGCGATTGTGGGGGCCTTCCAACCTGATCGTCATCTCGTCCGCAGGTCGGTCGAACCGCACGGCCTCGGAGGTCCTCGTGGGATGTAGTGGCAATCGTCACGCGCGACTCCGAAGGTTCCTCGCGAGGATAAGCCTCTGGGCTAGGGGGTGATCGGGACCATCGGGAAAATCGGGAAGATCGGCAGAAGCGGCCGAGGTTCAAGGAACGCCAGCACGCCAACCTCCAACCAGATTTGCTGCCGGACCTGCCGGTACTTCAGTGAGGCTTGAAAGCAGTCGCAGATCCACGTTGAGACGAAGTAGTCAATGTCCGTGTAGGAACGCGTGCTCAGATTGTAGCTTGCCTGCACCCCAACGCTAACATGCCCAGGCGTGCTAATCGCGAATCCCGCCGTGTACGTGGTGCTGGCGTCTCGGAAACTGTACGTCGCCCCCACGAGGAGCTCGGTGTCCAACGCACCCAGGCGCAATCCAGCATGGTTGAGCGTAACACCGACCTGGTGAATCCGATCAGCAAGGGCTACCGTGTCGAACGCGAACGGGCTGCTCCCCGTCACCTCGACCAATCCATAGCTTAGCTTGGCGGTGGTCTGGTCACCCAGGCGGTGTGTGAGGTCCGCGTTGAACCGAAGCACGCCTTGCATTGCACCGATCCCATACGTCGCCTGGAGGGACGATGCAGAGGCACCGGCGGTCGTTTGGGGGCTCAGGGTGAACCGGTCGGACACGACGCCGACCTGGTATTGGAGGCGGGAGGATGTGACGGTCGTCGCGGGATCGCGAAACCAGCCGACGCTGTACGTGCTAAAGACGGAGAAGGGCCACTCCCCGATCCGTCGGGTTGGCAAGGCTGCGACCAGCTCTGCCTGATCATAGAGCCTGAAACTCGTGTCTTGGTTCCTCCCCACCGTGAGTGTGAGGATGTACGCGGGCGTGCCATATTCGAGAGTGTTCCGAACGATGAACCCGCTCTGCCCTCCGTACTTTCCGTATAGGGCGCCCTTCACGCTGCCTAGCGGGTAGGGGCGGAGGTAGTCGATCCACAGCCCGTCAAAATTGTCATACCCAATGCGGGGAACACTACTGCGCGCGGTTTCCTCGGGGCTCCGAAGCGAAATCATGTACTCGCCGACCGTAAAGACCTTCCACCCGCCCAGCCAGAGGGACGCATCGTGCGCCACGAGCCGATCGCCGGGGATCACGTCGACGCTGGAGGCCGTAATTCGATATGCGGGATGGTCAGGGTCGCAGGTGGTCACGGTTACCGTCTGCCCAACAACTTGTCGCGGACTCGCCCGCAGCTGATCGCTGCGTATGTAGATGCGGTCCACCAACATTTGCGCGCTCATCATCTCAACTTCGTTGGTCCGCCCATTGTAGGTCATGGCCTCGCCATGAAGTTCCCGGCCCTGGAGATCGATGACCACGACGTGACCCCGGGCCGCCAGTAACTCGTCTGCAACGTAAACGAGGACGTAATCGGCCGTCAGCCGCAGACCTCGGTACTGGACCCGAACATTTCCTGTTGCTTCGATTTGTTGTGAGAGTTGTTCGTAGACTACCTGATCGGCGTCAACGACGATTGGTGCGGTCTGGGCAGTGGCCGATCCGGGAACCAGCAGCCGGAGAACGACTATCACGACGATGCATCGCTGACTGAAGCGGCGGGGGAGACGTCCCTGAAGACACGCCAGGAGACCAGCCGACCCGAGGCTGATCACAGAACTTCGCACCTGAGGAAGTATCGGTACGGTGTGCGCGCGCGCGGGTCCGAGGACAACGCGTCAGCCTTCTTGGGGTACCCGAGGATCAGCGGTTCGCAGCGACAACACCCCCTCGGTCGGGAAGGTGAAACGCTCCCCGTTGCACCGGCATCGCCAGGGGGTTCGGCACAAAACGCGCCCTCCCCTCTCGCTGCGACCGAATTGCGCGTGACCGGGTCCCGGAGGGGAGAGCGCGTTCATGCATCCCGCGAGCGCATCGCGCGCTCAAGCAGTAGGACCCTTATGTCAAATTCTCAGGTCAATGATCGCCGACACGCCCACCCCCGGCACCCGACGAATGCCATCGGTGATCGGGTTCAGGCTGTCCAGGGGCACGAGCGCTTTGATGCGGAAGACCTGGTTGAAGTCTCCCTCCAGCTGACCTACCGCCTTCACCTTCGCCATCGCGCTCTTGGGGCCGGAGACCTGAGCCGCCCCAATGTACGAGGCTGAGCCAACACCAATGGAGAGAATCGGCACCACTTTCGTCTGGTCGGTGACCTTCGCGCCCTTGTTCTGCAGCACACCGTTGACGAAGTCATTCAGCGGCCCGGCAAACTGCGTGACGACGAACCCAATACCGAAGACCTTGATCAACCCGGAGATGTCTTGCGCCGCCGCATAGAACGGCCCGCTGACGATTAGGAGTGCCGCAAGCAGGAGTGCAACAATTCGGACTCTGGGCATTTGCCCACCTCCTCGGATGGACGATATAATCGACAGGTAGCGCGGTGTGAGTTTCCCCACCTCGCCACCACAAACATCACCATCGTCTCTCTTTACGGGAGCCGCCTCTGGAAGGTTCCACGAGGTCTACCGAACTCATTCTCACCGGGAATGGGCCTGGCGAACTAACCGGGTGGATCCGCCCGGTGGCTCGGGCCGCCCGCGCCGTGGCGAGCCAGACGCATCGCAACCTACAGCTCACCCTTGCGCTCGCCCCTTCCCAATTTGCTGGGGGGCGAGAGTTTGGCGTGGTTTCGCAGTGGGGGCTCTTCGACCGAATCCTTGACCCTCAACACTGCCTTCGTCTGGCGCTGGGCCTCGGCTCGCTCACTGTCGCTGAACGGGCGGCGGTGGTGCACCTCGGCGGCGACCTCTGGATCTCGGCGCGCCTAGCTCGGCGTCTGCGCAGCCCCGCCTGCGCCTTTGCGGAGACGATCCTCATTGCGCGTCGGCACACCCCGTTCGCGCGGGTGTTTGCGACCTCGGAGACCATTGCCGAGCGTCTCGCTGCGGCCGGCGTCCCTCGTCATAAGATCGTAGTCAGTGGCGACCCGCGCTGTGACGCTTTCGCTGATGAGGACCGTGGCGAGTCCAGGGCCTCACAGCGTTCTGGGCCCGCCCTCGGCGGTCACTACACGCTCGCCATGCTCCCGGGCAGTCGCGATTCCTTCTTCCAGCTGTTGATCCCCTATTTCTTGCAGGTCGCCAACGCCCTTGCGCCTATCCACCCTGAGATGATGTTCCAGATCGCCGTGTCTCCGTTTCTGTCTCCGCCGCTCGTGACCCAGTTCCGTGAGGAGGTCGCGCGCGCGTGGCCTCGCCTACGGGTTGAATGGGTCTCTGACCACTTATGGACCGCGCTTGCGCGCAGCGATCTCGTGCTCACGATCCCGGGGACGAACACGCTGGAACTCGCGATGGCGGGCATCCCATTCGCCGTTCTTCTCCCGACCCACCGGGTTGATGCCCTCCCGGCAGAGGGAGTCTTGGAGTGGGTCGGTCGCATCCCAGGGTTGGGGCGGTTGATCAAAGAACTGGCGTTGCCCCGGTATCTGGCTAGTCGCCCTTTCCTGGCACTCCCCAACATCAGGGCCGGGCGAATCATCGTCCCCGAGTTGGTTGGGAGGTGGACCCCCACAGAGGTGGCGAACCGTCTCGCGGACCTCTTACGCCATCCTGAGGAACGCGCGACAATGGCGACGGCACTCCGACAACTGTATGGGGGAACCTCGGGCGCGGCCACCGTGGTCGCCACCCAGGCCTTTGCACTCGCGGAGTCCCAGGAGGCCCCGCGATGAAACCCCTGATCCATCTGGTCGCCCCCTATTGGCTCTATCTTGCCGCCGGGGTGGCCTGTTTGGTTTTGATGATCGGCGGTCAGCTCTTCATTCCGTACTACTTTGGCACCACGGTCGACGCCATCATCGACACCAACAGCCTTACTGTCCTCAACACCCGAGCGCTGGCGCTCCTCGCGACGTTTCTCGCCCGCAGCATCCTCCTCTACGGCCAGAGTCTCGTCGGGTACTTCCTCAGTCACCGGATCACCGCCGACATCCGCCAGCGGCTGGTGGAACAACTCCACCGGTGGTCGCTCGACCGATTCTCCCGCTTGACCAGCGGGGACCTCATCGCCCGGAGCCTCCAAGATACCCAGGTCGTTCAAACCACTTTGTTCACCGGGTTGTTGGACTTTGTGGGCACCATTCTAATCCTGGCGGGCACGGTAGTCATGTTGTTTATCCTTCACTGGCGGCTCGCGCTATTCACCATCGTGGTCATCCCACTCTTGCTGGGCTCTGCCCGAGCGTTTGGCAACGAAATCCAACACGTCTCGGTCCGCGCGCAGGAGCGCATCGCTGATCTCGCCTCCCTGCTTCGGCAGGTGTTTGCTGGGGCGCGAGTGATCCGCGCGTTCGCGCAGGAAGATCGGGAAGTGAGCCGGTTTCGTCTCCAGAACGAACGCACCTACCGCGAGAACCTGCGCGTCAGCCAGCTGATCGCTGCGCAAGTCCCGGTCGTGAGTCTGTTGACGGCCCTCGGCTTGCTGGCCGTGCTCTGGCAAGGTGGCCAGCTGGTCGCCAACCACACCATCACCGCGGGCATGTTCGTTGCGTTCATCGCGTATGCCGCCTTGGCGGTGGAGCCGGCGATCACGCTCTCCCGTTTCTACGGATCAATGCGTCAGGGGTTGGGCGCGTTGGAGAGGATTTTGGAACTCCTGCGAATGCCGGAAGGCGTCGGCGACGCACCCCTTGCGACGTCCCTCCCGGCGATCAGGGGACAGGTGACCATCCAGAACGTCTCGTTCAGCTACGACGGAACTCAATGGGCTCTCGTAGACATCTCGTTGTTGGCCCGACCAGGGGAACGGGTCGCCCTGGTTGGCCCCAGCGGGGCCGGCAAGACCACCCTCATCAACCTGATTCCCCGCTTCTACGACCCGACGAAGGGGACCATCGCGATCGATGGGCATGAACTGCGCTCCGTGACGCTGCGCTCGCTCCGTGAGCAGATTGGCCTTGTGCCGCAGGAAACGTTCCTGTTTCAAGGCACCGTCCGCGAGAACATCGCCTATGCCCGACCCGACGCCTCTGATGAGGCGATCATTTCTGCCGCCCGCGTCGCGAATGCGCACGAGTTCATTTCCGCTCTGCCGCTCGGGTACCAGACCGCGCTAGGCGAGGACGGGATGCAGCAGTTGTCCAGTGGGCAGCGTCAGCGCCTTGCGATCGCGCGCGCCCTCCTGAACGACCCGCGGATCATTATCCTAGACGAGGCCACCTCAGCGCTGGATATGGAGTCGGAGTACCTCATCCAGGAAGCCCTTGATCGGTTGATGGAGGGACGCACGACGTTCATCATTGCGCACCGGCTCTCGACCGTCCGCAAAGCCGACCGCATTGTCGTCCTAGAAGCAGGGCGTATCGTCGAGATGGGCAGCCACGCGCAACTCGTCGCCGCCGACGGGCTCTATGCGCGGATCGCTCGCCTGCAGTTCGAGGAGGCCGGTCTCGGCCGATCATGACGTGGCTCTCCCAACGTGCGCTTCGGCGCGAACATGAGGGTAGTGGTACGATGGATCTGAGTGTCGTCATTCCCACATACAACCAGGCAGACCTGCTGGCGGAGTGCCTCCGATCCTTTCAGCACCAAACGCTCCCTCCCCACACCTTTGAAATCATCGTGGTAGACGATGGCTCGACCGATCACACGCCGGCGACCCTCCGCGAGTTCACCGCCCCCCCACTGGGTGTGATCGGGATCCGGTTCCCCGATAATCGCGGCCGCAGTGCGGCCCGCAACGCGGGGATCGCACGAGCATCTGCGCCACTCGTGGCCTTTGTCGATAGCGACGTCATCGTGCGTGACGATTTCCTGGAATGGCACGTGCGCACCCATCGGGCCCACGGTCCCAGAATCCTCTCTCGTGGTCCTGTCATCATGACGTCCGATGCCCGCGTGGCTCGCCAGGGTCCCATCCCCCGTTTCAGTGCATCGCCCGCGTACCTCGACACCGCGAACGTGGTCATCCCCCACGCCGCACTCGTCGAGGCGGGGCTGTTTGATGAGGGGTTCCCAGGCTATGGGTGGGAGGATTTTGAACTCGGCATGCGCCTCAAACGCTTGGGTATCCGACGGATTTTCACTCGTCTCGCGGTCGCCTTTCACCTGCAGGTACCACTCCGATGGGAAGGTGTTGACCACCTCCTGCGCAAAGAGGAAGAGCGCGCGAGAAGCGCCGTCTACTTCTACCAGAAACACCCGACCCTCGAGACGAGGATCCTCATCCAGGCAACCCCGTTCCACCGGGCCCTGTACTGGGTCCAAGCGGCCGGAGGAATCCTGACGCCACACAACGTCATCGCGGTAACCCAGAAGTTGCGCAAACTGGGCGCGCCTAGCCTAGCGTTTCTGGGCCTGCGAGGGGTCTTAAACCGACACTACATCCACCGTCTGGGGGCGGAATTCAAACGACATGCTGCCGCCTTGGCTTGACCGGGCCCAATGGGCCGCGTTGCTAGGCACCGCGCTGGCATTCTCGGCTGGGTACGCCACCGTCGGGCTGGTGGTCATCCTCTTGGTAGTCCTTGTGGAAGGCATCGTCACGCGACGCCTCCCGTGGCGCCGGACGAGCGGCGACATCTACCTCGCAAGTTTCCTTGTCGCCTTCCTGATCTCCGGATGGGCTTCATCGTATCGTCCCTTCGCCATCGGGTCAGCTGGTGTGGCCGCAGTGACCTTGTTTGTGGGACTGGGTCCACTCTACCGCCAACTGCTGCAAAACCCCGCGCGCCTTGCGCCCTTTGTTTCGGCCTGGGTCACGGGAGGCCTCGCAGCGACCTTATGGGCTGGATATCTCTCACTGCGGACAGGTGACAACGCGTCCACGCCCGCACTGGGCCAGAACGCCCTTGGCACGACACTCCTGGTCGCCTTAGTACTGAGCTTGGGCCTGCTTCTGACTTCTCTTCCCGCCTGGCGCTATCTCGTGGCCGGCGGCTGCGCGCTGTTGACCCTGGGGATCGCCTTGACCGCGTCGCGTGGAGCGTGGCTTGGCACAGTGGTCGGAGTCCTCACCTTTCTCTGGCTTGCGAAGGTGCATCGCGGATGGCTTGTCGCCGTTCTGCTCGTCCTTCTCGGCATGATCGGATTTGTCCTCATCAACCCAGAGCGCTCGTACCTCGTGAGTCGGGCTCGCGGCATTGGTGTCCCCGTCCAAAACCAAGCTCGGATCGCGGTCGCCAAGTCGGCGGGCGCGATCTTTGCGGACCATCCGATCCTTGGAACCGGACTCAATACATTCTCGTTCGTCCACCCGCAGTACAAGTTCCCCAATGACCCTGATTCAACCCAGCCGTTTGCTCCCAATGTGTTCTTGAACATGGCCGCCGAGGGAGGACTCTTGGGACTCATCGCGTTTGCCGCGATTCTCGTGTGGGCCGGCAGGGAGGGCTGGCGATGGTGCCAGGCCGGCGGCTCACGGTCGGAGAGTATCATGAGCGCGGCGATCCTCGCCGCATTCCTGGGCCTGCTGACGCACCAGTTCCTCGACGGCACCATGCTCTCAGTGCACGTGGGCAGTGGCCTCTGGTTTCTCGTCGCCATGCTGGCGGCTTCCTCGCCACACTCTGGAACTATGGGAGCACGCGCGGATGCCTGAACTCAGCGTCATTATTCCGACGTTTAACAATCGGGCGACGCTCCACAAGACCCTGCTAACCGTCTTCGACCAGACTCTGCCTCACGACCGTTACGAAATCGTCGTCCTCGATGACGGGTCGACTGATGGGACCGAGGAGATGGTCCGAGCGCTCCCCTCCCCGGTGTCGCTACGCTACCATTGGCAATCCAATCAAGGCCGGGCGGCGGCCCGAAACGCTGGCTCGCGACTCGCGAGAGGGCGGATCCTGCTCTACCTCGATTCGGACATCCTGGCGACGCCCGATCTCCTCCAGCGGCACCACCAGTACTACCAGGAGCACCAGGGCCCCATCGGGGTCCAGGGCCGGACGATGGTGTACCCCGCCTCGAAAGTGACGCCGTTTATGCGGACCAAGGAGTTGTTCCCCGATCTCACGCGGCGGAAACGGACCGACCTCTCTCCCTATTTGTTCTACACTCGCAACGTCTCAATCCGAGCCGAAGACCTGTGGGCGGTCGGCGGATTCGATGAAAGCTTCCCGGGATATGGGTGGGAGGATACTGAACTCGGGCTTCGCCTGCATGTGCACGGAGTTCGGCTCTTCTACGAGGCTGCAGCCATTGGTTACCACCACGAGGTGGAAACGCTGGAGCGCACGTGTGCGAAAGTTTACCAAGCCGGCATAGGAGCAATCTACTTTTGGCGAAAGCACCATCGCCGACATGGCCTGGGGTTCTTCCTCGAGATCCACCCTGCACTGCTGCCGCTCAAGTGGCTCGTGTATCGGACCGGCGTGCTCACGGCCCTGATTCGTCAAATCCTGCCCTGGGCAGAGCACGGCGAACGCATTTGGATTTGCAGTGAATGCTACAACTACTTGATCTGGGAATCCTACTACGCTGGCGTGATCGCCACCCTAAACAGCAATGGCCAAAAGGTCCCTGCCACGCGTGAACGACCGGTCTCTCGAGCGCGATAGGAGGAACATCGAGGATCATGGTCTTGCCTGCACGCTCGCATCCGCTCGCATGGGCGATGGTGGGCGCGCTGCAGGTTGACTCGCTCCTGGGACGCGACGCCACAATGACGGTGGTGCTAGGATCCGCGATCCAATGCCCTTGGCGGGTAATCCTTCTGTGCTTGTTGTCAGCAACGGGCACGGCGAGGACGCCGTCGGCGCGGCGCTGGCTGCGCACCTCGCGTCCTCCGCAGAAATCGTCGCCTACCCTTTGGTCGGACACGGCGAGACTTACCGCGACATACGGCTCCTTGACCCACGCAAGAGGTTCCCCTCGGGGGGCTTCATCCTCAGAGCGGGCTGGCGGAGGCTATTCACTGACCTCCGTCAGGGCGCGTTCCGCCACTGGCGGGCCCAGCAGCATACCCTCTCGACCCAGGTCCGAGCTCACCGCGTGGTGATTGCCATCGGTGACGTCTACTGTTTGTGGATGGCGGGGCGAGCCGGCACGCGCACCGTCTTCGTGGCAACTGCGAAGTCCGAATACAATGAGCCTCACCGTGCCCTCGAGCGGTCGCTCATTCGCCGATTCGCCGAGCAGGTCTTTGTGCGGGACGCTCTTACGGCCAAGGTCCTCGCTGCGCAAGGGATTCCCGCCCGGCACGTGGGCAACCCGTTGATGGATACAATCCAGTCCGATGGCCCGGCCCTGCCCGATGCGGCTGGCGTCCCAACCGTTACCTTGCTCCCCGGTAGTCGTACCGACGCGTACTTGAACGTGGTCCAGTTGCTCCGGCTCGCGGCACGGGTGAGCCTGCAGATCAGCGTTCGCTGGCTATGTGTCCTCGCCCCTTCGCTCGAGGTGGCTCAAGTGCAGGCCGTGGGGCGCGCCGACGGGTGGACGGCTGACGAGAGGAGCCTTCGATCGGGATCGGTGGAAATTGTGCTCACGCGAGCGTTTGGAGAGGCCCTCAACGCAGCCGACGTCGTGGTTGGGCTGGCAGGCACGGCCAACGAGCAGGCCGCCGGGTTGGGGAAACCCGTGGTCGCCTTTCCGGGCCCGGGATCCCAATTCACGCGACGATTCCTGGCGCTCCAGCAGCGCCTCCTCGGCGAGGCCGTAGTGGGCACCGGCACGTGGCAGGACGCCTCAAGCGCAGTGGTCCGGCTGCTGCACGACCCGCAGGAACGACAGCGGCGCGGCCAGATCGGTCGCGCACGCATGGGATCGCCGGGAGCGATAGCTGCGATCGCGGGGGAAATTCAGAACTGGTTAGGCAGTGCACCTTCTGGGGTTTAGGGATCGTCTCGCTGACACGGTCCCCAGCCCCGCTTCCTTCAGCTATTTCGTGGTTTGCCCCATGAAGAACACGAGAACGGCTGCGCCGAGGAAGATGAACAGGATTTCTGCAACGAACATGGGTCCGACCTCCTCCAGAGGAGCCAGATCGACAGAGTGGGTTTCTGGCCCCAGAGTGGGAAACCCTCTACCTAAACCTGCCCTGGCAGGGAACCATCTAGACCGGGCTCACCATCTCATCAGCACGCGCAGCCGCCGCTGCCCCAACTCTCCCTAGCTGTTAGTTCGCTCTACCCCGCACGCGATCCTAGGATCCCCACGAACCGCCAGTCATCGCACGGTGGTGTCTAGCCAGAACGGCTGCGACCACAAGCGCCCTTTGGCCGCGTGGCACTCCACCCGTACGAACGCTTCGTCTCCATGGACCTCGTAGGAGGCTTCCACGCCAGTGACATCTGTGCGGACTAGACCATCCCCGCCGAAGAAACGAATTCGCGCCGGTTCGGTGAGCGCCACAGCAATTCGCGTTCCCTCGACAGCGAACTCTGCCGAAAGTCCTGTCGAGGCGTACAGCGCCCCCTCAAGCAGCGAAGTGCGAAGGGCTTGTGCGGAGATTTCTGGCACCTTGGCCATGATCCACCCGCGGTTGAACTGGCCCAGATGGTGACAGTCGTCCACTGCAACCCCCCAAGGCGCGCGATGGGGCCCTTGCGCCCGGAGGGTCGCGACCCACCGCAGGACATCCTCGCCTGAGTTGGAGTGGGGGTTCCAGACTTCGACAAGGTGGACGCCGCGGAGCGCTGCCATCGCCGACGCCGTCCACGCCCCGGTCCACAAGTTCCCGGTCCACGACGGGTGACACAACGACACGAGCCCGCCAGCGGCGCGGGTCTGATCGATCCGTTCCTGGGGCGATCCGTCCTGCAGGGGAGCGCTCACAAACAGCCGCCCCATGTGCGGACCGAGCGGTCGAATGGCGCGCGAGACAGTATCCTCCGTCCCGGGGATCACGAGCACGCCGCCATCGGGCTGAGGGGACGCGGGCGTAACCCGATTGTGGTCGGTGATGCAGACGAACGTGTACCCCGCGGCGCGATACATCTGGAGCAGAACGTCGGGAGGAAACCGACCGTCAGACGCGGTCGTGTGACAGTGGAGCTGCGCCTTGCGGAATTGTCCGGGCCGGGCGTAGGGGTTGCGAATCACGACGGACACGTGCGTATGAGTTCGCGCCAAAACTGCGGACCCCTATCGGGCGAGCGCAACTTGATACGGGACTCTCAACAGTAGACATTATGGGACCAAGGGTTTGTCGTGTGCCTTCCGCCGCCCGAACAACCCGCCTGCGCGGTCCGGTTGTCCTTTGACTCCGGCAACCACGCCAGTCTTTCCAGACATTCTGCCATGCCCACTTGTGCTCGGGTCATTTCTCGATGTCTTTCGCGTTCTCAAGTTCTCGGTGCGCAGCTGGGTCACATCTTGACGATCGTCCCTTTGCCGGTGTCTTGCCTTTTGGATGAAGTGATGCTAAAATGCATCACATGAGAAACGCCACGGTCCGGGATCTGAGATATCGGTTTCGAGAGGTGGAGAATCTTCTGCGCGAGGGGGAAGAGATCCACATCACGAAGCGCAAGCGGGTCATTGCTCGACTGGTGCCAATCAAGCCCGTAGGTCGCTCCCAGCGTCCAGATTTTCTAGCCCGCCTGAAGGTCCTCTACGGGAACAAACCACTGAAGGTCAGCGGAGCAGAACTTGTCTCACGCGAGAGAGACCGCTTTTGAGCGCGTACGCAGATACAAGCTTTCTCGTCTCACTCTATATCCTGGATTCCAATTCGGTGCGGGCAGCATCTCAAATGAAACAGGCCAAACTGCCAATTCTTTTGACGTCATTGGGCGAACTCGAACTCACGAACGCGTTATCCCTTCGTCTCTTTCGGAAGGAACTACTTCGTTCCAAAATGAACGCAGCTCACACCCTGGTCCGAAAAGACATCGAGGGTGACATACTAGTTCCGAAGCCACTGTCCGCCGCCATGTTCGAGAAAGCTAAACGGATCGCGCGGAGGCGGACGCCTCATCTCGGTACCCGGACTCTCGATGTTCTGCACGTTGCATCAGCTTTGGTCCTTCAGGCGGACACATTTTACACCTTCGATAGCAATCAGGGGAAACTGGCCAGGCTTGAGGGGCTAGTCACCCCATAAGCTAAACTAGCCCCGCGCAGATACATTTCTAGAAAGCAATATAGGTCCGGCACGCTCAGGACACCGTCTTCTCGGCCACATCGCCATGTCAGCGGCGATAGCGCCATTGCGGAGGCCTTCTCCCACGCAAGGTCTAGGAAACTGCCGGTGGAGCCATGGTTTGGGCACGACAGGCCTCCCCCTCTTTGGGGAGACGTCTGCCTCGGCCCCTCCTCAGATGTCTACTTTGGAATGTTCCTACCGTCTACGTTTGAAAGTCCCGTATCAATCGGCCGGGCGCAACTGGTACGATCCTCGCGTTTCGCGCGAATCGCGTTGCTCAACCCGCGAGCCACCCACTGAAGTGTGGTACCCAAGCTCACGAAGCTGGTCTTTGACGCGGGCTAGGCGATCGGCCCACGCAGGGTGGGAGCGAAAGACCACCTCAAACTGCGAGGGATCCCGGGCCTCGGCTCGCCGGAACCGCTCCATGAGCGGCACCGCCGTGGCGGCGTTGTACCCCGCCCGGTGAGCCGTATCGACCCCGATGCGGTCGGCCTCGAACTCCAGGTCCCGGTTGAACCCCTGGGTGAGCAGCACGTGGGTCATGTCCGCGACTTCGGCTACCTGCGGTTGATTTCGGAACAGGAACTGGATGATCAGATTCACGTAGAAGTATCGCTCGAGGAGCTGGACGTGGTGGCGACGACTCACGTGCCCGATCTCATGCCCCAGGACGACCGCGAGTTCGTCTTCGTAGCGGAGGAATCCCATCATGCCTTTCGTGACGTAGATGATGCCCCCTGGCAGTGAGAGGGCATTGATTTCCCGCGTATTGAGGATCTTGAACTTCCAGGGCAGCGCGGGGCGGGCCGACATCTTTGCTAGACGCAGACCAACTGCTTCCACCTGGCGCTGTTGGACCGGGTTGTCGAGGAGGCCGTACCTGCCTTCGACCTCCACGGCGACGGAACGACCAATCTCGATCTCTCGTGCTGAATTGATCAACTCCGCCTGGGCAGGGGGCGCCGCGCTTGCCGCTAGCATCGCGCAGAGGAGAGCGCCCATAACCACTTTGCGGCCAACCCGCACGGATCCCACCACCTTTGGACTCTCTCCTGAACCTACCATGCGGTGTCTGTGCCCGCGCGGAGCACGTGCGAGTCCTTATTCCGTCCTCTGGGCTCCGCCCCTGCTCCGCTGCACCTCACGCCAATGACGGGCGCATGCTACAATTCCTATGCATGAACATCTCGGTTCGGTCCTTCGCCTCGTATCGAGAAGCGATCGGCAGCCCGCGGGTCAATGTGGAGGTTCCCGAGAACGCGACGGCAACCCAGGTATGGGATGGACTCGTGTCCCGCTATCCGCGTCTGGGGACGCTTCCCCGCCCCCACGCCTTCGCGATTGACGACGAATACGTCGCCGGGGAAACACCACTCCATGAACGAGACGAGCTCGTCCTGATTCCTCCCGTGAGTGGGGGGGCCCACGTGGCCCTCACACATGATCCGATCGATATCCCGGCGCTCCTCCGAGCTGTGCAGCATCCTCAAGCAGGAGGAGTCGTGCTCTTCCTCGGGACGGTCCGGGACAACGTTCAAGGCCACCAAGTGCACCACTTAGAATACGAGGCCTACGAAACACTCGCACTCCGCGAGCTCACACGGGTCGCGTCCGACGCGGCCGCGCGCTGGCCGGTGTTGACCGTTGGCATCGTCCATCGGCTGGGACCCCTCGCCGTGGGCGACGTCAGCGTCGCCGTCGCTACCGCCGCGCCACACCGGCGGGAAGCATTTGAGGCATGCCGGTTCGCGATCGATTCCCTCAAACAAACCGTGCCGATCTGGAAGAAAGAGGTCTGGGATGGCGGTGCGGGCTGGGTTGGGTTGGATCACCGCGACGACCGGGGCTAGCCTTCCCCCGGAACACTGAGGACCAGCTTCCCGAACTGCTCGCCGCGTTCCAATATCTGCTGCGCTTTCGCCGCCTCTGCTAGCGGCAACACTTGATGGACGACAGGATTGAGGCGTCCCTGGTCCACCAGTGCCATGACTTCGTAGAGCTCCCGCTTGGTCCCCATCCACGTCCCGTGAATCGACAGCCGCCGACCAAAGATATAGCGCAGATCGGTGGAGACCTCGGGCCCTGTCGTCGCTCCACAGAGGGCGAGCCGCCCGCCCCGAGCGAGCGCTTGGATGCTCGTCTGCCACGTGGCGGCACCCACGTGATCGAAGACCACGTCCACACCCCGTTTGGCCGTGAGCCGGCGGACTTCATCGAGGACGTTCGTCTCGCGATAATCAATCCCCTCATCCGCGCCGAGCGCACGGGCCTTGTCCAGCTTCCAACGGTTCCCCGCAATCGCGAGGACTCGGGCACCAAACAGCTTGGCAATCTGGATCCCCGCGCTCCCGACGCCACTCCCGGCGCCCCAGACGAGGACGTCCTCGCCGGGGCGGAGACGCGCGTTCGTGACGAGCATGTTCCAGGCGGTGAGAAAGACCAGGGGGACCGCTGCGGCCTCCTCAAAGGTGAGCCGCGCGGGCTTGCGCAACACGTTAGCCTCGGGCACAACCACGAACTCCGCGTACCCGCCATGACGGTGCTCGCCGAGGATCGAGTATGTTCGGCACAAGTTGTCTTCGCCAGCGAGGCAGAAGCGGCAAACGCCACAACTGACCCCTGGGGCGACAACGACAGCGTCGCCCCCACGCGTGCTGGTCACTTGCTCCCCCACGCGCTCGACGATGCCAGCAATATCCGCCCCCGGGATGTGGGGGAATTCCACACGCAAGCGGGGGAGGCCTGTCCGGATCCAGAGGTCGAGATGGTTGAGGGCCACCGCCTTCACGCGAATCATTACGTCATGGGGACCCACCACGGGGAGAGGTACCTCAGCGGAGGCAAGTACTTCTGGCCCTCCGTGCGCGGTATAGACGACCGCTTTCATGCTACGCCCGCCCTTCTGCCCGAGCCCGACGCCGTCGAGCGCTGACCGACCCTGCCGGTGGATGCCGGCGCTGCACGACTGCGACGTACCCTTCGCTCAGCGCTTGATTTCCAACATGATCGCTTTGATCTGCACGGTGAGCCGCAGCGCCTCGGGCATGGGACGCTGCCACACGTTCCGCCCGAAAATCAGCCCTGTCGCCCCGGCCTCCATCACCCGTCGCGCCTTTGTCAACAGGTCGTCATCCGAAATCCGGCTCCCCCCCGAGAAAAGCACGAGCGCGCGCCCCGCCGCGCGGACCACGCGCGCCACCGCGTCATGATACTCCAGGACTAGTTGGTCATAGGGCTTGGGGGATCGACCGCGAGCCGGCAGATCGAACGCGGGCACATTCAGCTTGATGACGTCCGCCCCCAATTCGAGGGCAACCCGGGCTGCGTACTCGATTGCGAAGAGACTATCCCGGCCGCCCTTCGCCTCGACCGCTTCCCCCCGAGGGTACGCCCAGATCACGAGCGGCATGCCATAGCGATCGCATTCGCGACGGACCTCCATGAGTTGTCGGAAATCCTCATCCTGTCGCGGCGACCCCACGAAGAGCGTGTACCCTATCGCGTCGGCGCCCAACCGAACCCCATCCTCGACGGTCGCCGTGAGACTGCTGAACGCCTGTTCGTCGGAGGGAATATTCGTCTTCCCATTGATCTTCAGAATCAGCGGGATCTTGCCAGCGATCGGCGCGACGTACCGAGCGGCGATCCCATAGTGAAACGCTATGGCCGAGTATCCTCCTTCGAGCGCGAGCCGGATCTGAAAGTCCGGGTCGGCGCTGTCGGGGTTCGGCAAGAAGTCGATCGGCCCGTGTTCCAGACCTTGGTCCACTGGGAGCACGAGCAAGACTCCGTGTCCAGGGCCGTGGTCGAAGAGCATCGACGCGAGCCGGGCCTGCTTCCCTGGGGGCAGCCGCAAGTCGGCGAGACTCACCCCCCCGATCCGTTGCACGACCATTCGTGGTGTCCTCCCCTAGGGTCGGTCCTCTTCAAGACGAACCGACGTGGTGCCTTCGGCAATCACTCGCCCATCCCGATAGTACACGGTCACTTGGTCTGCGGTAACGGTCCGGGTAGGGTCGACGATCTTCACCCGGCCGCGGAATACGGCTGTGTGTTCCCTCGCACGCAGGGTTGCAGTATCGGCGGTAACCAGAGTCTTCCGAAACCCACCCACGACATGGTCATGGATAAAGGCGGTCTGCGCTCGACCGTCCGCGTCGAGTCGGTCCCCTTCGATGAACCCTTCGGCGGCCCGCACGCGTACATGTCCCGTCAGCGTGGCAACTTCGTTCCGAAGGTTCGCAGCAAGGTCGTGGCCAGAGACGTAGAGATCGGGAGGGATGAACGCAGTGACCGCTCCACTTGCGTGGAGGGAGGCAGTCGGGGGTTCGTAGGTCACCCGCTCGGCGTTGAAGACCCGGGTCCGCGCCTTAACCTGCACGCCACCCACCGCAGCGAAGAAGTCCATCCGTTGCCCTCTGCCCAACAAGATGGTGACCTCGCGCGCAGACAATGTGCCGTCTGGGGTCTGTACGACCACTCCGCCTGAGAGGACCAAGCGCCCCGCCCGTGCCGTGTATCGGGCGCTGCCCGCCCGAGCCACCGACACGCCGTCGGTGACTCGCACGTGTCCTCTGGCAACGACCGTCTGGGACCCGGACTCCGTCGTTAGGGTATCGGCAAGCAACTCGAAGGTCCCCGCCCCCACCGGGGCGGCCAGCCCCGCGAGCAGTGCGGTTGCGGCCACGACGGGTCTCGCCAACGCATGCATCGGTTCGCCTCTAGGCCTTAATCCTTGTCGATCTGCGCCCGCTGGAGTCGGCCGCTGTAGTCGACGTAGACCGCTTTCCATTCAGAAAAGACATCCAGCACCTGCAGCCCGCCTTCGCGATGCCCATTGCCGGTGCGCTTGGTCCCCCCAAAGGGGAGGTGCACCTCAGCGCCGATTGTGCCATGGTTGATGTAGACGATGCCGGTGTCGATGTCCTCGATCGCCCGCATCGCCCGGTTGACATCTCGCGTGAAGACCGACGCGGAGAGCCCGTACTCAACGTTGTTGAGGACCCGGATTGCCTCGTCCAAATCCGTCGCCTCGAGGATATCGGTCACCGGTCCAAAGATCTCCTCGCGCGCGATCCGCATCGCGGGTGTGACACGGTCGAAGATGGTTGGGGGGTAGAAGGCACCCCCCTTGAGCGGGTCGGCCTGCGCCCGCTGGCCCCCGACGAGGAGTCGCGCCCCTTCACGTTTCCCAACTTCGACGTACTCATGCACTCGACTGAGCTGGGTCTCACTCACGAGCGGCCCGACCTCGGTCTGCGGGAGCAACCCGTCACCCAACTGCAACGCTCGAGACCGTTCAACCAATCGCTCGGTCAGCTCCCCTTGGACGCTTCGGTGCACAATGATCCGACTGCACGCCGTACACCGCTGCCCCGAAGTCCCAAACGCGCTCCAGATCAAACTGTCAGTTGCCAACTGCAAGTCGGCGTCATCGAGGACGATGGCCGCGTTCTTGCCGCCCATCTCCAGGGAAATGCGCTTCCCTCGTCGCGCACACTTCTCGGCAATCGCGAGCCCGGTCTCGGTGGAGCCCGTGAACGAAACGATCGCGACGTCGGGGTGCTCAACTAACGTCTCCCCCACCGTCGCGCCAACCCCGGTCACCACGTTGAGCACACCAGGCGGCAACCCGGCTTCCTCGAGAATCTGAGCGAAGCGCAAGGCTACGAGCGGCGTGTAGGTGGCGGGCTTGAAGACGACCGTGTTCCCGCAGACCAGCGCGGGAATGATCTTCCAACTCGGGATTGCCATGGGGAAGTTCCAGGGCGTGATGACGCCAACCACTCCGATCGGGACCCGCAAGCAGTAAGCGGCCTTGTGGGGCATTTCGCTCGGAGTCGTGTAGCCGTGGAGGCGACGGCCTTCGCCAGCGACGAAATAGGTCATGTCGATCGCTTCCTGGACGTCGCCGCGACTCTCGGCGATCACTTTGCCCATCTCTTGGGTCATCAGACGCGCGAGGGCATCTTTCTCCTCAACTAATCGCTCAGCGGCGGCGTAGAGCACCTCCGCGCGGCGGGGGGCGGGCACCTTCCGCCACCGTGCGTAGGCCTGGCTCGCCGCCTGAACTGCCGCCGCGATGTCTTCGGGACCCGCGTTAGGAACATGACCTAGGACCTCGCCCGTCGCAGGATTCACTGACGGCATCGTCTGCCCGCTTTTCGCCTCGACCCACTTCCCATTGATGAGGTTCTTCCTGAGCTCAGGAGTCATCGTTACCTCCACCACTCCGTCGTGTGCTGTGCTGGGCTTTCTCGAATACCCGCAGGACCGCGTCGCCCTGGCCGTGTCCGGGCAGACCGGCGCGGCCCCCGCCAGTTCTTTGCGCGGGGCCTCGGACGATGATCCGCCGCGGATGAAGCCGCATCACGTGGGACTAGACGGTCGTGGGCAGGGGCACGATCTCGCGCAAACGCTTGGCAGCTTGACGGAGCGCCTGCGCGGCCAGTGACTCCGGCGCACTCAGAACGATGGGCTGCCCCACGTCTCCACCTTCTCGGACGGCTTGATCGAGGGGCACCTCTCCAAGCAGCGGTACCCCGAGCTGGCGAGCGAGGGTGGCTCCCCCGCCCCGGCCGAAGATGTAGATTGGCGGCGCCCCAGGAGCTGTTTGGAAGTACGACATGTTCTCGATGACGCCGCTGACTTCCATGTTCACCTTCTCCGCCATCTTCGCTGCTCGCTGCGCGACGTGCACGGCAGCCTCTTGCGGCGTGGTGACGATCAACATGAAGCTCTGCGGGAGCGTCTGCGCGATCGAAATTGAAACGTCTCCCGTGCCCGGTGGGAGATCAATGAGCAAGTACTCGAGGTCATCCCCCCAGTGGACTTCGCCGATGAACGTTGTCACGGTCTTGTGCAGGAGCGGGCCGCGCCAGATGACGACTTGGTTCTCGTCGGGGAGCATGAACCCGATTGAAATGACCCGAATCCCGTCTTTCTCCAGCGGGATGATCATGTTGTCGATAACCGTTGGCCGCCCGGTCACGCCGAGCATCTTAGGAATGCTGAAGCCATAGACGTCTGCGTCGATTATCCCCACCCGATGGCCCAATTGTGCCAGCGCGGCGGCGAGGTTCACGGTCACCGTGGATTTCCCGCCCCCTCCTTTGCCGCTCGCAACCGCCACAACTCGGGTCCGTGAGTCCGGCCCCAAGAACGCAGAGTGCCGCTGTGGTCCTTCCCCAGCTCCGTGGAGCTTGTGGATGAGCCCCTGCCGTTGCTCCTGACTCATCACGCCGAGGGCCACTTCAACCTGGCGCACCCCCGGGAGAGCCTGCACTTTGGCCTTGATTGAGTCAATGATCGTCTCTCGGAGCGGGCACGCGCTGATAGTGAGCAGGGCATCCACACGAACGATCCCATCGAGGATCGCGACGTCGCGGACCATGTCTAGTTCGACGATGCTCCGGTGCAACTCGGGGTCCTGCACGTCTCGCAGGGCATCTAGGACGAGTTCTCGGGTGACTGGTGGTGAGGACTTGCCCATGGGGGCTCCTTATCCTGGCGTCGGTGGCTGTCGGCTAGCTCTCTCTGAAGGGTCGGGATGAAGATCGCGGCCGACGTGCACACGATTCCATGCTAACATCCGTGCATTGGCAGTGTCAAACGCAGTACCCAGCTGCCTTTGACCGCGACTCACCTGATCACTAAGTGTATAATGTGTCGGAGGCGCCACATCAACAACCCGAGGCGAGGCGATGTCACATCAGGAGGATGACCTACAGCACGCATCGCGGCTCCTAGAGGAAGCGAATGAGGATCCCTATGGGCTCGTCACTCGGCTCCTGCCCACCTGGGCCATGCCGCAGTTGGCGGTTGAACTGGCTGTCGGGGCCCTGCGGGCGGCAGCTCGCGAGGTCCGGCGTCGGCGCCTGCCGGTAGCGACGTTTCTTGACACTCTCGACCGTATCGCCCGTGCCGCCGAGTTCCGCCCGGAGGTCCTCAAGCGCTTCGCGCCTGCTAGGGTAGAACTGTCGCCGGTCCAGTGGAGGACCCTGCGAAGACAACTCCCCGAAGTAGCCAGTCGCTACACGCACCTACATCGCGCGGGACGGCTGCTAATCGGTCGCTGCCCACTCCACCGCGACATCCGCCCTAGCTTTACTATCTACCCCAACGGAACGTTTTTCTGCTTCGGGTGTCTACGATGGGGGGATGCCGCAGACTTGCTTGCCGGCGTCGAGGGTGTCTCCATAGGCGAAGCGCTACGCCGTCTCCGTCTACCCCGGGAGTGAGTAAACTGGCGAGCCGCGCAAATCCTTGGAGTGGCCCCTCTGGGGTGCGGTCCGGGGGGTGGACAACTAATCATCTTGACAACACGAAAATCCGGGGGTAGGATACCTCCACACCAACCCAAGCGCTTCTCTCGAATAATGCAGCCTAGCGTTGGTGTCGGCAGGCGTCATGGGTATCGTCAAGACCCTTCAGGTGCTCGCGGGGGCCTTCGTCGCTGGCGCGGCACTCCTCGTCATCGCCAAGGGCCAGAGCGTGTTCGTCGTCGCGCTCGTGGGGGCCAGTCACGCCGCGCTGCTGTGGGCTGCTGCGACAGGCTTGCATTACCTGCATCGGATTGCAGAGGCGATTGAGTGGACTGCGCTCAGAGGAACTCGACCCGATGAGCCTCTCTGCCCTCCTCCCCACTGAGGGGCATCACTTCTGGACGAAGGGGGCCCGCGCGGTGGACGTCTGTCCGCGCTGCGGCGGGGGGGGACCGACGCTACAGGTTCACGCGGGTCTATTTCGTTGTACCCGCTGCGGGCTTGCTGGAGGACCACTGCAATACTTGGTAGCCTCTGGCATGCGGGCAGTCGACGCCGCGAGGGCGTTGGGGATCCAACTCACGACCCCCAAACAAGTACTCCGCACCCTGCGGATGGCCCGGATGCTCTTTGAACGCACGCTCTGGTCAGAAGGCCTTGTGGCCACAAGCTACCTACAGGCGCGAGGGATCAGACCCAACATCGCTGCCCGATTCCACCTCGGGGCCACACCCGCGGCAGGCTCCCTCGTCCGTCACCTCCGTCGCCAAGGATTCGCACCAGTTGATCTCCTGGCGAGCGGGCTCCTCCGGCGCCAGGGGAGCCGGTTCGTCGAACTCTTGCGGTCTCGACTGATCTTCCCGTTGTGTGATCCGACCGGCCGGACCTTGGGTTTCGCCGGCCGAGCGCTCGACACTGCTTCGTTGAAGTACCTGAACACGAGGGTTTCGGCGGCCGGCAGCGGGCGGAACACGCTCTTCGGCCTCCCGCAGGCAGCTCGCGCCATCCGTCGACAGCGGTGCGCGTGGATCGTCGAAGGGTACATTGATGTCCTGGCGTGTCATCAGGCCCAACTGGATTGGGTCGTCGCGGTTGGCGGGACCCTACCCACGATCCTCCAAGCGCTTCAGCTCCGACGCCTGAGTTCCCGCGTGGTCCTGCTCCTTGATGGGGGCACCGTATCCGAAGTCGTCTTGCGCGCCGCCAGGCCTTTGCGCGCGGTCGGGCTCGAAGTAATGGCCGCCACTTTGCCAGCGGGCGTTGATCCGGATGCTCTTGTCATTCGGGAGGGCCCCGATGCGCTTGTTCGAGTGGCTGCCCGCGCCGCCCGACTCATCGCGCTGTGACTGAAAGGAACGGCCAGTGGCTGTTGAGCAGGATGACATAGCCGAGACAGTGCTCACACCAGGAAGTTCATCTGACAATACGGTTGCGTTCGGTGTGCGCTCGGAGCGTGGCGCGCCAGACTCGGCGGTACGGAACACTCTTCCCACCATCGCAACCCTTCCTATCGCCCCCTCTGGGGAACGCTGCCCTGACCCACTGTCCCTCGCCGGCCTTGAGCATCACACGGCTCGCCTCGTGAACCTCATCGGGCGCGCGATAGAATGCGAGGATCGATCCCTCGCGCGGTCGCTCCGAATTGAGCTGTTGATAGTGCGTCACGAGGTCGCGCGGCTACGGCATGTCGCAGTGCTCAACATCGCGGCGGGTATGTCTGATCCACATCCGGGGGACTAACCAGATGAAACCTACCCTGCCTTCGGATTCTCTTCCCGCCTCGAGGCGGGCCCGGCCCCATTACGGGTTCGCGACTCGCAGTTGTTTCAACAGACACGAAGTTCGCTCCCATCAACTCCGCTCAATCATGGTTGGGGGCGCGTCGATCCTTGTCTGCACAGCCGAGTGCGAAGCGCAAGCACGGAGGCAGATCGCACGCCACCCGACCGCGATCCGCGAAGGACGCTGAGAATCAGCGGTTCCACCTCGGGGCAGGAACCAGCGGTGGCCCATGATCGCGATGCGGATGTGCATGCCGTTCGGCTCGGTGGTGATCTACTGCCTCAAAAACGAGCAGGGGACGGTAACCAGCACAATCGGCGCCGTCTCAACCCGCAACGGCTCGTTGTGATGGGAATCGACCCGGGGAGTACTCGTGCAGGGCTCGTGGCACTCGATGGCCACAGCCGGCTTGTGATCCGCCGGTGCCTCACTCTCTCGGGAGAACTCCCGATCCGCTTGGCAGCCCTCTACCGTCACACCGCGCACTTGTTGGAAGAGTCCAAGGCGGCGATCGTCGCCGTCGAGAACCCGCTGCATCACCGCAACCTCCATACTACGGATCTTCTCAGTCGGGCGCTCGGGATCGTGCAACTGGCGGCCGTCCAACGGGGCCTGCTGACTCTCGAGTACCGCCCTGCCCAGTGGCGCCCTCTCCTCTCCGAGGTTCACCTCCGGTATGACGTCCGCGAGTGGAGTCCTGACGAACTTGTGGCCTGTGCGGTCGCGCTGCGAGCTCTCCGCGAGCCGATTGAGGCGGGGGAGCTCTCCGGGCCCATTCCGACCCGGCTGGGGGTTCCCCCCCGGCGCGGCGCTTGGGGGCGCGGGCCCCCGGGAAGCCCGTCCGAGCGGCGATGCGGACGCGATTGCTCAAGGAAGACGGCGACCCGGCGGCTACCAAGAAGAGAATGGGCACCCGCTCAGCCCGTCATCCACGTCTTTCGCAGCGACTGCCAACAAATGAGCGCGCAGCGCAGCGAGAGAAACGCCTCGTGGATGTC
>OBEQ010469156.1_pt1 | contig 52775 bp, 44 predicted proteins | sample 1670901 | NCBI WGS metagenome assembly OBEQ01 (sample SAMEA104232315, study PRJEB22302) | groundwater metagenome | biome: forest; feature: aquifer; material: groundwater | place: USA | collected 2011-08-07 | depth 5.4 m
ACGGCGACCACGCGGAGACCCGCGAGCTCGTGCAGGCCCCCGTCGCCCGCTCCCTCGTCTTCCTCGGGCTCGGCTTCGTCATGATGGTGGCCGGTGTCGCCGGCCTCGGTGCTGACAGAGCCCAGGGCCCCGAGCTCGAAGGCGGCACTACCGAGAGTGGCTGGGGGGAATCGAACCCGCGTCGCCACGCGCCCACAATCGTCGGTCAACCGTGGCCGACGAGCAGCTCTCCGGCGACGAAGAGGAACACCCACGTGCCAATGAGCACGGCAAGCATCACCGGGACCGAGCGCTCGTGCTTGCGCGCGGTTGCGATGATTCCAACGACCGCGGCCGCGATCGCGCTGGCGCCTGCCGCAAAGCCCGTGCCGCTGAGCCACAGGTTGTCGAGGAAGGTCTTGCCGCCCCGCTGACCCGACGCCACCAGGAGCTGGAGGAGCGCGAAGCCCGCGACGAACGCTCCCAGCAGGCCGACCGACCACCAGCCGAGCCGGGTTGTCGGCCAGAGGAACCTGACGAACGGTCGGGAGGTCTTCGGCACGAGCTGATCGTGCCGCCCGTGGCGCGTGAGCGGCTAGGGGAGAAGGGCCCCTGCGCCCAAGCGAGCGCGGTCACCGGAACCACCGCGGACGCGGCCTTGATCGGTGAGCTTGCCGACGCGGCCAAGCGCGCCGGGCTCGTGGTGAAGGTGCTCCCCCCGGTGCACGAGCTGCTCACGAGCAGGATCGACGTCGGTGACATTCGCGACCTCACCGAGGCCGACCTCCTCGGCCGACACCAAGTCGAGATCGACGTCGCGGTCGCCGCGCAGTACCTCGCCGGGAAACGGGTCCTGGTGACCGGGGCGGGAGGGTCGATCGGGGCGGAGCTGTGCCGCCAGGTTCACAGCTACGCGCCGTCCGAGCTGATCATGCTCGACCGTGACGAGACCGCGCTCCACGCGGTGCAGATGTCGATCGAGGGGCACGCGTTGCTCGACTGCCGTCACCTGGTCCTCACCGACGTGCGCGACCGCGACCGGATCATGGGCGTGCTCGAGGAGCGTCGACCCGAGGTGGTGTTCCACGCGGCGGCTCTCAAGCACCTCCCGCTGCTCGAGAGCTACCCGGGCGAGGCAGTGAAGACGAACGTGTGGGGCACGCAGAACTTGCTCGACGCCGCGCGGGCGATCGGCGTCGAGCGGTTCGTGAACATCTCCACCGACAAGGCCGCCGACCCGATCAGCGTGCTCGGCTACTCCGAGCGCCTCGCCGAGCGCCTCACCGCTCATGCTGCGCAGATGAGTGACGGTGTGTTTCTGAGCGTGCGCTTCGGCAACGTGCTCGGCACCCGCGGCTCGGTGATCCCGACCTTTCGCGACCAGATCAAGGCGGGCAACCCGATCACCGTCACGCATCCCGAGATCACCCGGTTCTTCATGACGGTCACCGAGGCAGTACGGCTCGTGATCCAAGCGGCCGCGATCGGCCGCTCGGGCGAGGCCCTGGTGCTCGACATGGGCGAGCCCGTGCGCATCGCCGACGTCGCGCGCCGCCTGGTGGATCAGGCCGAACAGCCAGTCGGCATTCGCTACACGGGCCTCCGTCCCGGCGAGAAGCTGCACGAGGTGCTGCTGGCCGACGGCGAGGTCGACGAGCGCCCGAGCCATCCGCTGATCTCGCAAGTGCCGGTGGCGCCCCTCGATCCACGCGCGCTCGACGGGCTCGACCCGACCTTGGTGGACGAACCGGCTCGCGACGCATTGCGGCGGCTCTGGTCGGAGACCGAGCGAGCCGCGCGCGGTGCCACGCGGCCGAGCTTCGAGCGACGAGTCGAGCCCTCGGCGGGTCAGTCGCCGAGGTAGCGCTCGAGCACCACGCGGGCCCGCGCGACGTAGGTGCTCTGGCGGAAGCTCGTCGTCGGTTCAGCCACGGTCGGTCGGTCGGGGATGGCCATGCGGGCCGCCGCCCGCCACCAGCACCTCGGCGATGCGCTCGCCCGAGTGGCCGTCCCACAGCGCCGGGCAGCGGGGGCTCGCGCCATCCCGCAGCGCCCGGCGAGCCGCGGCCACGATCCGGCCCGGGTCGCGACCCACGAGCGTGTTCGTGCCCTCGGTGAGGGTCACCGGGCGCTCCGTGTTGTCGCGCAACGTCAGGCACGGCACACCGAGGACTGTCGTCTCCTCCTGCACGCCACCCGAATCGGTGAGGACGAGGCGCGCGGCCGACTCGAGCGCGACGAAGTCGAGGTAGCCGAGCGGGTCGATCGGTCGGACACCGGCGGGGATCCCCACGTCGGCGAGGCGGTCGCGGGCCCGAGGGTGCACCGGGAACACGAGCGGGCACTCGCGGGCGACCTCACCGAGCGCGCCCAAGAGACCGGTGAGCACGGCGCGGTCGTCGACGTTGGCCGGGCGGTGCAAGGTGACGAGCCCGAAGCCTCCGGGCTCGAGCCCGTGCTCGGCCAGGACGGGCCGAGTGCGCGCGCGCCCCAAGTTGGCGAGCAGGGTGTCGACCATCACGTTGCCGACCAGGTGGGTCTGGTCGGATCGGTACCCCTCGGCCCGCAGGTTCTCGAGCGCGTCGGCCGAGGGCGCGAACAGATAGTCGCTCACGCGGTCGGTGACGAGCCGGTTGACCTCCTCGGGCATGGTCCAGTCGCGGCTTCTCAGCCCCGCCTCCACGTGGGCGACCAACGAGCCGCCCTTGGCCGCGACGATGGCGCAGGCCATGGTCGAGTTCACGTCGCCCACCACCACGACCACGTCGGGCGCGACGTCGGCCACAAGCGGCTCGAAGCGTTCCATGACGCGGGCAGTCTGTTCCGCGTGGCTGCCCGAGCCGGCGCCGAGGTGCGCGTCGGGGGCTCGCAATCCCAGCTCGGAGAGGAACACCTCACTCATCGCCGCGTCGTAATGCTGCCCGGTATGCACAAGGACGGTCTCGACGCCTCGAGCCTCGAGCGCCTGGAGCACGGGCTTCACCTTCATGAAGTTCGGCCGCGCCCCCGCGACGCATACTGCCCGCACGGACTCGACGCTACCGGGTGAAGCTGTGACCACTGAGGCAAGCCTCGCGTTCGCGGTCACCGTCGACCTCGCGCCGAGCGCGCTCGTCGGCGCGAGTCGCAACGGCCTTGTCGCTGCCGCACTCACCTTCAAGGCGATCTCCTCCTCGTCTTGGAGCGGGCCGGAACGCAGGGTTCGCTATCATCGGCGCCGTGCCGAGCGTGCCCACCATCGTTCTTTGCGGCGGGCGAGGGACTCGCATCCGAGAGGTCGCCTCCGACATGCCCAAGCCGATGCTGCCGATCGGCGGCCGGCCGGTTCTGTGGCACATCATGAAGCTGTACGCCGCCTACGGGCACACCGACTTCGTCCTTGCGTTGGGCTGGCTGTCCGAGGTCATCAAGGAGTTCTTCCTCCACTACAGGGCACTCACCTGCGACTTCTCCATCGAGCTCGGTCGCGACCAGACCATCGCCTACCTCAACGAGCACCCGGAAAGCGGCTGGCGGGTTACGTGCATCGACACCGGCATCGAGGCTCTGACCGGCACACGCGTTCGACGGGCTTCCCGTCACCTGCCGGACGGCACCGTGATGGTGACGTACGGCGACGGCTTGGGCGACGTCGACATCGGTGCCCTGCTGGCCTTTCACCGTGGTCACGGGCGCCTGGCCACCATCACCGCGGTCCGGCCTCCGGGCCGCTTCGGTGAGCTGCGCATCCAGGACGACCACAGGGTGCTGGCCTTCGAGGAGAAGCCTCAGACCAGCTCGGGCGCTATCAACGGCGGCTTCATGGTGATGGAACGCGAGGCCATCGAGCGCTATATCCCCTCCGACCAGGATGTGATGTTGGAGCGAGAGCCGCTCTCCAAGCTCGCCGCGGACGGCCAGCTGGTGGCGTTCGAGCATCCAGGCTTCTGGCAGCCCATGGACACGCCGCGGGAGCGTGACCTGCTCGCCGGTTTGTGGGAATCGGGCCGGGCTCCCTGGAAGGTCTGGTCATGAGTGCAGCCGTCGCCGGCCGATGGGCACCGACGCGCTTCTGGCTCGACCGGCCGGTGCTGGTGACCGGTGCGACCGGTTTCCTGGGTTCACACCTCACCGGGCTGTTGGTCGAAGCCGGCGCTCAGGTCGTCGTCCTCGTGCGCGACGCCGTGCCTCCCACGCCCGTGGTCGAGCCCTGGCTGCCCCGCGTCTCCGTGGTCACCGGAGATGTGCGCGAGCAGGAGGTGCTCGAGCGGGTTCTGGGCGAGTACGAGGTAGCGACCGTCGCGCACTTGGCAGCTCAGACGCAGGTCGAGGTGGCCAACCGCAACCCCATCTCCACGTTCGACTCCAACATCCGCGGCACGTGGGCCCTGCTCGAAGCGGTTCGTCGCTCGCCCACGGTGGGCCAGGTGGTCGTCGCCAGCAGCGACAAGGCGTACGGCACCCAGCCGGTGCTCCCTTACACCGAGGACATGCCGCTGTTGGCCGCGAACCCCTACGACGTCTCCAAGGCCTGCACCGACATGTTGTCGTTCAGCTACCAGCGGGCGTTCGGCGTGCCGGTGTCGGTCACGCGCTGCGGCAATTTCTTCGGCCCGGGCGACACCAACTGGAACCGCCTCGTTCCCGGGACGATTCGATCCCTGCTGCGAGGCGATCGTCCCGTCATCCGTTCCGACGGGAGCCCCATCAGGGACTACCTCTACGTGGTGGACGGTGCCCTCGCATATCTTCGCCTCGCCGAGGCCATGACCGTTGACCCTCGTACGGTGGGCGAGGCGTTCAACTTCTCGACGGAGAGCCAGCTCAGCGTGCTCGAGCTCGTCGAGCTCGTCGGCCACGTCGTGGGGCGCACCGACCTCGACCCCGACGTTCGCGCTCGGACGCCCCACGAGATCCCGCATCAGTGGCTCTCGGCCGAGAAGGCCCGCCGCCTGCTCGACTGGAAGCCTCATTGGTCCGTCGGTGAAGCGCTCGCCCTCACCGTCGACTGGTACCGGGGGTTCCTTGCTTCGGAGGATCAGCGCTGACTCGAGTCCTGCTCACCGGCGCGGGCGGATACGTGGGAGGCCGCCTGAGTGCCGACCTGGCTCGTGAGCCGGGGCTGGTCGTGCGGGCCGTGGCCCGCCGCCCGGTGCCCTGGCTCGCGCCGGCGGTGGAGCAAGTGGTCACCGACCTGATCTGTGACCCGGTTGCGGTGGAAAATGCCTGCGCCGGCGTCGATGCCGTCGTGCACCTGGCCGGGGCCAACGAGGTAGCCGCTGCGGAGGATCCCGACCGGGCGCTGAGCGACACCGTCATAGCGACAGCACACGTGGCCGAGGCAGCCCGACGGGCCGGCGTCCAGCGCTTCGTCTACGTCTCGACGGTGCACGTGTACGCGGCGTCCATGGCGAACGGCACCGTTCTTACCGAAGATCTCGTGCCCTCTCCCCGTCATGTCTACGCAATCGCCCGGCTCGCGTCCGAGCACCTGGCTGCTGCGGCAGCGACCCCCGCGTCGAGCATGGACGTCGTCGTGTTCCGACTCACCAACTCGGTGGGGGCGCCGCTCGACCCAGGCGTCGACCGTTGGAGCCTCGTGGCCAACGACCTGTGCCGGCAGGCCGCCACCACCGGCTCGCTCCGGTTGCGCACCCACGGCCTGCAGTGGCGCGACTTCGTGGCGATGGCCGATGTGTGCCGCATCCTGGCTGCCGCTATGCCGGGCGACCGCGCTCACCCCTGCATCCCGCCCGGCACGTACAACCTGGGGTCGGGCGAGCCAATGACGGTGCGCCAGCTCGCGGGGCTGGTGCAGGACGCGTGCGAGGGGGCGACGGGTCACCGGCCGCCCCTGGTCGCGCCCGCACCTCCCGCCGAGGCTCTGCCCGCATACAGCGTGTCGGTGGGGCGGCTGGCTCGGCTGGGCCTGGGTGCTCGAACCACGGTGCGCTCGGCGGTGGAAGAGACGCTGGCATTCTGTCTGAAACACCGAGGAGAGCTGTGAGCGAGATCGAGGGTGTCCACGTCACGCCCCTGCGTCGCATCCCCGACGAACGAGGGGCGATCCTCCACATGCTGCGGGCCGACGACGAGCGCTTCGAGAGCTTCGGTGAGATCTACTTCTCGATGGTCTACCCCGGAGCTATCAAGGCCTGGCATCTGCATCGACGCATGACGCTCAACTATGCCGTCCCAGTTGGCAACGTCAAGCTTGTCTGCTTCGACGATCGGCCCAACTCGCCGACGTGCGGCCAGCTCATGGAGCTCTTCGTCGGTGAGCTCGCCTACGTGTTGGTCACCATCCCTCCCCTCGTCTGGAACGGCTTCAAGGGCATCGGGACGCGGCCCGCCCTCGTGGCCAACTGTGCCACCGAGCCCCACGATCCCGACGAGATCATCCGCAAGGATCCGTTCAGCGCCGACATCACCTATGCGTGGGACCTTCGCCACGGATGAGGCGGTGCGGCGTGATTGAAGCAGCATTCGTCACCGGCTCGACCGGGTTCCTCGGGCGAGCTCTCGTTGCCCGTCTCCGCGACGAAGGTGTTCCCGTAGTCGGTTTCTCCCGACGAGGCGGCCCGGTGCCGGGCGAAGTAGCCGGTGATGTCTGCCGGCTCTCCGAGGTCGAGCACGCGCTCCGGTCTGCTCAGCCCTCGCACGTGTTCCACTTGGCGGCGCTGAAGGAACGACGAGCGACCGTGGACTCTCTGCCCAAGGCGCTCGAGCGCAACGCCATCGGGACGACGAACGTCCTTCTCGCTGCCTTGCGGGCCGACTGTCGCCGGGTGGTGGTCGTCGGTACCGCGGAGGAGTACGGGCCGATCGACGCTCCCTTCCGTGAGAGCGACGCGGAACGGCCGACGTCTGTCTACGGAGTGAGCAAGCTGGCTGCGACTCGGGCATCGCTGGCCTTCGAGGCCGCCACGAGTCTGGAGGTCGTGGTGATGCGCCCGGGTGTTGCCTATGGTCCCGGCCAGCCCCGCGACATGTTCCTCGGCGCGCTGCTCGACGCGCTACTCCGGGGACGGCGGTTCGCGATGACTACGGGCGAGCAGACGCGCGACTTTGTCTTCGTCGATGACGTGGTCGCGGGACTCGTGTCAGCTGCGCGAGCGCCCGGTGTCAGTGGCCGCGTGTTGAATCTCGGCTCGGGTCGGCCCGTTCGCGTGCGCGATGCCGCCGAGCTGTCCCAGGAGCTCGTCGGCGTTACCGGTCTTCTCGAGGTGGGGAGAGTTCCACTTCGCGCCGGAGAGGCTCTCGACTACTGGCTCGACCCGACAACGACGCGGGAGCTCACCGGGTTCCGAGCGAGCGTCGAGCTGGCCGATGGTCTCGCCCGAACGATTCGGACGCTTCGGCAGTGACCCTCAGGCTTCTCTACCACAGCGACTGCGATTCGTTCGCGGGTTGTGAGCAGATGCTCGTCGTGCTCCTGCACGCAGCCCAAGCGGCGGAGGGTGTGCAGGCGCTTCTCACGTTCCGGTCCTCCCCCGACTACGAGGCGGGAGCTCGCGCCCGGTTGCCCGCAACTGCAGAGATGGTCGGTCTTCGACTCCCGGATGCGAGTCGAGTTCGCGCCGCCCTGCGCGGTCGAATCGACAGCCCCTCGATGCAGACACCGCTGAAGGCGCTGACCTACGCACTCCCCGTTCGTCAGGCGTTTCAACTCTGGGACATCGCCCGCCTGTACAGGCTCTTTCGTCGTGAGCGCCCGCACCTCGTGCACATCAACAACGGTGGATTTCCCGGAGCCGCCTCTTGCAATGCCGCCGCGGTAAGCGCGGCCCTCGCCGGGATCCCGGTCGTCTACGTGGTGAACAACATCGCAACCGGATACCGGCATCCGACGCGGTGGGCCGATTTCCCGATCGACCGGTTGGTTACCCGCTGCGTCGACCGATTCGTTACCGGTTCGACTGCTGCCGCCCAAGCGCTCACCGCGGTCCTCGGCCTCCAGCCGGGGAAGGTCAGCGTTGTGCCGAACGGGATCGCGGTGAGGCTTGCGGATCAAACGGCTGCCGAAACCCGCCGAGGCCTGAGCGTGGCTCGAGATACACGCCTGCTCGTCACGGTCGCTCGGCTCGAGGCGAGGAAGGGGCACCGGTACCTGCTCGAGGCCATGAGCCTCTTGCGCCGGTCGGACGCACTCGAAAAGACCGTCCTCGTCCTCGAAGGCACGGGACCCGAAGAGCACGCGCTACGCGCCCAGGCCAAGAGGCTCGCGATCTCCGAGCACGTGCGATTCGTCGCCCGCGAGCCGAACATCTGCAATCTCATCGCCGCGGCCGACGTGGTGATCATTCCATCGGTGGCGAGCGAGGACTTCCCCAACATCGTGCTCGAGGCCATGGCCTTCGGGAAACCGGTCGTCGCGTCGAGCCTGGCCGGGATCCCGGAGCAGGTCCTGGATGGCGAGACGGGGATCCTGGTGCCGCCCGGCAACTCGGCGGCGCTCGCCGAGGCGATCGCCTCGCTGGAGAGCTCGGAGCGCCGGGCCGCCATGGGGGCCGCCGGCCGCTCTCACTTCGAAGAGCACTTCACGGCCGAGCGGGCCTGGAAGCGTTATCTCGAGCTCTACTCCGCCGTCCTGTCGGATCACCGCGGGCGAAGGCGGTCGACGAAGCTGTTGGGTCGTGCAGTTCGCGAGCAAGGGTCGGGCAGACGCCGCAGCGCCTCCTCGAGCGGTCCGAAGGCGAGCTGAGCGTCGAACGTCGTCTCCACGAGCTTCCGCGCCTCGACCTGAAGCCGGCGGCGGTTCAATTCTCGGTAGAGTGCATGCAGCCGGTACCCGATGTCATCGTCCCGGACCACGCGCGGGTTCGAGAACCAATTGCCACGCTGCCCTCGGTGGGCGCGCAAACGTACCCCGGGTTATGCAGACGTACTTTGTCTACTGAGGAGCCTCGGTGCACTGCGAAGAGGTCGCCTCGCGGCGTGCATGATGGGATGCAGCTTCCCATCGAGCTGAGGTGGAACCGCTGAGCACCCTGCCGTACTGTCTGGCGACCGGCGTCGAGGCCGGGCGGCGCGCCCTCCACGCGCTCTGCGAGGCCGACCTGGCGCCGCGCCTCGTTCTGGGTTATGACAAGACGCTCAGTCACCGCTCCGGTTATGTGGACGTCGCCCCCGTCGCTGCTGTCCACGGCTTACGAGTGCACGAAACAGCTGACATCAACGGCCCCGATGTTCTTGCTGTGGTCCGCCCGCTTTCTCTGGCCCTCCTCGTGGTGGCGGGATGGTCGCAAATCGTGAATCGTGATGTGCTGCAGTGTTTCACTCGCGGCGCCGTAGGCCTCCATCCGACACGTTTGCCGGAAGGTCGAGGACGCGCTCCTATTCCGTGGACGCTAATCAAAGGCATCACGACAACTGCCGTCTCACTCTTCGTGCTCGAGAGCGATGTAGATGCCGGCGACATTGTTGCGCAGTTCCCAATCGAGGTTTCGCTGCGAGACAACGCAGGTTCGCTGTACGAGAAGATCGCCGATGCGCACGCAGCCGTGCTCGTCGAGAATATCGGCAAACTCGTCGAGGGAAGCGCCGCGGTCCGCCCGCAAGAGGGCACGGCGACCTGGTGGCCACGAAGACGGCCCGACGATGGCGCAATCGACTGGTCGAGCATGACCGGAGAACAGGTGTACAACTGGATTCGCGGCCTGAGTGACCCTTATCCGGGTGCCTTCAGCACGCTGCCCGACGGGCGTCGACTGACACTGTGGGAAGCCGACTGGATCCCAAGCGTCCACGCTCCGGCGGGCACCGTACCCGGAACAATCCTCGGCCCGGTCTGGTCGACAGCTCATGGCGGGCTTTGCGTCGCCGCTCGTGAAGGCAGTCTGATCGTTCTCCGCTCCGTGCAAGTTGCCGAAGAGAGCTCACGCCGCGATGGGCTCGCTCTCTACGAGCTTGGCGTCATCCGAGAAGGAGAACGGCTTGGCTAAGCAACGCGTTCTCGTGGTGGCGGCGCACCCCGACGATGAGGTTCTCGGCGTTGGAGCGAGCCTCGCGGTGTGGGCCCGGACGGGGATCGAAGCGGGTGTGCTTCTGCTCGGCGAGGGAGTACGCAGTCGCGGGTCGAGCGAAGCCGACACGCCATCCGCCGTCGCCGCGCTCCGCGACGCCGCGTCCCGAGCCGCGTCGATCCTCGACGTCGAGCTGCTCGGAATTCTTCGCTTTCCCGACAACGCCTTCGACTCCGTGCCGCTTCTCGATATCGTTTGGGAGGTGGAGGCGGTGGTGTCAGAGTTTCGACCGAACGCCATATACACACACCACGCTGGTGACCTCAACATCGATCATTCGCTCACGTGCAGAGCCGTGCTCACGGCGACCAGGCCGGTCGAGCGCGGCGTGCCCGACCTTTACTCGTTCGAGGTCCGCTCCTCGACGGACTGGTCGGATCCGCTCCGGACCGTGGCAGCCTTCCGGCCCAATGTCTGGCAAGTCCTCGATGCGTCGGCGGTCGGAGCAAAGCACGAGGCCCTCGCCGCTTATTCGTCAGAGATGCGGCCCTGGCCCCACAGTCGATCGCACGAGGCGGTGGACGCCCTTCTGCGACACCGGGGAGCCCAGGTTCATTCCGATGCGGCAGAAGCCTTCGAGTTGCTCCGGGCATCACGAAACGCGCCGTCGTGACCCTCGTTCCTCGAGAGCGAGTCGGTGAGGACGCGAGCTGCCCGCACCGACTGTTGTCGCTCGCACGCGACCTCAACGCGCCGGAGTTCCCGTCTGGTAGAGATGCCCGGTAGTCAGCACCCAGTCGTGGGCAGCGCTCTCGAGAAACGCTTCGATGGCATCGAGAGCTTCGATCTCGTCGTCGCACTCACGGAGGACGGGCCCGCACGCAGCTGCCGCCGAGGATCTGAGTTGTGCGAATCGTCGGAAGGAGAGCGCGAGCACGGGCTTCCGGAAATGAACGGCCTCGTAGAGCGCGGTGCTCGGGAAATCGACGATGACGCGATCGACGCCGGCCAGAACGTGAAGGAGCGGTCTCGACTCGTAGACGACGTTCGCGTGCGCGTGCTCTCGAATCACGGATTCTAAGGGATCGGGAGCCTGGTTGCTACGCGGAAGCGCCTTCCAGATGAAGCGAACCTGCGTCTTACGCGTCATGCATTCGAGGAGCCTCGACTGCCAGCGGTAGTACCAAGCATCATCGAAGTACGAGCCGCCGAGAACATACGAGTCGCCAACGTACGGAGTCGGTACGTAGCACACTGTCATGTCTGTGGTCGCGCGCCGTGCTGGTCGCCAAGACCCACGGAGCCGAAGCGACTCGACTCGCGGTGACTCGGGGAGGATAGACGGAGCGCCTTCACCGAGCGCGTGGGCAGCCTTCTTCAAATCGGCGCCCGCCGTCGGGTCGCTGCTGAGCACCTCGTCGAAGTTCTGCGTTTCGGTGACGGGCCAGGGGTCGTACGAGAGCAGCTGATCGCCGTGCTGGAGCAGGGTTCGCCGGATACCGCCGGCTCGTTTCGCTGCGAGCAACGCGGCGAACTCCTCGATCGAGCTCGGGTTCGCGGCAGCGACCCGGTCCACCTGCGCGTCGACGAGCTGAGGTTGGAGTTGAGACGCCGCGCGGTCGACCGCAGCACAGATGTCGAACACGTACCGCTCGATTCGGCTCCCGAGTATTGCACCGACACCAGGAGCGCCCGCCCACGTGTCCACCTCGTCGAGCAGGCCCGTCAACTCCGGAGACAGACGGTGAGCGGAGGACTCGCGAAGGAGAACGATCTGCGGACCCAGCGAGCGAAAGCCCCAGGGGCTCGGCTCCAACACGCGCGTCGTGAACTCGCCGCGCTGAAGGGCCAAAACACGACAGCCTCTGAGCCGTTCGGCGCGCGCGAAACGGCGGAGTCCGTAGCCCGCATACCAGAGCACGAGGGTGGCCGAGCGCGATCGTGACCTCGGTCGAAGCCCACCGAGGTTACGGATCGCGGCCAGACGAGGCACCAGGGGGCCTCCGGAGCCCGCCACAAGCCTGTTGGGAGACGGCGGCGCGCTGGTGGGCTCGTCGACGACGAGCTCCTCGTACTCGACGCGGAGATCCTCGGCCAAGATCGGCAGCAGCCGAGCTGCAAGCGGGACGTCGCCGAGCATGGGCCAGAACTGCAGATGGCCTTGATGGGGAAGATCGCGTTCATCGGGTCCGTGCGGGCCGACGTAGGTCACTCGTCGTGCGCCTGTCGCAAGGATTGCGGCTCTGAGGAGGCGCGTCGCCATGACGGCCGAGTCGATCGGAGTCTTGATCAGGTGTGCCGCGGCCCGGACCGAGCCGTTACCACCCGCGCCCAACCGATCGAGCCGGTTGAGCCAGTCAAGCTGCCAACGCAGGTAGTCGTCTTGGTCCTGAAGAAGGGCGCCGCGGTCGACGTGATCATCGAGGACGCTGGTCGGGAGACCGGCCGTTGCGCAGTCACGGATCGCCTGGGGGGTAAGCGCGATGATCACGTCCGCATCGACCGCTGCTGAACCGAGACGGTGGACGAACGCGACGTGACGAGGCTCGTCCCGGCCCAGCGCTGACATCGACCAGAGGCTAATGGGGGTCGTCCCGAACACGTGACTCCCTCTCCCGTAGCTCGCACGGTGGCGAAGACGCAGACGCGATCATCGTTCCCAGATAAGCCGTGCGAAGTCCCCATGTCGGCCCGCGGTTGCGAAGCTTGCACGTCGAAAGGCGCCGAGCGCGGCCGAGTTGTCTCGGTGCACATCCGCTCGGAGGCGGCAGACTTGGTAGTCGGCGTGGAGAACCTGCTGCAGCCGGAGTAGTGCTCTGGGGCCGTAGCCCTTACCCCGTTCCTCGGACGCAATATGGATGCTGACGGTGCCCACCGCAGCGTACACATCGATCCGCACCTGACCGACCGGCTGCGAATCGACCTCGGCGATCCAGATCCGAGTCCCAGGCCTGCCGATGACATCCCTGATCCAGCGATCATGCTCGTCGGCCGGGACAGGGGCACCGCTCTTGCTGAACTTCACGGTGACCGGATCGTTGCGCCAAGAGCGAATCGCGGTTGCATCGTCGAGAGTCGCGGGACGGAGGTGCAACACTCCGGGGCCGGGAGTGTTCTGGCGACCGATCACACGGTAGGCCTCGAGCCAGCCGAAGCTGGTCGCGGGGGCGAAGTGGTGAACGATCCGACGGACGACGCGGAGGTCGGCCGCGGTGTCCACCGTCCATCGCTCGTCCCCGAGCAGTTGCTCGTCGCGAAGAGCGACAAGGCGAAACCGCTCTGGCCGGCGGTAGATGAAGGGCGTGACATGCTCACGCTCGACGGGATCCGTCGCGTGAGCAGCGGCCTCTTGGAGCGCGTCGGCAGTCATGACCTCGACGTCGAGACCGTCGGGGTAGGTTCGCACGAGCGTGTTCGAGACGTAATCCGCTCCGGTGCGTTGCTGAAGCTCGACGGCGCGGCTGACGACGACCGGGTCGACGAGCGGGCAGTCAGCAGTGAGCCGTACCACGACGTCCGCGGGAAAGGCCTCGAGCGCCTGGAGGTAGCGATCGAGCACGTCGGTCTCCGAGCCCCTCACGATCGGAGCGTTCAGAGAGGTGACCAAGTCGGCGATGACGTCGTCCTCGGGTGCTTCGCTGGTGGCGACTACGAGACGCCCGTTCTCGAGCGCGGCCAGCCGTTGCAGCATGAAGCTGAGCAGCGGCTGGCCCGCGAGGTCTGCGAGCACCTTTCCGGGAAAGCGAGTGGATCTCATGCGAGCCTGAACGACGTAGGTGGAGGTCATCGTGACTTCGTCCGTATCTGCTCGGCGAGCCGTACCGAGGCTGCCGCGGTCGACCCATCGACCGGAGGCGGCATCTCACCTCTGAGAAACGACAAGAACCGCTCGGCTTGCCGCTCGTATGAGCGGTCGAGCGGTGTCGTGATGCGCTCCTGCTCCACTCCGTCGGCGTCTTCCACCTCCAACACCTGTCGAGCCCAATCGAAGCGGATCGTCGCCCGCTCGCCGATCACCTCGATTCCGCGCCGGTAGCGACGGCTCAAGTAGTCGAGTGAGATCTCCACGGCCGCGCCGTCCGTGTGACGCAAGAGCGCCCTCACCGTGTCCTCGACGTCGATCTCGAGATTGCCGAGACGGGTGACCAGGGCGCCGACCACGTCGAAGCGACCGTCGAGGAGCCAGAGGAGGAGATCCAGCTCGTGGATAGCGTCGAGCAAGATGCCTCCCCCGAGATCGGCGCGCGCCGAGTAGGTCGTGCGATAGTCGACGTGCCCTCGCCAGTCAGGGAGGTAGCTTCCGAACCAGAGACGCACCGCGTGCACCCGCCCTGCCCTCCCCTGGTGCACGAGCGCGACGAGACGCTCGATTGGCTCGTGGAGTCTGAGGTTGTACCCCACCATCAGGCGATCGCGGCCCATCTCGACCAACTCGTCGAGTCCTCTCGTATCCGCCGCGAGCGGCTTCTCGACAAGCACCCGGGCCGAAGTCGTGAGCGCCGCGGACGCCTGCTCCCGGTGGAAGACGGTTGGGCTTGCCACGACGATGCCGTCGAAGGTCTCGAGGCGGTCGAGGTCGAAGTCGACTCGCTCGGCGTCGCGCAGGGCGGCCGCCCGTTCGGGATCGGGATCGGCGATGGCGACGCGTGCACCCGCCGCCATCAAGTTGACGGCGTGTCGGGAGCCGGCGGAACCGGCTCCCAGCACCAGCACCCGAAGCTCAGACGATGGCAACGAGTTCCGCCGCGACGCGATCGGCCCCGAGACCGTCGACAAGCTGCTGTGCAACCCGCGCCAACTCCTTACGCCGCCGTGGATCTTCCGCCAGCGAGGTGGCCGTCTCAGCCGCCCGTCCGGGCTCGGTGAGCACGAGGGCCCGGTCGCGGGCGTACCCCTCGGCCTGTCCGCGTTGGTTCTCCGCGATGACGAACGCGACCGTCGGCCGACCGAGCGCAAGCGCCTCGACCATCGTGACACCGCCCGCCGTGACCACGAGATCAGCAGAGGCCAGCTCGGTACCGAGCCCGTCGGAGACCCGCACCTCTTCGACCCCCGGCATTGTTCGACTCGCGGACCAAGGGCCGACCGCCAGGCGAACTCGTACAGCCGGCGGAAGCAGGGCACGCAGACGGTGAGCGATCTCGTTCCCGCGGCCGGCCCGGTCTGCGCCACCGACAGCTACGAGAACGGTCTCCACCGTGCTGCCCACCGCTCGAGGCTGAGAACACGCGAGCTCGGGACCGAGCAGCGCGTACGCAGCACCGGCGAGTACCCGGTTGGCTGAAGGGTGCCGGTCGGCAGTTGCGCCGGGGCTGGGATCGACCACGAGGTCGACGGCGAGATCCCGCGCCAGGTCGTCGACAGCCGCCACCACGCGACCGCTCACCCGGCTCCGATCGTCGGCTCGGATGCGATAGGAGTCGACCACGATGATCTCGGCGCGAATCGGTGTCTCCACCGGCCGGAGATCGCAGTGCACGCCACGACTCTGTAACGCCAAGGCGAGAGCCTCCATCCGGCGACGGTGGCCGAGGCCGGCGTCGGGGCCGACGTCGTAGACCAGCGTGGCGGTCAGAGCATCTCCCAAGTGATGACCTCGTCCTCGTCGATGTCGACGGAGGCCTTCCGGCCGACCAGCGTGTCGATGAACTTGGGTTTGATGCCGAATCCCGGTCGCTTTACCGTCAGCATCTCTCGCTCGATCGGCGTTCCGGCAGGAATCGCGCGAGCGGCGACGATCGAGCGGCGAGCCTTCGAATACATCTCCGCGGCCTCCTCGTCAGAGGGACCGCGCTTCAGCCCGTCACCGAGGGCGGCCTCGACCTCACGGACATGCACGACCAGGTCCCGAAGCTCGCTCGGTTCGATCGCAAACCCGTGGTCGGGCCCCGGATGTCGCCGGTCGAGGGTGAAGTGCTTCTCGAGGAGGTTGGCACCGAGCGCAACCGCCGCGCATGGCACATGGAGGCCCAGCGTGTGATCGGACAGGCCCACCGGAACGCCGAACGCGGCCTTCATCGTGAGGATGGCCCGGAGGTTCATCACCTTTGGTGGCGCGGGATACAGCGAGGCGCACTGGAGGAGGCAGAACTCGGTGGCGCCCCCGGTTCGGGCCGCCTCCATCGCCTCCTCGATCTCGCCCAGCGTCGCCATGCCCGTCGACAGCACGACTGGTCGACGCTTCTCCCCTACATATTCAAGGAAGGGGAGATCGACAAGCTCGAAGGAGGCGATCTTGTAGGCACCGATCTCGAGCGCGTCGAGCTCGTCGACCGCTTGGCGATCGAACGGCGACGAGAGGAACTCGACGCCCTGCTCACGACAGTGCTCGGCAAGGACGGGCTGCCATTCGCGGGGCAGCGAGATGTCTTCCAGCAGCGCGTGCGGCTTCTTATCGGTGAGGGGCGCGAGGTAGTCGAACTGCGGTGTCTTCGTGGAGTAAACGGCCTTGCCGGAGTAGGTCTGGAACTTGACCGCGTCGGCGCCGGCTTCGGCGGCGGCATCGATGAGTCTTCGGGCGGTGTCGAGATCGCGGTTGTGGTTCGAGCCGGCCTCGGCGACGACGTAGCAGGGATGGCCATCGCCCACGCGCCGGCGGCCGATCACAACCTCGTTCATGGCGCACGGAAGACCGGCTGTACGGGCGGCCCCTTCAGGAGAGGAGAGAGGTCGCGGTGCTCGGCCATCGCGGCGAAGGCCGTGTCGAAGGCGCCGAGAGCTCGATCCACGTCGGCGTCGGTGTGGCGCGCGCAGATGAACATCGACCCGTTGAACAGTATCCCCTGCTCGACCAGGCACTGTTGGGCCCAGCTCCTTGCGACCAGGTCGTCGTCACCGTGAAAGGTCACGACCGATCTCGCGGGCTCACCGCCAACTCGAACGCGCTCGTCGACACCATGTTTTTCGATCCGTTCGGCGATCCCGCTCATCATCCGGTATCCGCGGCGCGCGATCTCGGCGAGCACGGCGCCGTCGGAAATGGTGTCGAGGACTGCTGCGGCGGCGGCGAGCGAAAGCGCCTCGCCGCCGTGCGTACCGGACACGAAGATCTCCTCGAAGACCCGCATGACCTCCCAGGTGCCGCCCACGGCTGAGATCGGCATGCCGTTGCCAAGGGCCTTGCCGTAGCAAGAGACGTCGGGGATCGCCCGGTAGTGCTCTCGCGCGCCACCGGGAGCGAGCCGGAACCCGGTGATCACCTCGTCGAAGATCGAGATGGCGCCCGCAGCTCTTGCCCGCTCGATGACTCCGGGGAGAAACCCACTCACCGGGGTGTCGGCCCCCGACGGCTCGATGACGACCGCGGCGACCTGTCCTGAACGCGCGGCGAGCGCTCGTTCGAGGTCGTCGAGGTCGTTGAACGAGAACGTGCCAACCAGATCCTGGACCGCCCGGGGAACGCCGGCGTTACGGGTCGTCGATCCGATGTACCAGTCGTGCCAACCGTGATAGCCCGCGACCAAGACGCGGTCCCTCCCAGTCAGCGCTCGCGCGGCTCGAATGGCAGCGCTCAATGCATCGGACCCGCTCTTCGCGAAGCGGACCGCCTCGACTCCCGGGCACAGAGCGACGATCCGCTCGGCGACCTCGACCTCGAGGGGGTGCATGAGGGTGAAGGTGATGCCGTCGGCGAGCTGGCGCCGGATGGCCTCGTCGACGACGGGCTCGGCGTAGCCCAGCAGCACCGGGCCCAGCGCCATCGGAAAGTCGATGTACTCGTTGCCGTCGACATCCCATACGTGCGCGCCGCGGCCTCGCTGCAGGTAGATGGGCGATACGCCCTGGACGAACTGCGTCGGGCTCTTCGAGAGCGTCTGCGTTCCCGCCGGGATCACCCGCTCCGCGCGCTGCCACCAGGCGATCGAACGCTCGAACCCGCTCATAGCACTGCCGTCAACGCGTCGATCACGAGATCTTGGTCAGCGTCGGTGAGACCCGGGTAGAGGGGTATGGACAGGAGTCTCTCGTATGCGAGCTCTGTCTGGGGGAAGCCGCCGGCATCGATCCCGAGTCGCGCGTAGAGCGGATGCCGGTAGATGGGAAGGTAGTGAACCTGCACTCCCACTCCCTTGCCTCTCAGCGCTTCATACACCTGTCTGCGGTCATCGACGCGAATCGGGAAGAGATGATACGCGTGCGTCCATCCGGGCATGGCCGCGGGGGGAAGGTCGAGCGGCAGTCCCGCGAGTAGGCTCCGGTACCGCGCGGCGAGCGCCTGGCGGCGGGCCACGAACCTGTCGAGCTTGGCAAGCTGGCTCGTTCCGAGAGCCGCCTGGATGTCGGTGAGCCGGTAGTTGAAGCCCAGCGACTCGATCTCGTAGTACCACCCGCCGTGCTCCGGCTTCCGGACGATCCCGTGGTTCCCAAAGCATCGAAGGCGACGGGCAAGCTCGGCAGAGTTGGTCGTGACGGCGCCCCCCTCGCCGGTTGTCACCGTCTTCACGGGATGGAAGGAGAAGGTACACATGTCAGAGCGGGCGCAGTTGCCCACCGGGCCATCTGGTGTGCTTGCACCGATCGCGTGCGCGGCGTCCTCGATGACCACCCGCGGCCTCCGACCAAGTTGCGTCAGGTCGAACGGGAGGCCGGCATAGTGGACCGCGATCAGTCCGTCACATTCGCTCGGGATCGCTCGAGGATCGAGGTTGAGCGTCGTCGGGTCGATGTCGACGAACAAGGGATGGGCTCCGACATAGAGGGCGCAGGTGGCGCTCGCGGCGAACGAAAGTGGCGACGTCGCGACTGCATCGCCCGGTCCGAAACCAGCGGCGGCAGCAGCGGCATGAAGTGCTGCCGTTCCACTCGAGAAGGCCACGGCGTAACCGGCGCCGGTGACCTCGAGCAGTGTCTCCTCGAGCTCCCCCACGTGCGGGCCCTGGGTGAGCCAGTCGCCCTTCAGCACCTCGACGACACGCGCGATGTCGTCGTCGTCGATCGCCTGGTGACCGTAGGGGATCACGCCAAGAGGTTCGCCAGGTCGGCCGTCGTCAGCCATCGGTCATTCGTGTTGCTCGCGTAGCCAAAATCTTCCTCGAGCGGTTTGCCGTCGACCCATCGGGAATCGTTGCTCCACCAGGGGTGCTCGGGGAGTACCACATAGGCATCGCCGATGTCGATGGAGTGGCGCGCCTCATCGGGCGTGAGCAACACCTCGTGAAGCTTCTCACCGGGGCGGATGCCAATGATCTCGTGGGGCAGATCGGGGGCCATGGCGTCGGCGAGGTCGACGACACGCATCGAGGGTGTCTTCGGGATGAAGATCTCGCCGCCGGTGAGGTGCTCGAGTGCGTGGAGAACGAGATCGACAGCTTGCGGCAGGGTGATCCAGAAGCGGGTCATGCGCTCGTCGGTGATCGTGAGCCGGCCTTCGGCGATCTGCCTCCGGAAGAGCGGGACCACAGAGCCTCGCGAGCCCACGACGTTGCCGTAGCGGACGCAGGCGAGACGGGTTCGGGATTGGGCCGCGTAGGCGTTGCCCTGCACGACGATCTTCTCTTCACAGAGCTTCGTGGCACCGTAGAGGTTGACGGGGTTCACAGCCTTGTCGGTAGAGAGAGCGATGACCCTCTCCACGCCTGCATCGATCGATGCGTCGACGACATGCTGAGACCCGAGAACGTTCGTGCGCACGGCCTCGAAGGGGTTGTACTCGCAGGCAGGAACCTGCTTCATCGCCGCGGCGTGGATGACGATGTCGGCGCCGCTCGCCGCTCGAGTGAGACGCGCTCGATCGCGCACGTCGCCCACGAGGTAACGCAGCTGGTCGTCGCCGAAGCGCATGCGCAACTCCGACTGCTTCAGCTCGTCGCGGGAGTAGACGCGGACGACGGCCTCGGGCCAGTCGTGTACCACGCGCTCGACGAACGCGGTCCCGAAGGAGCCGGTACCGCCGGTGAGAAGGATCGTGGCGCCCGAGAGATCCATGCGGTGCCTATCGCCGGGTTGGGTTCGAACGTGTCAACTGTACGGGCACCCGGCGCATTACGGGTCGATCAACGTGCGCGCTCAGGCATCCGGCGTCGGGTCTTGCACTACGCTCCATCACGCGTGACGTCATGCGGCGCATGCTGACGAGATGAGCGACGAGGGCCGAGAGCGGATGCCGATCGCCCCGGCGAATGCCGGTCGCAACACTGGCCTCGCGCGCTGGCTGCTGCTGCTTCTGCTCCTCGTGCAGCCCTACACGCTTTTCGTGCACAGCAAGTATCCGGTCACGGTGTTCGGCTATTCGCTCTGGGCGTCCGCGCTGCCCGCAGGGATCATCGTGCTCGTCTTCATGGCCACACGGAGCTGGGAAGGTGTTGGTGGTCAGATCGTGCTCGCGAGCGCCGGTATCGCCGTGGTGGTCTCGGTGGCTCGCCGCGTCGCGTATCAGATCGCTTTCGTCAACGCGCTGAACAGCCTGCGGTGGTTGTTCCTCGTTCCGATGCTGTTGGCTGCTGCGGGGCGGCTCCTGGCTGAGCCATCGATCCGTAGGGCTGGAAGCCGGATCATTATCGCCAACACGCTAGTCGGCGGATTCATTGGCATCGCCTACTACCTCAACCTCATCTCGTATCGCGTTCTCCCCACGGACCCTGCGATCCTGGCCGACACCACCAACTATATTCCGCTGCAATTCAAGACAAGAGCGTCGGGGCTCCTGGCCTCACCCAACGTGTTCGGCAATTTCCTCCTGCTCGGGATCCTCGTCATTTGTTTGACGCCGCGGCGCAACCGGTATGTTCTCTCTCTGCTGGGTGTGGGGATACTCGTATTCGGGATCATCACCAGCGGCTCGCGAATCGCTATCGCAATCGGGATACTTGCCATTTCCGTGTTCCTCATGCGGACATCACGAGCGGGCTATCGGGGGATCGTCCGCCTGACTACGCTCGTGATCCTGCTCGTCGCATTGTCCGGCCCGATCCTGCGAACCTCCCAGAGCATTATCGGGCGATTCTCCGGTGACCAAACTGGCACCGCGGTGGCAAAGTCGTCCCTTGGATCGCGAGCGATCCTGAGTGGGCCGCTCAGCGCCGTCATCGGGCCTCGCCCCGAAGCGTTGTTCGATGAAAGCTCCAAGGTCTCCGTCAGCGACAACAGCTGGATCCTCATAGGGGTGTCCGGCGGGCTGCTGGTCTTTTTTGCCTTCGTTGGCGGGGCGAGGGCGTTGCTCAGGCCGCGGCACTCGAGAGCTCGGGGCCGGTACAGACGCTTGTACCTGGCGGCGTGTCTCAGCGTGTTGACGTTCAACAACGCGTTGCTGTGGGACGTCTGGATCATCTACGCCGTCGTGGGCTACTGGATTGTGACCTACGACGAGGCGAGCGCGGCGAGCAACGAGGGCGACGGGCCTGGGCCCGACTTGGTCTCTGTGGGTAGGGCATCGGTCAGGAGCCCACGGGCACAGATCGGCGAGTGAGCGCGAGCGCTGCTATCCGCTGCCTTCGCTGAGCGTGGCCGCCCTCGGCTGCAAGTCATCGGGCAAGAGGTCCGCCGAAAGCTCGGTGGGTGGCGTGATGGTTCCGCCGATCACCGTCGAACGACGAGGAGGCTTCACCTCGAAGCGCGAGTCGATGGCAGCGAGATGGTCGGCGATGCTGACGATCACCTCGACGAGCGCGAGCCGCTCCTTGCGGTCGGTCTCGAGGCGATCGGTGAGCACCTCGTAGGCGTCGACGATGCGCTCGAGCACCTTGACCAGCTCGCCGTCGCGCTCGCTGAGCTCACGGCGGACGTCGTCGACGACGGCAACGAGCGCCTGGCCCGGAACCGGATCCGCAGACACGACCGCCGGCACGTCGGGTGACGAGAGCCCCACCGCCGCCACGTCCGGCTCGCCTTCCCACTCGCTCAGCACCACCTCGTCGTCGGCATCGCCGCTTGGCGCGGTGTCGCCGTCGGATGACCGCGCGGCCACCGCGTCACCTTCGTTGCCGACGACGAGGGGCTCGGGGAGACCAGCGAGGGGGTCGGGCTCGGGCGCCGGGGGCGACAGCCGGTCGAGTGCCCACTGCGGAGCGACGCGCGGCACGTAGCCGGGCTGGGCCAGGATCGCGCCGCACGCGAGGAAGCGCCCTTCGCAACGGGCCCCGCACGTGGGGCACTCGCAGGCGCCGGCTTGACGCTAGCGCATGCATGGTGGCCAGAGCATGGACCGGGAGGTGCCAGAAGCGGCGAAAGTGCCAGACACTTTCGGGAGGGAGTGGCGCTCAGCTCCGCGAGGCGCGCTTCCTCCGCCACACGGCGTGCCGGCCGGGTTGGCTCTGCTCGGCCGTGCGTTCGGGCACGGCGAGCCCGCCATCGCGGGTGCTCAGAGACCGACCGGATATCGTCATACCCCGAATCGTTATGGGGATCGCAGCACAGAGCATCGTTGTGGTCGGCGCCGGCGGGTTCGGCCGCGAAGTGCTCGACGTGATCGAGGCATCGAACGCGCGTGAGGCACGCTTCCGTTTCCTGGGCTTCATCGATGACATCGAACCGAACCAGGAACGGCTTCACCGCCGCCGGGCACAATGGCTCGGGACAATCGATGAGATGGACGCGATCGACGCTGTATACGCGATCGGCATCGGAGACCCGGAGATGCGTAGGGCCGTCGATGACCGGCTCAGGGGCCGGGCGGAGCCGTGCCCAGTCCTCTGGCATCCGAACTCATCATGTGGCAGTGACGTCGCCCTGGGGCGCGGGAGCGTGGTCACCGCAGGTGCCCGACTGACGACGAACATCCGGGCCGGTCAACATCTGCACGTGAATCCCAACGCGACGATCGGTCACGACTGCCGAGTCAGTGACTACGTGACCATCAGCCCGGGCGCGACCATCAGCGGCGATGTCGTATTGGACGATGAAGTCATGATCGGCACGGGAGCGAACATCATCCAGGGCGTCCACATTGGGTATGGTGCAGTAGTCGGGGCTGGCGCGGTGGTGGTCCGGGACATTCCGGATGGCGTCACGGTCGTGGGCGTACCGGCGCGGCCGATCGACCGGTGAGCGGTCACCACGGGTCGTACCGAGGCAAGCGGATCTTCGACCTCGTGGTCCTCGGGGTCGTCGCGATTCCTGCGGCGCTCATCGGGGCGCTCTGCGCGCTGGCGGTGCGCTTCTCATCGCGGGGGCCGGTGCTCTTCCTTCAGCAGCGCATGGGCCGCGACGGGGAGTCCTTCGTCGTGGTGAAGTTCCGGACCATGGTCCACGACCCCTCGCGCCCGGTCGACTTTCCCGACGCGAGCCTCATCACGACCGTCGGCCGCGTCCTGCGTCGTACGTCGCTCGACGAGCTCCCCCAGCTCCTCAACGTCCTCCACGGAGAGATGAGCGTCGTTGGGCCGCGGCCCACGATCGCTAGCCAGGTCGCGCGTTACGACGGACGGCAGCGCGGCCGCCTTGCCGTTCGCCCCGGCCTCACGGGGCTCGCCCAGGTACAGGGGCGCAACGTGTTGACATGGCCGCAGCGCATCGAGCTCGACCTCGAGTACGTACAGCGCCAGTCGGTGAGGCTCGACCTCTGGATCCTGGCGCGCACGGTCGGGGTGCTCGTGTTCGGATCGGGCGTGGAGGGCCACCCGACCGACGATCCCATCGCAGGGCCGACACCGCGGTGACTCGCATCTACTTGTCTCCCCCCGACGTCAGCGAAGCCGACCGCGGCGCCGTGCTGCGCGCGCTCGACTCGGGGTGGATCGCACCCGCCGGTCCCGAGCTCACGGCGTTCGAGGCCGAGCTCGCCACGGCCACCGGGCGTGCCCACGCCGTCGCGCTTGCAAGCGGCACCGCGGCATTACACCTCACATTGGTGGTGCTGGGTGTGCAGCCCGGCGACGAGGTGCTGGTGCCGACGCTCACGTTCGTGGCCGCCGCCAACGCCGTGCGTTACGTCGGTGCTCGGCCGACGTTTGTCGACAGCGAAGCGCGATCGTGGAACGTCGATCCCGATCTCGTCGCTCAGACGCTTGAAGATCGCCGCGGCGCGGGTCGGCTCCCCGCCGCCGTGATGAGCGTCGACCTCTACGGCAAGACGGCCGACTACGGGCGGCTGCAGCCGATCTGCGCCGAGTACGACGTGCCGCTCATTGCCGACGCCGCGGAGGCGCTCGGCGCGAAGTGTGGCGCGCTCCCCGCGGGCGCGTTCGGCGCCGCCGCAGTCCTGTCGTTCAATGGGAACAAGATCATCACCACGAGCGGTGGCGGCGCGGTCGTCACGGACGACGAGCGGTTCGCGGCGCGGGTGCGCCATCTGTCGACGCAGGCCCGCGAAGCCGCCGTGCACTACGAGCACACCGAGGTCGGGTTCAATTACCGCATGAGCAACCTCTTGGCGGCTCTCGGCCGAGCCCAGCTCGCCACCCTCGAGGAACGCGTCGCCCGCCGGGGCGCGATCGAGACGCGCTACCGCGATGCGCTCGAAGACCTCACGGGCGTCGCCTTCGCGCCCGAGCCAACCTGGGGGTGCTCCAACCGCTGGCTCACGTGCCTCACCATCGATCCAGCTCTGGCGACGGCGAAACGTGATGAGGTGATCCGGGCGCTGGAGGAGGTCGACATCGAAGCGCGCCCCACGTGGAAGCCGATGCATCGCCAGCCCGTATACGCCGACGCGCCGGCCGTGATCACCGGCGTCGCGGATCGCGTCTTCGAGCAGGGGCTGTGCCTGCCGAGCGGGTCCAATCTGGATACCGCCGACCAGGATCGTGTGATCGAGGTCGTGCGGCGGACGCTCGCTCATTCCGCGCACTAGCCATTCGGCGAGCGGGTCTGGGCCCGAGCGGGGTCGCCGTGGCGGCGGCGCGTTGCCGTGAGAAATGGAGAGGCGTTCACCCAGCTCTCAATCTCGAGCGCATCGACTGCAGAGCCGGCACGATCCGCCTCGACCGCCACGCTCGGCTGATCGCGCGGGCCAAGAGAGGGTCGACCCTCCCGAACAACCGGCCATCCAGCGTCTGGTCCAGCGTCGGGATCGCGTCGTCGACACAGCCCCGGCTCGATACAGCGGTCATGAACGATCGCTCGAACGCAGCAGCGTAGAGCCACAGCGTCCGATGACCGTTCGCGGCGCGGCTGGCCAAGACGCTGAGGCAACGCACGTGTTGTCGGGCTCGGTTCACACGCGACGACGACGAGTCATCGACTCTCAACGCCGTGAGCACCTGCGGGATGCGAAGAATGGCCCCTTGATCCGCGAGTCGGAGCCAGAACTCATAGTCCTCGACTCCGAACCACTCTGGCCGCTCGTCGAACTGCAGTCGTCGAGCGAGACCGCCGTCAACAAGCATCGACGAAGTCCCGATCGCCGAGGCTCGGAGGACTGCCGAGCGAGAAACCCGACCAGTCCCCCTCGCGACGCGGCGAGCCGATGCAGACTGCTGTGCCCCGAAAACAGTGAGCGCCGTGCAGCAGCCCACGGCGGAAGGAGCGCCGCGCATTGCCTCGACCTGGCGCAGGAGTTTTTCGGGATGCCACAGGTCGTCGTCGTCGAGGAGGGTGACGAAATCTTCGCTCGAGGCGGCAAGCCCGATGTTTCGCTTCGCTGCGATTGGGTTCTCGGACGCCGTCGCGTGGTAAGGCAGCGCGACGCAGGAGCTGGGAAGACTGCGAAGCAACTCCCCGACCCCGGGGCGATCGCCGTAGACGAAGTAGATCCGAACGACCCCTGGGTAACTCTGCGCCGTTACCGAGGCGAGCGTCTCGAGGGGCTCTCGGATCCGCGTGTGGTTCGGAACGATCACAGCAACCGAGGGCCAATACCCCCCATCAGCAGCGTTGCTTATGAGCACGAAGAAGAGCCGCTCGCAGGCACGACCGTCACCTGGCCTCCGACGCTTCGAACCAGGCGATGGTCCGCTTCAGGCCCTCGGCGAGCGGAACCGGATCACACTCAGGACAGAGTGCCCGAAGCACCGAGTTGTCGGCTTGCGAGTCGCGCACATCGCCTGAGCGGGGAGCGACGTGTTGACGAACGAGCTCGCGGCCAAACGCGACCTCGAGCAGCTCGATGAGCTCGAGGAGTGAGGTCCGCTCCCCGAAGGCGAGGTTCACAGGCTGGTCCGAAACGACGCGGCGCCGTATGGCATCGGCTATCACGCTCGTGACACTTCCGACGAACGTAAAGTCGCGCGTTTGAGATCCGTCGCCATGGACGGTGAGGGGTACGCCTGCCATTGCGGCCGACACGAACGCCGGGATCACAGCGGCGTACGCGTGGCCCGCGCGTTGCAGCGGCCCGAATACGTTGAAGAAGCGGAACGCCAGCACATCGAGATCAAACGACGCCCCGTACGCGAGAGCGTATGCCTCGGTTGCGAGCTTGCTCGCCGCGTAGGGGCTTCGCGGTCGAGTCCCGAGGCCCTCGTGCTTGGGCAACGCGGGATTCGAACCGTACACGGACGATGACGACGCGACGATCACGTGGGTGCCGGTGTCACGGGCAGCCTCGAGAACGTGCACCGTACCGGTGGCGTTCGCGTGGTGACTGCGCAGCGGATCTTCGAGAGATCTCGGCACGGACGGTACGGCGGCGAGGTGCACGATCGAGGTCGTGCCTCGACACGCGCTCGCGAGGAGCGTCCGATCGAGGATCGACCCCTCGATGAGCTCGGCCCTCGAGTCATCGACAATATTGGACCGATCACCCGTCGAAAGATCGTCCAGGATTACGACTTCTTCGGCGACTCCCGCATCGAGCAGCTCGCGTACGAGATTCGCACCGATGAAACCGGCGCCACCAGTAACCAACACCTTCATCGTGAGCTCATCGACTCGAGTGCGACGAAACCGGTGTCGCTGGCGCGCATCGCGCGCACAAGACGACGTAGTCCTTCCCGAGCAGCACGACGCTGGCGTCGCGCGACGCCAGACGCTCGAGAAAGACTGTTCCGTCTGTCATGCCGCGTCCCTTCGCATTGCTCGTTGATACCCATTCTTGTCGGTCGACCCCTGACCAGGGAGTCATCGAGGACGAACTCGTGAGCCCGCCTCTCACGCCGTCATCGACGCGCGGCGGGGTGGATGGAGAAACTTCACGTCTGCCCCGAGCTCGTCACAACGTCCTCGTACACCTGCGCCATCCGGGGGAGCACTCGCGAAGCCCGGAAGCGGTCGTCACAAACCTGGCGGTTCCTCGCTCCGAAGCACGCTCGCAGCGCGGGATCGACAGCCAGGGCGCGCACCGCACGGACGAACCCGTCGATGTCTCGGGGGTCACGGAGGAGACCTCCCTTGCCTTCGATGACAAGGTCGGGGATGGCACCGACGTGTGTCGCAACAATGGGCAGTCCGGCGGCCATGGCTTCGAGGACTGCGTTCGGACTCCCCTCGGTCCAAGATGGGAAGAGCATGATGTCGGCCGAGGCCAGTTCGGCAGCGACTCTCGAGGGAGGCTGCGGCCCGAGCACGACGCAGTTCCCGGGCGCCAATGCAAGGCGCTCATTGAACGCGGTCGTCGGCGTACCAATAAGCACGAAGTCGAGCTCGGGGCAGCGTGCGGCCACCTCGAGTAGGTCGCCGGTGCCCTTCTTCTCGGTGAGACCTCCGACGTAGACGACTCGAAGCCGGGACGCCCCGTGTGAACCGGAGTGGGCCGTTCCTGGCCAACCGTCGTCAACAAATGTTGTGAGGACAGTGGTTCGTCCTGCCGCAGACCGTCCGACGAGCGCTTCGAACTCCGCGACGGCTCGGTCCGACAGCACCAGGTTCCGATGCGACAGCGACGCAATGAGGCGCAACGCTCTTCCGCTCATTCCACGGAGGGCCTCGGGTCGAAAGAACGACAGGTCGCCGCGATAGTGAGTGATCAGGCGGCGCCGACCGGCCCGGCTCACAAGCGCGCACAAGCAGTCACGAAGCACGCCCGTCTGAGAGAGTGTGCAGTTGAGGTGCACGACATCCGGTCGCGTCGTGACCAACGACCAGCACAGCGACACGAAGATCACGACCGTACGAACGATCTCGTCACGCAGCCGCGGTTCCTCGAAGAGGGCGCGGTCGCCACGGATGCGGGTGTCGACAACCCGCAACTGCCATCCGGGTATGCCTTCATCGACGACGCGGCGCGTCCACGCTGCGACGCCCCCATTCGGTGGAGGCAGCGGGGAGACGAGCAGGGCTGAGCGCCTCTTCATCCCGGCGTTTCGCGCGACAGGGCCGGGCGGAGGGTTGGGTCAAGGTCGACGCTGTACTTCCGTGACCACGTCTCGAGCTGCAGGATGAACCAGAGTGTGTGTGCGATCGTGTAGTCGCTCGAGCGGCTGCGAGTTCTTGCTCCCCCGCGCACTGCGTTGACGAGCGCGAGGACGGTTCGGGAGTCGACGAGAGGCCGCACACGCGAATCGGGGCTCCCGGCCGTATCCTCCGCGTACTCCAAGAGCTCGGGTGTCATGGCGTGCCGCAGCGGGATCGAGAAGCCTCGCTTGCGACCGGCGAGCACCTCCCTCGGCAGTTCGCCGGCCATCAACCGCCGCAAGATCAGCTTCCGGGCCGAACCTCGCATCTTCATCTTGGTTGGCAACCGATTGGCGAACTCGACAATCCGGTGATCCAGCAACGGCACGCGGGCCTCGACCGAGGCCGCCATGCTCATGGCGTCGACCTTGCGCAACATGTCGCCGGGCAGATCAATTTCGAAGAGGTACCGGCTGAAGGCCCGCAGATCGGAGAGCCCGACCCCGTGAGCGAGGAACGAACGAAGCCGCTCGAACCCCGGCGCACCCGCATGCCATACGGGGACCAAGCGGGCCAGTTCGTCCGGATCGATTGTTGCCTTGAGACGAAGAAATCGCTCCTCGCGATCGACCGAGCCGTAGGCGAGCGCGCGACGCAGCTGGCGGAGACGCTCGCTGTCGGGCACAACAGTCGCCGTCGCATCGGCGAGCCGAAGGCCCGCCTTGCGCACAGGTGCCGGCACGTGACGCAGCCGATTGATCGACCTCAGCCAGTCGAATGTCTCGTAGCCGGCGAAGAGCTCGTCCCCGCCGTCGCCGGAAAGGACGACCTTCCCGAGATCGGCGGCGGCTCGCGAGATGAGGAAGGTCGGCAACGCCGATGAGTCGCCGAATGGCAGACCGAGCTGGTCGACGATCAGGTGACACGCTGCGACGTCGACCCGGAGCGCGTCCATCGGAACGGCCTGGTGAGCGACACCCAGATGTGTGGCGGTGCGCGCCGCAATCCCACTCTCGTCGAATTCGCCGTGTGAGAACGCGACGGTGAGCGTCCGCAAGGAGGGATCGAACCGACGAGCCCGAGCGACGATCGCGCTCGAATCAAGACCGCCACTGAGAAACGCGGCGATCGGCACATCGGCTTCGAGATGCTCCGCCACGACCGTGTCGAGCAGTGCGTCGAGCTCGTCGATCGCGGAGCTCTCGTTTCCCTCGAAGCGCTCGCGCCACTCCATGACCCACCAGCGCCTTGTCCGCACCACGCCGTCTCGCCACTCGAGAACGAAGCCAGGGGGCAGTTCCTTGACATCCGAGAGCAACGTGCGAGGCGCGCTCGAGTACCCAAATGCAAGGAACGGTGCCACTTCGTCAGCGTCGAGCACGCTCGGCACGATTCCCGACGCCATGATGGCCGCAGGCGACGACGCAAACACGAGGCTGCCGTCAGGGAGGGGTGAGTAGTACAACGGCTTGATCCCGACCCGGTCGCGGCCGAGCAGCAAAGCTCTCCGCCCGGGATGCCACCAGGCGAATGCGAACATGCCGGTCAGCAACTCGAGTGCGCGCTCCGGATCATCGTGGGCAAGAAGGGAACGGAAGAGCACCTCGGTGTCGCATCGGGTCCTGAAGCGCTCGCCCATCGCCTCGAGCCTTCGGCGCACGGATGCAGCTCCGTACAGCTCTCCGTTGTAGACAAGCGCATGCTCGTCAGCGCCACGACCAACGATGAACGGCTGGTCGCCGCCCTCGAGATCGACCACAGCGAGGCGACGGTTGCCGAGTACGACGCCCTCGCCGGCCCACTGACCGGAACCGTCCGGCCCCCGCGGTGTCAACACGTCCGTCATCCGACGAACTGCTTCCAGTGCCTGAGGATCGTGGGCTGCCGGCCCGACGATGCCGGCTATCCCACACATGCGGGTGTCTCTAGGCCTTGGCGCGGGGACCTTCGCGGTGGCACCTCGATCAGGATGGCGGGGCAGGCGTTCGCGACCTGGTCGGGGCCGGAGGGCTCGAGGCCACCGCCGCGACACCGGTTGCCCGGCGCCGCAAGATCCTGAAATCGTCCGATCACCGCAGCGATGTCGCTGGGGTTCTCGGCGTCGAGCAAGTATCCGTGCATACCCTCTTCAATACTTGTCGGGACGTCGTCGCTCGACCCGCGAGCACCGGAGGCGCGTGCGTTGCATACTACATTCGGGTCACAAGTGGCCGAAGGCGCGCGTTCGTCAAGAGCTGAAAGATTTGGCGTATCTTGAGCGAGCTTCAAGAGCCATCTGCTCAAGATCCGCTCGCATTACGCGCGATCGTACGACGCGCCTCGAGGCTGTCGGCTGTCTCGCTCGTCGGATCGGCGCTTGCCCTTCCCGCCGCGTTCCTTGTCGCGCGCTGGCTCGGCCCAACCGACTTCGGTCGAGCCCAGTTCGTGGTGCTGGCGTTCGCCTACGCGGCGCTGCTCCGAACCGGCGTGTTCGAAGGTGGCGTACGCGCCTACATCCATCACTCGAACCGTGGCGAGACGCGACAAGCCGAGAAGGGCCAGAACGTCGGATTCTCGTTCGAGGCGGTGGCATCGGTCGTACCGGGTCTGGGCCTGATGGTGGCAAGCTTCTTCATCAGCGACGAGGTCCAGAGGATTGGCTTCCTCTTGGCGCCCGTCGCGGTGACCGCCGCGAGCATCAGCGCGTTCCTGAGCGGCCTGCGCATCGCGCGTAGTGAGTTCGATCTGGTGGCTCGAGTCTCGCTCATCAGGACGATCTTCGTAACGCCCGCCTTGTTGGGTGCCGTGCTGATCCTTGGAGCTGTCGGCGTCTTCATCGCGCCCATGGCTGCCGATCTCCTGATGATCTGCATGTACGCGACCCGTCGACCGCGACTCGATCTTCGGTTGGACTTCCACTGGTCCGCGGCACGGCGATTCCTCCGAGTGGGCTTCCCGCTCGGGGCAATGGCCATCGTGTATTGGGTCTACCGGTTGATCGGCAGCACCTCTGTGGGGCTCGCCGAGGGCACACGCGCCCTGGGTATCTACTTGTTCGCGGCGGCGCCAGTGGCGGTCCTTGTCCGTGCACTCTCGAGTGTGCAGGCGGTGCTGATACCGAGCTTGTGGGGAGAGATGGCTGGTGACCACGGTAATGACCGTTGGGTCCGTGCCGGTAATCGCATCACACTCGCCATCGCTGTCATGGCGGGTGTGGTCACAAACCTTGCTCAGGCTGGGTTTGGCCCGCTCGTCACGATCGTGGCTCCCAAGTTCACACCGGCGATCCCCATCTTCAATGCCCTCGCGTTCAACGTCGTGCTCTTAATGGTCGCCTCGGTTCCGTCGATCGTGCTCGACTCCGCAAAGGTCAACCGCCAAGCGCATCAGCTCGGGATCTGGGTTGCCGCTCTCGTCGTCAACGCGGCTGCCAATGCCATCGTGCTCACCCTTGGCTTGGGCTCCCGGGCCGTTGCCTGGAATGACATTTGGGTGCAGCTCCTCGTCGTCGTGGTCATCTTTGCGCTTGCCTCGCCACACCTAGGCGGTCGCCATCGCTTGGGTCTTCCTATGAGCTTGCTCTTCGTGGCAGTGCCTTTGATTGCCTCGGCGATTGTGTTGGCGCTTCTCCCCGCGCGTGCGGCAACGCTCGGGGAGACTGCAGCCCAACTCGGTCTGCGCGTGGCGACCGTATCGGCGATTTGGTGCGCGGTTGGCATGCCGCTGGTGCTCCGGCGGCGACGAATCGGACATTGGGCGTTGTAGCCATCTGGTGCTCCAGCGGCACTCGCCAACGCCGCGAGGACGTGACCCGACAGCACTCGATGCTCATCTTCGAGCGACGACACACGCCCCGAATGGCGTCGGCGCGCTTTCCGTCATGAACCCGAGCGCCTGCAAGTCCCTTTCGCATTCTTCGAGCGTATAGGGCTCATGGATCTCGACCTTCAGACACCGCACCCTTGTTGCCCATGCCGTGTTCTCGGTGAACAGAATCTGCTCGCCACCCTCGATGTCGACCTTCAAGAAGTCGACCGTTTCCTCGGCGGCGAGAAGTGTCGAGAGCGCGTACGCGCGGACTCGGTGCCGGAAATCGGACTGTTCGGACGATGTAGCAACGCGCGCGCCGTCCTCGTGTCCGTGATCACCCACGAAGTCGATCTCACCGTCGACTGACCAGACTGCACCCTCCACGATCGAGCAACGATCACTCCAGGTGGCGATGTTGCTGCGAGCCAGTTCTGCGAGTTCGGGTTGCGCCTCGACTCCCGTGATCCTCGCGTCGGGGAACAAGAGCGCGAAGTGCGCGACAGTGAGTCCGAGATTGGAGCCCAGGTCCCAGATCACCTGGGGTTCGATGTCGCCGGGTGGCACGTGATACTGGCCGTAGAAGGTGGTGAGTACGACCTGGGCGTCTGCGGTACCTGGCCGGAGGTCTACTCCCAGCCCACCAAGTGGCTTGAGCCGGACCCGGACGGGCTTCTCCTCGGCGTCGAGTTGCTCGTGTCGTTGGAGCCTGAGAATCGCGACGTAGTCGCGCAACGGCGCGATCGAACGACCTGTCGTGAGCGCGAGGGCCAGATCTCTCAGCCTCCTCGGGACGACGCGCCTTATGACCGACCAAGCACGATCACGCACAAGTCGGGCACGTTATCTGACATCCGTCTCTCGTTGTCGTTGGGGGCTGACGTAGGCCCCGTTGTCGGTGCCGGTTCGGGTGACGTCGGCTTGGAGAGTCGACGACTTGCGTCTGTGCTGCGTCCGTGCCGCCCTTTCCCGACGAAGGCCTAGGATCGGGGCATCAAGCCGGACGTGGATCATCGCTGGCTCACAGCCATCAAGCATCCCATCCGTGATGCTCGGCTCCTCGGGATCGGCGCTCCACTCCGCGTCGCGTACGAGGGGTCAAAACGATCGGGACTTCACCGCTTGATCTTTCGGGATGTCTCGGACTCGGCGCCAGCATCGTTCTCGAACGCGCTCGTGCTCCCAGCTCCGCCACCCGACCGCGCGGGACTCTCTGCAATCCCTACGGCGCGAGTCTTCCACCGGGCGTTCGACCCTGACGCGTTGAGCGGGGACTGGCACCAGGTAATCGATGGGCCGGGGAGTTGGCCCGTTCGTCCCTGGTGGGAGATCGACATCCGCTCGCCCGAACGGCTCGGCGACATCAAATGGTGCTGGGAGGCGAATCGACCCGCGAATCTCCTTCGCCTCTTGCGAGCGGAGATCACCTCCGGCTCGCCGCGGCTCGAGTCGGCCTCGTACGTGAAGTCGTGGTTCGAACAGAACCCCCCCGAGCACGGCGTCAACTGGTATTCGAACCTCGAAGTCGCCCTGCGGGCGATCGGCTGGCTCGAAGTGCTCGCCCTCGACCGGAGCAACCTCGGTCAGCCGCTCCGCCGAGAGTTGATCTCGGCCCTCTACCAGGCAGGCCACCACCTCGAGCGCGACCTCCCGTACACACTCAGCACGATGCGCAACAACCATCTGCTGGGTGACGCGCTCGGGCTGCTCGCGATCGGGCGGAGCTTCCCGGGTGACCGAGCGGCGCGGCGGTGGAACCGCGTCGGTCAACGGCTCTTCGAGTATCAGGTGAAGCGACAGTTCGCCGATGGTGGTTCGTCCGTCGAGGACTCGCTGTCCTACCACCGCTTTGCACTCGAGATGCTGGAAGCTGCCACGCTCATAGGCACGCGCTCGACGGCAGTCGTCGACAAGATGGCGGCGGCGTCCCGGTTCCTCGTCCTCCTCGGAGTTCTCGATGGGCCGGTTCCGCAGTACGGCGACTGGGACGAAGGGCGCGTGCTCGCGTCGAGCGGTGATCCCCTTGATCTGTCCGGTTCTGCCCTGCTGGGGCTCTCACTGGCAGGAGCGGGAGCGCGCGCCGAATGGCGCACGGGCTTCGACGAATGCGCGTGGTACGCGCCCCAGGGCGAACCGGCGACATTCGCGCCGGCGGTCGTCGACGGCTCGAGTGTCGGCGACCACATCGCACGGGCCGCCATCGGCCCGTTGGTCGCCTGGCTCAAGTCCGGCGGCGGCCCGTCACACGGTCACGCCGACTACACGAGCGTTTCTCTCCGGCGTGGCGACGACTGGATCATCGGCGACCCTGGAACGGGCACCTACAACGGACCGATCGAGCAACGCGACTACTTCCGATGCTCGATCGCCCACAGCGTGGTACGCGTCAACGGGCTCGACCAACGTGAGCCACACCGCGTCTTCCGCTGGGTCTACTCGCCGAACGGCTGGGTCGGGAACCCAGTGGCGATCCACGGCGGTGTGGTCATGTGGGGTGCCCACGACGCGTATACGCGGCTCAGACCCGGGCGGCGAGTTGCCCGCGCCGTTCTGCTGCGCGCCGAAGCGATGACCGTCGTCGATTGGATCGAAGGCGGAGACGACGGCTGGTACGCGCTGTCAATTCCCCTCGGACCCGACGTCACCTGGGATGCCGGCGTGGCCCGGCTCCCGAGCGGCGTCGAGTTCCTCGTCGACCTACCCGCCGAGCCCGAGGAGACGCGCGGCCAGAGCGACGAGTTCGACGGGTGGTGGAGCGACACTTACGGCTCGATGCGGCCCTCCACGCGCCTCGAGGTCAAGGGTCCGCTGGGTGCTCCGATCGTATGGAGCGTTCGCAGTGGAGAGGCGGAGTGTGTCACCCCAGTCGACGGTTGCGCAGTCCAAGCGGGCGACACCCGCGTGGCGCTCGACTGGACACGCGCCGGAGCGGCGCTCTCGGTATCCGACCACGGCCGTGAGACTGTTGCGGTGCTCCGACAGCGATGACCGAACCCCGCCGGCTCCTCGTGCTGAACCAGTTCGCCGCGGCCATCGGCGACCCTGGCGGGACTCGCCACCGCGAGCTCGCCGCACTCCTCAGCGGGTGGGACGCGATCGTCGTCACGGGCAACCGCGCGTTGATGTCGCGGGAGCGGCGGGTGACCGACGATCCGCACCTGCGCAGCGTGTGGGTCACCGCTTACGAAGGCAACGGCCCTCGGCGGATCCTGAACTGGGCATCGTACGCAGTCACTGCGTTCGTGGCGGGCCTTCGGATGCCGCGCCCGGACCTCATCTACGGCTCGACGCCACACCTCCTCACCCCGCTCGTCGGGTGGATGCTCGCTCGGATCCGCGGCGTGCCGTTCGTGATGGAAGTGCGCGACCTCTGGCCCGACGTCCTGCTCGACATGGGACAGCTAACAGACCGGTCGGTGCTGTATCGCGCCCTGCGCGTGCTCGAGCAATTCCTGTACCGGCACGCGGACGCGATCGTCGTGCTCGCCGATGGATCACGAGCCCATCTGGTCGACGAGCGTGTCCCGGCAGAGAAGATCCACGTCGCGCCGAACGGGTCCGACGTCGACTTCTTTGCCGCGCCCGACACGCGTCAGAACCTGCGCGCACGGTACGGCTTCAATGGCACTGTCGCTGTCTATGCGGGCGCCCACGGGCCCGCGAACGGGCTCGACCTCCTGCTCGACGCGGCGCGTGAGGTTCGCGGCGAGCTCCCCGAGCTCGAAGTGGTCCTCGTCGGTGACGGGGTCGAGAAGCCAAGCTTGGTCGAACGCGTGCGCCGTGATCGGCTCACGAACGTGCGCTTCCTCGACCCGATCCCCAAGACCGAGATGCCCGCGTTGCTCGGTGCGGCCGACATCGGCGTCCACGTGCTTGCCGACGTGCCACTCTTCCGATACGGGGTGAGCCCGAACAAGCTCTTCGACTACATGGCCGCAGGGCTCCCCGTGCTCACGAACACACCAGGCGAGGTTGCCGGAATCGTCGACGAGGCGGGTGCGGGGATAGCCGTCCAGCCGAACGGGCTCGCCGACGGACTACGCGCCATCGCGCGCGCCAACAGCGATCAGCACGGGTTATGGGGCGAGGCGGGCCGCACGTACCTCCGCGAGCACCGGTCGCGAGAGGCCCTGGCCGGGCGGCTCGAGCGCATCCTCGACGACGTCGTAGACCGGTCAGCCCGCTGACGACGCCAGGCCGCCCGGCACCACGGGTGGCACCACGGCCCGCCCCGTACGGAGCGACTCGATTGCGGCGAGGGTGGCGGCGGTCGACGCGAACGCCTCGCGGACCGCGACGCCGTCACGATCCCCGGCACGAACCGCTCGCGCAAACGCGCGCAACTCGGCAACATGGCCCTTGTCGGCACCGAGTCGCGTCGACCGGCCGTCGAGTTCGACCACGGTAAAGTCGTCGATCACGACGCCGCGTCCCCGGCCGACCACCTCGACGCGTTCCTTGGGCATCCCGGGATGACCGCCCGCGCCGTAGGTGATGGCGGCCATGGAGCCGTCATCGAACCGGAGGGTGACGACGACGTCTTCTTCGAGGACCGCCTCTTCGCGTCCGGTGCCGACGGCGTGGACGGACACGACCGGCGCGTCGACGATCGCACAGCACGTATCGACGAAGTGGCAGACCTCACCGAGCACCCGCCCACCCTGGCGGCGGTCGTGGTACCAGTGGTCGGCGGGCAGCGAGCCGGCATTGACGCGGTACGTGATCACGAACGGACCCGTGCCACCCGCGAGGTGCGCTCGTGCCCGCTCGACCGCCGGCGACCACCGGCGGTTGAAGCCGACCATGAGCACGCCGGGTGTCACCTGCCACGTGGCGACGACCAGCGCGAGCTCTTCCTCGCTGAGCGCGATCGGCTTCTCCACGAACACGTTCTTGGCGCGCCCGAGCGCGGCGGCGGTCAACTCGGCGTGGGTGTCGTGGGGGCTCGCGATGAGCACCGCACCGACATCGGGGTCGTCGAGCACCGCGTCAACCGAAGAGACCGCCCGGCGGAATCCAACCCGCTCGGCGAGCCGGCGCGCGGCCAAGCCTCTCGCAGACGTGACCGTGACGAAATCATCGAAACCGGCCTGCCTCAGGGACGGAACGAGTGTGGCGCGTGCGTAGTTGCCAGCACCGACGAGGCCGACTCCTAGCGTGCAAGGGGCCGAGCCGGGCACGGTCGCCACTGCCGGCAGCGCCGGGGCACCTGGCCCGCGCTCGGGGTAGGTGAGCACCACACCGAGGCTCGGCTCGTCGGACTCGAGGAGCGCGTACGCGTCTGCGGCTTGGTCGACCGGGAAACGATGGGTGACCAGGTCAGCCACCTCGAGGCGATGACCCACGAGCAGATCGAGGAACGCTTCGAGGTTGCGGCCTTCGGTCCAGCGCACGTAGCCAGCCGGGTAGTCGATGCCCCAGTCCTCGTACGCGCGGTCGTAGCGGCCGGGCCCATACGAGCGAGCGAAGCGCAATGTGAGCTCTTTTTCGTAGAGCGGTGCGCGCTGCAGGTCGAGACCAACGTCGCCGACGACCACGATCGACGCGCGATCGCGGGCCAGGCCGGGAGCCCGAAGCATCGGATCGGACGCCCGCGTCGCCGCGGTCACCAACACGGCGTCGACACCGAGGCCTCGGCTCCAGTCGAGCACCGCCGCCGTGGTTTCGGCTCCCGTCTCCAGGAGCGCGTGCGCGCCGGCCTCGGCAGCGCGCGCCACCGCAGCAGCATCGAGGTCGATCCCAGCAACCTGCAGGCCTCCCGCGATGGCGAGTCGCGTCGCGAGCTGGCCGACCAGGCCGAGACCGACGATGCACACCCGCGCGCCGGGGCCGAGCTCCGCGAGGCGAAGGCCGTGCAGCGCGATCGAGGCAATCGTGGAGAACGCGGCGCTCTCGTCGTCGACGCTGTCGGGCACAGCTGCGGCCAGGTGGCCGGCTACCACTTGGAGCTCGGCGTGACCCGCGCCCCCCGTCGCGACGCGATCGCCCGGACGGAGCCCAGCGACAGCCTCGCCGACCTCCAGCACCACGCCGACTGCCGAGTATCCGAGCGGCATCTCGTCGTCGAGACGGTTCCGCACAGCCTCCACCGTCGCTCCGACGCCAGCATCGCGTGCTCGCCGCAGCACCTGGCGTACGAGATCAGGACGAGCGCGGGCCTTACCAACCAAGCTCTGGGACGCGAGGCGGCGAACGGCACGCTCGGTCCCCGTGGAGAGCACCGAGCGTGAGGTTGCCACAAGCACCTCGGTCGCCCCGATCACCGGGCGCGGCACGTCGATAACGCGCAACGCGCCATCGCGCACCGACTGCACAACCTGCTTCATGTGCCTCCCACCCGAGTGGGTACGAGCACCCAGCACCCGATGTTCCGGAGCTCTTGTAAAGTACCGCACCGGATCACTTCCGACCGAGAGATCACCGCAGTGTGCGGCATCACTGGGAGTGCGTCACCGAACCCGGCACAGGCCCATAGCGTAGAAGCGGGAATGCGCGCGGTCGCGCACCGCGGCCCCGATGCGGAGGGCCTCCGCAGGTGGTCAGGGACAAACGCGTCGTGGGCGCTCGGCCACACGCGGCTCGCGATCAACGACCTGTCCACGGCCGCGAACCAGCCCATGACGAACGAGGACGACACCCTCGTCATGGGGTTCAACGGCGAGATCTACAACTCGCCAGAGCTGCGCAGGCACTGCGAAGCGCACGGGCACGCCTTCCGCTCGCGCTCCGACGGCGAGGTGATCCTCCACCTTTGGGAGATGGAGGGGTCGACATGCCTGCGGCGCCTGAACGGCATCTTCGCGGTCGCGCTGGCATCGACGACGACCGGCGAAGTGTTCCTTGCCCGCGACCCCCTCGGTGTGAAGCCGCTCGTCTACGTGGAGCGCGACGGGGAGCTGTGGTTCGCGTCGGAGCTGGCTGCCCTCCGTGCGCTCGACGCGCCCCTCGGGAGCCACGACGTCGTTGCACTCGCGCAGTTCCTGACCTTCTTGTGGGTACCCGATCCCGCGACCCCACATCGCGGCGCCCGCACCCTCGAGCCCGGCACGGTCCTGCAATGGGACGCGGGCGCCAGCAGCATCTCGGAGTACGCGAACGTGCTCGCCGTCGAGCCGCGCGACCTCAGTTTCGCTGATGCGTGTGAAGAGGCCGCCATTGTCGTGCGGGGCGCGGTCGAGCGCCAGCTCCTCTCGGACGTCCCCGTCGGGCTGATGGCATCCGGTGGCATCGACAGCAGCCTGCTCTGGTGGGCGGCCGACGCCGCGCTCGCGCGGGCGTTCACCATCGACTGGTCCACCGACACGGGTGCCGAGCACATAGCCGAGGACACGCGCGCGGTCCGTGGGTTGGAGCAGCAACTGGGGACGCCGGTCGAGTACCTGCCCGGACCCGAGATCGACGTCGACACGCTCCCCCCGAGCGGCGACCTGTTCGGCGACGCGGCCTACCACCTCACACGCGTCATCGCGCGTGCAGCTAAGGAACGCGGCTACAAGGTGCTCCTGTCCGGGCAGGGTGCCGACGAGGTCTTCGGCGGCTACCGCCGACATCTCCTTGCGCCGCTCCTCGGGCGTGTCGGGCTCGGGCGCGCGGGAACGCTCGGCGCCGGCATGCTCGCCCGGACGGCTGGCCAGCGCGTCGGCGCCGAGTACGCGGCGCGCGTCCTGCGGGCCGCGGCCCAGCCCGACCCGTTTCGCCGCTACATGGAGCTCTGCAGCTACAGCACGGCAGTCGAACGCGCGGCTGCGCTCGACTGCACTCAAGCCGAGGTCGACGACGACGTCGTGTGGTCGCGCCACCGTGAGGTGTACGACCGACTGCCAGCTTCGTGGTCGCCCCTGAAGCGCGCGATGGTGCTCGACCTCGCGGTGTACCTCCCGGGGCTCGGGCTCGCCTACTGCGACCGTGCCGGGATGGAGTTCGGGGTCGAGGTTCGGGTGCCGTGGCTCGACCTCGAGCTCGTGCGCTGGGCCCTGTCGCTGCCCGATCGCTGCCTCGTGCGCGGGCGGACCGGCAAGCGGGTCACTCGAGCGCTGACCGCCGCCGTACTCGGGCCGGAGATCGCCCATCGCCCCAAGCGCGGCTTCGGGGTCCCGACCGCGCGGCTCGACAAGGACGATGGCGCGGTCAGTGGGCGCCGGGGCTTCCGGCAGGGCGAGTACTTCGCGCACGCACGGCGCATGCTCGACCTGCACCTCCACAACGAGCCGACGGCTACCGCCCGGTAGGGTCGACCGGATGGCTGGCCTGCACGTGCTCTGCGCTGCCGGCGCGCGGGCCCAACTTCATGAGGGTGGCGCCGCTGCTCCCGGCGCTCGCGACCCGCGGTGCATAGACGACGCTCGTCCACACCGGCCACCAGAGTGCCCTCCGCACGCACGGCGCGCCGAGCTGATCGGTCGGGGAATCTGTACGGGTCCGCGTCAGATGGGCCGCTGGCTACATACTGCAGATCGCGCACCGCCCGGCGCGTGATCTTCGACTCGCCCCTCAGTTCAGTCCCGCGTCTCGCATGCCCTTGAAGAGCGGCTCAGGTCACCTTGTCGCCCCCTCCGACCTCGCGGATAGGGGCACGATAGGGGCATGAGCGCCATCGTAGCTCCGAGCGCGCGGCGAACAGTATGCTCTCTGAGCTGGCACTTTATGTGGAGCGGGTGACGGGGATCGAACCCGCGTTCTCAGCTTGGGAAGCTGATGTTCTGCCGCTGAACTACACCCGCGAGAACCCCGGAGGCTACCAACTAGGCTCCCCGGCCGTGATCTTGTCCGATCGCTCGTTGCGCGAGGAGCTTGCCGCGGGCCGGATCGTGATCGACCCGCTGCGCGAAGGCAGCGTGCAGCCGTCGTCGGTCGACCTGCACTGCGACCGCCTCTTCCGCGTGTTCCGTAACTACACGACGCCGTTCATCGACCCGAAGGAGCCGCAGGAGGACCTCACCGAGCTGGTCGAGGTGCCCGACGGGCAGGCGTTCATCCTCCACCCGAGCGAGTTCGTGCTCGGCAGCACGCTCGAGCGCGTATGCCTCCCCGACGACCTGGTGGCCCGATTAGAGGGGAAATCCAGTCTGGGCCGGCTCGGGCTGCTGATCCACAGCACCGCGGGCTTCGTGGACGCGGGGTGGGACGGCCACCTCACGCTCGAGCTGTCGAACGTCGCCAACCTGCCCATCGCCATCTACCCCGGCATGAAGATCGGCCAGATCTCCTTTCTCCGCATGACCACACCGGCCGAGCACCCCTACGGCAGCGACAGCGCCGGCTCGAAGTACCAGGGTCAGCGGGGCCCCACCCCGTCTCGCTACTACCTGAACTTCACCGACGGCGACTGAACCCCCGGCGGCCGGGAACCGGAGCGCCCGGCCGGCTCGTCCAACCCGACGAGCCCGCCCGCGTGCAAAGGGCCCGTGTGCGAAGGGGGAGTCGGATGCGCCGCGCGCTGTTCCTCGTGTCCATGGCCGTGACTGCCACGCTCGTCGTCGCGCCCGCGGCCCACGCCTGCGGGAGCCTGGTGGCGCCCAACGGCGCGGTGCAGCTGGTGCGCACCAGCACGCTCGCCGCCTACCACGACGGCGTCGAGCACTACGTGACCAACTTCGAGTTCGCCAGCCCGAAGACGTCGTTCGGATCGATCATCCCGCTGCCGGGCGCGCCCACGAAGGTGGAGCGGGGCGGCAAGTGGACATTGCAACGGCTCGAGCGCGAGGTCACGCCGCCGCGGGCGCTCGAGAGCGACGTGAAGGCGAGCGCGGCGTCGGGAGTCGAGGTCCTCCGGCACACCCAGATCGACTCGCTCGACGTGACGATCCTGCGCGGCGGTGGCCTGGACGTGGCCGGGTGGGCGGCAAAGCAAGGTTTCGCGCTCTCGCCCGACACGCCGAGCGTGCTCGAGTTCTACTCGCGGCGGTCGCCGTTCTTCATGGCTGCCAAGTTCGACGCCACCGCCGCGGTGGCGCGCGGGTTGCGCGCCGGCGACGGTATCCCCGTGCACCTCACGATCCCGGCCCGGAACCCGTGGGTGCCGCTGCACATCCTCGCCACCGCCAAGCCCGACGACGAGGTCGTGAACGCCGACGTGTTCCTCCTCACCGACCGGGAGCCCGCCCTCCTCGCCGGCACCGGTCTCACCCTCGAGCGCTCCGGTCCCGCGTCGAGCCGCCTGCTCGACGATCTCCGCGGTGACGACAGCATGGGCTGGGTCCCACCGCAGGCGTGGCTCAGCTTCCTGAGGCTGTCGAGCGCCGTCCCCGACCTGCGCTACGACCTCGCCATCGACACCTCGGCGGAGCACCACCCCCGCGTCGTCGACACCGGCCGCCCCATCTCCGCCACTCATCCAATCGCAATCGAAGACGGCGTCCAGGTGCAGTGGTACTGGTGGACGATCGCAGCGGCCGTGGCCGCGGCGCTTGGGCTCGCGGGGATCACTCGCCGCAGGCGGCGGCTGCACGCGTAGAAGGCGGAGACGGTGCCGGCGCCCGCAGTTCACCGAGGACGGCGATGCCGGCTCCACCCCCCACAGTGACTCGGTGAGCCCTCCTACGGCTAGAGACCAGGCTCGAACGACGTGGGTGCGGCGACCGACTCGTGCTCGATCGCCTCGAGCAGCACCTCGGCGATGTCCTGTACCTTGACCCGCTCGTCGGCGCCCTTCTCCTTGACGCCGTCGTCCATCATCACGTAGCAGAACGGGCACGCCACCGCGATCCGGCCCGCGCCGGTGGCGAGCGCCTCCTCGGTGCGCTCGATGTTGACCTTCTTGCCCGTGTGCTCCTCCATCCACATGCGGGCACCACCCGCACCGCAGCACAGGCCGCCGGTGCCGTTGCGGGGCATCTCGACCACGTCGATGCCGCCGAGCGATCCGATCACCTTGCGGGGCGCGAGGTACACGTCGTTGTGGCGGCCGAGGTAGCACGAGTCGTGATAGGTGACGCGCTCCTCGAGCGATGCGCCGGCCATCGAGAGCCGCCCGTCGGCGATGAGCTCCATGAGCAGCTGCGAGTGGTGGACCACCTCGTAGCCCCCGCCGAGCTGCGGGTACTCGTTCTTCAGGGTGTTGAAGCAGTGCGGGCACTGCGTGACGATCTTCTTCACGCCCAGGCCGTTGAGGGTCTCGACGTTCTGCATGGCGAGCATCTGGAAGATGTACTCGTTGCCGGAGCGACGGGCCGGGTCGCCGGTGCACAGCTCGCTCGGGCCCAGGATGGCGAAGTCGATGCCCGCTCGCTGGAGGAGCTTGGCCACTGCGCGACTCGTCTTCTTGTTGCGATCGTCGAAGCTACTCGCGCAGCCGATCCAGTAGAGGTACTCGTGGTCGAGCGCCCCGGCCGACGGGTCGATGATCTCGACGCCCTCGAGGGAGGCGGCCCAGTCGCCCCGGTCGCCCTGGTTCATGCCGTAGACGTTGGACGAGTTCTCCATCGAGCGGTACGTGTTGCCGAGCTCGACGGGGAAGTTGCTCTCCATGAGCGAGAGGTAACGGCGCATGTCGAGGATCTTGTCGAGGATCTCGATGTTGACCGGGCAGATCTCGTCGCAGGCCTTGCACGACGTGCACGCCCAGAGCTCCTCGGCCGTGATGCGCTCGAACAGCGAGTCGGCGCCCACCGTGATCTGGTCCACCATGCCGACAGGGGGCGAGACCGCCGACGTGCCGGTGGCCGTCATCACCTCGCCCACCTTCAGCACGATCTCGCGCGGGTCGAGTGGCTTGCCCGTCATGTGTGCCGGGCACACCGACGTGCAGCGGCCGCAGATCGTGCAAGCGTCGGTGTCGAGGAGCTGCTTCCAGGTGAAGTCCTCGACGGTGGACGCGCCGAACGTCTCGAGCTCGGTCTCCATGAGGTTGGGCATGGCCCGCATCGCGCCCTTGGGCCGTTCACTCTCGCGTAGGTACATGTTCAGGGGAGACGTGAACATGTGCCGCAGCTTCGTTGTGGGCAGGATCACGAGGAAGGCGCCGAACGCGACGACGTGCGTGCCCCAGAGCCAGCGGTGCGCGTCGCGCAGCGTCCCCGCCGACCAGCTCTTGACGGGCGTCGACAGCACCCAGCCCACGAACGACCACTTCTCGAACGCCGGTCGGCCGTGTGCCAGTCGGCCGAGGAGCGCGATACGCAGGCCCTCGGTGAGAAAGCCGGTGACCCCGATCACGAGGAATGTGGCCAGGATCACCGCGTCCTCGGGCTTGGTCTTGATGCGGATCCGGTACGGACGCTGGAGGTAGCGCCGGCCGATGGCCCAGAGGATGCCGACCACGAAGACCACGCCGAACAGGTCGGCGGTGAACGAGTAGCCCTCGTACGTGCGGCCATGGAGGAACTTGAGCGACCCCGGCATCTGGTGGTCGACCTCGAGGATCACCGTGGCGGCGAACAGCACGAGGAACCCGAAGTAGATGCACGAGTGCATGATGCCGGAAGCGGGGTCGCGCAGCAGTGTCCGCATCCAGACGCCGGCCTGAAAGTCGCGCAGGCGGCGATGCGCGTTGGCCCGGGTGGTGCGGCGATCGTCGGGCTTCCCGCGTTCGTAGTTCTGGACCCGCTGGGACACCAGCCACGCGACGATGAGCAGCAGTGTCGAAACGGCGGCGTAGAACGCGACCTCCACCGCCCGGGGCACGTTGCCGAACACGCGGCGGCTGATCGGCGAGTGCTCCTCCCAGCCCGTGACGTGGGGCATCACTCCCGACGCCAGCGTGCCGATCACGGCGAGCACCCCAACGGCGAAGACGATCTGGTGCGGCTTGGGCCGGCGCACGACGACCTCCGGATGGGCGTTGCCGACGTGAAACTACCGCCTCGGCGCCGCTGATCTCGGTTTGGGCGGTGTTACTGCACCGACTTGGCGTCGGCCTCGCGTAGGCGCCGGGCCATGCCGGCCAGGATCTTGCGGGCGAAGCCGGGCACCTCGTCGATGATCCCGGCGAACTCGCGCTGGCCGAGCACCACCAGCTCCATCGGGGTCTCGGCCGTGACCGTCGCGTTGCGGGGAGCCTTCTCGAGCAGGGCCAGCTCGCCGAACGCGCCGCCCGGCCCCAGCGTCGCGATCCGCTTGCCCTTCCGGCTGACCCGGGCCGTGCCCTCGACGATCACGAAGAACTCGTGGCCCGCCGACCCTTCCGAGACGAGCACCTTGCCCGCCTCGACGCGGACGTCCTCCGAGCGCTTCGCGACCAGCGCGAGCTCCTTGCGCGACAGCGCGCTCATCAGCGGCACCTGGGCAAGGTGGTCCAGGAAGGTGTCGCCCCGCCGTGGCATGCCGTGAATCTAGCCAGAGTGTGAAGATCCGGCACCGGCCGCCCTCCACGCATGGAAGCCCCTCCCGATCGCCTCCTCTCCGACGCGAGCGAGTCGTCTTCCACGACCGTGCAGGGCGGCCCCGTCAGCCGCCTCTTCTCCGACACTGCGTGAGTCGTCGTCGGCGACCGCCGGGGCCGCCCTTTTTCGCCCTGGTTGCTGCCCCGTGTTCGCCCCTTCTTTGCGCCCGGCGCGCGTGGCCTGTCACAAGCAGGAATAAGGGAGAGGAGGGAGAAGTTGCCAATGGTCAACTCAAGGTTCTAGCCTCGGGGTCGATCAAGATCTCGGGGCAACCCCCGCCCGCTACCACGGAGGCTCTCCATGTCCAAGGCCGTCGGCATCGACCTCGGCACCACCAACTCGGTCGTCTCGGTGCTCGAGGCGGGCGAGCCCGTCGTCATCCCCAACGCCGAGGGGTCACGCACGACCCCGTCGCTGGTCGCGTTCTCAAAGACGGGTGAGGTGCTGGTCGGCGAGGTGGCGAAGCGCCAGGCGATCACCAACCCCGACCGCACTGTCCGCTCGGTGAAGCGCCAGATGGGCAGCGGCTGGTCGGTCGACATCGACGGGAAGAAGTACAACGCGCAGGAGATCTCGGCCCGCATCCTCCAGAAGCTCAAGCGCGACGCCGAGGCCTACCTCGGCGACACCGTCACGCAGGCCGTTATCACCGTGCCCGCGTACTTCGGCGACGCGGAGCGCCAGGCCACCACCGAGGCTGGCCAGATCGCCGGCCTCGAGGTGCTCCGGATCATCAACGAGCCCACGGCCGCGGCGCTCGCGTACGGGCTCGACAAGGAGCACGACCAGACCATCCTCGTGTTCGACCTCGGTGGCGGGACCTTCGACGTGTCGATCCTCGAGATCGGCGAGGGTGTGTTCGAGGTGAAGTCGACCGCCGGCAACACCCACCTCGGCGGCGACGACTGGGACCAGCGGGTCATCGACTGGCTCGTCACCGAGTTCAAGAACGCGCACGGCGTCGACCTCTCGGTCGACAAGATGGCCACGCAGCGGCTCAAGGAGGCGGCCGAGAAGGCGAAGATCGAGCTGTCGTCGCTGGCGGAGACGACCGTCAACCTCCCGTTCATCACCGCCACCGCCGAGGGCCCGCTCCACCTCGAGCTCACGCTCTCACGCGCGAAGTTCCAGGAGCTCACCACCGACCTGCTCGACGCGTGCAAGGGGCCGTTCGAGCAGGCGATCCGCGACGCGGGCCTCGACAAGTCCGCCATCCAGCACGTCGTGCTCGTGGGCGGCTCCACCCGCATGCCCGCGGTCACGGAGCTCGTGCACGAAATGACCGGCAAGGACGCGCAGAAGGGCGTCAACCCCGACGAGGCCGTCGCGGTCGGCGCGGCCGTCCAGGCCGGCGTGCTGAAGGGCGACGTGAAGGACATCCTCCTGCTTGACGTCACGCCGCTGTCGCTCGGCATCGAGACCAAGGGTCAGATCATGACCAAGCTCATCGAGCGCAACACCACCATCCCCACCAAGCGCTCGGAGGTGTTCACCACCGCCGACGACAACCAGTCGAGCGTCGAGATCAAGGTGCTCCAGGGCGAGAGCGACATGGCCTACCGCAACAAGATGCTGGGCACGTTCCAGCTCGTCGGGATCCCGTCCGCGCCACGCGGAGTTCCCCAGATCGAGGTCACCTTCGACATCGACGCCAACGGCATCGTGCACGTGTCGGCCAAGGACCTCGGCACGGGCAAGGAGCAGGCCATGACCATCACCGGTGGCACGGCGCTCTCGAAGGACGAGATCGACCGGATGATGAAGGACGCCGAGTCGCACGCCGAGGAGGACCGTCAGCGGCGCGAGGAGGCGGAGACCCGCAACCAGGCCGACGCGCTGGTGTTCCAGACCGAGAGCCTGCTGAAGGAGCAGGGCGACAAGGTGCAGGCCGACGAGCGCACCAAGATCGAGGACGCGCTCAAGGCGTTGAAGGACGCGCTGGCCGGCGCCGACGTCGAGGCGGTGAAGCGGGCCCACGAGGCCTTGCTCGGCGCGAGCCAGGAATTCGCGCAGAGGCTCTACCAGCAGGCATCGCAGCAGCAGGCGGAGGCAGGGGGTGCCGACGCGGGCGCGTCCGCGCCGCCCCCCTCCGACGACGAGGTGGCCGAGGCGGAGATCGTCGACGAGCCCGGTGAGCAGCAGAAGGGCGCGTGATGAAGGAGCGTGACGACGGTCGCGCCTCCGTGGAGACGGGCGAGGCCGACGCGCCGAGCGAGGTCGAGCTCGACGAGCCCAGCGCGGACGAGGTCGTCGACGCCGAGGTGGTGGCCGACGCGACCACGGCGGCCGACGACCTGGAGCGGCTGCGCGAGGAGCGGGACGCGTTCCTCGACGACCTGCAACGGCTACAGGCGGAGTACGCCAACTACCGCAAGCGGATGCTGCGCGAGCAGACCGCCCAGATCGAGCGTGCCACCGAAGGGCTGGTCGAGCAGCTCCTCCCCGTCCTCGACTCGTTCCAGCTCGCGTTGGTGAACCTCGACCTGCCGCGGAGCGAGGAGGCGGCCAAGGTCCGCAAGGGCGTCGAGCTCGTGTATGCCGAGCTGCTTGGCGTGCTGGAGAAGGCCGGCCTCGAGCGCATCGACGCCGAGGGGAAGCCCTTCGACCCCAAGGAGCACGAGGCCGTCATGCAGGAGGACGGCGACGGCGAGCCCGTCGTCGTCGACATCATGAGGACGGGGTACCGCCTGAAGGGTCGCGTGCTGCGACCGGCCATGGTGAGGGTGGCCCGGTAGCGGCATGGCCCCGCAGCGGGAGTGGTTCGAGGTCGATTACTACAAGGTGCTCGGTGTCGCGCCGACGGCGCCCGAGAAGGACATCGCGCGCGCCTACCGCAAGCTGGCCAAGCAGTACCACCCCGACGCCAACCAGGGTGACGTGGCGGCGGAGGAGCGGTTCAAGGAGATCTCGGCCGCATACGACGTGCTCGGCGACGCGGCCAAGCGCAAGGAGTACGACGAGGTCCGCCAGATGGTGGCGTCGGGAGTCGGCGGGCCCGGCGGGCCCGGCGGCTTCGGGCCCGGTTTCGAGGGCGCGACGTTCCGCTTCGACGACGCCGGGGGCCTCGGCGACCTGCTCGGCGGCCTCTTCGGAGGGGGAGTCGGAGCGAGGGGCGGTCGGGCGGCGAGGCGCGCGCCGCGACGCGGCGACGATCTCGAGACCGAGCTGCACCTCGACTTCCTCGACGCCGTGCACGGGGTCACGACGACGGTGGGCTTCAGCTCCGACGCGGTCTGCTCGGAGTGCCACGGGTCGGGCGCGAAGCCCGGGACTTTCCCGGAGCGCTGCCCCGACTGCGGGGGCACCGGCGCGATCGCGGTCGACCAGGGCCCATTCTCCTTCTCGCAGGTGTGCCCGACGTGTGGCGGGAGCGGCCAGATCGTGAAGGACCGGTGCCGTCGATGCAAGGGTCGCGGGGTGGAGGTGCGGCGGCGCGAGGTGAAGGTGCGCATCCCGGCCGGTGTCGATGACGCCCAGCGCATCCGCGTGAAGGACCGTGGTGGCGCGGGCACGCTCGGCGGGCCGCCGGGTGACCTCTACGTGATCGTGCGCGTGCGGCCGCACCCGTTGTTCGGCCGCAAGGGCAGGCATCTCACCGTGAGGGTGCCGGTGACCTTCGCGGAGGCGACACTTGGCGCCCAGGTGAAGGTGCCGACGCTGACGGCGCCGGTCACGGTGAAGGTGCCGGCCGGTACGCAGGGCGGCACCACGGTGCGCGTGCGCGGGCGCGGCATCACACCGGCCAAGGGCGGGGCGGGCGACTTGCTCGTCACGTTCGACGTCGCCGTTCCCACCGAGCTGACCGCGTCGCAGCGCGAGGCGGTGGAGGTGCTCGCGGGCGCGTTCACCGACGACCTCCGCGCCACGCTCGAGTCCGGAGGAGCCGGAAGAAGGTGAAGCAGTTGAGCAGGCAACCCGACCAGCGGGCGCTCTACGTCATCTCCGTCGCCGCGGAGCTGGCGGGAGTGCATCCGCAGACCCTGCGCATCTACGAGCGCAAGGGCCTCATCGAGCCCCAGCGCACGAGCGGCCGGAGCCGGCGTTACTCCGACCGCGACATCGCGCTGCTTCGTCGGATCCAGGAGCTGACCCGGGCCGGCGTCAACCTGGCCGGCGTACAGCGCATCATGGAGCTCGAGGAGCGCCTCACCGTCGCCCAGCGCGCCGCGGCACGGCTGCGTGACGACCTCGAGCGGGCCCGGCGTGAGCAGCGCCGCGACCTCGTGCCGCTGAGCCAGATGCGGCTCCGCCCCCGTCTCGACTGATTTCGTCTCGACTGATTCCGTTTCGACTGAGCCCGCCCGGGATGGAACCGGGACGAATCCGGGAGGGATCCGGAATAGACTTGATAACAGTATTGTCAACTTTGGGGAGTGCTCCGGGGCTCGACCTCGGTGACACCGACCGGAGGTGAGTGCCATGCCGCTCGACCCGAACCGCTTCACTCGCAAGACCGGCGAGGCCATCGGCGCCGCGCAGGCGTTCGCGCGCGAGCGCAACCATGCGCAGGTCGCGCCCGAGCACCTGCTCGCCGCGCTCGTCGGCCAGCCCGAGGGCGTGGTGCTCCCGGTGCTCGAGCGGGTCGGTGTGGCGCCCAAGGCCGTACGCGATCGGATCGACGGCGCGCTGGGCGCGCTCCCCCAGGTGTACGGCGCGACGGCCCAGGCCCCGCTCGCGCCCGAGGCGTACCGGCTCCTCGAGGCGGCCGACGAAGAGCGGGCCGCGCTCTCCGACGACTACCTCTCCACCGAGCACGTGCTCATCGCGATGACCGGCGTCGCCGGCGGGGTGGGCGACCTGCTGCGCGGCCTCGGTGTCACCCGCGACGCCGTGCTCGACGCGCTGCGGTCGGTGCGGGGCTCGCACCGGGTCACGAGCGAGAACCCCGAGGAGCAGTACCAGGCGCTGGAGAAGTTCGGCCGCGACCTCACCGAGGACGCCCGCAAGGGGAGGCTCGACCCGGTGATCGGACGCGACGACGAGATCCGGCGCGTCATCCAGGTGTTGTCACGGCGCACGAAGAACAACCCAGTCCTCATCGGCGAGCCGGGCGTGGGCAAGACCGCCATCGCGGAGGGGCTCGCCCGCCGCATCGTGGAGGGGGACGTTCCGGAGGGCCTGCGCGACAAACGCCTTGTCGCGCTCGACATCGGCGCGATGGTCGCGGGGGCGAAGTACCGCGGCGAGTTCGAGGAGCGGCTCAAGGCCGTCCTCAAGGAGATCGCCGACAGCGAGGGCGGCATCATCAGCTTCGTCGACGAGCTGCACACGATCGTCGGTGCCGGCGCGGCGGAGGGAGCGGTCGACGCCGGCAACATGATCAAGCCGATGCTGGCGCGGGGCGAGCTCCGCCTGATCGGCGCCACCACCCTCGACGAGTACCGCAAGCACGTGGAGAAGGACGCGGCGCTCGAGCGGCGGTTCCAGCAGGTCTTCGTGGGCGAGCCGTCGGTCGACGACACGATCGCGATCCTCCGCGGGCTCAAGGAGCGCTATGAGGTGCACCACGGCGTGCGCATCCAGGACGCCGCGCTGGTCGCGGCCGCGGTGCTCTCGCACCGCTACGTCAGCGGCCGGCAGCTCCCCGACAAGGCCATCGACCTGGTCGACGAGGCCGCGTCGCGGCTGCGCATCGAGATCGACTCAATGCCGATCGAGATCGACGTGGTCGAGCGGCGAATCCGCCAGCTCGAGATCGAGAAGGCGGCTCTCGCGAAGGAGACCGACGAGCCGTCGAAGCAGCGGCTCGACGCGCTCGAGGCCGAGCTCTCGGAGCTCTCGGAGCAGCGCGACGGGATGGTCGCGCACTGGCAGTCGGAGAAGGACGCCATCGCCGAGATCCGCGGGCTGAAGGAGCGGCTCGAGTCGGCCCGCACCGAGGCCGAGCGGGCCGAGCGCGAGGGCGACCTCGAGAACGCGGCGCAGCTGCGCTACGGCACCATGCGCGAGCTCGAAGGCGAGATCGGGACCCGCACCGAGCAGCTCGACGAGCTCCAGCGCGACCAGAAGATGCTGAAGGAGGAAGTCGACGCCGACGACGTGGCCGAGATCGTCTCGAAGTGGACGGGGATCCCGGTGTCGCGGCTCCTGGAGGGCGAGGTCGAGAAGCTCGTGCGCATGGAGGACGTGCTGCACGAGCGGGTGGTCGGCCAAACCGACGCGGTGCGGGCGGTGGCCGACGCCATCCGGCGGTCGCGCGCGGGCCTCTCCGACCCGAACCGGCCCATCGGGTCGTTCCTTTTCCTCGGGCCCACCGGCGTGGGGAAGACGGAGCTGGCCCGCTCGCTGGCCGACTTCCTCTTCGACGACGAGCGGGCCATGGTCCGCATCGACATGAGCGAGTACGTCGAGAAGCACACCGTGTCGCGCCTGGTGGGAGCGCCGCCGGGCTACGTCGGCTACGACGAGGGCGGCCAGCTCACCGAGGCGGTGCGCCGCCGCCCGTACTCGGTCGTGCTCCTCGACGAGGTTGAGAAGGCCCACCCCGACGTGTTCAGCGTGCTGCTCGCGCTGATGGACGACGGGCGGCTCACCGACGGCCAGGGCCGCACGGTCGACTTCACCAACACCGTGCTCATCATGACGAGCAACCTGGCCGGCGGCGCGACCGAGGAGGTCGTGCTCGCGGCCGTGCGCAGTCACTTCAAGCCCGAGTTCGTGAACCGGATCGACGAGATCGTGGTCTTCCACCGGCTGAGCGAGGACGACATCGCCCGCGTCGTCGACCTGCAGCTCGATCAGCTGCGCGACCGGCTGGCCGACCGCGGGCTGGGCCTCGAGCTCACCGAGGCAGCACGAGCCCACCTCGCCCGCACGGGCTACGTCCCCGACTTCGGTGCCCGCCCGCTCAAGCGGGTGCTCCAGAAGGAGGTCGCCGACCCGATCGCGCTGGCGATCCTCCAGGGTGAGTACCGGAGCGGCGACACGGTGGCCGTCGACGCCTCGGCCGACGGCGGCCTCGTGTTCAGCCGCACGGAGACGGTCCGGGTCTCCTGACCGCGGTGCCACCCGACCACCCGGGCCCCGGGATCCGGGATCCGCTACGATGCTGTAAACGTGATTGCAGTTGTGCCGCCGCGCGCCCGCCACGCCCCGTCGAGAGAGCGCCCGTGCCCGGCACGGTGATCGTCGGCATGCAGTGGGGCGACGAGGGCAAGGGTCGCTTCACCGACTTCGTGGCCGAGGAGAGCGCCGTCGTGGTGCGCTACCAGGGTGGCCACAATGCCGGGCACACCATCGTCGTCGACGGCGAGACCTTCGCGCTGCAACTGGTGCCGAGCGGAGTGCTCTACCCGCACGTCACGCCGATGATCGGGAACGGCGTCGTGGTCGAGCCAACCGTGCTGCTCGAGGAGCTCGACATGCTCGAGGCGAAGGGCATCGACATGAGCCGGCTGCGGGTGTCGGGCAACGCGCACCTCATCATGCCGTACCACCAGGAGCTCGACCGGGTGACGGAGCGGTTCCTGGGCAAGAACAAGCTCGGCACGACGAAGCGCGGCATCGGTCCCGCGTACGCCGACAAGGCGGCCCGGGTCGGCATCCGCGTGCAGGACCTGCTCGACCCCAAGATCTTCCGTGAGAAGCTCGACCTCGTGCTGCG
>OBEQ010727642.1_pt1 | contig 52672 bp, 54 predicted proteins | sample 1670901 | NCBI WGS metagenome assembly OBEQ01 (sample SAMEA104232315, study PRJEB22302) | groundwater metagenome | biome: forest; feature: aquifer; material: groundwater | place: USA | collected 2011-08-07 | depth 5.4 m
CCGCCGGCAGCACCACGGCAACTGCGCCACCGGTCACCGGCGCCGTGGCGGACAAGAACCGCCTCAACCAGGACTGGTACATCCTCGGCACCAGCACGCAGTACCACACGATGCAGAAGCATGCGAAGGCAAAAATCGCCTACGACTTCAGTCCCACGCTGCGCGCGAACTACACCCTCGGCCTGTGGCACAACACGTCCGACGGCAAACCCGAGTCCTACCTGCGCGACGCGAACGGCGCCACCGTGTACAGCGGCAATTTCAGCGTCGACGGCCTCGGCTACACCGCCGCGAGCGGCAACTCTGCGCGCCTCGTCGCCACCGACTTTCCCCGCACCAAGGAAAGTCTCGAGCACACCATGCATGCGCTGTCGGTGAAGAGCACGACACGCGGCGTCTTCGATTGGGAAGGCGCCGTGAGCGCCTACGAGTACGGCAAGGACCGCGCCCGGACGGCCACCGTGGCGCTGCCGGCGGCAGAAACCGGCGGAACCGGGCGGCTCACCGACCTGAAGGGCACCGGTTGGATCACGCTCGCGCTCAAAGGCATCTGGCGCCCCGGTGAGTCCGACGGTACGCACGTGGTGGACTTCGGGCTGCAGCAGGAGCGCTACAAGCTGCGAAACCGGGTCACGGCGCTTTCCACCGACTGGAGGGCCGAGGATGGTGGCACGCCGTTCTCCCGTTTCCAAGGCGACACGTCGCTGCTCAGCGTCTGGGCTCAGGACGCTGCGCGCATCTCGCAGAACTGGAAGGCCGTGGGCGGGGGGCGCTTCGAACGCTGGAACGCGTCGAACGGGCTCACCCAGAGTCTCAAGCCTCCCACCGTCACGTCGCCTGACTGCGATGAGTCGGTGCTCGCCGGCTCCTGCACGAAGTCACATCCGAGCCGCCAGGCCAGCACCTTCTCGCCCAAGGCGGCACTTGCGTACCAAGCCGCGGAACACTGGACGGTCAAGGTCTCGACCGGGCGCGCCGTGCGAAACCCGACGGTGTCGGAGCTCTATCAGGGCGGATTCAGCAGCACAGGCGTGTTCCAGAACGGCGATCCGGACCTGAAGCCGGAGCGGTCCTGGACCACCGAACTCAGCAATGAATGGGATTGGGACGCGAGTCGCCTTCGCGTGACGATCTTCCACGAGGATACGCGCGACGCGCTCTATTCGCAGACCAACACGAGCGTCACGCCCAACGTGACGAACATTCAGAACGTGGACCGCATCCGCACCCTGGGCCTCGAGCTCGCGCACTCGATGCAGGACATCGGCATGAAGGGGCTGGGGGTCGACAGCAGCCTGACCTATGCCGATTCCAAAGTGGTTCAAAACGACAAGTTCCCGTCGAGCGTGGACAAGTGGCAGATCCGTGTTCCGAGGTGGCGCGCCAACCTGCTCGTGAGCTGGAAGGCCACACCGGCAATCACGACCACCTTCGGGGCGCGCTACAGCGGCAAGCAGTTCTCCACGATCGACAACACCGACATCAACGGTTTTGCCTACCAGGGATCGTCGAAATACTTCACGACCGACCTGCGCCTGCGGTACCAGATCACTGCGCAGTGGAGCGCCGCCCTCGGCATCGACAACCTGAACAACTACAAGTACTGGAACTTCCACCCGTATCCGCAACGCACCTACAGCGCGGAGCTGAAATTCGACCTTTGAGCGTCCTCGCGGGGACCATCGCAACCGGAGCACCCATGAAGATTGGATTTGCCGTGATGGCATGCACACTCGGCGCGTCACTTGCGCCCGCAGCCTGGGGCCACGCCAGCCTCGAGCGCAGCCAGGCGCCGAGCGGCAGCTACTACAAAGCCGTGTTGTCCGTGTCGCACGGCTGCAGTGGTTCGCCGACCGTCAACGTCCGGGTTCGGATTCCCGACGGGGTGACGAGTGCCAAGCCGCAGCCCAAGCCGGGTTGGACCCTATCGATCAAGCGGACCAAGCTTCCCAAGTCTGTCGACGCAGGGCATGGCCGCATGATCGACGAAGTGGTGAGCGAGGTGGCGTGGACGGGCGGCATGTTGGCCGACAACGAATTCGACGAATTCAAGATCGTGATGAAGCTGCCCGACAAAGCGGGTACCACGCTCTATCTCCCCGTCGTCCAGGAATGCAAGGAAGGCGTGCACCGCTGGATTGAGGTTCCGCAAGGCGGCAAGCCCGCCTCCGAACTCAAGGAGCCGGCGCCCGCGCTGCTCTTGACGCCCAAGCCGTGAAGGCGCTGCAAGCGCTGTTGTTCTTGCTTGCCGTGGAGTTTTGGGCCGGCGATGCCGCGGCCCATGCAACGCTGTTGTCGACCAGCCCGGCAGACGGTTCGTCACTGGCCGAAGCGCCTGCCGAGATCGTGTTGCGCTTCGATGAGCCGGTCGCGCCGATGGCGACGCGGCTTGTCGACGACTCCGGTGCTGCGCTGACCCTGGCCAATCAAGGTCGTTCCGAAGGCCCGATCGTGCGCGTCGCGCTGCCCGCGACGATGTCGCGCGGGGCGTTCGTCTTGAGCTACCGCGTCGTGTCGGCAGATTCGCATCCGGTCGTCGGCTCGATTGCATTCACCATCGGCGAAACCCATGTGGCGCGAAGCCCGGTTGTCCAGGAGGCGGCGGGCTCTTCGTCCATGGGCCCGGCTTGGACCGTGGTCCGGGGGTTGCGCGATGTCCTTTTGCTGGCGGCCATCGGTGCCGCACTCTTTGTTCTCGGTGTCGGGCCGTTTCCATTCCAGCGCCTCGTGCTCTGCGTCTGCGGGCTGGCTGCCGCTGTCTTGTCGATGCTTGGCGTCGGGTTGCAGGGCGCCGCAATGACGGGTCAGACCCTGGGAGGCACTTCGTTGCAAGCGGCCATGAGAACGTCTGCGGGCGCGAGTTCGCTTGTCACTGTCGCTTCGGCAATTGCGATCTCGATCGGAGGGTTTGCCTCGCGCCGAGCAGCGCGAGGCGCCTTGCTGTGGCTTGGCGCCATTGGGGCGCCGGTCAGCCTGGCGCTGACGGGGCATGCGGCGTCGGCGCATCCGGCCTGGCTTTCGATGGCGGCCGTTGCGGGACACGTGCTGACAGCCGGATTCTGGGCCGGTTCGCTGATTGGGCTGTATTCGCTGCTGCGCTGCGCAGGCCCGAGGTCCTCGGCGGCACTGCGACGGTTTTCGGCGATTGCCATGCCTGCAGTCACCCTCCTGCTTGTTGCGGGCAGCGTCTTCGCGGTGATGCAATTGACAACGCTGCGCGACCTTTTCGAAACGCGCTACGGAAATCTGATCCTGGCGAAGGCGGGCTTGCTTTTCGCGCTGCTGGCAATCGCTGCCCGCAACAGGTTCGTCCTCATGCCGCGATCGGATCGAGCCGTCCCGGGGGTCGATGCATCGCTGCGACGGTCTGTCGCGCTCGAGTTGGCTCTCATCGCCGTAGTGGTCGGCTTCACTGCCGTGCTCTCGCAAACGCCGCCGCATGCCGATTCGGCGATCAGCAAGGAGTTGGGCGGCGCCGGCCTCCATCGCGGCAAATTGACCATGACACCAGGGCGGGCGGGGCGGAACAACATCGTTGTCGAACTGCGCGACGACAAGAACCAGCCCTTGGATCCGGTCGAGACGATCCTGCGTTTGAGCAGTCCGAGTGCCGGGGTCGAAGCCATCGACAGGGAGCTGACGCGAGTGGCTGCCGGTGTGTACCGCTACGAAGGAAATGAGCTTTCCTTCCCGGGCGCGTGGAGCCTGTCGGTTCGGGCGCGCGTCGGCGACTTCGATCAAGTGGAGATGCAGACCACGGTCACTCTGCACTGAGGGCTCGAGCGGGTTCAATCCGTGCAAGGATGTCGATCAGATGATCGTCACCTGGCCGGCGGATTTCCTGCCTTCGTAGTCGGCTTCAAGCGCTGGGCCAGGGTCTCGACGAGACCCACGGCCCAGCACACCGGACAGCCGCGCATCGCGACCATCGCCGCCAGGCCCGCAAGCAGGGCGGCAGATGGATGCGTCTCCTGGTGCGCCAGCGCCCAGGCGATCAGCGCGATCGCAACCGCGCCGCGCGCCAGGTGGCCGATGAGGCTCTCGCTCGCAAACAGGCCGCTCGCGCCTTTGCTAAACAAGCCCATCGCGGCTCCCCTCGGGCAACAGGTATTCCCGCACGAGAAGGCGTGCCCGGTGCAGCCGGCTCTTGGTCGCTTCGCGGGTGATGCCCAGGCGCTGCGCGATCTCGGAGATCGTCAGCTCTTCGAAGTCGCGCAGCAGCACGATCTCCCGGTGGCCGGGCGGCAGCGACTCGAGCGCGCGTGCCAGGTCGATGCGAAGCTCGTCGGTCGGCGTGTGGGCGAAATGAACCGACTCGTCGATGTTGGCGAGCGCCTCGCTGCCGCGCTTGAACATCAGCAGCGCCGGCAGCGCGCACAGCCGCGCCACCACGCGCAGCAGCCAGCCGCCGAGCGCCTGCGGGCTTCGCACGCTGCCGATGCGCCGGTACACGACGATCAGCGCTTCCTGCACCACGTCGTCGAGCGCCGAAGCGCGGTGGCATTGGAAGCGTGCGTAGCGCCGGATGTCGGGGCGCAGCCGCAGCAGCACCACTTCGAGTGCGGCCCGATCGCCCGACTGGGCCGCGGTAAACACGTCGAGGTCGATGGGCAGGCTTGTCATTGGTCGAGCGGCTTGCGGCCGATCATCGCGCAAGCCGGGCAGAAGCCGACCACGCCGGTCAGCATCGTGACGGCGCCGGCCACCGCGAACAGCACGCCGAGCGACGATGCGCCCAGGCCCACGAGGCCGCAGACGATCATCAGGCAGCCTGCGGTCAGGCGGGCGATGCGCTCTTTGGTGGCGACGTTCTTTCGGTAAAACATGGTGATTCCTTGGTGTGGACTATGAGGTGCGAACAGGCGTCGGCGTGTTCAATGGCAAAGAGGGCAACCGACGCCGAACGGATTCGCGCTCGCTGAAATATTTTTTCGATTGAGCACAATGAGGCCCCGCTTCAGCGCCTGCGCCCGCTCGCCATGCCGTTCCAGCCCGCCGTCGAACCCGTCCTGCCCGCCACCGACGCAGCGTGGTGTTTTGTCTTTGTCGGCGGCAAGCTGCTGCTGCCCGATCGCGACGACGCCGAGCTGGCCGCACATTCGGTGCAAACCTTCGTGCCGCTCGCGAACGCGCGCCACTACCTCGGCCGGCTCGACGCGCTCGACTGCTGGGCGATGGCGCTGCCCGAAGCGCCCACCGGCTGGCGCGAGGTGCCGCTGCGCGCCGCGATGCTGCGCTTTCCGCAGAGCCTGCTCGAAGTCGCGGGTCGCGCCGCGCAGGTGCTCGAATGGGACCGCGCGCACCGTTTCTGCGGTGTCTGCGCCACGCCGACCGTGCTGCAGACGACAGAGCGTGCACGTGTCTGCCCGAGCTGCGGCCACGTTGTCTACCCGCGGCTGAGCCCGGCGATGATGGTGCTGGTCTGGCGCGAGCGGCAGGTGCTGCTGGCACGGTCGCCGCACTACACGCCCGGCATGTACAGCGCGCTGGCGGGCTTCGTCGAAGCCGGCGAATCGATCGAGAACTGCGTGCATCGCGAGGCCTTCGAAGAGGTCGGTGTGACCTTGAAGGACCTGCGCTACTACGGCAGCCAAAGCTGGCCCTTCCCGCACAGCCTCATGGTTGCCTACACCGCGCAGTGGGCGGGCGGCGAGATCGTGCCGCAGGCCGGCGAAATCGAAGCGGCCGACTGGTTCGACATCGACCACCTGCCCGGCATTCCGCCGCGCTTCAGCATCGCCGGGCATCTGATTCGCGACACGCTGGACATGTTGCGCGGCCGCGCCGGGGCATGACGACACGTCGGTGGGTCGCGGCCCTCGCGCTGTCGGCCACGCTGTGGCTGTCGCAACACGCCATGGCCCAAACCCCTGTGCCCGCGCAACAGCCGGCTTCGTCGGCACGCCCGCGTGTCGCCCTCGTGCTCTCGGGTGGCGGCGCACGCGGCATCGCCCACATCGGCGTGCTGCGGGTGCTGAAGGACCTGCATGTGCCGGTCGACATGGTGGCCGGCGTCAGCATGGGCGCGGTCGTGGGCGGCGCATTCGCGGCGGGCCGCTCGGTCGAGGACCTCGAAGACTTCGTGCGCCATGCCGACTGGGACAGCATCGTCGCCGACCGGCCGCCGCGCGACGACCTGGCTTATCGGCGGCGCGAAGAAGACCTGCTGCTGCCCTCGCGCATCGAGATCGGCGTCAAGCGCGACGGCGCCACGCTGCCGCCGAGCGCGGCCGGCAACGCGGCGCTCGAATCGGCGCTGGCGCGGCTGTTGCCGCAGGGCGCCGCCGACTCGCCGGTCGACCGCCTCGCGCTGCCGTTCCGCTCGGTCGCGTCCGACCTGCTGACCGGCGAGCTGGTCGAGCTGAAGGACACGCCGCTGTTCCTGTCGATGCGCGCCTCTCTCGCGGTGCCCGGCGTGTTCGCGCCGATCCGCCTCAGGGAGCGCCTGGTCGTCGACGGCGGGCTGGTGCGCAACCTGCCGGTCGACATCGCGCGCGCGATGGGCGCCGACGTGATCATCGCGGTCAATGTGGGCACACCGCTCGCGCCCGAGTCGGAACTCACCAGCGCGTTCGGCGTCGCGCAGCAGATGCTGCAGATCCTGACCGAACAGAACGTGCAGCGCTCGCTGAAGGAGCTCGGCCCGAACGACATCCTGATCGCGCCCGATCTCAGCGGCGTCAGCTTCATGAACTTCAGCCGCAGCGAGGCCGCGATGGCCGCCGGTGAACGTGCCGCGCGGCTGCTGGCGCCGCGCCTCGCGCGCCTGGCGGTGCCGGCCGAGACCTACGCGGCGCTTGAACAGTCGCGCCTGGCCGGTCCGGCCGTCAAAGGCACGCCGCTCGCGATCGGCAAGCTCGAAGTGCAGGCGACGCGCCACGCCGGCACCGAAGCACTGACGGCGCAACTCGGGCTGCAAGAAGGTGATGTCGTCACCGCGGCGCAGATCGACCAGGCTGCGGCCCGGCTGCAGAATCGCGGCGACTTCGAACGGGTCGAGGTCGGCATCCGCGACGTCGCCGGGTGGCGCGACGTCACCATCAAGCCGACCGAATCCGACTGGGCGCACAGCCGCCTGCGCCTGGGGCTGGAGCTGGCCAGCGACTTCTCCGACGACAACCGCTTCACCGTCAGCGCGATGCATGTGATGTCGTGGCTCAACCCCTGGGGCGCCGAGCTGCGCACGCTGGCGCGCATCGGCTCGGAACGTTCGATCGGCACCCAGTGGTGGCAGCCGCTGGCGCCGGGCTCGAGTTGGTACGCCGCGCCGTCGCTGCAGTACGACGCCGCGTCGGGCGACCTGTTCGACCACGGCCGGCGTGCGCTGCGCCTGGGCTTCAACTTCAGCGCCGCGACGCTGGCGCTCGGGCGCGAGCTGTCCAACTGGGGTGACGTGCAGCTCGGCGTCACGCGCCGGGTCGGCCAGCTGCGCTCGCTGGTGCCGGCCGACGCGGCACTGCCCGACACGGCGTTCAGCCAGACCTTGTACTACGCGAAGATCGGCATCGACACGCTCGACTCGCTGGCATTCCCGAGCCGCGGCGTGCTGCTCGACGGACGCTGGGAGCTGGCGCCGGGCCGCGCCGGTGGACAGGGCCAGGCGCGTTCGTCGCTGCTCGGCCTGGCGGCGTTTCGTGCCGGCGACTGGGCCGGCCACCTGTACGGCGAATGGTCGAAGGCGCAGGTCGGCACCGCGGCGCTGCCGCTGGGCGGGTTCCTGCGCCTGTCGGGCACGCCGCGCGAGTCGGTCGACGGCCGCACCGTGGTGCTCGGCCGCGCGGTGATGGCGCGCCGCATCGGCCAGATGCCCACCGGCCTGGGCGGCGCGGTGCGGGCCGGCTTCTCGCTCGAGCTCGGTGCCGGTTTCCAGGCCGACGAGGCGGTGCGCTTCGGCGACCTCAAGCAGGCAGCGAGCGGCTTCCTCGCGGTCGACACCCGCTTCGGCCCGCTCTTCTTTGGGGCCGGCGCGACCCGCGGCATCGGCGGCACGCTCTATCTTTTCCTCGGGCCGGTCTGGTGAGCGGCTGATCCGTCCGGTTTGCCGCGGGGCTTTGCGTATGTAAGTCAGGAACCGCACGAGGAGGCTGTCCATGACGCCGCAGACGCACCGCATCGGAATGATCGTTCCGAGCTCCAACACGACGATGGAGACCGAGATCCCCGAGCTGCTGCGGCGCCAGCAGGAGCACGGCCGCCATCGTTTCAGCTTTCATTCGGCGCGGCTGCGCCTGCAGCAGGTCACGCCCGACGCCTTGCAGCGCATGAACGAGTCGGCAGATGGGGCCGTCGAGGCGCTGTGCGACGCGCAGATCGACGCGATCATGTACGCCTGCCTGGTGGCCGTGATGTACGGCGGCAAGCCCTGCATCAGCGCCACCCGGACCCGGCTCGCGGCACGCGCCGCGACGCCCTCGGGCACGCCGCCGGTGATCACCAGCGCGGGTGCGCTGGTCACGGCGCTCAGGCACCTGAAGGCCGAGCGCGTCACGCTGCTCGCGCCCTACCGCAAGGAGCTCACTGCGCGGGTCGCCGCGACGCTGGCCGACTGCGGCATCGACGTGCAGAGCAGCCGTTCGCTCGAGGTGGTCGACAACCTGCAGGTCGGCCGCCTCGACCCACGCAAGCTGCTCACCATCGCCGCCCAGATGGACCTGGCCGGCTCGCAGGCGCTGGTGCTGTCGGCCTGTGTGCAGATGCCGTCGCTCGGCGTTATCGAAGAAGCCGAACAGCGCTTCGGCCTGCCGGTGATCAGCGCCGCGACGGCCAGCGCCTTCGAGCTGCTTCACCTGCTGGACATCGAGCCCGACATCCGTGAGGCGGGCAGCTTGCTGCGCAGCGCGAGGTGATGCATCGTGCAGTTGCCGACAGCGCTGGCAGGCCCTCACCCCGGCCCTCTCCCGCAGGCGGGAGAGGGCCGGGGTGAGGGTCGCCCAGCGCGTCACAATGGCCCCATGCCCGCCCCCTTCATCACGGCACCAGCGTCGCGCGACACCCTCGCGCAACTCGCCCGCGCGCCGCTGCTCACGCTCGCCTGCCTGCTGCTCGCGCCTTCGTTCGTCTGGGGCGTGCCGACCGGCGAAGTTTCATGGAGCGCCGACGCGGTGTGCATGCTGCGCGCGATCGGCTCGCAGCACCCCGACCTGCGGCTGCGCAACCGCGACCAGCTGGCGCAGCGGCTGTGCCCGCGGCCGTTCGAGCTGCGCGACTACGCCGCCGCGCGCAGCGAGATCGACGCGGCGCCCGAAGACTGGGCCGGCTTCTTCTACGTCAACGCCCGCACCCTGCACATCGACGCGACCGTCGACCACGCGCTGCGCGACGGCGCGACCCAGATCGTGGTCCTCGGCGCCGGCTTCGACAGCCGCGCCTGGCGCTTCCACGCCGCCCATCCCGGTGTGCAGTTCTTCGAGCTCGATCTTCCCGAGACGATTGCCGAGAAGAAGAGGCGCCTGCGCCAGGCCTTCATCGAGCTGCACGACCGGGTGACGCTGGTGCCGATCGACTTCGAACGCGAGTCGCTCGACGAGGTGCTGCCGCCGCTCGGCTACGACGCGCAGCGCAAGACGCTGTTCATCTTCGAAGGGGTGGCGATGTACATCAGCGAGCCCGGCACGGCGGCGACGCTGGAGTTCGTTCGCAGCCACTCGGCGCGCGGCAGCCGCATCGTCTTGGACTACCTGCTGCGCGACGCGCTGGGCGCCGGGAACTCGCGCTTCTTCGGCGTGGCGTCGACGGCCGCCAAGCTGGTCGAACGCGGCGAGCCCTTGGTCACCGGTTGGTCCGAGCGCGAGGCGGCCGCGCTGGTGCGAGCCCACCGGCTGCAGCGGGTCGAAGACCTGGGCAGCACCGAGCTCGCGCAACGCTACCTGATCGGCTCCGACGGCAAGCTCGACGGCCGAATCCTCGAAGGCAACCGCATCCTCGAGGCGCGGCTGCCGTAGCCGGCGGCGATGCGCCAGGCGACGACCTGGCGGGCGTCGGCGGGCCGCGTGGCGGATACTGCGGCCGGTCGAATCTGCGCACGAGGAGGGCGAGGTGCTGTTGAAGGTGGGAGAGCTGGCCCGGCACACGGGCCTCACGGTGCGCACGCTGCACCACTACGACAGCATCGGCCTGCTCAGCGCGTCGGCGCGTTCGGAGGCCGGCTACCGCCTCTACGACCATGCCGACGTGGCGCGGCTGCACGCGATCCAGGCGCTGCGCCAGCTCGGCCTGCCGCTGGCCGAGATCGGCAGCGTGCTGGCCGGCGACGGCGCGGCGTTGACGACGATCGTCGCGCGCCAGATCAGTGCGCTCGACCGCGAGATCGAGCAGGCGACGGCGCTGCGCAGCCAGCTCGGCCTGATGCAGCACAAGCTGCTCGCCGGCAGCGAGCCCGAGACCGGCGACTGGCTCGCCACGCTGCAGCTGATGGCGACCTACAGCAAGTACTTCGACCACACCGAGCTGAAGACCATCTTCGACAACTGGGACGAGATCGAAGCCGAATGGCCGCCGCTGATGGCCGACGTGCGCGCCGCGATGGACCGCGGTGTGCCGGCCGATTCGCTCGAGGTGCAGCCGCTGGCGCGGCGCTGGATGAGCCTGATGCTGCACTGGATGGACGGCGACTTCGACCTGCTCGAGCGCTGGGGCCGCATGTACCAGCAGGAGCCGGTGGCGCAGACCCGCAACGGGCCGCCGCTGGACATGCTGGCCTACATCCGCATCGCCGCCGAGCTGCGCCTGGCCTGCCTGCTGCGCCATCTGGAGATGGACGAGATCGAGCGTTTCAGGCGCGTACCCGACGCGCAGTGGCGCGCGCTTGGCGACGAAGCGGCCGAGTTGATGCGCCGGGGTGTGCCGCCCGCCAGCGAGGCCGGGCGTGTGCTGGCGCGGCGCTGGCAAGGTTTGCTCGATCAGGTGGTGGGCGGCGACGCCGGGATCAAGCGCAAGCTGGTGCTCGCGCACCGGCAGGAGCCGCTGCTGCGCGCCGGATCGCTGCTGGAAGAAGCGGTGACGCAGTATCTGCGCGAGGCGTTGCCGGACCTTCCGTAGCGTCTACCAAAGATCCGTTCGCGCTGAGCTTGTCGAAGCGCCCGCGCGGTCGTCGCGGGACTTCGACAAGCTCAGTCCGAACGGACCGGGGTGGGCCGCACGCACAACACGTCCTGCGCCGCCTGCTCGTAGGCGTGGGCCAGTTGCAGCACGGCCTGGTCGTCCCGCGGCCGGCCGATCAGCTGCATGCCCATCGGCAGCCCGCCCGGGCCGAAGCCGACCGGCACGCTGATGCACGGCAGCCCGGCGAAGGTCGGGTAGATCACCACCTCCATCCAGCGGTGGTAGGTGTCCATCGGGCGATCGTTGATGTGGCTCGGCCAGCGTTGCGCGGCGTCGAACGGCCAGACCTGGGCGGCAGGCAGCGCGAGGAAGTCGCAGTGCTCGAAATGGCCGAGCATCTGCCGGTAGAACTCGCTGCGCGCGGTGCTGGCGACCATCACCTGCGCGCCGCTCAGGTCGGCGGCCTGCTCGTGTTCCCACAAGGCTTCGGGCTTGATCAGCGCGCGGTTCTGCGGCACGGCCAGGAAGGGCGCGATGCGCGCCGCCACCAGCCAGCGCCGCCAGATCAACCAGGCCTGCCAGACCGCATCGGGCGCAAAGCCGGGTGGCGTCGGCTCGACCGTGCAGCCGATGCCCTGCAGGCGGCGCAGGCCCTGCTCGCAGGATTCGAGAATGCCAGGCTCCATGCTCAGGTGGCCGGCCAGGTCGCCGAGCCAGCCGATGCGGACCCTCTTCAGGTCGAAGTCATCGAGTGCCTCGGCGAAACGCGGGCGGCCTGCCAGCGACAGCGGCGCGCTCACGTCGTAGCCGGCCTGCACCTCGAGCAGCAGCGCCACGTCGCGCACCGTGCGGCCCATCGGCCCTTCGGTGCTCAGCTGCGTCACCCAGACGTCGGGCGCCGCCGACGCCGGCACCCGGCCCTGGCTCGGGCGCATGCCGAACACGTTGTTCCACGCCGCCGGGTTGCGCAGGCTGCCCATGAAGTCGCTGCCGTCGGCGACGGCCAGCATCCGCGTGGCCAGCGCCACCGCTGCGCCGCCGCTGCTGCCGCCGGCCGACTTCGAGCGGTCGTAGGCGTTGCGCGTGACGCCGAACACCTCGTTGAAGGTGTGCGAGCCGAGTCCGAACTCGGGCGTGTTGGTCTTGCCGATGACGATGCAGCCGGCGGCCTTCATGCGCTGCACCATCAGGGCGTCGTGCTCGGGCACGAACTCGCGCAGCAAGGGCGAGCCGAGGGTGGTGCGCAGGCCTGCCGTGGCGGCCATGTCCTTGATCGCCTGCGGCATGCCGTGCATCCAGCCGATCGGTCCGGCGGATGTGGCGCCGCGCGCCAATTCGGCGTCGCGCAGGTCGGCTTCGCGCAGCAGCGCATCGCCGTCGCGCAGGCTGACGATCGCGTTGTGCAGCGGGTTGACGGCGGCGATGCGCGCGAGTGTCGAGCGCATCCCCTCGCGGCACGACACCTGGCGCGATCGGATGGCGTCGGACAGGGCGTGGGCCGAAAGGTCGGTGATGTCCATCCTGCGCGACAGCATGCGCCGCGCGGCAGGGCCATGTCAACGCGGGTCGCTCTGGGCAAAGTGCGGCGTCGATGCCAACATCGAGGCCGCCGAGCAGCTGGCTGCCCGCATCCATCCAACAAGAGAACGCCCATGACCGAAGCCAAACCCGCGCCCCCCTTGCCCGACCGCTTGTCGGTCGACCCGGGCAGCCCGCATCACGTCGCTGCCGTGTTCGAGCACGACATCGGCATTCGCCTGAACGACACCGAGCGTTTCGATGTCGAGGAGTACTGCATCAGCGAGGGCTGGGTCAAGGTGCCCGCCGGTCGGACGGTGGACCGAAAGGGCAGACCGATGTTGATCAAGCTGAAGGGCAAGGTCGAAGCGTTCTACCGCTGAGAGGTAAGCGCGTCATCCCGACGAAAGCGTCGCCCCGTGCCCCGACACGGGGTCCACTGCGCGCAGAGGCCCCACTCCTTGACACTGATGCAGTGGATCCCGGCGTTCGCCGGGATGACACAGGAAAACCCCTCAGCCTCGGATCTGAGTCCTCGCGGCCTGAACGTGTCAACGCTTCTTGTCGCCGCTCTTCCTGGCCTTGGGCTCCGCCTTTGCCGACGGGTCGACCGATGCGCCCTGTTTCGCTGGCTGGGCCTGCTTCGCACCGGTGCTCGGAGCGGTGGGGATCTTGGCGCCGTACTTGGCGAGGGTTTTGCGCGCGAGAGACATGGCGGTGCTCCTGGGTTAGGTACGGCTGCGGGGCCGGGGGGTGGCAACCGCCGTCACGCGGCTTTCGGTTCGGCCGAGGTCTTTGCGGGGCTGCTCTGCACGCCGGCCGGCGGCTGCTGCCGCAGCTTCTTCTTTCTGTCCTTCGCCCGCTTCTGTTTCTGCCTGCGAATGCCTCGGTCTTTGTCAGCGCTCATGGCCACCTCGTGTTGGTTGAACGGCAGTTGTACCACCGGGGGCCACAAGCCGTCCCCGTGACAGGCCCGGTGTGCAAGTGTGAGCCTTCCAGAACCCAGATCGCGGTGTCGGCCGGCTCCTCTTCCCGGTGGTGTCCTACACGGCGGAAAATCAGCGCTCGAGATACTGAACACGCAGCATTGCGCGGTCTGTTCGCGTTCGAATTCGCCGGCCGCGCAGTTGCCGCAAACAGTGCGTTCTCTGAAGGAAGTCTCATGCACAACCCAAGCCTTCGTCGCTCCCTGTGGGCGCTTGCCAGCGTTCTGTTGCTGACCTTCAACGACCTCGCCGCGGCGGAGCCGCCATCGCGCGCGGCGCGTCTGGGCTTTATCGGCGGCACGGTGAGTTTCTCGCCGGCAGGCCAGCCCGATTGGGTGCAGGCAGCGGTCAATCGGCCGCTGACGACCGGCGATCGTTTGTGGACAGGCGGCAGTTCGCGCGCCGAATTGCAGATCGGCGGCGCGGCGATTCGCATGGGCCCGTCCACCAGCATGGTCTTGCTCAATCTCGACGACCGCATCGCGCAGGTGCAGCTTTCACAAGGCACCTTGAAGATTCGCGTGCGCAGCCTGGGCCCGCGGCAGACCTTTGAAGTCGCGACGCCCAATCTCGCCTTCACGCTGCGCCGGCTCGGCGAATACCGCATCGAGGTCGACCCCCACGACGACGCGACAATTGTCACGGTCGAGAACGGCGAGGCCGAGGTGTATGGCGAAGGCGCCTCGTACACGGTCAACTCGAGCCGCGCCTACCGCTTCTATGGCACCGATCTGTCCGACTACGAGACCGTGACGGCGCGGCGCGACGACGATCTCGACCGCTGGTCACGCGAGCGCGACCGCCGCGGCGACAGCTCCGTCTCGGCGCGTTTTGTGTCGAGCGAAGTGGTCGGCTATGAAGACCTCGATGACAACGGCACCTGGCGAGTCGATGCGACCCATGGCAATGTCTGGACGCCGCACCGCGTGGCCTCCGGCTGGACCCCTTACCGCGACGGTCACTGGTCCTGGGTCGACCCCTGGGGCTGGACATGGGTCGACGATGCGCCTTGGGGCTATGCCGTTTCGCACTACGGCCGCTGGGCCAACATCAACGGGTCGTGGGCCTGGGTTCCCGGCCCGCAGCGCGAGCGGGCGGTGTATGCGCCGGCGCTGGTGGCGTTTGTCGGCGGCAAGAACTTCCAGGTCTCGGTGTCGCTCGGCAGCGCCACGGCCGCGGCCGTCGGCTGGTTCCCGCTGGCGCCGCGCGAGGTCTATCAGCCCTCCTATCCGGTCAGCCGCGGTTACTTCGACAACATCAATCGCAGCAATGCGGTGATCCCCCCGACGACCATCACCAACGTCTACAACACGACCATCGTCAACACCACCACCAACGTCACCAACGTCATTTATGCCAACCAGCAGGTGACGGGCGCAGTGGTCGCCGTGCCGACGCAGGCCTTCGTGCAGTCGCAGCCGGTGGCCAAGGCCACGGTGCAGCTGTCGCGCGAAGTGGTCGCCAGCGCGCCGGTTGTGCGCGTCGCCAGCGTTGCGCCGGTCCAGCAAAGCGTGCAAGGCGGTGCCCACGAGGCCGTCACCAAGCCACCGGTGCGTGAACAAGCCGTCGTCGCCCGAACTGCGCCGCCGCCGGCACCGCTGCCGTTTGCCGCACAACAGACGCAACTGGCCGCCAAACCGGGCACGCCGATCGACGACGCACAACGCGCGCAGCTCAAGCCTGCCGCGCCGGCCGCAGCGGCGCCCAAGATCAGCGTGGTGGCCGCGGCCGCAGCGCCGACACCGGCCGCACTGCCGCCGGCAACGCCTCCGGCCGCCAAGTCGCCGGAAGCGCGCAAAGCCGCCGCAGCGAAGGCCGATGTGGGCAGTGGAGAAGGCCACAAGCCGGATGCCGACAAGGCAGCCGCTGCGGCAGCCGAAGCGGCGCGGGCCAAGACAGCCACAGCCGATGCCGCCAAGGCCGCGAGCGCAAAGGCTGAGGACTTGAAGGCCGACGAATCGAAGGCCGTGGCTGCGCAGGCCGAAGCCGCCAAGGCCGCTGCGGCCAAGGCAGCGACGGCAAATGCCGATGCAGCGAAGGCCGCGGCCACCAAGGCCGATGCTGCCAAGGCTGCTGACGCCAAGGCTGCAGAGGCCAAGGCCGATGCGACCAAGGCCTCGATCGCAAAGGCCGAGGCAGGCAAGGCTGACGAGGCAAAGGCCGAAAAGGCCAGAGCCGATACGGCAAAGGCCGACGCCTCGAAGGCCGAGGCAGCGAAAGCTGAAGCGCTGCGGGCGGACGCCGCAAGGGTCGCCGCAGCGAGAGCGGAAGCAGCGAAGGCCGAAGCAGCCAAGGCAGACGCCAGCAAAGCTGCCGCGGCCAAGGCCGCGATCGAGACTGCCGAAGCGTCGAAGGCTGCGGCTGCCAAGGCTGCTGAAGCCAAGGCTGCCGAGGCGAAGGCCGATGCGGCCCAGGCCGCGCATGCAAGGGCCGAGGCAGGCAAGGCCGACGAGGCCAGAGCCGAAAGAGCCAGGGGCGATGCCGCCAAGGCCGAGGCGTCGAAGGCAGAGGCCATGAAGGCAGAGGCAGCACGAGCCGACGCAGCAAGGGCCGCCACGGCCAAAGCCGAATCGGCGAAGGCCGAGGCCGCGAAGGCCGAAGCCACCCGAGCCGACGCAGCCAAGGCGGCCACGGCGAGAGCCGAAACCGCAAAGGCTGAGGCCGCCAAGGCCGACGCTGCCAGAGCCGGCCAAGCGAGAGCTGAAGCTGCGAAGGCCGAGTCAGCCAAGGCCGACGCCGCCAGAGCCGACGCCGCCAGGGCCGCTACGGCCAAGGCCGAGGCGGACAAGGCCGAAGCAGTCAAAGCAGCAGCAGCCACCCTGGCCAAGGCACCCCCAGGCGCCGTGGCACCGCCCAAGCCGCGCGCGTCGGGTCCGAAATCCGACGCTGATCCGATCCCGGAAGATGAGAAGAAGAAAGAGGGGCGCAGGCCGTAGCGCGGTCTCACGTCGTCCTGTAGGGCTCTGCACATGGGCGTGCTGATCCAGCATGCCCGCATCCCCGCGCTTGACCCTCACGCAACGTGAGGCTCTAGATTCGCATTGCTCCAACCCCACGGTGCCTTGCGATGTCCGAACCTGCACAAAACGACCCGCGCGCCGCGCTGCTGCGCGACCGAAACTTTCAATGGCTGCTCGGCGGCGGCTTCGTGTCGCTGCTGGGTGACCAGTTCACGCTGATCGCGCTGCCGTGGCTGGTGCTGAAGATGACCGGCGACACGCTGGTGCTCGGTACCGTGCTGGCGGTCATCAGCGTGCCGCGAGCCCTCTTCATGCTGGTCGGCGGCGCGCTGGTCGACCGCCATTCGCCGAAGCAGGTGCTGCTCTTGACCAAGTACCTCAACACCGCGCTGTTGGGCGTGCTGGCGGCGCTGGTGCTGGCAGGCGGGCTCGCGCTGTGGATGGTCTACCTGCTGGCGCTGCTGATCGGGGTGTCGACCGCGTTCAGCATGCCGTCGGCCACGTCGATGATGCCGCAGGTCGTGAAGCCGGCCCAGCTGCAGGCGGCGAACAGCGTGATGCTGTCGCTGCGCCAGCTCACGATGTTCATCGGCCCGCTGCTGGCGGGGCTCTTGATTGCGCTGCTCGGCGATGCCGGCGGCGGGGCCTCCGGCGACGCGACCGGCCTCGGCATCGCGTTCGGCTTCGATGCGTTCAGCTACGCGCTGTCGGGGTGGACGCTGGCCAAGGTCGTGATGCAGCCGCGCGGCCCTGCCACGACCGGCGCGCCGCGCCCGGCCGTGCTCGCCGCGGTGGCCGACGGGCTGCGCCACTGCTGGCGCGACCGCGACCTGCGCACCTGCTTCATCTACTGGGCCGCGGTGGCGCTGTTGATCACCGGGCCGATCCAGATCGCGCTGCCGGTGCTCGCGAGCAGCGCGGGCCTCGGCGCCGCGGCGTTCGGCACGATGGTCGGCGCGCATGGCGCCGGAACCCTGCTCGGCATGGTGCTCTCGGGCATGAAGCCGCAGCTGCGCGCGGGCAGCCTGGGGGCGACGATCCTGCTGATCGACACGATCGTCGGGCTGCTGTTCATCCCGATGGGCCTCATCAGCGCCACCTGGCAGGGGGCCGGCCTGTTGCTCGCGATCGGCGTGCTCGGCGGCTTCGTGCAAGTGGCGGTGTTCACCTGGATCCAGCGCCGCGTGCCCCCGGCGCTGCTGGGCCGCGCGATGAGCCTGTTCATGTTCATCTTCATGGGCCTGGCGCCGATCTCGGCGGCCGTCACCGGCTGGCTGATGCATGCGAGCCTGACCCTGCCGCAACTGTTCGCCGGCGCCGGCAGCCTGCTGATCGGAATCGTCGTGCTGGCGCTCGCGCTGTCGCAGATGCGCCACGTGTCCGAGCAGGCCGTGCCGCGCGGCGGCTGACTGCGCCGGCCAAGCAATTGGCCGCGCGGGTCAGTGCGCGCTGGCGCTCGTCTTCGTATCGTCCGGTGGCCGAATTTTTTTCGCGATCACCCACACGAGGAGTACGAGATGAAGCGTTCCATTGCTGCACTGGCCCTGGCCATCGGCGTGTCTGCGGCCTGGGCTCAGGCCAGCCCGGTAGGAGTCTGGAAGACGATCGACGACGACGGCAAGACCGAGAAGTCGCTGGTTCGAATCAGCGAGGCGGGCGGACAGCTGAGCGGGCGCATCGAGACGCTGTTCGACGCGAGCAAGAAGGACTCGGTCTGCGAGAAGTGCAGCGACGAGCGCAAGGACAAGAAGCTGCAGGGCCTGACGATCCTGCGCAACGTGACCAAGCAGGCCGACGAAGAGTCGCTGTGGGCGGGCGGCGACATCCTGGACCCGAACAACGGCAAGGTCTACAAGGTGCGCCTGCGCCCGATCGACGACGGCCGCCGGCTCGAGGTGCGCGGCTACGTCGGCATGCCGATGCTGGGCCGCACCCAGACCTGGATCCGGGTCGAGTGAGCACGGCCATGGTCCACCCACTGAGCCGCCGCCGCGTGCTGGCCGCGAGCCTCGCGACGCTGGGCGTGAACGCGGCCTGGCCTCTCCCTGCGAAGGACGGCAAGACCATCCCCATCGGCCAGAGCGCGCCGCTCACCGGCCCGGTGGCCGATGCCTTCAAGGGCGTGCTGGCGGGCGAGAAGCTCGCGTTCGACCAGATCAACCGCAAGGGCGGCATCGATGGCCGCCCGGTCGACCTGATCCTGCTCGACGACGGCTACGACCCGCGCCGGACCGTCGAAAACGTCAACACGCTGATCGAGCGCGACAAGGTGATCGCGCTGACCGGGCTCGGCAGCACCGCGGGCGTGGGCGCGACCTTGCCGCTGCTGCTCGACAAGAAGGTGCCGCTGGTCGGGGTCTACACCGGCGCGCCGAACCTGCGGATGCGGCCGCACCCGTACTTCTTCACCACGCAGGCGAGCTTCAAGGACGAGGTGACTTATTCGATCCGCAACCTGGTGACGCTGAATTCGAAGCGCATCGCGGTCGTGTACCAGAACAACGAGTTCGGCAAGCTGATGCTGCCGGTGGCCGAGCAGGCCATCAAGGAGCAGGGTGCGACGCTGGTCGGTGCGGCCGCACTCGGCATCGACGGTAGCGACGCGGTGGCCGCTGCGCAGAGCATCGCTGCCAAGCAGCCGCAGGCGGTGCTGATGATCGCGGTGGGGCCGTCGGTGGTGGGTTATGTGAAGGCAAACCGCAACTTCGTCGGCGTGCCGATCTACACGATCTCGACTGCGCTCGGTGCCTTGCCGGCCCTCGGCGAAGACGCACGCGGCCTCGCGATCACGCAGGTGATTCCGTACCCGTGGCGCCAGACGACCGCGATGGCGCGCGACTTCGCGGTCGAATGCGAGCGGGCCAAGGTGCCGGTGGCGTACGACACCTATGGCGGCTATCTGCTGGCGCGTTTTCTGCTCGATGCGCTGAAGCGCAGTGGGAAGAACGTGACGTCCGAGTCGCTGGTGAAGACGATCGAAGGCCGGCAGAACTGGGACTACGGGGGCATCGGGTTGAACTTCAGTGCGGCGAATCATCACGGCACCAACTTCGTCGAGACGACGATCGTGGGGCCGCGGATGACGTTCATGCGCTGAGCGCGGCGAAGGGTCAACGCGGCGGTTCGAGCAGTGGATCCCGGCGTTCGCCGGGATGACAAGGTTCGGGTTGGTCATCCCGGCGAACGCCGGTATCCACTGTTCCGGACGCACCCTTCACCGCATAACGCTCCAACCCCGGCAGATGCACTTTGGCCACATACGTCGGCCAGTCGAAACACCGCGGATCAACCTCGAAGCGCTGCCGGTCCTCGGCCGTGAACTCACCCGCCATCGCCAGCAGTTCGCGGTTGTCATACACACAGCGCGGCGACGTGTAAAACGAGAACGTCAGCGCCAGCTGGCGCGTCGTCTCGAGCTTGTCGAACGCCGCCAGGTTCTCGCTCGCCCCCAGCCAGCGCACCACCTGATTGAGCGATGCCATCGCGCCATGTGCAATGCCCAGCCACGCGACGAACACGAGCCGCGGCACGGTCCGGAACGGCCGCGTCAACGGCCTGCGGATCAGGCGCGGATAGGCGAGCGTGTTGTCGCGCATCTCGGTCTGGCACAGCCGGATGTATTCGCCCACCCGCACCGGGTTGCGCACGCTGCTGGCCGCCTGCACGACGCGGCGCTGCCCCGGCCGCGCCAGCGCCTGCGCGGTCGCGAGGATGATGCTGTGCGCGACCAGGTCGGCCGGCATGATGTCGGCGATGCCGGCCGGCCGCGCCGGGAACAGCGTGGTCTTGCCGCGTGCGTAGGCGAGCACGATCGCGTCGCCGACCTTCATGCCTTCGATCCAGCCCGGCTGCGGTTCGCGCCAGGCGCTCTCGACGATGGACGGCCGCACGATGCTCAGCGTGCCGCCCGCCATCTCGCGGCATGCCACCTGCTCGCCCAGCCACTTGGTGAAGGTGTAGGTGTCGTTCCAGCCGCAGCGCTGTGATTCGCGGATGCCCAGGGCTACGAGTGCCGGTGCCTGCGCGAGCGGCTCCGGCACCGCGGCCTTCACCGCTGCCACCTTCGCCTGCAGCTCGGCGATCAGCCCGTCGACCTCGAAGTGCCCAGCCGCATGGCGCGCCAGCGCCAGCTTCGGTGATGGCGCCAGCAGCTCGCGGATCGTGCCGCGGCGATGGCCGTTGACGTAGCAGGTCGACACCTGAACCAGCGGCACATCACCCGCCGCGCGCGCCAGCCTGGCCAGGCTCACGAGGCTCAGCGTGTTGATCGCGAGCGCCTGGTCGAGTGCCTCGCGAAAGTCGACGCTCGCGGCGACGTTGACGATCACGTCGACGTGCTTCGCAAGCGCCGCGAAGGCTTCCGGCGACAACCCGAAATCGGGCTTGCCGATCTCGCCGCCGACCACCTGCACGCGCGCGACCGCGGCGTGCAAACGCTGCGGATCCTCACGCCGCAGCCGGTCGAACACACTCGCGCGCAGCACCTCGGCATGAAAGCGCTGTGTCGCGTCGGGCTGGGCGCGGCTGCCACGCAGCAGCAGCACGTAGCCCGCGATGCCGGGCAGCTCGCGGATCAGCTTTTCCAGCACCAGCTTGGCGATGAAGCCGGTGCTGCCGGTGATCAGCACACGCTTGCCGGCGAAGGCCTGGGCGACCGACAGCTGCATTCAGTCGCCCCGCCTCAAGTCGGCCCCGCTCGGGCCGATAGAGCCGGCACGAGGTCGACGCCAAGAACAAGCCGTACCGGCGCTGATCGACCTCTTGCCGGAGACCCCCATGACATTCCCCCGCCTTCTCGTGTCGAGCGCGTTTGTGCTGCTCGGCGCGACCTGCCACGCGATGGTCCCCCTGAGCGACAGCGAGCTGTCGCAGGTGAACGCCGCCGGCTTGCCCGACGCTGCGCTGCAAGGCATCGCGCTGAACGCGACACCGGCCGCCGACGTCGCAGCCGCGCACGATCCGAGTGGCGCCGCCCTCGATCGCCAGCAGTCGCTGTCCGAAACACGGTTCGCTGCAGCGAGCGCCCAGGGTTCGCTCGGCCTGATGCGCAGCGCCACGCTGCCGGCCCTGTTCACGCCGTTCGCGCCGCTCGTCCTGCCGGCGCTGGCGATGCCGTTTCCGTTCTTCATGGCGCCGCCGCCGAAGAAACACTGAGGCTGATCTCTCATGGCAGCGTGATCGCGGCACTGGCCGGGCTGCCGCTGCGCAGGTCGACCACCGGGGCGGCGCGCGCCCATTGCAGGCTGCTTGTGGGTGCCACGCGTTTCCAGGCCCGCACAGCCACCGAATAGACGGCGCCGCCGCCGAGTGCCGCAGCGTTGGCGCCGGCCGGCAGCTGCAGCATCACCGGCCCGCCGCTGCCGATCAACGACGTGACATCGAGTGTCGCGACGATGCCGCCGACATCGCTGACCACCAGCTCGGCGGCATCGTATTTCTGCGTCGAACCGCCGGCGAGATTCACCGTCAAGGCCGCGTTGGCGAGCCCGCCTTTGCGCTGCACCGCCGGCGCGGTGAAGCTCACGCTGCTGCTGCCCGGCGCCCTCACGATCGCGGTCCAGCTCGGCTCGTCGTAGCGGGTGCCGCGGGTCGTCACGCTGAAGCTGTCGGCGCCTTCCTGCGGCTGCACGTCGGTGAATGCGAGCACGCTGTCGGCGTCGTAGGTTGCCACCCGCAGCGCGCCGCTCGGCAACGGCAACGGCTGCGCCAGGCGGGCCGTGAACGGGTCGGTGTTGGCAAGCGTGATCTCGTGAGGCAGCTCGGCGTTGCCGGGCAGCGTCTGCGCGAACGCGATCTGCGCGCCGGCGCGGGTGGTCGGTGGGCCGAGGTCCGCCGAGGCATCGCCCTGGGGGCCCAACACCGGCAGCATCGGGATCGGGCGTGACGGGTCGGCCGGGTTGCGCCCGAGCTGGGTCGGCCTGGCCGCCAGCAGCTCGGCGGCGCTGGCCGGCACCGCGCGGACCAGCATCGTTCGCATGTTGCGCCCGCGGATCACGACCTCGTAGCTGGTGTTGGTGGGCAGCGGATAGAGCGCGAACAGCGCATAGCTGTCGCCCACCACGACCGGCGTCGAGCGCACGCTGACGAAAGCGCTGCCGTCGGCCGCCGGCAGCTGCGCGCTTGCGACCACGTCGTAGACGCAGCCGCTCGTCACGCCGGGCGCGCAGAACAGGCTCTTGTCCATCACGCCGACGATGGCGCCGGTGTTCGCGAGGTCGTAGGCACGCAAGTTGGGGCGCAGCGTGATGCGGTCGACACCGTCGTCGGCGCTGAAGCGCACCAGGCTGCGCGACAGGTCCCATTGCACGGTGGTGTCGGTGGCCAGGCCGGCGCCGATGACGATGGGCCCTTCGACACGCAGCCCGAGTCCGGCGTCGGCGAACTCGAGCGGCAGGTGCTGGGTGTTGTCGGCGCTGTCGACCTGCGCGTTGTAGGCGAGCGAGAGTGCCTGGGCCGATGCCGCCAGCGTTTCGTCATGACGCAGCATGAACAGGCGCAGCTGCGCGTAGCTGCCGGCCGGCACGCTCTTGCCGGCGAGCAGCGGCGCGATGGCCCCGTTGCTCGCCGCGACGAGGTCGAGCGTGACCGGCGCCGCGAGGCGGATCACCTGCCAGCTGCTGTCGCTGCCCGACCACGCACGATCGGCATCGGTGTGCAGCGCCACGCTGTCGACGGTGACCCAGACATGGCCGTAGCCGGCCGGCGCGCCACCGGCGAGGCCGAGCGAAAGGGCACCTTGCTGGGTGCCCGGTCCGGTCGAGCCGGCGTCGCCGGACGTGCCGCCGCCGCAGGCTGCGAGACGGGTTGCGAGTAGCAGGGAGAGCGCCACGAAGAGGAGCCATGACAACCCTCTCCGTTCGCACTGAGCTTGTCGAAGTGCCGTGGGCTTCGAGCAGGGCTTCGACAAGCTCAGCCCGAACGGGGTGCGGAGGAGCCCGAACGGGGGGCGGAGGAGCCCGAGCGGGGGGCGGAGGAGCCCGATGCTGGAAAGCTTCATCGCGCGATGACCTCGCCGTCGAGTGCAACCACCGTGCGCGACCAGAACGGCTGGTTGGCCGCCGGTGCTGCTTCGGCCGACGATCCGGCGGCGCGGCGCAGTTGCTCGAAACCGGCACGCACGGCAGCCGCTGCGGCTGCCGCATCAGGCATCAGCGTCGCATCGACCAGGAAGCCGATGCGAACACTGCCCGCGTACGAAACGATGGACACGCCCACGCCCACCGTCATGCCCTGCGGCACGCACAGCATCAGCTCATCCATCGCCACGCCGTCGACGCAGCGTGGCTCGGCCGGGCCGATGACGTTGGTGACGATGACCGTGCAGCGGCGCGAGAAGATACCCAGCACCGCGCGTTGCAGCGCCAGCGGCAGCCAGCCCGCCGCGCGCACCAGCAGCAGCGCGAGCTGGCCCTGGAAGCCGCGCTTGAGCGCCGTCATGCCGTCGCGCACCGCGTACAGCCGATCGAGCGGACCGTTCTCGTGCACCGGCAATTCCACCCCGACCAGGCCGAATTGGTTGCCGAGCAAGTGGGCATCGCCGCGCGAGCGCATGTTCATCGGGATCACGCTGCGGATCGGTGCGTGGATGCGGGTCTGCCCCGTGCCTTGCAGATGACGCCGCAGCGCCCCCGCGATGACCGCGAGCATCACGTCGTTGACCGTCGCGCCGTGGCGCTGCGCGAGCTCGCGGACCGCTTCGAGCGACAGCGGCGCCGACCAGGCGACGGTCTTGTCGCGCCCCGGCGCGCCTTTGAGCAGACTCGGTTCGTCGCGCCGCATGAACAGCATCGCCAACGTGTCGGCGAGCGCGCTCGGGGCGCGCCGGAGCAGCACCCGGAGCGACAGCGACTCGCGCTCTGCGGCACGCGCCGGCACAACGACCTCGGCACCATCGGCGACCTCCGTCATTCCCCCGATCAGGTCCATCAGCGACACGCCGTCGGCCAGGCTGTGATGCACCCGCATCACCAGCGCCGAGCCGCCGTCGACACCATGCACCAGCGTCGCTTGCCACAGCGGCCGGTCGTCGGGCAGCGGCTGGCAAGCCTGGCTCGACATCCAGGCCTTCAGCTCGGTCGTGCCGAGGCCGTGGCCGAGGCTCGTTTCGCCCAGGTGCCGGTCGATGTGAAAGACCGGATCGGCCACCCAGTGCGCGCGCAGCCAGCCGCGCTCGACGCGGTGCGTGAACTGGTGGTGCGGCAGCAGCCGCGACACGATGCGCGAGCGCACCGCCTGCAGCGGCAAGGGCGCGGCGAACACGAACGCGAGGTGGATCACCACCAGGTTCTGCGGGCTGTCCATGCGCAGCCAGGCATGGTCGGCGCTGGCGAGTCGGCGCTGTCTCATCGGTCGGTCCTTCAAGGGGTCATCGTCGCGGCGCGCAGCTTCAGGCCGACGTTCTGCGTCATCGCCTGCAGCTTCGGGTCGATCGCGGCGCGGCTCTCGGCCGCCAGCCGTTCGCCGAAAGCGCGTTCGAGCTGCGGCACCAGCTGCTCGAACTTCTTCTTCACCGGCGACTCGAGCAGCGCGATCAGCTGGCGCAGCTCGTCGTCGCTGAAGTTCTGCGCGAGCAGCGGGGCGAGCGTCGGTGCCTTCAGGCGCGTCGCGCTGTCGCGCACGGTCGGCGTGGCTTCGTCGACGTACTTCTGCAAGTCGGTGGCGATGTCGCGCAGCGTCGCTTCCTGCTTGGCCGCGCTGACCCGGCCCTGCAAGGCGATGCGCGCCTGCTGCATCGCGTCGGCCGCCGGCCGCTGCACCATCACGACGGCGCTGTCTTCGAGGTGCCACAGCGCGAGCACCCGCTGCACGAGTTTCTGCTTGTCGTCGGGCTCGGCGTGGGCGTTGAAAACGATCGCTGCCAGCAGCGCAAGGAACGAGTACTTCATGGTGGTCAGAACGGATGTGAAATCGTCACGCCGAAGTAGCGGATGCGAATCCCGCCTTCGACGTCCAGCCCCGCGTAGGGGTTGTAGACGGCGTTGAAGAAGTTGCTGCAGTTGAGGTTGCAGCTGCCTTCGGCCGGAATGCTGAACTTGCCGCTCGCATAACTCGCGGTCGCGTCGATGCGCGTGCCGTGCGGCGTCACGTAGCCGATGCCGACGCTCTTGATCGTCAGGTCGGGCAGCGGCGAGATCAGGTCGATGGCCGAGTTCGGCACCGAGCTCTTGCGCGGCTCGTAGCCCAGGCGCAGCGTCAGCGCTTCGGTCGGCTTGAGCTGCAGCCCCATGTTGTACGAGATCGTGTTGCGGTAGTTGCGCGGGATCACGAGTTGGGTCGGGTCGGCCTGGCCGAAGATGCGTGCCATGCTCAGCAACGCGATCGGCTGGTCGAACTGGAAGGTCAGGTTGTTCCAGCGTTTCCAGTTGCTCCAGTTCGCATCGAGGTTGAGCTGGGCCTGCCTGACCGGGCGGTACTTCAAGCCGACCTGCACATGCTCGGCATACGGCAGCTTCAGCGTCGCGTAGCCATGCTGCTGCGCCGGGATCGAGGTCGGAAAGCCGAACATCGACGCCACCACCGGCCCGAGCAGGCTGCTGTACATGCCCTGCACGAACTTGTCGAACATCGGCTCGGCGTTGAACTGGTAGCGCCCGGTCAGCACCGTGTTGGCGCCCGACTGGTAGACCGCGCCGAGCGCGAGCTGCTCGCTCGGCTCCCACAGTACGCCGAGGTTGATCGTCGGGTCGGCCGGCGCGGTCATCTCGAACTGCATCGCGCCGGCTTTGTTGAACGGCCGCAGCCGGCCTTCCTTGCCGCCGCCGCACAGGCCGAACGCAAACGTGTCGACCGGGTTGCCGTTGTCGCCGCACCAGGCGTCCTGCAGCTTGCCGATGATGCCGAGCAGCTTGTTCGGAAAGCGCATGTCGGTGTCGAGCGCGAAACCCTGGTGCGCGATCGGCACCGACACGCCGACGCTCAAGCTGTCGTTGACCTTGAACGCGACCGACGGCGACAGGTAGACCATGCGCTGGAGCACGACCTTGCGGCCGTCGAAGCGGGCCGGGTCGTCCTTGTCCAGCGTGCGATCGATGCCCACCGCCTGCGGGATGTACAGCGCAGTCGCGAAGGTCCACGCCGAGCCCGGCTGGTTGTAGCTCAGGCCCATGCCGGCCGCGAAGGCGAACGGCAGGCGTGCCTTGGGCGAGCCGATGGTCGGCAGGAACAGCGTCTGGCGAACCCGGCCGGTGTGGCTGCCGTTGAGCGGGTGGTCGGTCCAGCCGCCGATGTCGAAACCGTCGGGCTGACTGAAGCTCGCGTAGGGTTTGATCGACGCGCCGAAGATGCTGTCGCTCTTCCAGTTGCCCTTCAGGCGCGTCAGGCCCGCCGGGTTGAAGTGGATCGCGTCGATGCCCGGCGGGTCGGCGGTGACCGCGTTGCCGAGCGACATCGCGATCGGGCTGGTGCCGATGTTTTCGGTGAAGGTGGCGTGGGCGGCGGATGCGAGAAGGGTCAGCGTCGTGGCGGCAAGCAGGCGTGCACGACACCACCCCCGTTCGCCCTGAGCCCAAACCGCCCGTTCGCCCTGAGCCCAAACCACCCGTTCGCCCTGAGCTTGTCGAAGGGTTGGTTGAGGTGCCACGAGGGCTTCGACAAGCTCAGCCCGAACGGGGGGTAGTTGAACCCGAACGGGGGACGGTTGTGCCCGAAGGGGAGGTGATTGAACCCGAACGGGGGACGTTTGTGCCCAAACGGGGGGCGGTTGAACCCGAACGGGAGCAATCTGGGTAGGCGGGATATGCGGCATCTCGGACCACTCAGAGATGCAGCGGCATGTTCAGGCCGAACGTGAAGTCCGGGCTGTCGTTCGTGAGGCCGATGCCGACGTTGAAGTTCACCGTCGTCAATGGCGACATGCGAACCCCCAGGCCCAGGTTCAACATCGCCGACGACTGCATGCTGGTGCGCGCGCCCGGTTGCGGCGCGCCCTGCGCATCGATCAGGCTCAGCTTGCTGCGCGCCGAGATCGCTTCCTGGAACGACATCGTCGTCGAGATGTTGTACGACAGCGCATAGGCGAAGCCGACGCCGAAGCCGATGCCCGCGCCCGGCCGCATCTCGACCAGGATCTTGTCGCCGCGTTTCTGGTACAGGTGCTTGGCCGGCGCGCCGAGCGTGAAGTTGAACGAGCCGAACAGCGCGACCGGGTCGACCACCTTCGACGCGTTGAGGCCGAGCGACACCTGCGTGTAGCCCGCGCCGGTCGCGAGGCCCTGGCCGTCGATGGTCTTGAACGGGCTGCGCCCAGTCGGCAGGCGCAGCGTGCCGGTGGCGGTGAGCGCGGGGAACTCGCGGGTCAGCGGAAAGGGCTGGAAGCGCGCGCCGATCGAGATGTCGCCGAGCGCATTCGACAGGCCCGAGAAGCTCTCCGACTGCGAATACTTGCTGACGAACGGCACCGTGACGTTGGCGGTCAGGTTGTCCTTCAGGCCCTGGTCGACCGAGACCGTGTTGGTGACCGTGTGACCGCGCGTGTTCTGGATCTGGAACTGCGTGAGCTTGTCGTCGGTGAAGGTCGCGTCGATCAGCTGCTGGCCGATGTACGAATACGTCAGGTCGTAGGTGATGGCGCGTTTGCCTTCCTTGACCAGCGAGTACTGGCGGTCGGCGGCGCTCAAGGTCTCCTTGAGCACCTTGGCCTGGGCGACGTCGCCTTCCTTCTTGGCCAGCGCGTCGCGCGCCGCTTCGGGAGTGGCGCTCTGCGCGGCCGCGGCGGCGCTGAACAACAGGAGGGCCGCAGCGGATGCGATGGCACGAAGGAGAGGGTGATGCTGGGTGGTCATGACTACTTGCGCAGGTTGAAAAGGCCGAGCCCCGACTGCACCGCGCGCTGCAAGGCTTCGCTTCGGTCCAGCTGGGGGAGTACGGCTTCGGGACGGATGAGGTCGGCGTCGATCACGCCGAGCTCGTGATCGCTCAGCGACAGCTTGGCGAGGGTGGTGGTCTGGCTCTTCGGCGGGTACAGCAGGAACAGCGTGTTGCGGTCCCACAGCTTGGCGAACTCGTCGAGCTGGAACACCACGTGGCCGGCCGATGGGTCGGCGACGAAGACACGGCCGTCGCGGATGCCGCGCACCACGACGAAGTGCTTGAAGCCGGCGTAGTCGATCGGCACGATGCCGGGCTGCTTGAGCTCGGCCAGGTCAGACATCTCGGCGCGGAAGCCGCCGGCGTCGGCGCCCAGCGTGATCAGGTAGCGCTTCATGTCGAGCAGCGAAAAGCCGCGCCGCGCGATGATCTTGTCGCGCTCGCCGTGCGCCAGCATGCCCTCCATCGCCTGCTGCTCGGAGACGTTGATGTCCAGGTAGTTGTTCATCACCGTCACCAGCGCAGCCGAGCCGCAGCTGTAGTCGTAAGCCTGGCGCACGATGTTCTTGAACTTGAACTCCGACTGCGGCTTCATCGCCACGCCTTCGGGCACCGCGCCGCCGTTGACCTGCGCCATCGGCAACTCGAACAGGTCCAGCGGCTGAGGCTGCGCCGGCATCTGCGAGTCGACGCCGAAGCCTCCGATGAGCGACGCCACCACGCCTAGAAGAATCGTCCACATGTTTGTGCCTATTGAGGCCAGAGGTAGATGTGGCCGCTCATCGTCGCGGTGCCGTTGAGCAGCAGCTGCCCATAACTGGCACTCGGCGCGATGGCGGCGAGGGGGTCGGTCTGCGCGGCGAGCGCGCGAAAGCCGAATTGCTTGAAGCCGACGAACTGCGGCAGCCCGATGTCGATGTAGTCGCCGCCGTCGATGCGGCTGCGCATGTTGACGGTGACCGCGATCAGGTCCATCACGCCGGCCAGGTTCTGCACCACCGCGTAGGTGGTCGTGCCGTCGACCTTGAAGCCGGCGGTGAGGCGGCTGTCGGTCGGTGCGCCGTTGAGCAGCGCCGAGTTCAGCTCGAGGTGGACCGCGAGGCCGCCCCCGTCGCGCCCGCTGATCGCCGCCAGCTCATCGTCGCTCAGTTTGACCGGCGCAGCGGAGGCGCCGGCGGCCCAACCGAGCGCGATGAGGCAACACAGCGCACGCATCTCAAAACCCGGCCCGCAGCTTGACGTCGAGGAACTGGATCTGTAGCGTGCCGATGCGGCTCGAGCCGAGATCGAGCGCGCCGCCCGGCAGTGCATCGTTCTTGAACACGATGCGGTCGATGGACAAGCCGCCGAACGGCGCGCCGGCCGGTGTCGTCGGCCAGGCTATGCCCAGGTGCAGCGACGACACGCCGTTCGAATCGGTGATCGCGTTGACGATGCCGGGCTGGGTCGTCGCGTCGGCAATCAACCACGGCGCGCCGAGCAGCACGCCGTCTTCGGATGCGGCGCCGAGTTTGATGCCGGAAAAGCGCAACTGCTCGCTCGCGTCGTCGCGGCCGCGCGGGCGCAGCATCAGGTGCGCGATGTCGGCTTGCAGCGCCAGGCCGAAGGCGATGCCTTCGACGCCGGGGGTTGCGGGGGTCGTCAGCGTGACGCTGCCGCCGCGGGTCACCAGGTCCTGGATCACGAGCGCGCCGGCCTGGTGATCGATGCCGTCGGCATTGACACTCCAGTCGGCGGCGAACTGCCACTTCAGCGCGCCGTTGACGTTGGCCGGTTCGGTGAGACGAATCACGTCGGCGAGGCCGTTGCCGCGCGACAGCACCCGCAGCGTGTAGGGGTCGCTGAAGGTGGCTGCGGGATCGTCGGAGCGCGACAGCGCGAGGTTCGCAAGGCGCAGCGATTGGCCGCCCGGGCCGGGCATCGTGTAGGTCAGCGCGAGCGGGCCGCTGAGCGAGAAGCCGCTCAGGTTGAAGGCCAGGCCGTCGCTGCCGCGCACGGCGGCGAGGTCTTCGTCGGGCAGCGGCCGCATCGGCGTTCCCGCATGGCCGGCGCTGCAACAGGCAGCCAGGCACAAGGCGAGCGCAATACCGCGGTCCACGTTCAGCTCCCCGGCAGCTTGGGCAGGTTGGGCGGGGGCGGCAGGTTGATGCTCGGTGCGGCCACACGGTCGCGCCAGTTCATCCAGAAGCCTTCGAGCGCCTTGTCGCTCGTGATGCCGTTGACACTCGGGAACTGCACCGCCTGGCGCAGCACCGAGATGAACAGGTCGCGGCTCGGCCCGTTCGCATCGCCGGCGGTCAGCCGGCCGAGCTGCGCGAGGGTAACGCCGCAGTTGCCGCCTTCGCTGCAGGCGCTGCCGTCCCAGCGTTTGCCGCCCAGCGGGTCGTTGTGCGAATCGAGCGTGCCGTTGGCGCCGGCGTTGACGAGCAGGGATCCGCTGATGGCGTTCATCTGCACGCCGAGCTCGCCTTGAATGCTGCCGAAGCCGAGCCGCATGCCCAGCACTTCGCGGGTCGCGGTGTTGCCGACGTTCCTGTAGACGAACTCGAAATACGGGTCGGTGATGCTGACGGTGCGCGGCGCTTCGCCGCCGTCGCTGCGGCCGAAACGGAACAGGGGGATGTCGATGTCGGCGCCGCTCGCGTTGCGCGGCGCGTAGTTGTATTCGCCGAGCCGCACCTTGCCGAGGTTGGCGCTCAGCTGGATGTCGGCGCCGAGCGTGATGCGGGTGAAGTCCAGGCCGTTGAGGCTGGTGTTGGTGAGGTTGAGCAGCGCCTGTCCGCGCACCTCCGACAACTCGCTGTCGCTCAGCTGCAGGCCTTGCGCGCAGGCGCCCGTCGTTGCGCCGCACAGCGATGCAGCGGCAACGAAGCTTGAAACGGGCGCGAGGCGATGCGGCGACATGGTGCGGTGCGAGGTGGCATGAAGGGGCGTGGACAGGCGGCGAGCGCGGCGCAAAAAATGGCCCCGTGGCGAAGGCGTCACGGGGCCAATCGCTCGCGTTCAACCCGACGCGCCGGGGGGCGCGTCCGTCGTCAAACTCTTAGTGAGCCCACATCCAGATCTTGGTGCCTTGCAGGTCGATGTTGTTCATCGCGAAGCTGCCGAACGACTTGGTGCTGTTGCCCATCGTGATCGAAGCGACGCTGATGCTCGGGCTCAGGCGTGCGTCCTGGTTGGCGGCCGGGAACGCGAACTGGACCACGTCGCTCGCGTTGTCGTAGACGCCGGCAGCCACCAGGTTGCCGAGGTTGGTCTGCGCTTCGGCGCCGGTCAGGCCGTGGCCGACCATCGCGCCACCGACGGCGCTGCCGAAGGTGGCGGCGTTGAGGATGTCCACCGTCATCACGAACATGCCCTTGATGCCGATGTTGTTGAACGACACGGAGCCGCCGGTGGCGTCGGTGTCGGTGTACTTGAACGAACCGATGTTGATCTTCAGGTCGCCGGCGATCGACACGCCGTCCTGGCCGCTGACCTGGCTCAGGTCGCTGTCGGCGATGGCGGTCATGGCCGAGGCCGAGAGGGTGAGGGCCGAGAGGGCGGCGGCAATGGCGGAAAGCTTGATCAGTTTCATGCTGGTTTCTCCAAATGGTGTTGCTGTTGGTTGAGGCTCGCGCACTGCCTGCACCCCTACCCTCGTGAGTCGTGCCCGTTGACGGTCCGTCGAAGCGGTGGCAACGGTCGGACCGGTGAAGCGTTCGTCAGCGGCGAGGTGTGATGATCGTCACGCTCAAAGCGGAATGCACTGACCGTTCAGGCCAAGCTGATGGCTTGGGGAACCACGTGAGTGCGGGGCAGGGTCGGTACCTAGTCCCCGAGGCGTCATCCCGACGGAAGTCGGGATCCAGAGCTTGCTCGGTGGTTGTTCGCGGCTCGGTGCAGCCCGACCAAGTGCCACTGGTTCTGCTTGCGTGCTTTCGGGCTGCACCGATCACCTCGGTGTTCCCGGGCCCCGTTCCCGAATCCAGGCTGAATTTCCACCTTAAGCGCGACAACCAAATCGGTATTGAGGCCCTCTTCTTTGGTGACTTTCTTCTGGGCCAGCAGAAGAAAGTTACTCGGCATGCGGGCCGAGACCCGCGGGCTATGGCGAGCAGCGAACAGCCACCGCGTAAGCTCTCAGAGTGGATCCCGACGTTCGTCGGGATGACAGCCCCGCCTCAGTGCCGCAGATCGTCGACCGAGACTTCTTCGAGGTACGACGCGGGCAACATCACGCCGCTGATGTCGTGCACCAGGCGCGCCTGGGCGTGCACCGAAACGACCGTGCAGGCGTCGGCCACCAGCTCGGTCAGCACGCTGCGTGACGCGTTGGCGTTGCAGACCACGCGCAGGCGGACGACTTCGTCCTTGTCGTGCGCGAGGCGCTGCATCAGGGGCTCGGGCACACACGGCCCGGTCGCCAACGCGGCGCGCACCAGCACACTGTCGTGCAGCGCGAGATGGGCCACGATGTCTTCGGGCAGATGCCGGTTCGCCGCGACCCAGACCGCGTGCTGCGGACAACGCTCGAGCACGTCCCACCACAGGTCGGGCGGGCTCGCTTCGATCTCGCTCAGGCGGGCCAGCTCGTCGGCGCTGCCGGCGGCCAGGCGTTCGAAGGCTTCAACACTGTCGATCATCGGACGCATTGTGCAGTCAATTCGCGCGCATCGTGCTCGGCGATCGGCCGAACCAGCGCTTGCAGGCGCGGTACAGATTGCTCGGGTCGGAGAAGCCGAGCGCGAACGTGATCTCGGTCGCCGTGAAGTGGCTGTGCGCGAAGTAGCGCTGCGCCATCTCGCGCCGCACCTCGTCGACCAGTTCGGCAAAGCTCGTGCCTTCTTCGGTGAGGCGGCGCTGCAAGGTGCGCTCGCTCATGCACAGCATCGCCGCCACCGCCTCGCGCCGCGGGTCGCCCTTGGACAGGTGCTTCATCAGCGCCTGGCGCACCCGGATGCTGACCGAGCCGCCTTGCTGCTCCGCCACCTGCACGGCGATGCGTTCGCACAGGTCGGACACCGCGCGGTCGGCGGTGGGGATCGGCAGGCTCAGGTCGGCCATCGCCATCTCGATCATGCAGTGTGCGGCGCCGAAGTGCACCGGACAGCCGAAGGCCTTGCGCCACGGCGTGCTGTCGGCGGGCGCGGCCGCTGGCGTGTGGAAGGCGAGCGGCTGCACCGCGCGGCCGGTCAGCCAGTGCACGGCGCGCAGCAGCACCGTCGAATAGAAGTCGTAGCGCTGCGCCGGCACCGGCCGCCGCCCCGACGCGATCTGCAAGGTCATCACCCAGCGCTCGCCCTCGACCCGCGAATCGATGGCCGCGGTCGGCGAGATCAGGTGCATGAAACGCGAGACGGCCGACAAGGCGCTGCGCACGTCCGACGCCGACAGCACCACGTGCGACAGCACACCCAGCGAGTTCAGCGGGTGCGACGGCACCGTGAGGCCGATCGCCGGGTTGCCGGTCTTCGCGACGGCGATCTCCCAGGCGCGGCTGAAACCGTCGGTCAGTTCGCCGAGCTCGATCTCGCGCGAGTTCTCCAGGTCCACCCCCGCCTCGGCCAACACCGCGTCGGCGTCCAGGCCGAGCTGCGTGAACGCATCCTTCATCGCCTTGCACCAACCGACGTCGGAAATGAGCATGGGTTTCATCGCTTGAGCTTCCCGTGAATGCGGACCAAGTCCAAAATAGAACGCTCGTTCACTTTTGGAGAGGCGGAAAGATAGCGCCGCGCTTTCGGCGTCCCTACTAGGGTGAACCCGAAACGCGGCGGCTGACCCTGCAAACGCGGGGTGGGTCGAAGTGGCGCTGGTGGGTCAGTGTCAGGCTCGAGTCAGGGAGTGAGTGGGGACTTCGAGAAAGCCATCTCCAACACTCGGTTGCAAATGGGGTTGCGCGCAACCGACAGGCGAGCGGGTCGGGCGCAGCGCATCAGTGGGCTGCGTCGAGGCGGACCCAGCCGTTGCCGTCCCAGCGGTGGTACACGCCCTGGGCGTCTTGCGCATAGGCGTTCTGGTTGGCGTCGCGGTAGACCTGGCCGGCCGGCAGCGAGTGCGGCAGCATCAGCGTGCGGCCGGTGTGCGAGTCGACATACGGGCCGACGCCGCGCACCGCCTGGTTGCTGTAGTTGGCGACCGCGGCCGACTGGCGCGCGCTGTTCGCGACCATCCCGGCGTGGTAGCTCGCGTGACCTTGCTGCACCGTGCGGTTGGCCGCCTGGCTGCCCTCGAACTGGCGCCGCTGCGCGTCGAGCGCGCCTTGCACGTTGGTGCCGGCGGCGGTCATCAGGTCCCAGTAGGCGAACTGCTCGTAGGTCATCGTTCGGTTGCCCGACGCCAGCAGCTGGCGGTACTGCTGCTGCAGGCGCGGGCCGTTGACGCGCAGGTGCCGCTGCCACAACGCCTGCTGCGACGCGGCGTTCTCGCGCTGCATGTTGGCCAGCTGGGCATGCATCCGCGCGTCGAAGGCCGCGTTTTGCTGCCATATGTTCTGCGCCCGCGCGGCCGGGGCGGCGCAGGCCAGCGCGCAGAGCGCGCTCAGTGCGAGGCGGCTGAAGAGGCGGCTGCGGCTCATGAAAATCTCCTGGGGTTGAGTGGACAATCGTGCGGTCTCGGCTGGCTTGCGCTGTGCTTTCCTTGACCGTGAACCCAGTATTTCGAACCTTCGGCAGGGCGTCCTTAAAGGCCGTCTAAAGATTCCTGAACGGTGCGCCGGCGCTGCCGGAAACTCCCCCTCATGCTCGGCTTTGGTCGCTTCGAACTGCACCCGCAAAGCCGCCGCCTGTGCCGCGACGGCGAGCCGCTGGCGCTGCGCGGCAGCGCCTTCGAGGTCTTGCTCGCGCTGCTCGAGCGGCCCGGCGAGGTGGTGGCCAAGCGGCTCTTGTGCGAACGCGCCTGGCCCGGGCGCGACATCGACGAGAACAGCCTGCAGGTCGAAGTCTCGGCGCTGCGCAAGCTGATCGGCGCCGACGCCATCGTCACCGCATCGGGGCGCGGCTACCAGTTCGCCTGGGCCGTGACACGCGGCGCGCTCGCGGCCACCGGGCTGCTGGGGCGCGAGGCGGACCTGGCGGCACTGCAGGCGCTTTGTGCGCCGGGCGAGCTCGTCAGCGTCGTCGGCGAGGGTGGGGTCGGCAAGACGCGGCTTGCGCTCGCGCTGGCGCAACGCGATGCCAAGGCATGCATCGCGCAGGTCGACGAGGCGCATGACGAGGCCGCGGTGTTGCGTGTCATCGGCGCGGCCTTGGGTGTCGCGGGGCCGGCGCGGCGCGCGCTGCTCGATGCGCTGAAACAAGCGCCGCGCCTGCTGCTGCTCGACACTTGCGACGCCGCCTTGCAGCCACTCGCCGAGCTGGCCGGTGTCGTGATGGCCGAATGCCCCGGCATCAGCTTGCTTGCGACCAGCCGCGAAGCGCTGCGTGTTCCCGGCGAGCGGGTCTACCGCCTCGCGCCGCTGGCCGACCCTGCGGCGCAGCGGCTATTCAGCGATCGGCTCGGCGCATCGGCGGAGGCGGTGTGCCGCCAGCTTGGCGGCAATCCGCTCGCGATCGAGCGGGTGGCCCGGCATGCCGCCGAAGCAGGCATCGCGGCGACCCGCGATAGCCTGCACGAGCGGCTCGACTGGCTGGGCGACACCCGCAGCGCCGTGCCGGCGCGCCAGCGCAGCCTGCGCGCTTCGCTGGACTGGAGTTGCCGGTCGCTGTCGCGCGCGGAACGGCGGGTGCTGACGCAGCTCGCTTCACTCGCGCAGCCGTTCGGATTCGATGACTTGCTGGCGCTGCCGCTCGAGGCCGGGCTGGGCCGCTGGGAGCGGCTCGACACGCTGGGCCGGCTGGTGGACAAGTCGCTGCTGGGGGTGGATCACGGCGAGAAAAGGCCGATGTACCGGCTGTCGGCGGAGGTGCAGCTCTACGCGCGCTCCCCCTCGCCTCAACCCCCCTTCCCCGGGCACCGGGAAGAGGGCGTGAATTCACCCTCTCCCGCTGGCGGGAGAGGGCCGGGGTGAGGGTGCTTGAACACTCTCCAGCGCCAACAAACAAGCCCCATCCGCCTCCAGCCCGGCCCCGCTCACCAGCCATCCTGCCAACGCCGCCGCATCGCACTGCGCCTGCAGCAGCGCCATGCAGCGCTCGCGTGCCCGCGCTTCGTTCGGCTCGCGATGCTGCCGATCGTGCGCATAGGCCGCGTCGCCGTAGGCCAGCAACTGCGCCGCCGCCGCCAAGCGCTGTTCCAAGGCCGCCAGCAGTGCCAGCGCGTCGGCGGTCACGCTGACGTACATGAAGTCGAGCTGGCGCGCGAGCTCGACGAATTCGGTCGCGACTTCGCGCGCCGCCGCCACCTCGTCCAGCGCCAGCAGGGCGAGCAGCAGGTTGCCCAGCGCGATCGCCCGAGTGACGCGGTGGCGCCGGCCCAGGCGAGCAAGCAGCGCACGGCCCAGGCGCACGGCTTCGGGTGCGTCGCCGCCGATCAGCGCCACGTCGGCCAGGTTGCCGAGCGCGGCGAAGATGTCGCGGTCGGAGCCTATCGTGGTGGCGAGCGCGAGGCGGCGCTGGTTGGCGCGCCGCGCCGCGTCGACACTCGCCGCATGCGACGCCAGGCCGCCCTCGACCTTGGCCCCCATCAGCCGCACGGCGGCCGGCCAGCGCGGGTCTTCGAGGGCCTGCATGCGGGCGAACGCGGCGCGGGCTTCGGGCGTGTCGGTGCGGTAGCTGAAGGCCAGGTGGGCGAGCGCCAGGTAGACGCCGCGCCGGTCGTCGACCTGCTCGAAACACTGCACCGCGCGCTGCGCCGCGGCGCGGCTTTCAGCGCTCGAGATTTCGCCCGACAACTGGGCCAGCCCTTCCCACAGGCGCCCGGCGAGCGCCGGCGGCGTGCTGTTGCCGACCAGGGCGGCGACCTCGGCGCAACGGCGCAACGCCTCGGGGTGCAGCGACAGGCCGCGCCACAAACGCGCCGACGCGCCGGCCAGCGCGATGGCAGCTTGTGGGTCGTGTTGCAGCGACCAGTCGAGCGCGGCACGCAGGTTGTCGAGCTCGGCCTCGTAGCGCGCGACGAACTCGGCTTCGGGGATCTGCCAACAATCCTCATGGACCTGCTCGAACAGGGTCTGAAGCGCCTTCGCATGGCGCGCACGAATCGCTTCGGTTTCGCCCGCCTCGGCGAGCTTGGCGAGTGCGTAGGCGCGGCCGGTTTCGAGCAGCCGGTAGCGCGGCGAGTCGCCGCCCTCCACCGACACCAGCGAGCGATCGACCAGATCGGCCAGCAGGTCGATTGCGGCCCACTCGTCGATGCCTGCGTGGCTCAGCACCTGGCGCGCCAGGCCGAGCGTGAAGCCGCCGGCAAACACGCCGAGCCGGCGCAGCGCCATCTGCTGCTCGGGCGTGAGCAGCGCATGGCTCCAGTCCATCGCCGCCTGCAAGGTCTGCTGGCGGGTTGGCGCGGTGCGGCTGCCGGCACGCAGCAGGCTGAAGCGTTCGTCGAGCCGCTGCGCCACCATCGCCAACCCGAGCAGCGGGCAGCGCGCGGCGGCGAGCTCGATGGCGAGCGCAATGCCGTCGAGCTGGCGGCAGATGTTGACGGCGTGGCCGACATTGGCATCGGTCAGGCGGAAGTGCCGGTCGGCGGCGCGCACCCGCTGGTCGAACAACGCGATCGCGCCGCTTTCGAGTGCGCGCTCGGCGCCCATCGCGGAGTCGGGCACGGACAGGCCGCCCAGCCGGTAGACCTGCTCGCCATCGAGCTTCAACGGCACCTGGCTCGTCACCAGCAGGCGCAGCGAGGTCGCGCCGGCAAGCAGTGTCGACGCCACCGCGGCCACGCCGTCGACCAGGTGCTCGGCGTTGTCGAGCAGCACCAGCATGCGCAAGGATCGGGTCGCCGCGGCCAGCGCGGCCAGCGTGTCGCGCGAGGTGCCCAGCGGCAGCTGCAGCGCGGCGGCGATTGCGCCCGGAATCAGCGCCGGGTCGGTCAGCGCAGCCAGCTCGACCTGCGCCACGCCGTCGGCATGGCGGCCCTGCCGCTCGGCCAGCACGGCCCGCGCCAGGCGCGTCTTGCCGATGCCGCCGGGCCCGGCCAGGGTGACGAGCCGGTGCGCGTCGAGCAGCGGCGCCAGCGCGGCCAGGTCGGTGTCGCGGCCGAGCAGCGCGCTGGCACGGTCGCCGGCGTCGGTGCGTGGTGGCGTCGCACCCGGCGCCGCGCCAGCAGCGCCGACCGCCGGCGCGAAGCGATAGCCGCGGCCCGGGATGGTGGTGATGAGCTCGGCGCCGAGCAGCTTGCGCAGGGCCGACACGTGGACGTGCAGGTTGCCTTCTTCGACGATGACGCGGCCCCACACCGCGTCGAGCAGCTCGGCTTTCGTGACAAGCCGACCGGCCCGCTCGATCAGGGCGACCAGCAGGTCGAAGGCACGGCCCCCGAGCGGCACCGGCGCATCGTGGACCAGCAGCGCGCGCTGCCAGGGCCGAACCTCAATCGCGCCGAATCGATAGGTGGTTTGCATGCGCGGTTTTCATTGTAATGACGGGGTCTTCGGCGGCATGCAGCTTGCCCCTTCGGGAATGCGCGTCGTTGGGCGCGCTCAACCGCATAGGAGCGCACGATGAACAAAGACCAAGTCGAAGGAAAACGCAAACAAATCCACGGTGAAGCCACCGACATCAAGGGGGACATCACCGGGAACCTGTCGGACGACATCAAGGGCAAGACCGAAAAGGCCGTCGGCGAGGTGCAGGAGGGCTATGGCAACCTGAAGGAAAAACTCAAAGACAAGGACGATCCGGCGCGCCGTTGACGCAAAGAAGAAGCAAAAGGCCCGCGACGCGGGCCTTTTGCGTACCGCCTCAGCGGCTTCAGGCGCCTACACGGTCGAGCGACGGCTCGGCCGTTTCCAGCGCCGATGCCATGCCGCGCCCGCGCTTTTGCAGCAGTTGCGACAGGGTCGAGGCGTCGAGCCGGCGCAGCGTGTCGGCCGCTTCGAGCGGCGTCGACTCCAGGCCCGACAGCACGGCGATGCCCTTGCCGGTGATGCGCGGTTGGGCGTAGGGCAGGTCGCGCGCCGCGAGGCCGCGGTCGACCTCGATCAGCCCGGCGTCCCGCAACTGGCGCAGCGCACGCAGCATCGCGCCGGGGCTGATCCCGAGCGCCAGGCCCAGGTAGCCGAAATGCACCGGCTGTGGGTAGGCATCGGCCATCGCTTCGAGCAACTTGTGGCCTGTGGCCATGTCCTTGTGAACCATACGGTGTCCCCCGCGAGGAATTCAACCCCTTCGGCAGGGCAAACAGCATGCCTGCTTCGCTTGCCGGCCCGCGCCCGGACGGTGCGCGAAGATGGCGCTTCAACGGGGTCGCCTTGCGGCAAACATTGCAGCGCCCAGGCAGGGCGACCGGCCCTAGTTCGACCCTCCCTGCAATTGGGCCGCCAGGAACCGTTCGACCCGGCCCCAGAAGTCGAGCTGGTTGTCGAGCAGAAAGAAGCCGTGCCCCTCGGTGCGGTAGACCACCCATTCGAGTTTCGGGTTGTGCGGCCGCAACGCGTCGCGCAGGCGTTCGCCGTGTTCGATCGGAACCCGCTTGTCTTCGAGCCCGTAGGCGAGCAGCAGCGGCTGGGTGATGCGCGCCGCGTTGTGCAGCGGCGAGGTTTCGCGCAGCTGCTTCGCGTCACGCTCGCGGTCGCCGACCAGCACCGTCAGCCCGTGGTTTCGAAAGGTGTCGCTGATGTCGCTCCAGCGCGACGTGAACATCAGGTCGATGTCGGTCGGTGCGACCCAGCTCACGCCGCAGCGGAACTGCGCCGGGTGGCGCACCAGCCCCATCAGCGTCGCATAGCCGCCGTAGCTTGCGCCCGCCAGGCAGACCCGTTGCGGGTCGACGAGCTTGTGGTCGACCGCCCAGCGCGCGGCATCGGCGATGTCGTCCTGCATCGCGAGGCCCCATTGTTTGTTGCCGGCGACCAGCAGCCGCTCGCCGTAGCCGGCACTGCCGCGGAACTCGGGCTCCAGCACCAGGTAGCCGCGCGAGGCGAGGAACTGCGCCTCGGCCGACCAGCCCCACTGGTTGCCGCGCAGCCACGGACCGCCGTGGATCAGCACCACCGCAGGCCGCGGCGCGTCGCCATCGCGCGCCCCGGCCGGGCTGGTGATCGTCATCGGAATCACGAGGCCGTCGCGTGCCGTGTAGGTCACGCCGCGGCGCTCGCCCATCTGCTGCGCCGAGATCCAGGGCCGCGAGCGGCCGACACTTTGCAGCTCGCCGGTCTTCAGGTCGTAGAGCCCGTAGGCCACCGGCGAGCGGTCGGACAGCGTGGCCACCACCACCCGCCGCGCGTTCAGGCACTGGCGACAATGGATCTCGTTGACGCGGCCGGGCAGCAGGGCGTCGATGCGCTGCTGCAAGGCCTTCATCTCGGGCGCCAGCCAGGTGGTGCCCCATTCGTCGGTCAGGTGGCGGATGCCGATCACCTCGCGCGACCCGGCGTCGAACACCAGGCTGCCGCGAAAGTCGTAGCCGTCGAGCACGGCGAGCGGCGCGTCGGCCAGCTTGGCGGCGTCCAGGTCGTAGCGGTACAGGGCCCGCGTGCGGTCCTCACCGCGCGTCGCCAGCACGTACATCTGACCCTCGCGAAACAGCAGCGGCTGGATCGTGCCGGCGCCGAACAGCGGCTGCTCGAGCACCGCGACCCAGCGCTTGTTGTCCTCGTCGTGCCGGTACAGCGTCTCGCGGTTGCCCTTGCGCGCGAGCAGTGCGCGCGGGTGGCCGGCTTCGTCGACGATCCAGTCCATCACGCCGGCGGGTGCGCCCTGGCCCAATTCGACGTCGTAGCCGGTCAACGTGTCCAGGCTCCACAGGGTCAGCGATTTGTCCCTGTCAGGGCCGACGGTGCGGGTCGCGATGACGTTGTTGCTGGCGTCGCCGACGAACTGGATCGGATGGGTGTCGCGCTGGTAGTCGAACTGGTCCTTGCGCAGTCGGCTGCCGTCGCGGTTCACGCTCCACCAGCCCTGCGTCTTGCTGCGCCAGTCGTAGGGGCCGACGCTCAGGTCGACGGTGTAGAACAGGAGCCGCTTGTCGTTGATCCAGTGCATCTCGCCGACATCGATGTCGCCGGCCCCGGCGACGATCCGCGGCGTGACGTCGCCGTCGAGGTCCTGCACCGCGAGCTGCATGCGGCCGTTGTCGGTCATCACCTGCACTGCCAGGTAGCGCCCGGACGGCGACAAGGCCACCGTGCCGAGTTTCGGCGGCTTGAAGAAGTCCGCCAGCGGCACCGTGGGCCCGGATGCGGCGCTCGCGCCGCCGCTGAGCAGCGCCGCCGCCACTGCGCACCCTGCCAAGGCGCATCGCACCATGAATCCTGGCTTCATCTGCGTTTCCTCCCCATTGTTTCGCGTATGGTACCAATTCAATACCATTGCCGGGATCGCTAGGATGGACGGCCGATGCCACTCAGAGGAACCGCCATGAAGATCGTCAACGAATTCCCCGATGCGTTCGACGTGCGTCTGGAATTGATGCAGGCCGCGAAGCTGCCGCAGGCCGAGCTCGACGCCGCGGTCGCCGTCTACGAGCGGCTGCGCACTGCGCAATCGATCTGCCAGGCGCTGGTGCCCGGCGCGTATTCGGAGTCGGCGGTGGTGGCGCTGCTGACTGCGATCAGCGAAGAAGCGCGTGCCCGCAACGCGCGCAGCTAAGGGTTACTGGGGCCGCTTCTTCAGCCTGTCGACCCGCGCGCGGGCGGCACGCGCGACGAACATGCGCTCGAAGCTGTTCGCGTTGGCGAACAGCTGCGTGCCCTCGGCCTGGCAGCTGTCCTGCACCTTGGCGAGCTCGTCCTTCGGCAGCTTGGCCTGTCTTTCCTCGGCCGCCTTCAGCAGCTCGTTGGCCTGCGCCGATTCGACGCCTTGTTTGTACGAGCTGCCGATGAAGGCAAACGAGCCGGTGACGACCGGCATCAGCTGGGCCTCGGCAGTGGTGTCGCCTTCGCGCAGGCGCTGCGCGATCGGCTCGGCGCGTGCCTTGAGCGCGGCCACGCAATACGCCGCCTGGGTCGGGGTCGGCGCGGCCTCGACCAGCGGCACGAAGGCGCCGAGTGCGGTGGTGACGACGAGCAAGGCGATGCGCATGGGGACTTCCGGGTTGAGCACAGGACGTGCAAGCCACATGCCTGTGGCCTCCCGTTGCAAACGCCTCAGCGTGGCGTTGCGCTGACCCGCTTGCGTGTCTGAATGCACGCCCGGGCCCGTCACCGGGCGGTGACGGCGCAAGACAAGCGCCGGCGACTCAGCGGCCGAAGCCGAACAGCCACAGCAGGCGCTGGAAATACGACGACCGGGTCGGGACCACGGTGGGAAGCGGGGACGGTCGGCGCATCACACGGCCCGCGGGGATGACTGACATCGAGCTGCTCAAACGCATGGTGAACTCCTCAGGCGATCTTGCCGCACACGGCACTACGACATGAGGACGAATGTCTCGCTGAGCCCGCTTCTCGGCTATCCCACTGATGAGGGGGATGTCGGCAATCAGCAACGCATCGCGCGTCACTTTTCACGCGCCGCGATGCAGGCGTTCGGCCCGAACCGCCTGATCTGGGGCAGCAACTGGCCGGTCAGCAACCTGGGCGGTGGTTTCAGCGAGCAGATCCGCCTCGCCGAAGCCTATCTGGCCGAGTTCGGCCATGGTCAACGCGCTGAGCCGGCGCGGCTACCTGCAGCAAGACGGCGAACGCTATTCGCTGTCGCTCAAGCGGTTCGAGCTGGCGCACCGCCACAAGCCGGTCAAGGCGCTGACCGCGGCGGCATTGCCGCTGATGCGCGAGCTCGTCAACCAGACGCTGCAGTCGTGCCACCTGACGGTGTTCCACGCCGGGCGGGTGATGGTGGTGGCGCAGGTCGACAGCCCCGAACGCTGGGCCTTCGGCCTCAAGGTGGGGGCGCAGGTCGGCCTGACCGACACCGCGTCGGGCTTCGTGCTGCTCGCGTTCCAGGACGATGCCGAGCGCCGGCGCATGCTCGCATCGCACCGCGCGGTCGAGGGCGATGCTCGACGTCGAGCCGCGCCAACTGAAGAAAAACGTCGACGAGGTGGCGCGCAACGGCCATGCACAGATGCCGAGCCGGCAGATCCGCGGCGTCAGCAACATCGCGTTCCCGGTGCTCGGCAGCGCCGGCCACGCGGTGGCGGCGCTCAACATCCCCTACATCGAACGCATCGACAAGAAGGTCCCGCCGTCGATCGCCGCGGCCAAGGAGGCGCTGCAGCAAGGCGCCACCCACCTGTCATTGCTGATGGGCCACGTCTGACGAGGCTGCCGGCGCGAGGAATTTGAGCTCCTCTGCGTCCGTCCGCCGGGTCGTCCCGTAAGTCGGGCCGATGGATGCGAAAGCAGTTGCGTGGTCCATCGTCTTGTTCAACTCAAACCTCGACGGACCATGAAACAAACCCTTCGCCTTTTTGCCATTGCCGCCGCGCTGTGCGGTGCCGCCAACGCCCATGCCGTGACTGACGCCGTCGGCGACTTTCTGCCGAGCTATACCGGCTCCCAGGCCGGGGCCTACGACATCCTGGTCGCCGATGTCAGCTTCGACCCCGGCAGCGCCACTTTCTCGCTGCACGCCAAGACCAACGGCGACATTGCATCGCGCCCGAACGCGGCCTATGTGTTCGGCTTCAACCGCGGCGGCAGCGCCAACTCGCCGTTCGGCGCCATCGGCGTGCCCGGCGTGTCGTTCAACGCCACCGCGACGATGCGCTCGACTGGCACCGGCTCGGTCGGCACCAACTCGTTTGCCGTCCAGGTGGTCGGCGACGAGATCTTCGGCACCCTGTCGGCCTCGCTGCTGCCGAGCAACGGCCTCACGCCGGACCACTACACCTGGTCGCTGTGGTCGATCAACAGCGCCATCGCCGGCTTGCCGCGCAACGCCGACTTCGCGCCGACCTCCAACATCTCGGTCGCCGTGGTTCCGGAACCCGAGACCTATGCGCTGATGTTGGCCGGCCTGGGCGCGGTGGGCCTGGTCGCACGCCGTCGTTCGCAGCGGCGCTGATCCGGATACGGCGGCAGTTATCCTGCGTCCCACGTGGACGCACAACTTCTGATCGTCGGATTCGGGGCGGCCCTGGCGGGCTTCGTCCAGGGCCTGTCGGGCTTTGCGTTCGGCATGGTCGCGATGTCGGTCTGGGCCTGGGCCGTCGAGCCGCGGCTGGCTGCGGCGCTGGCCGTGTTCGGCGCGCTGAGCGGCCAGATCCTCGCCGCGCTGTCGATGCGGCGGCGCCTCGACTGGGCGCTGCTGCTGCCCTTCGTCGGCGGCGGGCTGGCCGGCGTGCCGATCGGCGTCGCGCTGCTGCCGCACCTGGACCTGCTGTCGTTCAAGGCGGTGCTCGGCAGCCTGCTGCTGGTGTTCTGCCCGGCGATGCTGCTCGCCCCGCGCTTGCCGCGAATCAAGGTTGGCGGGCGCGCGGCCGACGCGGCAATCGGCGTGGTCGGCGGGGTGATGGGCGGCATCGGCGGCTTCACCGGCGTCGCGCCCAGCCTGTGGTGCACGCTGCGCGGCTTCGACAAGGACGCGCAGCGCGCGGTGATCCAGAACTTCAACCTCGGCATGCTGGCGGTCACGTTCGCGACCTACCTTGCGACCGGCGTGGTCACCCGCGCCATGCTGCCGCTGTTCGCGGTCGTGCTGCCGGCGATGCTGGTGCCCACGCTGGTCGGCACGCGGGTCTACGTCGGCATCAGCGAGGCGACGTTCCGGCGCCTGGTGCTCGGCCTTCTGACGCTGTCGGGCGTGGCGATGCTGGCGGCCTCGCTGCCCCGGCTGCTCGGCTGATCCAGAATCGCTGCCGCATGGGCACCAACCCGCAACCCGACTCGCGCTACGCCGCGCTGCGCCTTTTGGTGACGCTGGCGCTGATGACAATCGGCGGCGGCGGCATGTACGTGGTGGCGGTCGTGCTGCCCGCCGTGCAGGCCGACTTCGCGATCCCACGTGCCGACGCATCGCTGCCCTACACACTGATGATGATCGGCTTCGGCATCGGCGGCCTGCTGATGGGCCGGCTGGCCGACCGCTTCGGCGTGGCGGTGCCGCTGTGGATAGGCGGCGCCGCGCTCGGGCTCGGCTTCGTCGCGGCCGGCCTGGCGCCCAACATCGGGGTCTTCGCGCTCGTTCATGGCCTGCTGATCGGGCTGCTCGGCTGCTCGGCCACCTTCGCGCCGCTGATCGCCGACACCTCGCTGTGGTTCGTGCGCCGGCGCGGCATCGCGGTGGCGGTCTGCGCGAGCGGCAACTATGTCGCCGGCGCGGTCTGGCCGCCGATCGTGCAGCACGGCGTCGAGACCATCGGCTGGCGCCAGACCTACATCGCGCTCGGTGTGTTCTGCGCCATCGTCGTGCCGCTGCTGGCGCTGTTGATGCGCCAGCGCCCGCTGCTGCCGGCCGACCCGGCCGCGCCCGCAGCGTCGGCAGCCGGCTTGCCGTTCGGCCTGCCGCCGCGCGCCGCGCAAGTGCTGCTGTGCATCGCCGGGCTGGCGTGCTGCGTCGCGATGGCCATGCCGCAGGTCCACATCGTGGCCTACTGCGGCGACCTCGGTTACGGCGCGGCGCGCGGCGCGCAGATGCTGTCGCTGATGCTCGCCTGCGGCATCGCGAGCCGCTTGATTTCGGGCCTCATCTGCGACCGCATCGGCGGCCTGCGAACGCTGCTGCTCGGCTCGGTGCTGCAAGGCCTGGCACTGCTCTTGTTCCTGCCCTTCGACGGCCTGGTCTCGCTGTACGTGATCTCGGCGCTGTTCGGCCTGTTCCAGGGTGGCATCGTGCCGTCGTACGCGATCATCGTGCGCGAGCATTTCGCGGCCGCCGAAGCCGGCGCGCGTGTCGGCGCGGTGCTGATGTCTACGATGCTCGGCATGGCGCTCGGCGGCTGGCTGTCGGGCAAGGTGTTCGACTGGACCGGCTCGTACCACGCCGCATTCATCAACGGCGTCGGCTGGAACCTGCTGAACCTGGCGATCGTCGTGCTACTGCTGAGCCGTGTGCGGCGGCCTAGAATGGCGGCCCTTTGACGCCTTGGAATGCGCCGTGGACCTGAAGCTGCCGATCGTGATCTATGACGAGTTGACCGAGTCCGTCATCAAGTCGACCGGCCAGCTCGACCTGGCAAGCGGCGAGATCCGCAACGTGCAATACGAGAACCACGACAAGGACAAGCTGGGCGCGCCGATCGAGGACGAGAGCTACGAGTTCACCTGCGGCGTGCTGTCCAACGGCGACAAGGACGTCGAGTTCCGCATCGAGGTCGACATCATGTCGGGCAAGTATTCGGTCACGCCGAGCGAGCTGCTCGAGCTGAAGGGCCGCGCAGCCAAGCTGTTCTCGAAGCCGCCGGCCGAGCGCAAGCCGCGCCTGTAGTCGTCATCCCGGCCCTTCGACAAGCTCAGGACAGGCCGGGCTGCGCCCGCGCCGGGATCCACTGCATGAAAGTGCGTTCCCCATCGAGTGAACCCCGACGTTCGTCGGGGTGACGGGCGGGATCAATCCCCCTGCGACGCCAGCACCCGCGCCCGCATCCGGATCCGGTCGAGCAGGTCGTCGCGCATCACGCCGTACAGGCGCTGCGACTGGCCGGGCAGCCTGAAGAAGCCGCGCGCGCTGTAGAACACCTGCGCCTTGCCCATCAGCTCGATCAGCCGGCCCGAGGGGTAGGCGTCGCTCGCGCCGAGCTCGGCCGCCGCGGCGCGCAACTCGTCCATCGCCGCGCTGTTGGCTTTGGCGGTGGCGTTGGTCTCGAGCACCGACTGGATGCGGTCGGCCGCGCGGGTGATGCGTTCGGATGTCTTCATGGGCGCGCCGGTTCAAAGGCGCCCATTGTCGTTCAGCCCGGCGTCACGCCGGCAGCGCGGCCGCGACCTGCCAGCCGGCTTCGCTGCGCTCGAAGATGCGGCTGTCGGCACGCTCGAAGCTGCGGCTCGCAGCGCGCCATTCGTAGCGCTGCACGTCGACCCGCGGAGCTTCGATGTGCAGCACGTTGAACGAATTGCTCTCGCCGCGGCCGCGCGTCGAGGTCGCGGTGCCGGCCGAGACGATCAGCGCTGCGTAGCCGGCCAGCGCGTACCGCTCGCCGCTGTCGGCGCTGTGGCTCAAGTGCACATGGCCGGCCAGCAGCAGGTCGACCCGGCATTGGGCGAACATCTGCATCGCCTGGGCGGCGCGCCCGATCAGGTCGCCATCGCCGCCGCCGGACTGCACGTCGAACGGGTGATGGGTGACGACGACCTTGACGATGTGCGGCGCCAGCCCGTACAGCGTCTCGCGCAGCCCGGCGATCTGCGCCGGGTTGATGCGGCCGTCCTTGACGACGAACGAGCGTGCGCTGTTGACCCCGAGCACCGCGATCTCGTCGTCGACGAAGCTTGGGTTCAGGTCGGGCTCGACGATGCGGCGGAACTTGGCGAGCGGGCGCAGGAAGCGGTCGACCACGTTGTACAGCGGCACATCGTGGTTGCCCGGCACGACGATGCGCGGCCTCGGCAGGCGTTCGAGGAAGTCGCGCGCCTGTTCGAACTCGGTGCAGCGCGCGCGCTGCGTCAGGTCGCCCGACACCACGACCACGTCGGGCGCGACCCCACGCACCCGCTCGACCAGCGGCGTCAGCAGCGCGGCGTCGACACGCCCAAAATGCAGGTCCGACAGGTGCACCACAGTTCGCATGGCTCAGGTCTTCTCTCGGTGCGGCGCGATGACACGCAGCGCGCCCGGGTGGATGCGGTAATGCAGCGGCGTGTCGAGCATGCAGACCTCGCCGTCGGTCGAGACGCGGATGCGCCGGTGCCGGGTCTCGATGTGCACCTCGGGCGCCAGCATCGCGCGAAAGTCGCGCGCCTCGCGCAGGTGGCCGAACAGGGCCCGAAAAGCGAGTCGCAGCAAGCCCCAGCGGCCGGTGCGCTGCGCGACGTAGACGCTCAACACGCCGCGGTCGAGCGCGGCACGCGCGCCGATGCGCAAGCCGTCCATCACGTATTCGTTGTTGCCGATGAAGACGAAGGGCGTTCGGTAGACCTGCTCGCGGCCGTTCAAGCTCAGGCGCACGTCGAGGAACGGGTAGCGGCGCAGCACCGCCAGCGTGGCCCGGAAGAAGGCCGGCCACTTGGCGCGGCCGAGCCGGCTTTGCTGCAGCTCGCGGTCGCGCACGATGCTCGGGTACAGGCCCAGGCCCGAGTTGTTCAGAAAGAAGTGCCCGTTGACTTCGCCGACATCGACCGCCGCGGCCGTGCCGTTGCGCAGGTTGGCGAGCGCCGCGTCGCGTTCGAGCGGGATGCCGAGGTCCTTCGCGAAGTGGTTCAAGGTGCCGAGCGGCAACACGCCGAGCGTGATGCCGCTGTCGACCAGTTTCGACGCGACGCTGTTGAGCGTGCCGTCGCCGCCGCACGCCACCACGACCTTGCAGTCCGCCGCCTTGGCCCGGCGCACCGCGGCGGCGATCTGCGCGCCGTCTTCGATGAGGCTCACTTCGCCGCCGTCGGCCTGCGCCGCGAGCGTCTCGCGCTGCAGCGCGCAGCCGTCGCCCGCGAGGCCCTTGCCGGCGCGCGCGTTGACGATGAACGCGATGCCGCCGCGCCTCATGATGCGGCCGCGTTGTCATGCCGCCACGGGTCCGGCGCCGGTGCGCTCAGGCAGATCGCGAGCCAGGCGCTGCCTTCGATCAGCGCCGCGACCACGTCGCTCAGGTAGTGCGCGCCGAGGTAGATGCGGCTCGCGCCGACCAGCGCCACCATGGCGAGCGCCGCTGCAACGGCCGCCGCGCAGCGCGCCGCACCGGTCCGCGAACCGACGAGGTAAAGCGCGACAAAGCCGTAGAAGAGGACGCTGCCGGCGGTGTGGCCACTCGGGAAGCTGAAGCTCGTCAGCACCTCGATCGGACTCTCGAAGTAGCTCGGCCGGGCCCGGTGTACCGCCTGCTTGACGGCGACGTTCAGCAGCGATCCGCCGGGCACCACGAGCGCGAGACGCAGCAGGCCGTTGAGGTCGCGCCGCGTCCACAGCCAGGCGCCGACGCAGACCGACAGCAGCAGGATGCCCGCGGTGCTGTGCAGCATGCCGATCGCGACCATCAGCTGCGTCAGCGCCGGGCTGGCCTGTGCGTGCAGCCACTGCGCGCTGCGCAGGTCCAGCGCGGCGACGAGTTTGCCGTTGAGCCACTCGGGCGCGACCCCGCCGAACAGCCACGCGGCGCCGACGATGATCGCGGCGCCGAGCGCGACATGGACGGCCCAGTCGCCGCGGCGCGCAGGTTTGCTGGCAGGCACGGGGTCGAGGTCCATCCCGCTGGCGCGGCAATCGGTGTGCCATGCACTACCATTCGCGCTGGCCGCGGAGCGAAGTTCGCGGCCAGCGTCGCTCGGACGGTCCGGGCGCTCACGTCAAGGAAAACTGCATGTCCTCTCCCGCAGGCAAGCGCCGCTTTGCGCGCATCGATCGCCTTCCCCCCTACGTCTTCAACATCACGGCCGAGCTGCGCCTGGCGGCGCGGCGGCGCGGCGAGGACATCATCGACATGAGCATGGGCGACCCCGACGGGGCCACGCCGCCGCACATCGTCGCCAAGATGATCGAGACCGCGCAGCGCCCCGACACCCACGGCTACTCGGCGTCGAAAGGCATTCCGCGCCTGCGCCGCGCGATCTCGCACTGGTACCGCGACCGCTATCAGGTCGAGATCGACCCCGACACCGAAGCGATCGTGACGATCGGCTCCAAGGAGGGCCTGGCGCACCTGATGCTCGCGACGCTGGACCGCGGCGACACGGTGCTGGTGCCCAACCCGAGCTACCCGATCCACACCTGGGGTTCGGTGATCGCCGGCGCCGACATTCGCTCGGTGACGATGGCGCCGGGGGTCGACTTCTTCGCCGAGCTCGAAAGCGCGATCCGCGCCAGCTACCCGAAGCCGAAGATGATCATCCTCGGCTTCCCGTCGAACCCGACCGCGCAATGTGTCGAGCTCGAGTTCTTCGAGCGCGTCATTGCGCTGGCCAAGCAGCACGACATCCTGGTGGTGCACGACCTGGCCTACGCCGACATCGTGTTCGACGGCTGGAAGGCGCCGTCGATCATGCAGGTGCCGGGCGCGAAAGACGTGGCGGTCGAGTTCTTCACGCTGTCCAAGAGCTACAACATGGCCGGCTGGCGGATCGGCTTCATGGTCGGCAACCCGGAGCTCGTCGCGGCGCTGGCGCGCATCAAGAGTTATCACGACTACGGCACCTTCACGCCGCTGCAGGTCGCGGCGATCGCTGCGCTCGAAGGCGACCAGCAATGTGTGAAAGACATCGCCGCCACCTACCAGAGCCGGCGCGACGTGCTGGCCAAGGGGCTGCACGAGGCGGGCTGGAAGGTCGACATTCCGAAGGCCTCGCTGTACATCTGGGCCCGCATCCCCGAGCCTTATCGTGTCGGCGGCTCGCTCGAGTTCGCCAAACAGCTGCTCGCCAAGGCCAAGGTCTCGGTGTCGCCCGGCATCGGCTTCGGCGACTTCGGCGATGAGTACGTGCGCTTCGCGCTGGTCGAGAACGAGTCGCGGATTCGCCAAGCGGTGCGCGGCATCAAGGCGATGTTCCGGGCGGATGGTTTGATGCCGGCCTGAAGCCCTCAAGTTTTGGCGGCGGCTGCCGACAACACCCGTACGCCATGAACTCCTTGTCGGCCATCGCCCTGTCCGGAATGAACGCTGCCCAGCTTCGGCTGGACACGGCCGCGCAGCGCATCGCCAATGCGCAGACACCGGTGCCCCAAGGCGTCGATGTCAGCGAGAACCTGGCCGACGACCTGGTGCAGACGATGGTGGCGGTCTACAGCTTCAAGGCCAACCTGAAGAGCCTGCAGACCGAGTACAGCCTGCTCGGTTCGCTGCTCGACACGAAGGCCTGAACGCATCAAAAGTTCACGCTCGCGCGGAGTTTGAACGGGGCGCGCTCAAGCATTGCGGCGCGAAGCCGACACACTGGTGACCCGGCCCACTCGAAAGACCCGCATGTCACGCCAAGCCTCTGCCATCGACCGCGACGCCCTGCGCCAACAACTGCAGGCGCCGGACCCGATGCAGCGCGCGATGGCGCTGCATGCGCTCGAGGTCCAGGCCGAACGGGGCGCGCCGCGCGCGTCGCTCGCCAACGAAGTGGCCAAGTTCACCGAGCGCGGCATTCCGTACTACGCGCTGCACGACCCGTATTTCTGCGACTGGGTCAGCAAGGCGGTGTCGTACTGGGAGCGCCTGCAGGCGCCAGCGTCGGACGCCAAGTCGAGCGCGCCGCGCCGCGCACGCAAGACCCTCAGCGTTTGATCGGCGCGTTGGCCACAACGCTCAAGAGAAAACTCCCGCTGTCCTAGGATTCGCCGCGGTGGCAGTATGCGCACCGGGGGAGTCCGAAGATGTCCGATCTGTTGTTGTGGGTGATCGCCGGTCTGGCCATTGTCTGTGCCGCTCTGGCGTGGACCGTGCTGCGCCTGAAGCGTCGCCCCGAGGTCGAGGCCCAGGCGCCTGAAGCGCTGGTTGAAACACCGCCTGCACCCGCGCCACCGCCGCCACCTCCTCCACCACCGCCGCCGCCACCACCACCGCCACCGCCACCGCCACCGAAGCCGGCGCCGGTCGCAGCCAAGCCGCCGCCGACTCCGGCGGCCAGCGGTCAGGACCACCCGGTGCTGGCGCTGGAACGTGCCGCCGATGAGGCCTGGAACTCGGCTGCCGCGCTCGATGTGAGCGCGGAGCAGCTCATCGCGCTGTCGGCGCTCGCCGCCCGCACCACCGTCAAGGCGGCGAGTGTCTATGCCGCCCATTTCCGCGCCGCCGACCCCTTGCGCGTCGCGCGCGCCCAAGTTCCGGCGGACGGCGCGCAGGCGCCGGCCGGCCCGTGGCTCAACGCGGCCGCTTCGGCCACCTTCGCCGGTGCGGGCCTGGCGGCCTGGGTCGGCGAGCACTACCTGCCCGACCTGCTCGAGCAGGGCGGCGCCATCAAGGCCGCGCTGATCGCGATACCCGCCAAGCTGGCGGCGCCGGCCGACCCGCGCATCAAGACGCTGGCGCAGGACCTGTCGCGTTTCGCCCGCGAAACACGCGACAACTACGCCGCTGCCATCGCCAAGCCGCTGTTCGTCCAGCGCGTCGCCGATGCGGCGAATCAGGCCGCGGCGATCTGGACCACGGTGCAGCTGCATCTGACCGGCGCGCGCGCCCAGCTCGACGCGCTGGCCAAGGCGCCGCGTTACGGCGAAGTGCAGCTCGAAAGGACCCTCGTCCAGCTGCGCGAGCTGCAGGGCCAGCGCCGCGTGCAGGACGCGTCGCTGCGCATCCTGGCCGGCCTGGAGCGGCTGCGCCTCGCGCTCGGCG